>WNFV01000508.1_pt1 | contig 52339 bp, 44 predicted proteins | sample 5400101 | NCBI WGS metagenome assembly WNFV01 (sample SAMN13153361, study PRJNA577476) | soil metagenome | isolation source: 115 cm soil or saprolite under grassland replicate 1 | place: USA:California | collected 2016-06-15
AATGCCGAATGTAGTGCAGACTTCGTGACCTCGCGAGCGGTTTTCTTAGACTTTCTCGCCGTGTCGCCGTTTACGTGACGAACTTGGGCTAGGCGAAGAGATGGCGCAACACGCGAGATCTGTCCTACAAAACTTCGGAGGCGTCGTACCATCCGCCGCAGTTCTGCGGCCGAACCTGGTGTCATCGTGCGCGATCGAGACGACAAAGAAATTCGATTCGAGCGCGGTCCCACTGTTGTAGGATGCTGGCGACCTTAGTGGTCAAATCGGAAATGTCAAATGAGTGTGTCGCTCTCAAAACATTCAATTCAGTTGGAACGCATCCATGACCGTTGACGAATGTGATTCTGCAGTTCGAGCAGCGCTAGAGGACGAACGTTTCGACTGGCGTTCAATTAAAGGTATTGCGGAAGACACCGGGCTGACATCAGCGCAAGTGGAGGCCTGCTTGGCTCGGCTCGAGGATGAGATCGTCACGACAATCTCCTCCTCGATTGGTCGAATCTATACTACCCGGGCGAGATATCGTCGTTTCGAAAGTTTGCGTAATCGGACACTCTCTGCGATATCTGGCAGAGTCAGATGATGTCCGCCCTGAGCGCAGGCGTGATCTCAACGTTCCTGTTCGCGTTCTTCGGCGGCTTGGTTGTTAACTTCCTCGCCCTCGTCGAGCTGCGACACACTCCACGTTCAGAACGACCTGAAACGTTCCGCGACCCACTGTACTGCGCACATTTCTTTGGCCTGCCCATGTGCGGCGGTGTTCTTGCCCTCGCGTATTCTGGTAGCGGCGTCGCCCTAACCTCAATTCTGGCAATTAATATCGGGGCTTCAACGCCACTCATCTTAAAGTCCTTTGCTGCAACGCTGCCGCCGACTGATCGACGCATTGGATAGGCGAGAACTGTGTTGCGATTTCGCAAAGGTTGGCAACGGTCAAGCCCGCCCACCGAGGTTGCCGAGGTTGCTCAAAACGCTGTTTCTGATCTCAGAGACGAACTCGATGCTGAAAGTGTATCCCTCTTTCTTTTCTCCAAAGCTGGGACTCTCGTTCGCGCCGCCGTAGCTCCAGCGAACGACGTCGTGTGGCCGACGGAATACGCTTCAGATGACCCCGGCGTGGCGCGTGTTGTTGGTAATTCGGTGAGCGGCGCTGGACGGCCCACGCGATGGTCAATCGCGGCACGCTTACCCGAACAATCGGCGAGATTTGGGTCGGCAGCGCGGGTGCTGGACCTACCACTCGACGGACCAAATCGAACTTTTGGCTTTGTTCGCGTACTCACGAAGGGCCCAGTGGAGGGCGTCCGTGCCAACGTCGTCCAGCTTCGCGTCCGACATGCAGCCCTTATGATTTCCTCAGTTCGTCGAAAGATCGAGCTGGATTCGATGAATACGATACGCGAACTCATCGGCCGTCCAAAGCCGCCGGTCGAGGAGATCTTCGATACCGCCACAAAGATACTGGTGGCCGACTGGACAGAGTTCTCTGTTGCGCTAATCAGGACCAGATCCCGTGATGGCAAATTCCGGTTGGCCGCGGCTTCATGTGCAGGTGGGTTGTCGCTTCCGCCAAGCGATCACGAGCCTCGGGAGTGGGGTCAAGGCTTGGTTGGGCGTGTTGCATCCACTGGTCGTCCGATCTTTGTGAATGACATCTCGAACGTGCCTTTGATGTTTCGCGACAGTGACTGGATACATTCCAACGGCTTCCGAGCCTTTGCCTGCCTCCCGATACAGCGCGGAACACAAACCGCCGGCACGTTGTCAGTATTCATTCGCTTTCGCTACCGTTTCTATTGGAGTAAGAAACGGTTCATGCGCTCCCTATGCGAGCATCTTAGTACTGCTTTGACCATAGAGAGGCTCCGACTCTCTATGGAGAACAGTCGTGAAATCACGAACGCACTGCTCAATCAAACCAGTCGCGAGGACGATATTCTTAAGAATGCGGTCGCCGAGGCATGTCAGCTGCTTGGCGGGGACTTTGGTTACATCGCGGTTGCTTCAAAGAATGATCGCTCACTTCATCCAATCGCATGGACAGAGCCGCTGAGCCTTGACGTCCTTCCGGCCCTTCCACTAAATGGGCCTGGCCTAACACCGGAGGTATTTCGGACGAGGTCGTCGATTAATTGCGCCGACGTGCGATCGGGAGAGTGCGCGAAGTTATTCGTCGATCTGAAGCCGCCATTTGATGGCAGAGTGATAAGCGAAATTGTTGTACCAATGATGCATGAGAGCGAAGTGGTTGGGGTTATCGACATTGAATCGATTTTGCCTAATCATTTCACTTCTGAAGACCAGACCGTTTTAGAGACCGTTGCCAGTCACGCGACTTTGGTGCATCACAAGCACCGTCTATATCGGTCGGTGGAACGCTTAGCCAGTCTTCGCTTTGCCGTTCAGGATCGCGTCGGCTTGTATCAGTCGATTGTCGACGCAGCCTCCGACATAGCGGCTGTGACCGACGTCGTGCTGTGGACAGTCGACTCCTCAACGAGTTCTCTTAAATACGCAGCTGCGCGGTCAACAGGCGTTTTGAACTGGGCGGCAGGCACCGCGTTGCCTTTTAACGCCGCCCTCGGACCGCTTTGGGAAGCGATGACAAGTCTCAAACCCATTCTTGTCGAGGGTGTCGAACAGTTTAGCGGTTGCGGCGATGAATTCCGGAGAGCCATCGGTCGGTTCGGTGCTGTCCTTGTATTGCCGATTGCCACGGAGGACACGAACGAGAGTTCTATTGGAAGCATCGGTGTAATCTGTCTGTTTTTGGTGAGACCATGCCGGTTTTCGTCGACCGAGCTCAGCGTCCTGGTGGCTCTGTCGAATGCCGTGGCATTGGCGCTGCGCGACGCGAGTAACAGAGAGGCTCTGGAGGCGGCCTACAACCGAGCAGTGCAAAACGCCACCCTGTTGAGCGTCGCAGAGATCGCGGCTGGGGTGGCGCACGATGTGCGAAACGTACTCAACATCGCTGCTACAGCAAAGCTCGCGATTGCGGGAACGCTATCAAAACATCTTGAGGGCGAGCGCTTGGAAAGGGCCAGGTCGGAACTATCAAAACTTGATGCGTCGTTTGAGCAGCTCAGGATGTATTTCGATCGTCTCCGGCACTACGCGCGCTTCGCCGCTCCCCATTTCGTAAATGTTGACCTGAACGACATATTGATTAATGTCCTAGATCTCCTTGACTATCGTATCAGCCGAATGAATATTAAGGTGAAGCGTGATCTGAGACCTGTGCCGCACATTCGAGGAGACCAAGAGCAACTGATCCGTGCATTTACGAATATCATCTTCAATAGTTTAGATGCGATGAAACAGCGCGGCAATTTATTTGTCGGTACCGACATCTATCAAAATGAGAGATACGTCAGGATTCGCATTATCGACGACGGTGTTGGTATGGATAACGATCTAAGGTCTCGCGTGTTCGAGCCCTACGTAACAACTAAGACGCATGGTACTGGAATGGGACTGCCAATTGTTAAACAAATTGTCGAACAGGTTCACGGAGGGGCTGTCGATTTGGAGTCCAAACGCGGGCAGGGGACGACAGTTGAGGTACTCCTCCCGAATACAGCTGCTGAGGATGAGGAATGAGTGTGATAGCTGAAGACGTGCTCATTGTGGATGACGAGAAGGCGTTTCGGGAATCCGTTGGACCGGCGTTTGAACAGTACGGTTTTGCAGTTGAAGCGGTAGACCCGGGCGAGGTGAAGGCTCTCGTTGACCGGGGATCGCGGCCTGGTACCGCCATCGTCGACCTATATATGCCAGGCATCGATGGAATCGCTGTTGCCGAAATCCTCACTCGAGGGGATCCGGACGTCGTATTGTTTTTCTTAACCGCCCAGTTGGAAACGCAACAGTTTCGGGCGCGGGCAAAGAAGTTGGGCTTGCGTGTTGCCGCGTGGCTTGAAAAGCCTCTTCCAGATTCTGATCGCGAGGCGAATTCGTTTTTTCGAACATTGCACGAGCGAATCCTAGACCAAAGATTCGCTAACCTCACTGATCGTTGGCGACGCGAGGTTGGTTTCATGTCGTCCACTTCACAGATGTCGATGAATCCGTCATATCAGCGGATTATCGGCTTGGGACCTACCGTGGTGCCACTGATAATCCGCGAGCTGAGGAAGGAACCGGAACATTGGTTTTGGGCGCTGAAGGCGATCACGGGTCAGGATCCAGTGGACGAGTCGGCACGCGGTGACGTTGACTCGATGAGGACGGCGTGGGTGACTTGGGCGGAGAACAAAGGGATAGCATGAATCCTCTCCTGGGGCGGTTTCCGGGTTTGAGCACTGGCAATCACAGAATTGCGAGCGCGGCGACTCCTTCGTACAACTGCGTGGCCTGGGCTGCGGCCGAAGACAACCGTTGGTGGTGGCCGGATCCGATGGAGGTTTCATACTGGCCTCCTGGTATCGAGCGGACGGAGTCGATCGAGGCCTTTATAGCTGCGTTCTCCCTGTTGGGCTACACTCGATGCGAGGGATCTCAGCAGGAAGCTGCATTCGAGAAAATCGCGTTGTATCTTGTCGATGGCAGACCTACGCACATGGCTCGACAGCTGAAGAGTGGTCGTTGGACGAGTAAGCTTGGTTCGAGTATTGATATGGAACATGGGCTGATGGATCTCGCCGGGAACGAGTACGGCAGTATCGTTGTCATAATGCGGCGCTCGGCCGTTAATGTCTCCTCTAAAACAACGGGGACCTAAGCTAGAGAGGCAGCCCAGTCCAAGACGATTTCACCGGGAGAACTCTTAAAGGCGGAGGCATGGACGCCACAGGCATCGGACGGCCCTCGGGAAATTGCCCGTGCGCGATCTCGGCCGCAACCAAGGTGGAGGCGCGAAGGGCAGCAGCAACATTCCATTCCAACAGCAGCTAAGGGCGGGCGCCTTTGCCGGTCTGGCGCAGGTTGGGCCCGACAAGACGCATTGTCCGCATTTTGTCCGTGTCCTGATGCAGACAGGCCCCAATCAGCGTCTAGGGCAAGTGCAAAAAGGGCTTATTTTATTGGGGCAAATTGGGAGGGGCTGGTGCCCCTCCCACCCTTGGACGGTCTTGAAAACCACTGTACCCGGAAGGGTACCGGGGGTTCGAATCCCTCTCCCTCCGCCAAATCATAGTACCGGGATCGCCATCGATTCAACGGTCCCCATGTTGGGGACCGTCAGGGGCACGGCCAACGATCGCAAGAAGTTGTAGAGCGTGAAGCTGTAGGTGTTGAGACCGCCCTCGCTCGAAAGGCGCAGGTCAATAGACGTCGCACCTTGCTGGAGCGCCTGCACGCAAGTGTCTCGTATCCGTTCAGTCGTGATGACGTTCATCCTGCATCCCGCAGAAAACCCTCTTCGAGGGTGACATCCCCGCGCGCGGGGGAACCGGTAAGCCACTGCATCGTCGCATCTCCGTTTCGGGTACATCGCCGCCATCCACAAGGGGTGGGATTATACGTGCCGGCCAGGCGCGTCCCGGGCTTGCTACACTACGCCATGCTTCACAAGGGATCGTCGACGACCTGGTCGTTCGCCGTGGCGATCATGGCGGTGGCATCCGTCATACCCAGTTCGCGCGCACGCGCGTACGTCAGGCAGCAGACACTCCTTCCCGCATTTGAAGTCGATCCGTTTTGGCCGAAGCCGCTGCCGAACAACTGGATTCTCGGCGCGGTGGCCGGCGTGGCCGTGGATAGCCGCGATCACGTCTGGATCACGCATCGCCCGAGCACGCTTCAGCCCAACGAAACACGATCGATCTGGCGCGCGGCGCCGCCGGTGCTCGAATTCGATGCCGACGGCACGCTTCTGTCGTCGTGGGGTGGACCGGGCGCCGGCTACGAGTGGCCGCAGCTCGAGCACGGCATTCATGTGGATCATCGCGATCGCGTCTGGCTCGGATCGGGCGGCGAGAAGGATGCGCAGATTCTCGCGTTCACCCGCGACGGCAAGTTTCTGATGCAGATCGGCCATCAGGGCAAAGGCCGGGGAAGCAACGATACGGAAAACCTCGGCGCGCCCGCACATATGGTGATCGATCGCGAGGCCAACGAGCTGTACGTCGCAGACGGGTACGTCAATCACCGCGTGATCGTGTTCGATGCCGACACAGGGAAGTACAAGCGGCATTGGGGCGCGTACGGCCGCCGGCCGGACGACGGGTTTTTTCTGAACACAGGGGAACGATTGCCGGGTCCGTTCAGCGGCGCCGTGCAGAACGAGAACAAGCCGAGCCAGTACGATCCGAAGGCCCCTCCGGCGCCGCAGTTCCGCATCGTCCATGCCGTGCGGATTTCACACGACGGTCAGGTCTACGTCTGCGATCGCACGAACAACCGCATTCAGGTGTTCCGGAAAGATGGCACGTTCGTGCAGGAAGTCGTGATCTCGAAGAACACGTTCGGCAGCGGATCGGTGTGGGACATCGGCTTCACGCCCGATCCCGATCAGACGTTCCTCATCGTGCCCGACGGCACCAACCAGCGCGTCTACATCGTCGAGCGGCGCACGCTGCGGCTGGCCGGCGAGTTCGGCCGTGCCGGCCATTGGGCGGGGCAGTTCTACGGCGCGCACAACCTCGCCGTGAACTCGAAGGGCGACCTCTTCATCACCGAAACGTACGAAGGCAAGCGCGTGCAGAAATTCCGCTACGCCCGGATGCGTCCTACGCAATAGAGGGTCCAGCCATGGATCGACTCCGTCTCGCCGCGGGCGTCGTTGCCGCATTGGTCTTCACCGCGGCCGCGAAATCGTCGGCGCCGCCGCCGCCACCGCCGCAACCTCCTCTCGCGCCTATGCGGGTCGGCGGCCCGATTGCACAGCCGCGGAAAGTCAAGGATGTCAAACCGATCTATCCGCCCGAGGCGCAGGCGGCGCGCGTGCAGGGCGTCGTGGTCGCTACAGCGAAGGAAAAAACGCGCTAGCGCCCCAGGTTCAGCCTGACGCTGAGCATCGCGCGACGCGGGTCCATGAAGACGACAGGCTGACCGAAGTTCGGACTGAACAGGTTGTCAGTCGCCAGCCCTTCCTCGGCAGTGCCATTGAGCGCGTTGAGCACGTCGAAGAGCAGCTCGATGCGGCGTCCCCCGCCGCTGAGGGAGAACGTCCGCGACACACGAACGTCGAGCAGCGATTGCGAGGACAGTCGGCGCGAGCCGCGAGGCTCGAGCAGAATGCGCTGATCGCCCTGAGGCAGCGCAATCTGCGCCGTCGCGGCCCACGGCTTCCCGGTGAAGTACTGCAGGTTGGCTGCGACGGCCACGCCAGTCCGTGGCACGTCGATCGCCCCCATCACCCGAAACATGTGTGGACGGTCGTTTGGCAGCCGCCCGTACGCATTGGTCAGGTTGTTGGGATCGCGCCCGAAGTTCACCGCCGTCGGGAACGCCCCTGCCACCGTGCTGGCCTGTGCATCTGCGGCGGTTGCTCCGCTGGACGCCAGAAGTCCCTCGGTCCTCGAGAAGGTGTACGAACCCAATGCCTGCCAGCCACGGGATCGCCGTTTTTCGACGACCATTACCAACCCGTTGTACGTGAGCGAGTATCCGTCGGGGTTGGTCAGCAGGAATCGGCGGCTGGCGGGGGAACTGGTCAGCACGAATACCGGCACGCTGCGGCCGTCGGCAAGCGTGCGAGTCTGCCCCTGATACTGTCCGCCAATGTCCGTCCATGCGATGAAGTTTTCACCGCTCTTATGGATGTACGCAACTGCCGCCGCCAGTCGGGGCCGCAGTTCGCGATCGACGCCAATCGAGTACTCGTCGGTACGGGGCGTCCGCATCTGCGGATCAATCGCGAGGTTGATCCTCGAATCGACCACCGAAACGAGAGTGGTGTACGCGCCAGACCTGGGGTCGAAGGCGCTGGTCGTGACCGGTGTGACGGCGGGGTGAACCGGACTAACCTCTCCTGTCAAGACGCCCTGGTTGAACCGTCCATAGCTGGCTCGCAAAATCGTTCGACCGTCAGCCGTGAGTCTCGCGGTGATGCCGAGACGTGGCGACATCACGTTCCAGGTATACAGCGTGCCCAGGCCACGGACGATGTCGCCAGTGTCGTTCCCTGCCGCATCGATCGCGGCGAGATCTTGACTGATGGCGCGGCTGTGGTCGAACCGCACGCCGGCGTTGACCGTGAGCCGCTTGCCTATCGTCAGGGCGTCGCTGGCGAACGCAGCCGCCGTGACGAATACGCCGCCGTTGTTGGAAGGAGGGGCGGAGATCGCCTGAAACGGCTGCCCGTTGTCATCGACGAATCTCACACCACCGGGAATAACAACCGGGTTGTAGTGCTCTCCTCTTTCGATTTGCGTCCCCATCTTCCACTCGTGATCGGCGCCAAAGAGTCCCGCCCGATAGTGGCTCAGCGTGGCTTTGACGTTCGTGCGAATGAGCGTCAGCTTCCCGAACTGTGAGGGAGCGTTGCTGGTGATACCTGTGACTCGATCGAACCGGCTGCGGATCGTCGGATTGCCGTTACTGGGATCGTCCGATCGAGAGAAGACGAACCGTCCGACGCGCACATTCCACAGGGTCCTCGCCGACAAGGTATGCGTCAGATCGCCGAAGGTCATTGCGGGAACCGAAGCATGCAGGCGCAAGGTCGACTCGAAGGGCGTCACGAATGTCGGGCGGTCCGGGTTGACCCAGAATTCGTCGTGCACGCTCTGCATGAGTTGCAGGCCCGGCTTGAGTCGCCAAGTGAGCTTCGCGAAGATCTTGTCCTGCTGGTAGGCTCGGGGGTGCGCGGGGTCCGTGCCTGGCTGGCTGTCGTAGTCGCGCAGGAACTGGTATCCGGTGAAGAACCAGAGTCGCTCTCGCACGACAGGGCCGCCGAGGTCCGTCGTGAAGTCGCGGTATCGTTCCCGCTCGTAGCCGCTCGGCGAAGGGCGACCGGTGACCGGGCGCACGACCGGCTGGCTGGTCAGTCCCGCCGTCTGACCGTAGTACGAGGCGTCGTACAGAAAACGATCGCCTCCTTGCTTGGTCACGACATTGAACACGGTGCCCTGGATGTTGCCGTACTCGGCCGACACGCCCACCGACTGGATCTGCACTTCCTGAATGACGTCGACGCTCGGCTCCGCCCGCGACACGCCGGCGCACGGGCACGTGAAGTTCGTGCCGTCGATGAGAAACAGGTTCTCGTTGCCGCCCGAGCCGAATGCGGACACGGTGTTGACGGTGCCACTTGACGGCGACGTCGGCGACATACCGGGCGCAGCCCTGATCGAGTCGAACATGCTGAACCGTCGCGCGGGGACGGCTTTGAGGTACTCGGAACCGACGCGCGTCTCGAACCCGCTGCCTCGTGCTTCGAGGCGCGAGCCCGATCCCTCGACGACGATCGATTCCGCGATCCCTTCCAGCTTCAACACCACCGTCCGCTCGAGCGTGGTGCCCGCGCCGATGCGGACGTCCTCTTCGTGATAGGGCGCGAATCCCTGCAGCTCGATGTTGACGGCGTACGTGCCAGGCGAGAGAACCGGGAAACGCAGCTGCCCTTTCTCATTCGTCGGCATGGTCGACGGCCCGCCGATCAGTGCGGGAGAGGTGATACGGACTGACGCCCCGGGAAGGACGCCGCCCTGTTCATCCTTCACCGTGCCGACGAGGGCCCCGGTCAAGCTTTGTGCGACAACCAGGCGAGGCAACAGGAGGCACGCCGTGCCGAGGAGTAAGAACCATGGTCGGACTCGAATGACTGACGACGTCGGGATAGTGGTTTTCATTGACATACTCTCTGCCGTCCGACGCATGGGCCGCCCGGCACATCGGCCGACCTCGGCGAGTCTAGCTCAGAAACCGCCGAGTGTACCGGTCTCTGCCCTTCGGCTCCGGTCTTGATCTTACGGCCGGACGGCGGCCAATAAAGTTCGTCGGCTCGGTGTCAATCACGCACGAGAAAGCGGTCCACTGAACCCGTAAGGGTTCCGGGGGGTCGAATCCGTCTCCATCCGCCAAATCAAATGTGGTTGCCGCAAGGTAGGCCGCCCGCTCCACGCCCAACTCGATCGGACGGTCGACCTGCCTCGCAGCGAAAACGCTCAGTGGGAACGGTCTCAGTTACTCGGGACCGTTCGCTTTTCGCAGGTTGTGCTTGTACACGTACGTCGCGATGTCCCGACCGAGCTGATTCCCGGCCACCTGGTCGAATCGGAAATGGATGCCGCCGTACACCCGAGCGTCATCGACATCGTCGCAGATCTCGTTGAACGTCGTGTAGGTGAACTGCAGATTGGCGACGGGCGCACTGAACGGATTGACCACCGTGATGGAGTGTTCACCCTCGCCGTAGAGACGACGCAGGATTGCCGCCGCGGCGTTGCTGCCGCTCGCGTGGTTCGACGGATAGCTCGGGAAGCACGGTGTGCCGATGAACGGCAGGTACGCTGGATCGGGCTCGGTTTTCGGGTTGCCGTAATCGTAGAGGAATCGAATCGCGTTTTCTGGACGCCAGAAGTTGTAGTGGTACTTTGCGGAGAACGACGCCACGAGGCTGTCGTTGGTCGCCATGTTGAGGAGCGCCAGCGCTCGCGCGTTTTCGGACATCGACCGGTGCTGGGCGTCGGCCACTTGTCTCGCTGCAAGGTTAAACACCAGCGTCGGCGACGAGGCCTGATAGAACCGTGCGACGTCGCTGCGATTCTGGGGGCGCGCAGCGCTGTTGATGCTGCCTACTCGCTTCACTTCGTTGTAGTCCTTCGTGAATTCGCTGCTGGTGAGCGCCGGCGGCGGAGCGGGACGAAACGCCACGACGTCAGGCACGCCGAACGGTCTGACGTCCTTCCACTGGTAGTTGGCGCCACCGGTCGCCGTCAGCGCGCATCCTGGCGGCAATGTCACCTGCCAGACGCCCGCTGCCGGGAGCCCCACCGGGGAGATGGTCGGCGGACTCGAGCCGTCGTTCAGGCGGTTGTTGATGAGGGCCGTAGCCGCCGCTTCACCGGTCTGGACGCCATTGGTCTTCGGCGATCCATTCGGTATCGCCGCCAGCGAGTTGGCATACGCCAGGTCGATGTCCGGCGCCGCGGGGAAGTACGTTTTCAGGACGCGGTACGCCGCGGTCGCCGCCGCAGCCTCGGCTGATGCGCCGACCGGGGCCACGATGCCGATGTAGGGGTCGTAATCGCCGGTGATGGCGTTGACCGCTTCGAAGACGGCGAGCTGGACGATCGCCGCCACACGCGCCTGACCGAACGGACTCTGACCCTGGCCGATCAATGTTTTGACGGTGAGCTCGTTCCAGGTCAAGACGACATCCGCGCGGGCGGATGTCGCCGTGGTCAATACTGCCAGCGCAACGAGAGCGGCACGCACTGTGGTCACCATACGGATCCTCCCTTTCCTTGTATGGCGGCGATCCTAGTGCGGACGCGCGCGTGCGATTCCTGGGTTATTCCCGGTTAATTGCAGGTTTTTCAGGGTCTCGCGCCGGTTCGACGCGACGGTCATGCGAGCGCGCTGCTCACTTCTTGACGTCGAACAGCACGAGGTCGCTGCTCCGCCGCTGCTGCCCGACGAGCAGAGACGATCCATCAGACGACCACGTCATGCCGCGGAGCCGAACGTCCGGCGAAAAGTCGATCAGCTTTTGCGGCGGCCGTTGATTGTCTCGGTCGACCAGGAAAATGACGCTCTCGACGGCCCCGGAATTCCCGTACACCGCGAGTCGCTGTCCCGTTCGATCCCACGCCACCGCGCCGTTGCCGACCGTCGCGAGCGGGATGGCGGCGGACGCCTGCTGACCGTGCGCGCCGACGAACATGATCTGCGTCGACGTGAGGCCGCTGGCGACCGCTGGACGCGTTTCGATGTAGGCGATCTCGTCGCGCGCCGACCACGACGGTCCCGCCAAGCCGACCGATGAGCTGGGTGTCGGCACGCGCCGAAGCGACCCGTCGGCGACGCGAACGGCCTGGAGGCCCGGCGTATCGCCGACAATTCCGAACGCGATCTCCGATCCATCAGGCGACCAGCAGATCGTGTCGAGGACCTGCGCCTTCACGACGAGCCGGGCGCTGCCGCCGTCGGCGCTCACAATCCACACGCCGCGCGCACCGCCCCGATCCGATACGAATGCGACCCATTTGCCATCAGGCGAAAACATCGGTCGTTCATCGATCGCCGTACCTGAGGTGAGCAGCCGCGTATCACCGCCGTCTGGTGCGGAAGTCCACAAACTACGATTGCCCGCCCGCGTCGAGCTGAAGACGAGCCGGCGGCCGTCCGGTGCAAGGCTTGGATCGAGATCGCCCGTCGAGCCGTCGGTGAGCGCGTTTTGGCGCGCGGATCCGTCGGCACCGTCGACTCGCACCGCGAGGAGCGCTTGACGCTGCTCCACAAACGTCGACACCAGCGTGCGGCCATCGGCGGAGATCGACGGTTGACCGTATTCGCCCACGCCGGTCGTGAGGCGTTCCGCCGTGCCGCCGTCGATCGATCGCCACCACAGGTTCAAATCGGCGCTCATCGGGTTTGCCGCGTAGATCAGACCGCGCCCTTCAGGCAGCAGGATGGGAAAGATCGCCCGCCGTGTCGTGCTGACGACCGGTTCGACGGCCCCGCCAGACGCAGACACGCGATAGATCTCCGACGGCTCGGCATTCGACGTGGAGATCGAGTAATTGAAATAGATGTACCGACCGTCGTGCGACCAGGCGGGCCAGTGTTTGTGCATCCCGCCGAGCCGCCGCGTGATTTCGACAGCGTTGCCGCCATCGGCGTCCGCAACGTGCAGCGCGTCGCCCGACGAACCGCCCGCGACGACGTACATGATCTTCGTTCCGTCGGGAGACCACCGCGCGGCCCGCGCATTGGTCAGAAACTTGCGCGGCACGCCTCCGACTGGAGCGGGCATCACCCACACGCCGACCGACGCTGGTCCGGCATCGGAAGCGTCGAATGCGATGCTCGAACCGTCGGGTGACACGGCAATTCCGCCGATGTCGCTTTGGGACTGGACCGTGAGCGGGGCGGCCGCCGTCAGATTGATCGGATCCCCACCGGCCAGAAACTTCACCCAGAGGTCGGTCTTTCCCCGGGCATTCGAGAGAAACGCGACCCATTTTCCGTCGGGTGAAACCGCCGGGGCCGCTTCCAGTGCGGGCCCGTTCGTCAGCCGCACGACCCGCGAAAACGAGGGCGCATCTGTCTGCGCTGGGCGAGTTCGCATCATCGCCACGGCAATCGCGGCCGCCACCGCCGTCAACAGCATGCCACTCAGAAATCCGATCGCACGTTCACGAGCGCTGCGGGGCTGGAGTGGCGCAGGCCCGGGTGCGGTGACCGATTGATCGTCAAGGTCGTCGCGGGCATCGGCGATGTCGCGCAGCCGTCGCTTCGGATCTTTGCGCAGACAGCGATGGAGCAGACGGCGCAGCGAGAGCGCGGACGCGGGCACCTGTGTCCAATCGGGCTCGCGCTCGAGAATCGCCGCTACGGTGTCGGTCGTCGTCTCGCCTGGAAATGCCTGCCGGCCTGTCAGCATCTCGTACAGCACGCACCCGAATGCCCAGATGTCCGCGCGCTTGTCCACCGCCTTCCCGCGCGCCTGTTCTGGCGACATGTACGGCGCCGTTCCGAGCAACACGCCCTGCAGCGTCGGGCCGATCGCCGTCGGCGAACGTGTCAGATCCGCAGGGCTCGAGCCCGGCGTCACATCGTCCCCACCTGCCTTCGCGAGTCCGAAGTCGAGGACCTTCACCGACCCGTCCGGTGTAATGATGATGTTGGCGGGCTTCAGATCGCGATGGACGATCCCGCGCTCGTGCGCCGCGTCGAGGGCGTCGACGATTTGCCGCGCAATCGCGATGGCCTCCGCCTGGCCTATGCCTTGCGACCTTTGCCCTGACGCGCGAGTCAACCGCTCAGCGAGCGTCTGCCCGTCGATGAGCTCGAGAACCAGCGCGGTCGCACCCGCGCTCTCCTCGACTCCGTAAATCGCGCCGATGTTCGGATGATTCAGCGATGCCAGGAGCCGCGCCTCGCGCTCGAAGCGCGCGAGCCGATCCGGATCCGCCGCGAAGCTCGCCGGCAACACCTTGATCGCGACCTCGCGCCGCAGCCGCGTGTCGCGCGCCCGATACACCTCGCCCATGCCGCCAGCGCCGATGCGCTCGACAATGGAATAGGGGCCGATTTTCGATCCTGGGTTCAGCAATGGAGCCCCTGCACCGGCCGCATCCCGATGCTCGAAATCTCCCTATAAACCGGTGACTCGTGACGTTATCCCCGGAACCCGGCGCGGTCTCTACGAGCTTCTCGGTGCGCTGGGCGCAGGAGGAATGGGCGAAGTGTATCGCGCGCGCGGCAGCTAGCTCAATCGCGATAGCGCGCTGAAGAAGCGCCTACGCCGCCCGCGTTGGGATCCCGCGTGAGTCCTCGAGTTGTCCTCGTGCCAAGAGGTTCAGGGGCCAGAGAATGGCAATCGCGCGCGCGGCGTTGTTCGGTTTCCCCCACACTTCGAGGGTCGCGACCAGGCCGAGCACGATCCATGGCGCTGTAAGCCATCGCAGCACAGACGTGCGACCTTTCACCACGGAGATGACCGCCCGGCACATCGTCACGCACGCGAACGTGGCCAACACGATTTCGATCGGCTCACGCTCATGTCGGATCCAAATTGGAAACGCCTCCGCGAGTCCACCAAAGGGCATGCCCAGATTCGCCACGCTCGCACCGACCGGGAGTGTTGCGGCAATCCAGAGACTCCAGACGAGGACTGGCAAAGTCGGCGCGATCGCGAACCGTAACGCGGTCGATCGGCGACCCTCGTGCCAGTGCCAGCCAGCCAGCGCCCATGGCACCAGTAGATAGACTTCTTTCGTGAGCGCGGACAGCGCACACGCGACAAGCGCCCATGCGACATGCCGGCGCAGCGCCAGGGCTATGCCGACGAGCGACAGCGCCAGGGCCAGGGGATCTGCCGCGAGGAGCCACAAGGCGATCAGGGCGCCAGGATTCGCGAGCGCCACCATGACCGTGTTTGGCTTCAGCTTCAATTGCATGCCGAGGTCCGCGAGTGCGACGGCCGAGAGTCCCGTCGCAACAATCAGCACGCCAAACATCCCAAGCAACGTGCGGTGCGCATTGAACCAACCGAATCCGCCTGCGAGCAGTGGAAACAGAATCCGCCGGTACCGATAGCGGGGACCGTTCCGATCGAACCGAGCGAGCGCCTCTTGAGTGTCCAAGGAGCCGCGCGGATCTCTGGCAATCGCGTAATAGAGCTGACCGTCGTGGCCAATCGGTATCGACGTGGGGAGCGGTCCCAGTTCGCGATTAATGCGGTCAAACAAGGGGTTGGTGGTGCCGACACGCAGGAGAGCCGCGCCACTGCCCATGTCGTGGACAGCCTTGCTCATGACGACAACCGCGAGTGCGGATCCCGCGATGAAGGAGAGAAGATACCGACTCCAGCTATTGGACATCGAGGATCTCCGCCACGTCGCACATACGGCTGCCGAGGATCTCCTCGAGCGGTGCTTGACCGATGATTAGGCGCACGCCCGGGCGGACATGACCCTTCGCAACATCGATCGACGCGACACGGACTTTCGTCCACCTCGATGGGCGGCAACACTCTCAACCTCGCGGTTCCGCTCCGCCTTCCAGTACTCGACGACGTTTTCGATGATCTCGTCGAGCTGAACGGTTGGCGAGTAACCAACGAGCTGTCGGATTTTGGTGATGTCGGGCACCCGGCGCGGCATGTCTTCGAAGCTGTTGTCAAAGACGTCACCGTAGGGGACGTACTGAACGGGTGAATCGCTGCCGGTCATCGCTTTCACTTTGTGAGCGAGATCCTGGATGCTGATCTCCGCGCCATTGCCGATGTTGAAGACATCGCCGACCGCCTTTGGCTCGTTGACCAGCATCAGCATGGCCGACACCACGTCGCCGACCCATGTGAAGCTGCGGGTCTGCGTGCCATCTCCATGGACCGAAATCGGCGCACCTTCGAGGGCTCGCTTGACGAAATTGGGCAGAACCATGCCGTAGCGGCTGCTCTGACGCGGTCCGACGGTATTGAAGAAGCGCACGACGATGACGGGAGACCGACGTTCTTTCCAGTACGCAAGCGCCAGGAATTCGTCGATCAGCTTGCTGGTGGCGTAGCCCCATCGCGTCTTTGCCGGCGATCCGAGGACGAGATCGGCGTCCTCTCGGAACGGCAGCGCGGTGCCTTTCCCGTACACCTCGGACGTGGACGCGACGAGTACCAGCTTGCGCTGTCGGCTCGCAGACTTCAGGACGGTTTCCGTGCCGCCCACGTTGGTCTCGATCGTGTGAACGGGCCGGTCGCAGACGAGCTTGACCCCGACTGCAGCGGCGAGGTGGAAGACCATGTCGACTCTGTCGATCAACTGATTCACCACGGCTTCATTCGTCACCGAGTCAATCGTGCACGTGAACCGCTCATTGCCGAGCAGGTGATCGATGTTCTCGAGGCAACCCGTGGACAGATTGTCGAGCACCGACACATGGTGTCCCTGCGCGAGAAGCGTTTCCGCAAGATGCGATCCGATGAAGCCCGCGCCGCCTGTGATGAGTGCCCGCATGAAATCTCCTGACCGGTGTTAAAAGCGTCGAACGAGCACGACGCCGCCGCTGAACCCGCGGAAGGCGCCGCTCTCGAGCCGTCGATTCATCGACGCATTGCCGTTGACCTTCAAGACCCATGGTTCGTAGATGCCGAACGTCGCTTCGCCGCTCACCGTCCCACCGAACTTGAACGAGGGCGACAGCGAATCGCGCTGAGCGCCCAGCGCCGTCGACAGCGAAAGCCCGATGTTCTCGCTGATCTTGAAATACGGATACGCCGTGAACGCGTAATGCTCATAGCGCCGCGGATCGTAGTAGCCGTTCGTGAAATCGTGTTCGGTCTCGAGCCGATAGGCCGATACCCCGAGGTCCAGGTTGAAGCCGTCGGTCCGGGCAAAGCTGCGACGCGGCGAGATCGTCAGCTCGAGGCGGCGATTGCCGTCGGACAGCTCCTGATAAGAGCCGTCGACTGCGACCATGGACTGCAGCGTCGGCGCCCAGTCGATCTGCACACGATGGCCGATCTGCGTGAGTCCCATCCCGACGGTCCGCGGCGAAATCACCACGGCGCCCGACGTCCGATGCAGGGCAAACCGCAGGCTGTCGCTCGCACGTGCGTCGGCGCCCACGCTGTAGGTGACCAGCTCGCGGGTGCCGGCAGTCGCGTACCCGCCCTGCACGTCGAAGGTCAGCGCCCCGAACTTCTGCGCCACGCTGACCCACGACTGTTCATACTGCGCGGACACGGCGCCGTCGAGCTGCTCGAGGCCGCTGCCGGCACGCGCATCCAGGATCGTGCGGTCGTACCCGGCCGAGAACTGCGTTCCGCTGAGCAGCGCCACTGTGACACGGGGCGTGAACCGCTGCAGCTGGAGCCGATCCGAATCCGAGTACACACTGAACTGCGGTTCGGCGGTCGACGCCAGCATGGTGCGGAGGACACGCTCGGCGTTCCGCGTATCGCGGCTTTCCGGTGCCAACCGGCGGACCGTGTCGAGTGACGAGAATGCTTCGCGCGCCCGGTGTTGCATCGCGAGCGCGATCGTGCGCGTGAGATTGAGCTCGAAATTATCCGGGGCCTGCTTCAACAGCGGCATGACGACGTCTTCAGCGCGGCCCGGCCGGCCGCCGCTTGCCATGACCGCCGCCAGCGCCTGTGAATACGCCGCAGTCGATCCGAACCGGCCGCGATAGGCGTCCAGCGCGCGCAGGGCGCCGCCGTAATTGCCACGCCACGATTCCGCCTTCGCCAGCTCGATCCACGCACCGGCATCTTCCGGACGGATCTTCAGGTACCGTTCGTACTGGATCACGGCCTCGTCCGTGTCGCCACCCCAGGCGCTCACGCGCGCGAAAGAGAGCGCGAAATCGACGTTGGCGGGCTCGATTTTGACGAGTCGCCTGTAGCTGTCCTGCGCGCGGGCGTAATCGGCGATCCAGGTGGACAGCGTGGCGCGGGCGCGCAGATATTCAATCGAATCCGGTTTGAGCGCCAGCGCGCCTTCGATCGCGCCGAGGGCGGCGGTCGGCTGTCCGGCCGTCGAATATGCCTGCGACAGACGGAAATAGATCGACGCGGTGCCAACTGAGGTGGTCGCGGCATGTTGAAGCGCCACGATGCACTCGGGCAAGTTCCCGCGACGTGCTTCGATGTCCGCGATGCGGATCCACAGGTCGGTTCGACGCGGGTCCGTGTCGAGCACCGCCCGATGCATGCGAACCGCGTCGTCCCAGCGGCCGTCGCCTTCCGCCGCCAGGGCCGCCTCCGGCAGGGCAGACTGCGCGCGCGCCGCGGACGCGGTCAGAGAGACGAGGATGGCACCGAGTGCGAGAATGCGACAGGTCATTTGCGCCACTTCCTGTTTTTCGTGATCCAGAGGTCGGTTGCGAATCGTCCGATGGTCAACAGCTCGGACCCGAGCAGCGCGTAACGGATCGGTGTGGCCACGAGGCCCTTCAGCAAGTACTCGAGGCGGCGCCCTTTCATGACGAGGCACAGCGCGGAGAGGCAGACGGCAGTTTCGATGGCCGCTGTGACGGCCAGCGCCTCCCACATCCGCAGAATCATCATGATGAGCAGCGACGTGGGAAAGAACACTTTCTCCACGGCCGACATCGCGAGCACCCAGCCGGCGGGCCGGCCGAATTCCTCCGTACGGGGGCGGCCGAACGCCTGGCGATACGGCTCCCGGATGACACGCCGGTCGCCGCGATCCATCGAGCCACCAAATCCAGCCGGCTGGAATTGCAGGCCGGGCAGGCCCGTTTCGGTCATGCGCAGCGGTTGCGGTGACGCGGAAACAGTCGTGTGCGTTGCCGGCGATCCTGCACCGGCCGTGGCGAGCGCGGCCATCCCCGCGGCCGCATACGAGGGGGCCGGCGTGCCGAGCTTCCGCGCACCCGATCCGGACCTGTCCCGCCGCTTCTGACTGCGCCACCGCTTGAGCGCTTTGAAAGGGCTTCGCAGCAGCGGGTCGAAGTAGTAGCAGGATTGAAAGAACGCCGACGACCAGGAGTAGACTTGCCGCGGCAGCCGTTGAATCTCCGGTTCAACCGTGCGTGCATACACATCGGTCAACTGGATGTTGCGGTAGCCCTCGTTGAGCATCGCAAATCCGATGAAGATGTCTTCGGAGTTCGTCAGGTCGTCTCCGAGAATCGGGCTGATGTAATCGAACAGCGCACGCACATACTTGCGGCGATACGCGACCGCACAGCCAACCGGGTTGCTCGTGGTTCCGAAAAAGACAACCTGTCCCTTGTAGATGAATCGCTGCAGGAACAGATACAACACTTCCCGATAGAGATTCGTGACTCCTCGAGCGAAGTCGTGGATCCAGCCGGCCTCTTTCGCCGGTTGATCCGCAGGGTGGGCCTTGACGTAGGACTGGACCTCCGCGTAGCGTTCGGCCTGGCGTCGATCTCTCTTGCGCTGAGGCAGAATGGTGCCGAACGCGCTCGCGATGCCAACGGCCTGATACAGTTCCCGAACCGTCCGCTCGATGTAGTCGTCAGACTCGAGCACTGTATCCGCGTCGAGAATGAATTCGACGTCGGAATCGAGCTCGCGCGCCTGGCGCTTGATCGTCGGTGTCTTGCCAATCGGCTTGGCCCGCCGGATCGCGGTCAGCTCGACCCCATGATGCGTACAGAACGCCTTCGCGCGGTCGACCGTTCCATCAGTGCTGCCGTCGTCGATCAACAGAATCCGACGGGGCCGAACGGTCTGCCGCAGAACGGACGCGAGACAGAGGACAATGGTGTCTACCTCGTTGAGGGCCGGGATGATGACGTCGATCTTGGCTTCGCGCCAGTCTTCGGCTGGCGTCGCCGTGACCGGGTCGGGCCCACGCAGGAGTCCGGCCAGGCTGAGGATCGTGCTGGGGCTGAAGACGAAATACGGTATGGTTGCCACAGATAACTTGCTCCGGCAGCTGTTGAGCAATCCGAGGTCCGTATCTCGCATCCAGATGTCCGATGCGCACAAGCTCCATGAATATGGACACTTGGCGTCACGCGAGCAGGTCCACATCCGTACTGGATTCTGGAGCCAGCCAGACTAACGGCTCCTGACGGCAAGAAAACTTGGGGCGTCCGTACTTTCTCCATGCAGTTTCCGATCGACATCGGACAGCCTCACTCTCATGCCAACTGACGAAGCTGACATCGAGCGGCCCTGAAGATTCTTCCGGATGACGAGCGCTGGCTGGAGTTTTCTCTGGCGCCAGCCAGAATGTGACCTCCTCCTGCGGTTCACCATCATTTCGCGTTTCCCCGCAATCCTCACGAAACCCGAATAAAACGCGCCCCACGTCGCCTTTCGAGCCCGCGGCATCGCGCTTGCGATAAGCCGAGGCGAGCTTTTGCTAATGCGCGTTGTGACGGCGCCGTCGCCACAATCAAACGCGTCCGAGGTGTGAATGTCTGGACGACGGGCCAGTTACAGGTACGCCGTGACGAACGCCGAGGGAACATTGCGGCTTCTATGGGATGTCACGGTGCAGCGCGGCGTCGCGAACGAATTCGTGGCGATTAGCGGCGAGCCGGCGGCGTTCGGCGAGTTGTTCACGCTCGAGCGCATCGTGAATGGCGTTCCGGTCAGCTCGCAAGTATGCGTGATCGAGAGCCGTCCGTCCCTGGTGAGCGGATCGGTGCGTCATCGGCTGCGTTTGAAGCCGATCGACGAGATCGATTCAGAGGACGAACTGCACCAGTCCGCGAAGGCGCGCGCGGGGAATCGATGACCCACGAATTCGGACGTCCACAACCGAACGACGACGAACCGGCTGCGTTGACGAAAGAGATGCGCGTTCGCGTCCTCAACTGCAGCGCGTCCGGTTGCCTCATCGAGAGCAACGGGCCTGTCGCGGCCGGCACGGTCGCCGTGCTGCGGATTGCGTTCGGCGGACTCGAGTTCGACGACACGGTCCAGGTTGTGCGATGTCAACCCATCGAGGGCGCCGGCAGCATCTATCACGTCGGTACCCAGTTCTTACCCACCACGCCGCCGTGCGCCGGCACGCTCCGGTATGTGATGCGGCGTGAAGTGAGCAAGTTGGCTGGATGGCTGCGACCGAAAGAGCCGCGGTAATCCGGCACAGAGATTTGTCGCGCCGTCGCACGGCCGACGCGACAAACAGCAACGTGTGCCGTGCATGGCTACCGGAACGGAACGAGCAGAGTCTCTTCCCAATAATGGGATGACGAGTTGCTTCTGGCACTCACTCACTCGGTGCACGTCCGTTCCGACGCCGCTCGTCAACGAGTCGGATGTTTCGGAGGAGTTAGATGAAGAGTCTGATGGTTCGGTTCATGCGTGAGGATCAGGGTCAGGACCTGATCGAGTACGCGCTGCTTGCGGGGTTCATCTCGCTCGTGGCGGTGTTGGCAATCACGAACGTCGGCACGGGCGTGAACGCGGTCTACACCAACATCGACAGCCAGGTGAAGGCGATTCCCGCGGGCACGGGTTCCTAGGTCGGTCACGCGGGGTGCCGGGCCCGCCATACGGCCTGGTCACCCCGCACATCATCAACACACACGGAGAAGAGCAATGAGGAGCTTGTTCAACCGCTTCGTTCGCGAAGACAACGGTCAGGACCTGATCGAGTATGCGCTGCTGGCGGGGTTCATCTCACTGGTCGCGGTGTTGGCCATCACCAACATCGGCACGGGTGTGAACTCGGTTTACACCAACATCGACGGCCAGGTGAAGGCGATCCCGACCGGAAGCGGCTCGTAGATGCGGGCCGATCACGAGTAGATGCGGGCCGATCACGAAGGGTGTCGGGGGAATCGGCGGCACCCTCCGGAGGCTCACACGAGAGAAAAGGGCGACGATGCGACGACTGATACAGCGAGTGCTTCGTGACGAGTGCGGACAGGACCTGATCGAGTACGCAATGCTCGGTGGGTTCATCTCGTTGATCGCGATTGTGGCTATCACGAGCATCGGAACGGCGGTCGACAGCTGGTACAACGGCTACGACGCGACGATCAAAACGATCCCGACTGGCTCGGGCTCGTAAAGCGATTAGCAGGCTGGAAAACATGCGTGCATTGATCGACCGGCTGCTTCATGAAGACGACGGACAGGACATTCTCGAGTACGCGCTGCTCGGGGCCTTCATTGGCACAGTCGGCATCCTCATCTGGCAGAGCATTGGCACCGGTGTCCTGAACGCCTATACGGGCTGGGACAGCGGAGTCCAGACGCTATCGAAGTGCACGCCCGATCCGGGCGGCGGCAGGTGCACCGCGAGCGGCACCTAGGTTGCGAGAGGCGGAAACGAATTTATGAATCTTTTTCAAGGCGTGGCAGTCGGCGTCGCAGTCACAGCCGTGGTCTGGGACGTGGCGACGCGGCGGATTCCCAACCATCTGACATTCGGCGCGGCGCTCGCGGCGTTCGCTGCTCACGGGTACGCAGCAGGCTGGGCCGGCGCGGGCGCGTCCCTGTCAGGGTGGCTCGTTGGCGCGGCGTTTTTCTTCCCGGTGTTCGCGCTGGGCGGCATGGGAGCGGGCGACGTGAAGTTGCTCGCCGCCGTCGGTGCGTGGCTCGGGCCTGCCGCGGCCGCGTGGGTGGCGCTCTACTCGGGCGTCGCTGGCGGCGTGATGGCGGTGTTCGTCGCGGTGTGCTCCGGATATCTGATCAAGGCGTTCACGAACATCTGGTGCCTGCTGATGTATTGGCGAATCGCCGGCGTGCGACCGGCACCCGACCTGATGCTCTCGAGCCAGCAAGGCCCCCGGTTGGCGTTTGCCGTTCCAGTGTTTGCGGGATTGGTGGTGGCGATTTGGCTCCGATGAATTCGCTGAAACGTCGCGTGCGCTCGGAGCGCGGTGCAGAGCTGATTGAGTTCGCGCTCGTCTTCCCGGTCCTGTTGCTGGTTGTCCTTGGCATCGTGGACTTCGGGTTCCTCTTCCAGCGCATGGAAGTCGTGACCAATGCAGCCCGCGAAGGTGCACGGATGGCGGTGCTGCCTGGATACACGAATGCCGACATTGAAGCGCGCGTGTGTGACTACGTGAAAACAGGCGGCGTGCCGACCACCACCTGCGGTGCGACCGGCGCCACCGTCGTGACCATCGACCCGGCGTTCTCGATTGCCATGCCGTCGGGCCCGGCGATGACCGCGAAGCGTGTGGAGGTCGTGTACACGCACCAATATCTGTTCATCGGACCGATTGCCGGCTGGTTCGGCGGCGCGTTCACGTCGGTTCCCATCAGAGGCGTGGCCATCATGCGCGACGAGGTCCAGGCCGTCGGGGCGGGCTCGTGAACGACGCGCGAGGGTTCGTTGTAGACGAGGAGACACAGGTGACACCACGAAACATGAAGCGGAGACAGATGCCATGAAACGCACCACCCGAACCGTTGTCGTTGTCGGAATCGCCGTGCTCGTCGCGGCCGTCGCGAGCCTTGGCGCCTACCAGGCCATCAAACGGATGCCTGTTCGCGAAGTGGAGGTCCGTAGCCTGTATCAGGTCGTCGCCGCGCACGACATGACGATGGGCAGCCGGATCACCAAGGACTACGTGAAGCTGGTCGCATGGCCGGCGAGCAGTCCCGTCGAGAAGGGCTTCACGACGATCGAAAGCGTGCTCAACCGCGGTCTGATTGCGTCTGTCGTCGAGAACGAGCCGCTGACCGAGTCGAAGCTCGCGCCGCTCGAGGCGGGCGCGGGTCTCCCGCCGTCGATCACCGAAGGCATGCGCGCGGTGTCGGTCAAGGTCAACGAGGTCATCGGCGTTGCCGGCTTCGTCGTTCCGGGGACGCGGGTGGACGTGATGGTGACGCTGCGCCGCGAGAGCGAACGAGACAGCATGTCTCGCGTGGTGGTGAGCGACGTTCAGGTGCTCACAGCCGGCACCCGCTACGACCAGGAAAAGGCGCGCGACGGCCAGCCCATTCCGACCTCGGTCGTGACCTTGTTGGTCACGCCACCAGACGCCGAGCGGATTGCCCTCGCCGCGAGCGAAGGCCAGATCATGCTGACGTTGCGCAACCCGATGGATCGCAAACCAACCGAAACGGCAGGCATTCGGACCTCAGCCCTTCTTGGCCAGGCCCCAGCACCGCCGCCGGTTGTGAAAACAGTTCAAGGCCATCGCACTGTCGTGCCGCCGGCGGCTCCCGCAGCGGCTCCAGCACCGAAGGTCTACACCGTGGAGACCTTCAGGGCAGCGAAACGTACAGAGGAGATCGTTCGATGACGTCAAGAGTTTACGGCGTGTTCTCATCCCGCAGCCGGACGGCCACGACGGCCCTGCTGTTCCTGGTGGCGTCGTCACTCGTCACTGCGCAGGATCGGTCGCAGCCGCAGCCTTCGTCGAACGGGTCCCAAAATTTGGGCGACCAGTTTCCGAAAGTGCAGCTGACGGCCGGTCGTTCGACCGTCATCTCCACGGATTTCGACGTGACCCGGATTGCGGTGACCAGCCCGGACGTGGCGGACGCGGTCGTCGTTCAGCCGCGTGAAATCCTCATCGATGGCAAGAAGCCGGGAACGGTGAGTCTGATTGTGTGGGGATCGAGCTCGCGCACCCAGTACAACATCGTCGTCGAGCAACCGACGACGAGCCTCGAACAACAGCTGCACACGCTGTTCCCTGGAGAGGACGTCACCGTCGGCACCAACGAAGGGGCGACGATTCTCTCCGGACGGGTATCGAACACGAACGTGATGTTGCGTATGGGTGAGATTGCGACCGCCTCGATGCCGAAGTCACAGATCATCAACCTGCTGCAAGTGCCGGGTGGCAGCGAAAGTCAGCAGGTGATGCTTCAGGTGAGGTTCGCCGAGGTGAACCGGCGCCTGTTGACCGAAGCGGGCCTCGGGCTGTTCGTCACCCGCAACCGCGTGCTCGCGCGTTCGACCACGCAGCAGTTCGCGGCTCCCACGTTCGAAGACGAAGCGGGACACGACAAACTGGTGTTCAGCGACTTCCTCAATCTATTCTTCTGGGATCGCAAGACCGGTATCGGCGGCGTCATGCGGGCCCTCGAATCAACCGGCGCGTTCCAGAGCCTCGCAGAACCGAACCTGATTGCCTATAACGGCCAGGAGGCGAGCTTCCTCGCCGGCGGCGAGTTCCCGGTTCCCGTGGTCTCAGGCGCCACGGGCCAGGTGTCGGTCATCTTCAAGGAGTTCGGCATCCGCCTGAACTTCACGCCGACGATTGCCGGCGACGCCATCCGGCTGAAGGTCAGACCGGAAGTGAGCACGCTCGACTTTCCCAACGGCATCACGCTCTCGGGATTCCGGATTCCAGCACTCACGACGCGACGCGCGGAAACCGTCGTCGAGCTCAAGGACGGGCAGTCGTTCGCGATTGCAGGCTTGCTGGACAACATCTCACAGACCGACCGCGCCGCGGTCCCGATCCTGGGCAGCCTGCCGATTATCGGACCGCTCTTCAAGAGCAAGGCGAAGCGCGCGGAGCAGACAGAACTGATGGTGTTGATTACGCCGCGGCTCGTGCGCGCGCTGGATCCGGACGAAGTGCCGCCGCTTCCGACGTCGATGCAGCCGTTCATCAAGAAGTCCGGTGCTCAAGGCGACCAGCCCGGGGACATCGGCCAGCGTCTCGAAGGCGATGCGGGCGTAGTTGATGCGCCGGCGCCGCCCGCCAAACGCACGCCATTCGGAAAACGGTGAAATCAGCCATGCACACACAATCAGTTCGATCGTCAGAGCGCGGCGCAGTGATCATTCAGATGGCGGTCTGCCTTCTTGTGCTGCTCGCCTTCACCGCGTTCGTCGTCGATTACGGCGTCATGTGGGCGAGCCGAGGTCAGGCCCAGACGTCGGCGGATGCGGGCGCGCTGGCGGGGGCCATTTCGCTGGCGTTCGACAGCGCTACCGATTTCGCCGGCGCCAAGCTGAAGGCGCAGACGGTCGCCCTGCAAAACGGTGTGTGGGGCGCGGCACCGGACGTCCTGTTGACGGACATCACGTTCCCGCCATGTCCGCCTGGAGCACCGGGGCTCCCGGACACGTGCGTGAAGGTGGACGTCTTCCGGAATCAGCGGCCTGGTGGGAATCCACTGCCGATGTTCTTCGGCAACCTGGTCGGCGTTACCAATCAGGGTGTTCGTGCGACCGCGACGGCTCAGATCGTGACCGGCGATACAACGGAGTGCCTGAAGCCGTGGGCGGTCGTGGACCGATGGGACGAGTTCGAGCCGGGAGGCGCCGAGCCCGATTACCCGAACCCGGATCCCGACTATAAGCCGTTCTCCACGTACGACAAGTACTCGGACGGGAAGGGTAAAAACCCGGCCCAGGAGAATGACTTCTACAAGCCGGCGACTGCAACCGACAACGGGACCGGGTTTCGGCTGCCCTACGACGAGGGGCTTCAGTACGCCATCAAGGTTGGGGACAACAGCCTCTCGGTGTCGTCCGGGTGGTTCCGAGCGATCCGACTCCCTCGGCTGGACGGCCAGAACGGCGCGAACGTTTACAAGGAAAACATCGAGAGCTGCAACGGCCTGCCATCCAGTTTTGCCGATCCCGCAACCGTGTGCCCCGCCAGCATCGGCCAGGCCGACATGGCGTACTGGGCGGCGCGAGGGTGCTACGCGGTGGAAACCGGCAACATGGTCGGTCCGACCAGCCAGGGAATCAGCGATCTCATCGCGCGCGATCCCAGTGCTTCCTGGGACCAGGCGAACTCCAAGATCATCAACAGCGCGTTCAGCCCTGCAACGAAGAGTCCACGAGTCGTCCCGATCGGCGTCATGAACGTCGACCAGTATCTGGCGCAGGACCCCAACGGATCGACTCCCGTGATCCGTCTGGAGAACATCTACGGTTTCTTCATGGAGGGCATGGGAGACGTCGATCCAAGCACGGGTGTCATCACCCTTAGCAACAGCGGAAAGTCGGTCATCGGACGCATCATGACAATTCCCGCGACGGGGTCAGGAAAGTTGACGAGCACGTCGTCGTTCCTGCGCTCCATCATCCTGGTTCGTTGATCAGCGAGGAGACACGGTGTCCACTGGCATCAAACTTGTGAGTTCGGATCAGCTGCTCGCGCAGCTGTTTATTCAGACCGGCATGCGGTGCGTCGTTGTCGGCCTTGACGCGCTGTCGAGCCTGGTGCGTCCCGGCGCGCCACAGCCGGAAGTGCTGGTGCTCGACCTGCGAGAGCAGCAGCAGTTCCCGCAGGCGCTCGCCATGCTGAAGCAGCAGCACCCGACGACAGCGGTGCTTCTCGTCGTGGCAAAGCTCGATCCGGCCCTGATGCTCGAGGCGATGCGCGCCGGCGTCAACGAATGCGTCGTCTCGCCGATCACCCTGCCCGAGCTTCAAGCGGTGATCAAGCGGCTGCTGAAGAATTCAACGCCCACGACGTGCGGCGACGTCTTCGCGTTCATCGGCGCCAAGGGGGGCGTCGGCGCGACGACAGTGGCGGTCAACGTGGCCACTGCGCTGGCAAAGGCCAGCCCGGACTCAACGCTGCTGATCGATTTGAACCTGGCGTGCGGCGATGCGGCGGTGTTCCTCGGCGACGAGCCGCGCTTCTCGGTGATGGATGCGATCGAGAACGTCCATCGCCTCGATGCGGCCTTTTTCCGTGGGCTCGTCGTCCGCAGCAAGTCAGGGCTCGACCTGCTCGGCGCGTCAGGACGATCGGCGGCGCACCCCGTCGATGCGGCGAGAATCCGCGCGGTGCTCGAATTTGCGAGCCAGACGAGGCGCTATACGGTCCTCGACGTCCCGCGGTCGGATCCGGCGGTGATCGACTCGCTCGAGGTCGCCACGCAGATTGTCATCGTCGCGAATCAGGAACTGGCGACCGTTCGAAATGCGAGCCGCATGGCGGCCACGCTGCGCCAGCGCTACGGCCACCATCGGCTGAACCTCGTGCTGACCCGGACCGATCGGCGGGCCGAGATTGGGCACGAAGACGTGCAGCGCGCGGTTGGACTCGAAGTGCGCCATACCTTTCCGAGCGACTATCGCCTGGCACTGCAGGCCATGAACAAGGGACGGCCAGTCGTGCTCGACAACCACAACCAGCTTTCGGACGCTTTCTCGGCGTTCGCGCGCGAGCTGGGGGGCACGCCTGAAACAGCGGCAGAACCGAAGCCGCGAACGGGCAGCGTTTTCGGCCGCCTCACGCCCCGGCGCGCATAATTTCAACGAAGAGGAGAGCGATGTCTTCATTGGCGATAGGAGTGATGCCCGGCCCCGAGAGCGTCGACGCACGCAGTCGGAATTATCAGGAACTGAAGAGCCGCGTCCACAACGATCTATTGAATCGACTCGATCTTGATCGGCTGACGCGGTTGCAGCGAGAGGTCGCAGAGCCGGAAATTCGCAACCTCATCGTCGTGATGCTCGAGCGCGAAAGCGCCGCGACGCCCCTCAGTCTCTTCGAGCGCGAGTCGCTGATTTCCGACGTGATCAACGAGCTGTTCGGTCTCGGGCCCCTCGAGGCCCTCCTGCACGACGGTTCCATCTCGGACATTCTGGTGAATCGTCACGACCAGGTGTACATCGAGCGCGAAGGCAAGCTCGAGGAAACCGATGTCGTGTTCAAGGACGACGCGCATTTGATGCAGATCATCGAGCGGATCGTCAGCTCGGTCGGTCGCCGGATCGACGAGTCGAGCCCGATGGTCGACGCACGTCTCGCCGACGGCTCGCGTGTCAACGCCATCGTGCCGCCCCTCGCACTCGACGGTCCAACGATGTCGATTCGGCGGTTCAGAACGGACCGGCTCGGCGCGCAGGATCTCGTCAACCGCGACTCGTGGACGGAGCCGATGCTCGAGTTCCTGCAGGCGGTCGTCGCCTGCCGGCTCAATCTGATTGTGTCGGGTGGAACCGGCTCGGGGAAGACCACGCTGCTGAACGTGCTCTCGGGGTTCATTGGCGGGACCGAACGCGTTGTCACGATCGAGGACGCGGCAGAATTGAAACTGCGGCAGCGTCATGTCGTCCGGCTCGAGACTCGCCCGGCCAACATCGAAGGCAAGGGTGCGGTTCGCGCGCGCGAACTGGTTGTGAACGCCCTCCGTATGCGGCCGGATCGCATCATCGTCGGCGAGGTCCGGAGCGAGGAAGCGCTGGACATGCTGCAGGCCATGAACACCGGCCACGACGGCAGCCTGACGACCGTGCACGCGAACAGCCAGCGCGATGCGCTCTACCGGCTTGACACGATGGTCGCCATGGCGAACCTGAACATCCCCGAGCGGGCCATTCGGCAGCAGATCGCATCGGCGATCAACATCATCGTCCAGGTGTCGCGCATGGCCGACGGCACCCGCAAAGTCACCGGAATCTCCGAGCTCACCGGAATGGAAGGCGACGTCATCACCATGCAGGAGATCTTCGTGTTCGACCGCACCGGCATCGGTCCCGGCGGCAAAGTGCTGGGACGCTTCCGCGCGACCGGTATCCGGCCGAAGTGCAGTGACCGGATTGCCGCGGCCGGCATGCCGCTGCGCGCGGACATGTTCGAGCACGTCAAGGTCGTCGCTTAAGGGGGAATGTTGTGATCTTTGTTCTTGGCACCTTCTTCGCGATTCTCGGCCTGGTGCTCGGCGCCTATTGGCTGTTCGTGCTCCGACTCGAGCAGTCGGATCACGCGGCGCTGAGCAAACGCCTTCGGCCCGACCCGGTCGCGACTGCTCAGAAGAGCACGCGGCTTCTCAAGCCAATCGCGCAACTGAGCAACGTGGGCCATCTGAACAGCGTTCTCGGCCGCATGGGGCGAATCGTCCCGCCACTCCAACGGGACATCGTCCAGGCCGGACTGACGATGACGGTCGGAACGTTGCTGCTTTCGGCCGGCTGCCTCGCCCTTGTCGTTTACATGGTGGTAAAGCTCTTGACATTCAGCACGCTGCTGGCACTCGGCGCCGGCTTGCTCGCGTCGTTCATCCCGTTCATCTATGTCAAACAGATGAGGAACAGGCGCCTCCGGCGATTCGAAGAGCAGTTTCCTGAAGCGATTGACTTGATCGGCCGCGCCATACGAGCCGGCCACGCATTCACGACCGGACTCACGATGGTGGCCGACGAGATTCCAAAGCCGGTCGGCGAAGAGTTCAAGCTGCTGTACGACCAGCAGAATTACGGCATGCCCGTCCCTGAGGCCATGAAGGCCTTCGCCGAGCGCATACCGTTGATCGACGCGCGGTTCTTCGTGACCGCCGTCCTCACGCAGCGCGAAACAGGCGGCAACCTTGGCGAAGTGCTCGACAACCTGGCGTCGGTCATCCGCGATCGCTTCCGGGTCAAGCGCCAGGTGCGCGTCCTCACCGCGCACGGGCGGATCACCGGATGGATTCTCGCCGGCATGCCGCCGGCACTCGCGACGGCGATGATGTTCGTCGCACCCAGTCACATGAAGATGATGATCGCCGACCCCCTCGGGGTCCAGATGATCGTCGGGGCCCTGACCCTCCAGGTGATCGGCACGTTGATCATCCGGAAACTGGTCGACATTCCTTACTGAGGATCGAGCAAAGGTAGTCATGACTCTTGAACTCTGGCTTGCACTCGGTGGATTGTTCGTGTCGGTCGCTCTGATCACCGGTCTGGGCGCCTCGGCCGTGCTCGCCGGCAGGTCGACCGAGCGGCGACGGCTGCGTGAGATGGCGACGGCCGGTGGCGGAGTGGCGACTCTCTCGTTCGGGGCCTCAGAGCCGGTCCGCCTCACGGAACGCATCAGCCCTCGTCTGGAACGGATAGCGCACACGATGCCGAAGTCTCCCAAGGAGATGAGCCGTTTGCGCCGACGCCTGGCGGTGGCCGGCATTCACAGCTTCGGCGCGGCGATCGTTTATTCGATCGCCGAGCTGACACTGCCGTTCCTGTGCGCCGCACCCGCGCTGATGTGGCTGGTCGGACCCATGGCGTGGATTGCCGCGATCATCGTGGGCCTCATCGGCTACATGATCCCCGGTTTGATTCTCGCGCGGCTCATCCACAACCAGAAGCGGCGCATCGAGAACGGCCTTCCGGACGCGCTCGACCTCATGATCGTGTGCGTCGAAGCGGGCTGCGGGCTCGATCAGGCGATCCAGAAGACGAGCATCGAGCTCGAGATCTCGCACCCCGAGCTCGCGTCGGAATTGCGCATGATCACGACAGAAGTTCGCGCGGGCAAGAACCGCTTGGAGGCATTCAAGAATTTCGCAGCGCGGACGCGTGTGGACGACGTGCGCTCCCTCGTTGCGATGCTGGTGCAGACGGATCGATTCGGGACGAGCGTCGCGCAGGCGCTGCGCACGCACGCGGAAACGTCGCGCACCAAACGACGGCAGCGGGCCGAAGAGAAGGCCGCCAAGATCGGCGTCAAGCTCGTCTTCCCTCTGGTATTCTTTCTGTTCCCGGCCTTTTACGTCGTCACTCTGGGCCCGGCGGTCATCCAGTTCGTCCGGGTCTTCTTCGGGCAGGTCGTCAATCGGTAACCGTTTCTTATTCAAGGAGGAAGCATCGTGGGCACATTGAACATCGTACTGCTGACCGTCGCGGGCGTTTGCCTGGTTCTGTATCTTCTGCGCCGTCGCTCGCGGCTCCGCTCGGACGACTAAGCCGGGGCATTGTCGTGCGAAATCATCTCCAACCGGTCGCGTTTCTGCTCGGTGCGCTTGTGGTGAGCGGCTGCGCGGCCGGCCAGAGCCGAACGCTCGCTGGCCGATTCGTTCGACCCGGCACGCCCGCCATGGATTATGGCGGGCCACGGGCTGTCCCCAGCGAGTCGCTCTCGGATTACATGACGAAAGTGCGGCACCTGTCGGCCAGGCCGGCGCGTCAGGGCACCTTTGGCGCGACTGTCGAAAGCTCCGACCCTCGACTCGCGGCCGCGCTGCTCTTCGAAACCCTTCAACCGACGGCAGAGAGTTACCGGCTCGTTGCGCTGGAGTACCGCCGCCTTGGTCTCCTCGACTCGGCCTATGCGCGATTGAATCGCGCCGCACAGAAGGAACCACGGAACGCCGAGGTGCAGGAGGATCTGGCGCGTATCTGGCGCGACTGGGGATTGCCCGATCAAGGTCTGGGCGCGGCGTATCGCGCCGTGTACTACACCCCCGGATCGGCAAGTGCCCGGAATACGCTCGGGACGATCTTCGACGCGCTCGGTCGATCCGAGGAAGCGCACCGCGCCTATGAGCATGCGGTCTCGCTCGACCCGACGGCCGCGTGGGCGTTCAACAACCTGTGCTACAGCGAGTTTCGATCCGGCCACTTGCGAGAGGCCCGTGCGCGATGCGACGAAGCCGTGCGGCTCGAACCGACCCTGGCAGCCGCGCACAACAATCTGGCGTTGACCTATGCCGCTGCCGGCGACCTCGACCGAGCTCGCAGCGAGTTTCTCGCCGCTGGCGATCTGGCATCGGCGGAGTACAACCTCGGAATCGTTCATCTCGCGGAACGCGACTACGCCTCCGCGGCCGCCTCGTTTGAAGAGGCGATCAAGGCTCGATCGACGTACACCGCGGCCAAGGAGCGGGCGCACACCGCTCGGGTGCGCGCTTTGACAGGCACCGAGTAACCACACCAAGGCCATGACGATGATCCAGACGTCCGCACCGGTCAGGAGCGCCACCGATCTTCCGCTGGCACCCATCACGCATCAAGACGCGGGGCTCAGCCTCGACCTGCTCGTCCAGCTGGTGCTCAAGACGCTCCATTTCTCGGGTGAGATGGCTGGAGCGCAGCTGGCCGGTCGCCTCGGACTGAATTTCTCGGTCATCGAGCCCGCGCTCGATTTCTTGAAGGCCCAGCGGCAGGTGGAGATCGTCGGCGGCGCGATGGTTGGCCGCGCGTCGTACCGGTATCGAATCACCGATTCGGGTCGCGTGCGCGCCGCATTGTTCCTCGAAACGAACCAGTATGTCGGCGTTGCGCCGGTACCGTTCGACCAATACCGCCGCTACATGGCCGATTTCCAGAAGTCGGCGCCTCGGACCGCCACGCGCGACCGTGTGCGCGAAGCGTTTGGGCACCTCGTCATCAGTCAGCACGTGCTCGATCAGCTCGGCCCGGCGATCAACGCGGGCCACTCGATGTTCGTCTACGGCCCCCCGGGAAACGGCAAGACCGTCATTTCCCAGGCCGTGAGAAAGCTGCTCGGCGGCGCCATTGCGATCCCACACGCGATCGAAGTCGAGGGTGCCATCATCCGCCTGTTCGATCCAGTCAGCCACGAGCCGGTCGTGTCATCGGATGAGGATGAGGATCAGGGACTCGACCTCGGGCTGCGCCAGGACCGTCGCTGGATCCTGTGCCGACGACCCATGGTCATGGTCGGGGGCGAACTGACCCTGTCGTCGCTGGAGCTCAACTACAACGCGACCACTGGGTTCTATCGGGCGCCGGTGCAAGCGATCGCGAACGGCGGCGTGCTCGTCATCGATGACTTCGGACGCCAGCAATGCGCGCCCCGAGATCTGTTGAACCGCTGGATCGTGCCGCTCGAAAGCCGCGTCGACTTCTTGACCCTCCAGTCGGGCCAGAAGGTGGAGCTGCCGTTCATGGTGCTCATCATCTTCGCGACGAACATCAAACCGGCCGATCTCGTGGACGAGGCATTTCTCCGACGTATCCATTACAAAGTATTCGCCGAGAGCCCCACGGTCGCTGAATTCACGCTGATTTTCGAAAACTGCTGTCGTGAGCGTGGCATCTCCTTCGATCGGGGATTCGTCGAGCATCTGCTCCAGAATTACTATCGCCCCCGCAAGATTGCGCTCCGCGGCTGCCAGCCCCGCGATCTCATCGATCAGGCGCTCTCGTTGGCGGATTACCGCGGCGAGCCACGGCAGCTGACGCTCGAGCTACTCGACGCCTCGTGCGCGGGTTATTTCGTCGACGAGCAAGAAAGACCTGTTGCCTACGCCTAGCGGTTATGAGGAACGCGGCTCGAAACCTTCGCGCGCTCGGTCTGGTCGTAATGGTGGTGGTCACCATGGCGCCCGATCGCGTCCGTGCCGACGACGGACCTGCGGCGCTGTCGGTTCGAATCACGTCTCCCCTGGGGCGGACGGGCGAGCCGGGAGTCGTTCGAATCGTCGCGCAAGTTCGACGTGTTCCGGGCGCGGCGTTGCAATCGGTACAGTTCTGGGTAGACGGTACGCTCCTGGCCACGGTCAAGGAGCCCCCGTTCGCGACCAATTGGGACGATGTCAACCCATTCACTCCGAACGAGATCACTGTTGCGGCCACCGACAGCCTCGGCAACACCGCGAGCGACGCCGTGTTGTTGAAGCCATTCGAGGTGACTGAAGTCTCGGAAGTGACCCGCGTGCTCGTGGATACCTCGGTCCAGGACAACGCGGGCCGGTTCGTGCGAGCTCTTGGCAGTCGCGACTTCGAAATCCGCGAGAACGGAGTCCCACAGGCGATCGATCTTGCCGGCGAGGAGGACCAGCCCGCGACCTTTGCGCTGCTCATCGACAGCAGTCAGAGCATGTCGCGCCGGATTGACTTCGTTCAAGAGGCAGCGAAGCGGCTCGTCGGCTTCATGCGAGAACGCGACCGGATGATGGTCGTGCCCTTTTCCAAAACGCTCGAGCCAATCACGGGTCCCACCAACGACCGGGCCACGGTGCTGGATGCCATCGGGCACATCGAATCGCGCGGCGGGACGGCAATTCTGGATTGCCTCGTTCGGATGGCCGCGCACCTCGATGGAGTCGATGGGCGCCGGGCGATTGTCTTGATTACCGATGGGTACGATGAGCACAGTGAGACCAGCTTCGAGGAGGCTCTGAAGGCCGTCAAGGCCGCACGGGCGACCGTCTACGTCGTCGCCATCGGAGGCGTGGCCGGGATCTCTTTGAAGGGCGAACGCTTCCTCCGTGCGCTGGCGAAGGAAACGGGCGGACGCGCATTTCTCCCAAGCCGCGAGTGGGAGCTCGAATCGGTGCACACGGCCCTCGCATCGGACGTGCAGAATCGGTATCTGCTGTCGTATACGCCGGCCAATCAGGAATTGGATGGCAAGTGGCGCGCGATCACGGTCAGCGTTGCCGATTCCAATTATAAGGTCCGCGCGCGATCCGGATACTTCGCGCCCAAGCCACCGCCGGTTCGTCCGGTGCTCGAGTTCACCATCACGGACAAGGAGCGACGCTTTGTTGATGTCGACGCCGACGACCTCGTCGTCGTGGAGAACGGCGTGGAGCAGAAGGTCGACACGTTCCAGGAGGCGATCACGCCCGTTTCCATCGTGCTGGCGCTCGATGCAAGCGGGAGCATGAAGAAATCGGCCGAGATCGCGAAAAATGCGGCAGGCAGCTTCGTCGATGCGCTGCGCACCGAAGACAAGCTCGCCCTCGTCCTGTTCGCGGATCACTCGGCATTCGCCCACGATCTCACGACGGCGCGCGAGCCGATTCATGACGCCATCGATCAGTACCAGGCCAATGGCGGGACGGCGCTCTACGATGCGCTCGGCGACTCCCTGGATCGCCTGAAGAAAGTTGACGGACGCCGAGTGATTGTCGTGGTCACCGACGGTCGGGACGAAGACAACCCAGGCACGGGTCCGGGCAGCAGCCGGACCTTCGACCAGGTCCTGCAGGCGGCGCACGAGGTGGATGCCGTCATCTTCGGCATCGGCGTGGGTCAGAAGGTCGATCGCCGGGTGCTGGAGAAACTGGCCACTGCTTCGGGGGGTGAGGCGTACTTTCCTGACGATGTGTCGCAACTCGAATCGGAATACAAGCGCGTCGTGGAGACGCTCAGACGGCGCTGGCTCATCGCCTATACGTCTACCGACGATAGACGCAACGGCGAATGGCGCCCGGTTGAAATCCGTACCAAGGACGCGAGCGCCGTGGTTCAGAGTCGCGGCGGCTACTTTGCGCCCGGGAAGTAGCAGTATGGACATCTCTGGAAAGTCGCACGAAGGTTGGATGACGGTCATTCCCGTCACCGTCCTCCTTCTGATCGTCATCGGGATGCTGGGCGGACCGGTCGCCTTCGTGAACACACTGAGCTCATGGGTCAGCGATGCGCTGACCGCCGCGCTCGCCTGGCTGAATAACCTCTGAATTGACTGATTGGGAAGGCGCCTTCATATGAGCGACGCACTGACGCTATCCGATGTCCTCGCCCGCGGCGTCGCGTTGGAATGGCATGAAGCTGTGGCCGTGGTCCGCGGAGTCGCCGAAGCGCTGCTCGCAAACCCGGAGAACGTCCGACTGCTTCCAGAGCTGCATCAGATTCAGATCTCTCCGACTGGCCGCGTCGACGTGATCGGCGGGACCGTCGTCCAGGAGCCGGTCCGCCGTCTGGGTCAATTGCTGCAGGCGACACTCGGACAATCGGAGCCGCCGGTTCAACTGCGGCTGCTGATCTCGCAGGCCACCGCCCCGATACCCGCGTACGCGTCGATTGCCGAGTACGACGAAGCGCTCGGGTACTTCGAGCGACCCGGCCGCAGCCTGGTGCTTCAGGTGTTTCATACACGTGCATCGCAGGCGTCGGTCGCGTCCCGCATCGGAGGGGTTCCCACTCTGGACACCATCGCTCCCTTGCCGGCAGCCGACGGACCGACAACAGACCGAACCAAGCCGGCGGCGAAACCGAGGGCTCGCGCCGGTCGCCTCGTGACTGCAGGTGCGGTGGTCGTAGTGCTGGGTGTCGCAGGTGTGCAGTACGTCAGAGTCAAGGGAGCCCGGTCAGATGGCTCCCTCAACCTCTCGGCGATGGCCGCGCGCGGCCTCAACAGGGCCGGCACCGCATCCGTCAAAGGCCTTTCCTTCGTCACCGAACGCGTCGGTCTTGGCCGCCTGGTCTCGGCCGACTCTGCCGCCGCGGATCAGAAGGAGGACGTTGCCCGACCCGCCGGCAAGGCACCGAAAGCCGCGACGGCGCGGCGAGTCCTGCCGGAGGCGCAGCACCTTGACGGTGCACGCATCGTCCCCGTGCATGGAACGACCTCCGCGGGTGCGCGGGCAAGGGCCGTATCAGCTGCCAACACATTCGAAATCACCGACCCGCCAATTGGGTTGCCGTCGCGCAATGCGCCCTTCGTGGCCTTCGACCTCGAGCCCGGCAACGACACGGGCGCGTCATCTCGGAACGCTCTTGTCAAGCAACCGGCGATGCCGAACCGGCCTCCAGACGAGGAACACGCGGCTGAAGATGGACCGACGATCTTTACAGTCCTGTCGGAGGGCGTGTCTTCACCCGTAGGGTTACGGCCCCAGCTCCCGCGAACGCTGCCGTCGGACGTTCATCGGTCAGATCTTCGTCTGATCGAGCTCGTCATCGCCCCAGACGGCAGGGTGGAATCGGTCAAGCTTGTCGGCGTGCCGCGCGACGTGCACGACTCGATGTTGTTGAGCGCGGCAAAGGCGTGGGAGTTCGAGCCCGCACGGAAAAACGGTGTGCCGGTCAGGTACCGGAAAACCGTCTGGGTTGCGCCTCGCAGCTGACTGAGCATCAGATGTCGTTCGACCATACTTGTCGTGAATGACGTCGAGGTTCCCCAATCGATCTGACGTTCGAACGCATGCGGGCGTGCTGTTCGTATGTCTCGCGCTGATCTATGGCATCGATCTGAGCACACCGGGGCTGCTGGATCGGGCTGGGCAAGTCAAGGGCACCGATTTCCTGCACTTTTACGTGCTGGGATCGCTGGCGTTGAACGGTGAAGGCGCAGCGCTGTACGACACGAAAGCGTTGGCGGAACGCTCCGTGGCATTGGTCCCCGAGTCGAGCGCCGTATACTACCTGCCGATCTACGGACCTCAGGTATCGCTGCTCTTCGCGCCCTTTGCGATGCTTCCTTACACGTCGGCTTTGGTGATATGGCTGTTTATCACCGCTTCAGTCTACGGTCTCTGCTGCGCGGCGTTCTGGAAGACCTGTCCAACGCTCCGGGATGAAGGTTCGACCGTCATCCTCCTTGCTGCGGCGTCTCCGGCATTCTTCAACCTCGTGGCCCATGGACAGAATTCCGCGATTGCTCTCGCGTGCTTCACGGCTGCCTTTTTTGCCCTGAGGCACGAAAGGCGTTTTCTGGCCGGCCTGGCGATCGGAACGCTGATCTACAAGCCGCAGCTGGGACTGGCCGCCGCCTGTGTGCTCGGACTGACGATGGAATGGCGGATTATCGGAGGGGCGATCGTTGGCGCCGCGGTGCAATTGGGCGTCGCGTGGGCGCACTATGGTCGCGGCGTGATGGGAGCCTACTGGCATTCAGTGCGCAGCGTCGGTGAGATCAGCTCGCTACTCGACATCAAACCGTACCAGATGCATTCGCTGCGCTCGTTCTGGAAATCTCTCCTCCCGTGGTCCAACCTTGCGACTGGGCTCTACTTCCTCAGCGCCGCTGCGACGATTGTCGTGGCGTGCCTGGTCTGGCGTGCCCGCGCGCCGCTTTCGATGCGTTATTCAGTCCTGCTGCTGGCGACCGTGCTGGTCAGCCCGCACCTCAACGTTTACGACCTGGTGATCGTGTCGCCCGCGCTGCTCATGTCTGTCGACTGGGCGTTGGAGCACGGAGACGATCCGTTCTCGATGATCACGCGGAAGCTGGTGTACTTCGCGTACGCGTTGCCACTGTTCGGCATCGCGACGCAGTTCACGCACGTCCAACTGTCCGTCATCGCGATGAGCGGGCTTGGCGCGGTAATGGCCGTGATCGCGCTGCGATACTCCGGGTTGCCGCCGCAACCGGTCACGACCACGCAGCAGCCGATCGATCGGCGGGTGTACTAATGCCGGTCGGGAAGGGAGACCTCCTGCCCGCGCAGGCGCCAGCCGACCACAATGAGACGCCGATCGAGCACGCACAGCCGGACGTCGTTGATCAGCGGATCTTCGCCAGGATCCCATGGATCATCGTCGGTCTAATCCTCGCGCCTCTTCTCGTGCGAACGTACGCCGATCCCGACTTGTGGGGACATGTCCGGTTTGGACTTGACATGCTGGCGACGCACACGCTGCCGCGCATCGACCCCTATTCCTTCACGCAGGACATTCCGTGGGTCAATCACGAGTGGCTCAGCGAGCTCATCATGGGGGCCGCCTATCGATCCGCCGGGCCGATCGGGCTCGTCGTCCTCAAGACCATGCTTCTGGTCGCGTTCGCCGCGCTCATGGTCGACGCCTACGCCAGCGCGTCTCTGTTCGTCGCCGCACCGGCCCTCTTCCTCGTTGCCTGGGGAACAGCATCTCTGACCGGCACGCTACGGCCCCAATTGTGGACGATGCTTGGCGTCGCGCTGATCTGTCGCGTGCTTATGGCCCCGCCCCGCCCGTGGTGGCTCGTCGCCTTGCCGCTTCTCTTCGCCGCGTGGGTCAATCTGCATGGCGGCTGGATCGTCGGCGCCGGTCTGCTCGCCGTCTGGACCTGCGTCCAGATGTGGCGATCTCACGCGCCTCGCGCGTTGATTGCCGCCGTCGCAATCTCGAGCGCGCTCGCCACACTGATCAATCCGTACGGCTGGCACATGTGGACGTTTCTGGCCGGCACTGTGCGCATGTCTCGGGACATCAGGGAGTGGAGACCGCTCCTGACCCTTCCAGTGCTCGATTGGATGCCGTGGTTGTTGGCGGTCCTCGGCGTCAGCGTGTGCGCCGTCTCCAAGCCGCGCCCGCCGCTCGAGAGACTGGCGATGATCGCGATGCTCGCCTACGCGGCCCTCCGCGTGGCGCGCATGGCACCGCTGTGCGTGATCGCCGCGGTGCTTTTGATGCGGCCCAGCGTGCTCGCATCCAGAGTAAACGTTCCGCTCAGGTTCAACCCCCTCTCTCGGACTGCCGTACGCGGATTGGCTCTGGCGCTTCTCGCCCTGGCGCTTCTCTCGGGCGCAGTGGTCACCCGCGTCGCGGGTTGCATTCCGATCGCCGGTGACTGGAGCGCGGACCTGGTGGCGGGGCAGGCGCTCGCCGACGCGAAGCCCCGCGGCAGCATGGTGACATGGTTCGATTGGGGCGAGTACGCGCTGTGGCACCTCGGGCCGGAACTGCGCGTGTCAATGGATGGCCGGCGCGAGACGGTGTACAGCGACGTGGTGCTCGCGAACCATTTTGCGCTCTACGATGGCACGCCGGAGGGGATTGCGTATCTCGAACGGCTCAGCCCGGATTATGTCTGGTTGCCCGCATCGAAGACACGCGTGCGGGACTGGCTTGGGACCCACGGTTATCGGCTCGACGTCAACAGCGCGCAATCGTTCGTCGCCGTGCACGCCGATCGTCCGATGGTGGTCGTGCGTGAAGGTCCGATCAGCGCGTGTTTCCCTGGCAGCTGATGGTCGAGCCCTTAAGCCGGTTCGAGCCGCATGCGCTTGAAGCTGTCGAGCACGTCAAAGCTCGTCGCGTACCGAGACGGCGATTCGCCTCGATGCTGAATACGCCGGGCGTCCAAGTTGCCGAGAAATCGGCTGGCCTCGCTCAGGTATGCCATTTTGCGCGGGTCCAGCCCGATGATCCGCGCGCACGTCGCGTCCAGCGCCACAGGATCCGATCCCATCCCAATGAAGCCGAGGTGCCGCGGACGTCCCATGATGGGTCCGTCCCCTTCCATGGCGGTGACCGCGTCGACGATCGCGAAACTGGGCTGAATGGTCGCGTTGAGATCGAGAATCGAGCGCTCGATCCCTTTCACGTGCAGGATATTTTTCGGCCAGCCGTACACCGCGCCTGGCACGGTCCCGAACAGGTTCTTCATGCACGCGGTCATTCCGGCCCAGTGATGCGTTTTGAGCTTCGGCATCGTCACGACGAAGTCGGCCTGGAGCAGCTCCGCTGGAAGCGCGATGGTTTCGAGTCCGGTGAACCGGCTGCGCAGCGGGACATATCGGACGTCGTCCTGATTGAGATCGATGAAGCGGATCCGGTTTTCTCGAAGATGATCGTAGAGGCCCGTCTGAGTCAGGAGGTATTCCATGTCTCGACGATGCCCGGGCCCTTCGCCGACCACGACGTCTGCCGCGCCCGCTGATCGGAAGGCCAGGGCTGCCCCGGCGACGACCATCGAGTGCGTATTGATGGCGCTGTTGTTCTCGTACTCCACCATGTTGGGCTTCAACAGCACGCGCCGGCCTCGAACGTCGATGCCGAGCTCCCGCAGCCCGCGACCGATGATTTCCTTGAAATCCGCCGCGTAATCGGCAGCCGGGAAGAGGCCGACTGGCGATATCGCTGGAATATGGAACAGGGCAGGGTCGTACGGCGGACGACCGCACGCCGCCGCGACGAAAGGAACCGCCAGGGCGCCGAGGAATTCGCGGCGCGACAGCGCGAATCGTCCGCCCTCAGAGCGTGAAGGCGTCATAGGTCTGGTCCGGTTCGAGTGCATACGAGGCCGCGGCGATCGCGGCGTGATTGCGGAGCGCCATCGTGACGGGCACCTGCTCGATCAGAGCGGCCCGAACAGCTTCGTCGCGTCGTCCGTAGACCCGAAGCGCAATGAGCGCGAGCGCGAGGGCGGTCCCGGATCGTTCCGACGTTGCCTGCCGCTCGAGGTATTCCACGCTACGCTCGACCACAGGATGGTCCCGCCGGTCCTGCATCGCGAGCAGTGCGACGGCAGTCGTCGGTATGTAGGGCCGAAGATCCTTGCCCAACACGTCGGCGTTGCCGTAGTTCCACCCCCCGGCCACGCAATTGCGGTTGATCAGGAGGCGCTCAGCCTCGTCCAGGCGCGCCGGGTCCACTCGTGCGCCCGTCGTCCGCGCCCATTTCTTCAGAGACAGCATGCACCAGGCCGTCGGCTCGACCCAGCTGAAGGTATCTGGGATCCAGGACCACGCTTGAAGCGTGTTGTCCTGTCGGCTACTCGTTGTGGACGCGTCCAAGCGGACACCCTTGACGCGTTGAAGGCCGCCAAGAAGCGATCCGGTGCCGGAGACGTGCTCAACGCGGCAAGCCCCCATCGCGAGCAACGCCAGACCCTGAAACCCGAAGTTGGGCGCGCCGCCGAGGCGCTCCAGGAGGAGGCCGGCAGTCGACGGCCAGCGATTGAGAGCGGGTGCAACCGATGCCGCATCGGCTGCGCCAGAGAGCGCGAGCGCAGCCCAGGCCGTTGGCTCGAGCCGGCTTGATTTGCCGGGATAGTATCCCCAGCCCCCATCGGCGTTGCGGCCCCGGCGCAGATATTCTGCCAATTCGCCCGTACCGCTCGTCATCCTGTATACCTTTGGATAGACCGACCTGTCCGCGGCTCTACTGAGCAATGCGGGTGCCTTGATTTCTGCACGAATTTGCACCTTTTTCTGCTCTGAACGAGATTTATCGTGCACACGCACCAGATTTGTTGCGGGTTGAAGCGGGTGTTGGCCCTAAAGCGGAGTACAAATGGTGTCGTCTAAAGACATAAATAGTCTTTTATAGGACTATATGTGCTGTATTAAGACTTTCAGAATAATATCATTAAAATCAATAAGATACGCGCTCAATACATAAATGTAAGTCTCAATACGAGACATATGACAGGTACTTACAGATGCGTAAGTACATAAACGCCTTTAAATCAATGACTTATAGAAAGTCTTTTCCGGCCAGGACTTTGCTGAGCTTAGGACCGACGCGGAGACTCCCCCTTCGCCGACTTTTATTATGAGAACAATGACGCAGACGTCGCCGACCGACTCGAAGAGTACGGACCGGTCATCCACGCCGGTCGTCGCCAGCCAGCCGATGCTCGATCTCTTGAAGTACTCCGAACGGGCGGCAATCAGCAACGCCAAAGTCCTCATCACCGGCGAAAGCGGTGTCGGCAAGGACGTCGTTGCTCGTCACATCCACGTCCACTCGGCGCGTCGCAATGCCGAGTTCGTCGCGGTCAACTGCGCCGGGGTCACGGAGACCCTCCTCGAGTCCGAGCTGTTTGGACACGTGAAAGGCAGTTTCACGGGGGCATACCGCGACAAGATCGGGAAACTCCGGATGGCGCACCACGGCACGCTGTTCCTCGATGAGGTCGGCGAGATGAGCCTGCGCATGCAGGCGCTGCTGCTGCGATTTCTCGAGAACGGCGAGATTCAGGCCGTCGGATCCGATTCGGCGCGAACCACCGTCGACGTCCGGGTGATTGCCGCCACTAACCGCAATCTGACCGAAATGGTTGCATCCGGCAAGTTCCGCGAAGACCTGTTGTATCGGCTGCGCGTCATCCATCTTCATGTGCCGCCGCTACGCGATCGCGTCGAGGACGTTCGGCCTCTCGCCATGCACTTCTTTGCGCGCTCTGGACGGCTTGTGACGCTGACCGACGAGGCGTGGCAGCTGCTGAACCGGTACCGATGGCCGGGCAACGTTCGCGAACTTCAGAATGTCGTCGAACAGATGGCGTGGTTGTCAGCCTCTCCCGACGAACCCATTGGGGTCGATCAGGTGCCGGCCATCGTCAAGGCGACGGGTCAATCGATTCTGCCGAGCCGCGAACGTCGCCGGCAGGTGGCAGACGAACTGTATCAGGCGCTCGTTCACGGCGGCTATTCGTTCTGGGAACACATCCATCCGCTGTTTCTGAGTCGCGACATCACCCGACACGACATCCGCGAGCTCGTGCGCCGGGGGCTCAGTGTCAGCCGCGGCAGCTACAGACCGGTGCTCGAGCTGTTCGGCATTCCTGCGAGCGATTACAAGCGGTTCATGAACTTCCTGGCCACCCACGATTGTCGTGCCGATTTTCGGGAATTCCGGAACGCCAACGCAGACGCGCCGCAGGCCGTCCGGGCGGTCATGCCGGCGCTGCCGCCGCTGTCAAATCTGCCGGGGAGACCGCCCTCTGCTGAGGGCCACGCGCGCGAGGACGACCGGCGAGTGGCGTCCTAGCAGCGTTTGTTCCCGGCAAGCCTGCCACGGACTATCTGGTCGGGAGTAGAGAAAAGCCTTGCCACCGACTGGCAAAGATCGGCAGACACGCGGTTTTTCAACGGTTTAGGGCACGCTGGCGTGGGTTCGGTGGTTGCACTCGGTCCGCTCGGATATGGGCGTGCCGAACGCGATCAACAGCTCCACGGGGCCGGCGGCCAGAACGAGCTTCGCCTGGCTGAGGATCCACATGATCGACGTTGTGGCACTACCGCTCGGTACCGCGCTGACGCTGAGGTTCTGGTACACCTTCTTTGGTGTCCATAACCAGTTGTTCATGACGATTGTGACCGTCGCTTCCTTCTGCGAGATGGCCAGCCGGATCATCGATGCCCGGCGCCAATGGGCACGTCCCGTTGTGTTTTGTGCGGAGCGGCGCTTCGACCTGGTTGCGGCCATCCTCCTCGGTACTGCACCCTGGCCGATTGCACTGCCGCTGAACGAGGCGTCGCCGCTGGGGTCGGCCTGGCAGTCAGTTGCGCTGCCTGGATGGCTTGGTCTGGTGGCCGCATTGATGGCGCTCGGCTTTGCGATTCGACACCTGGTCGAGAGCTTCCCAAGCCCACAGCCTGATGGTCGCCGCCGACCAATCCGGGACCTGAGCGTCGTCCCGGACCTGCATGTCGCATCGATGTTCGTGCTGTCAGCCGGCCCCCGCACCTCAAAAGCATAACGATACGGCGACGCATCCTGGATGGAGAATTCGCCGTTGAAGATCTCGGAGATGTCGCGCCATAATGCCCGGCACTCCTTCGTGACAATGCAACGAGGACGCATCACCGTTTCACGCTTGGCCATTTTCGGCCTGTGCCTGGCGCTTTCAGGCTCATCCACACGCGCGTCTGTTGCGAAACGCGTCAGCGGCAACCTGGTCTACTGGGACCAGAGCCGTGGGTTCGACGACATCGTGGCGAACGCTGACGTCTTCTCGGAAATCAGCCCATTCTGGTACCGGATCGAGTCAAGTGGTCAGGTGGTGCCCTACACGACCGCGTCGGGTGCGAGCTACGTCGATCCCGCGATCCTCTCGTTCCTCAGGACCCATGGCATTCTCGTCATCCCCACCGTCGCCAACATCGTCGACGGTTCCTGGAATGGCGCGGTCGTCAGCAGGATCATTGCGGACCCGCTGTTGACGAAGGTCAACATCGATGGTCTCGTCGACCTCGCCGTCGGGCAGAGCTACGACGGCATCGACTTGGATTACGAAAACCTCGGCGCAACCGATAGGACCGCCTTCACCGCCTTCGTTCAACAACTGGCCGCGGCGCTTCACGCTCGAGGCAAATTGCTGACGGTGAACGTCTACGCCAAGACCGCGGAGCCTGGCACGTGGGACGGACCACAGGCGCAGGACTGGTGGGCCCTTGGTCAGGTTGCCGATCAAGTGCGCATCATGACGTACGAGTATTCATGGTCGACGTCCGCAGCCGGGCCGATCGCGCCGGTCAATTGGGTGACCGATGTCATGGCCTTCGCGCGATCGGTCGTGCCCGCTGCGAAGATCATGCAGGGCCTGCCGTTTTACGGGTACGATTGGGTCGGGCAACTCGGCACTTCGCTCGTCTGGAACGAAGCGACGGCCCTGGCGAATCAGTACGGGGTGTCCATCGCCTGGGACAGTACGAGCGCGTCGCCCTGGTTCGAATACTTGTCCGGATCGACTCGCCACACCGTGTGGTTCGAAAATGCATCCAGCGTCAATGCGAAACTCTACGTGGCAAACGCGTATGACGTCGGCGGTGTGACGCTCTGGCGCCTGGGCGGGGAGGATCCCGCGAACTGGTCCGCGCTGCGAGCACAGTTCGGCGGCACAGCACCTCCGCCGGATATCACGCCGCCAACCGTGACAATCACGTCCCCCGCAGACGGCAGCGTGCTCGCAAAGAAACAGAAGCTCGAAGCGCAGGCGAGCGACGACGTCCGGGTATCGCGAGTGGAGTTCTACGTGAATGGCGTGCTGCTGGCGACCGACGCGGCGGCGCCATTCGTCGTCTACTGGAACACGCAACAGGCGAGTCGGGGCGTGAACATCATCAAGGCCGTCGCGTACGACCCCTCCGGCAATTCAGCCAGCGCGCAGGTTACGGCCTACACGCGCCGCTGACGATTTCCGCCTTTTTACCATTGTACTCGCGCACAATTTCGTGCACAATGCGGCTCCGAGCGTGTTCGAGCACGCTCCCCATCCGCTCCAATCGATCGCAACAGCGCTTCTCCGAACTTCGGCCGCAGTCCGGCCGAATGCGTACGTGACGCGGTAAAAGATGACACGCCCCCACACCGTCGCCGTTGACGCTCCCAACGACCTGGAGCAGCCGAAGCCGCTCGCCAGCTGGTATGCCGAGGGCACCTCCGACGGTCTCGGCGATCGCCTGCTGATGTTCGACAACGCCGGCACGCCGTCGCTCGAGCTCCTGCGGTTCCGCCGCCATCTGGCGGATGCCGACGGCTTCGAAGACGCGCTGCGCGAGCAGGTCGCACGGCTCCAACCGTTCAGGCATCTCGCCTTTCCCGAGGCCCGCGCGGTTGAACGGCTGGAAGGAGGCGCCGGCCTGACGCTGGTGTCCACGTTCACGGCCGGAAAGCGGCTGGCCGAGATCTTTCGCGGCTCCCGCGCGCGCGCCGGCGTGCACCCGGCGTTTGCGGCATGGCTGATACGCGATCTGACGTCCGCGGTGGCGGACCTGCAGCGGCAGGGAACCGGCATTGCCCATGGCGCGCTGACGCCGGATCGGATCGTGTTGACCGCGGAAGGCCGCCTGGTGATTGTCGAGCACGTGCTCGGGGCCGCGCTCGCCCGGCTGCAGCTGCCCGCCGACCGGGTGCGCCAGGAGCTGGGGCTGGTAGCGCCCGAAACGTCAGACGGCCGCGCCCGCCTCGATTGCCGGACGGATGTCATTCAAATCGGATGGCTCGTGCTCTCGGTGCTGCTTGGACGGCGCATCAGCCCCGCCGACTATCCGCATCGCCTCGAAGGGCTCTTCGAAGAGTTCGCGCAGACGAGCGGCAGCCGGTCGCCGGCGCTGGTTCCAGGCTTGCGCCGCTGGCTGGAACGCGCGCTTCAACTGGAGGGACCCATGTTCGAATCGGCTCTCGAAGCGCAAGACGCGCTCGCCGAACTGGGCGTTCACGCAGTACCGCACGCCATCGAATACATGGCCAAGCAACCCGCCATTGCGCCTGCGGCCGAGCCGCCGCAAGCGGCGGCAAACGCGGACCGCGCGCTTCCACCATTCGAGTCGCCGCTCGAGGATCGCATGCCTCGCGACCACTCGCCGTCGGATGATGCCCTCGCACTCGAGCGCATCGCGCACCTCCGAAACCGGCAACAACTGCCGGAGCCATCGTCGGCGAATGCACCGGTCTCGCGCGTCAAGTGGCCGTGGGCCGCGGCCGCCCTGTTCGCCCTGTTCGCGCTGATCGAAGCCGGAGTGATTGGCCGGCTCGTCTCCGCCCGTCAACCGGCCGCCGCCGTCCCCACGGTGCCGATCGTGTTCGACTCGCTCGAACCAGGGGACGCCGTGATCGTCGACGGCCGCCAGGTCGGGGTCACGCCATTGGAGGTCAAGCTCAGGCCCGATATGCGGTCGATTCGAGTGCAGGCGCGCGCAGGCACGCCGCGCGTCGAAGTCGTCAATCCGATCCCAGCACCGCCGATCGCGGATCGGCCGGGCAACACTCCCGGATTGTCCGCGACCACGCTGCCTGCCTCCCCCGAACGCCGCGGCGGACTGCGGCTGTCGTCTCCAATCGAGATACAGGTTCTCGAGGGTGAACGCGTTCTCGGATCCAGCGCCGACGGCCCGATCGTCACCACGGCCGGCCGGCATGAGCTCGATTTCATCAACGCCGCGTTCGGCTATCGGTCGCGCCAGATGGTCAACATCAAGGCGGGACAAATTGTGGCGATGACCGTGGCTCCGCCCGAAGGCAAGGTCAGCGTCAACGCGTTACCGTGGGCCCAGGTGTGGATCAACGGCAGTCTGATGGGGGACACGCCGCTGGCGAACGTGCCGCTTGCGGTCGGCGAATATCAAATCACATTCCGTCATCCGCAGCTGGGCGAGCAGACGCAGAAGGTCGTCGTGAAATCGGCGGCGCTTACGCGTGTGAGCGCAACCTTCGCTCGATAGCGGCGTCGCCGTTGCGGGCCGTGACGGCGGCGTCGCTGGACGGAGTCGTCTGGTGACGATCGGTCATGGCGATGAAGTCCTGGCGCGAGATCGGCGAGAGACACGGTCCTGACAGCGGCACGTCTTCCGGCGGCACGAGGAACGGACGGCTGGCGCGCAGCGCCTCGGCGATCGGCTCCGCATACAAGTCGACGTGAGCCAATCGGTACACGCGGCTGAAATCCTCGGCATTTCGAACCACGCTGCCGGCGTCGTCGACAACCTCGGCGAGCTGCGCGTGCCCCACGATCCCCTTTCCGAATAGATAAAAGCACACCCAGTCCCCGGCCGCGCCTTCGGCCCGCAGCGTCCCGGCGTGGCAGATGCCAAGCACTCGCCGTTTCGCGATCACCGACGAAAGCAGCTGCTCCGGCGTCGCCATCTCATTGCCGGTAATCGTTGCGACCCAGCACGCCGACTCGGCATGAACCGATAGCGCGACCACCGCGGAATCCTCAGCCTGTTCCTGCGGCCGTTCGTCGCTCGCCGGCCGACCGAGCAGTCCGATCACAAAATCCAGATCCGACGCCGATCGCAAGAGGCGCACGATGTCGTCGTGCGCGAGCCGGGCTTCACCAACCGCTGCCGCAAGCGAGAGCAGCGACTGCACCGAGACGACCCGCAAGTCGGCGCGGGATTTTTCAGCGTCGACGCTCTGCTCGAGACGGGCACGCCCGGCGTAATGCCGCGCGACGACGCACAGCCCGATGCGGCCGTCCATTTCCGTTTGTGTGGTTGCCGCCACCGCTGACACCGACCGCGTAAGACTCTCGAGGTTCGTCGCGGCAGTCTGATCGGTCCGGAGCTCGAGCACCACATCCAGGCGACCTCGCGATCGCCATTGGCCGTCGAATTTGACGGCGCCCGCCAACGCCTCGTAGCGGCCGAATGTGGTCTCGAATCCAAGAAACCGCCCAAGCAGCACAACCAGATCCTGCAGCGCACGGTGGTGCTGCTCGCCGACCGATCGCTCGCAGGCCTCGATGAGGGGCTGCGCGACGGTGACGTCGGTGACGTGTTCGGTCAGAAAACGGCGGAATCGCTCGCGCGGCGCATCGAAGCCCGCTGTGTCGTCGAGGTTCCCCACGAGCGTGAGAATCTCATTCAGGGTGATGCTCATCGACGCCACCTTACTGCGTATTGCCTTATTGCACGCGTGAGAGCACAACCTGACCTGAGGGTGCCGGCCGGCCCGGCGCGGGCTCGAGCGTCACCACCACGCCTGTCAACGGGCGTGGCGCGTTCGGGGGAGTGTCGGTCGTGATCGTGACTCGGCCGGAGGAATCAGGCTCGAACGTGCCGGCGCTGACCGGCGCGCCGCTGCTCACCAACCAGATTTGATAGATAGTGCCGGATGGGAGCGCCGGCAAGCGCGATGCGCTGAACACGACGCCGCGGGAACGGCTCCAGAGCAATTGGGCCGAAAACCGCGTGGCGGCATCGCCCCCAACAAGGTTGTAGCGGACCAGATCCGGCGCCGCCAGCACATCGCTCGTCGTCTGAGCCTTCAAGGCCGCGTTGCGCGCCTGCTCGATCTGACGCGCCGCGGTGGCTTGCGCCGCCTCGATCTGCTGGTTCGCAGCCGCGGCGGTCCGGGCGGCCTGCTGCTGCGCGTCGGTGGCGCGAGCGGCCACCACGCCAACCTGTCGATAGAATGAGAACGCGAAGACGGCGGCGGCGACGAGCCCGAGTGCCAGCACCGCGACCACTGCCGTCCACCTCAAGTCGATCCGCCGCGCTGAGAAACCGGTCGCGGCGGCCTCAGACGCCTGTTCCGGCTGCGAGCCGATCGAATCTGCTCGCGTGTCTGCAGCCGCTCCGAAGGTGACTTGGGGTCGCAGTGCAAGGCTCGCGGACCCGTCCGGCTGATCGACGATGCCGCCGGGACGCGGGTTGGTGTTCTCGCGCAGCTCATTGTGGAGGCGCGCAACCTCGTCGAGCGGCCACGGCGTCGCGGCGCCGCGTAACGTGGACACCTCGCTTTTGTGCCGCAGTTCGGCGACTGCCGACAGCACATCCCGCGAGAGCTCAGCCATACGCCGGTGCAAATCGCTCTCGAGTGCGCCGAGCCGCGCTTCGGCTCGTTCGAGGCCGGTCTGCGCCGACCCGGCGGTTGCGACACAGATTTCGGTGAGGCTCTCTGCCTGGGCGCGCAGCTGCCTCGCCGGCTCTTCGTGCAGCCGTCGCAGCGCGGCCCATTCGTGCTCAATCGCGCGTTCGAGCGCTTGAAAGCGGCTGGAGGCGTCCCGCGTGAGACGCGTCTCCACATCGTTCCAGCCGCTCAGCTGCGCCTCGAGCTCGCCGACCACGTGGGCGTGGCGCTCGCCGGTTGCGCTCCATCGCTCGAGGATCTGGGCGCACTGCTCGGTCAGGTGCGACAGCCGATGTTCCATCGGCTGCAGATGCTCCTGCGTGTCGCGCCAATGATGAAGGGTGACACTGAGGCGGTCGATCTGCGCCTCGAGATCGGCCAGGCGTTGCTCGAACCCTGGAACCTGGGAGTACATCTGTTCGCCCGTGGCGGCATCATACACAATAAATCTCGATCTGCAGCCGCTCGATCGCGTCTCGTCGAACGCACATCGCGCCACAGTTTCGACTTGTACTTCGTGCGCGAACGCGGTACGCTCGTGTCCACACGTCTGACATGTTGGGGGCTCCCCGTTCACGCGACAGGTGCAGCATGAGCTTCACTCGCACGATCCGTCGCGTCGCCAGTTTGCTGATCTGGTTGGTTGTGTTCGCGCACGCTGTGTCTGCCGGCGAGGAAACGCTTTCGCAGGCGAAGGATCTGTACGCGTCGGCCGCCTACGACGAAGCGCTGGCGGTGCTCGACCGTCTTCAAGCCTCGGCGTCGGGCAGCGATGCCACGGCGATTGCCGAATACCGCGTCTTCTGCCTGCTCGCGTTGGACCGTCGTGACGACGCGCGCACGACCATCGAGGCGATTCTCACGGACAATCCGAACTATCTGCCGTCGCCGGATCTGGCGTCTCCGCGCATTCAAACGGTCTTCCGCGATGCCCGAAAACAACTGCTGCCGAAGATCGTGCTGGAAAGATACGCGAGCGCAAAGGCGGCGTTCGAACGGAAGGATCCGCAGGTGGTGCAGCGGTTCGAGGCCGTGCTTGCGCTGCTGGACGATCCCGACGCGCAGGGCGTACCCGCTCTCAGCGATCTCCGGACCGTCGTCGGCGCGTTTCACGACCTGAGCAAAGCCATGGCGGCGGCGAAACCCGAGCCGGCATCGAACGCAGCGCCGACTGCCGCGTCGAACGGTGCGCCCGCTGCCGCGACGCCCGAAAACCGAGTCGCGAACCCGGTATCGAACCCGGCGGATGTCGTGTACGCCGCACGGGACGTCGACGTGCTTCCGCCCGTTGCGCTCTCACAAAAAGTTCCTCGCTGGACTCCGCCGCGGCCATCCCTCGCGAAGCAGGACTTCAGGGGTACGCTCGAACTTCTGATCGACGCGCAAGGAGCGGTGGTATCGGCTGCGCTACGAACGAGTGCGCATCCGCTCTACGATGCCGAGCTGCTCAAGGCCGCTCGCGGATGGAAGTTCGAACCGGCGCGCAAGCAGGGGATGCCGGTTCGGTATCTGAAGATCATCGACATCCACCTCACGCCCGGAACGTAGGAGCTCACCGGCTGCCGATTAATCCGCTCAGGATGATGTGCACGTCGGTGATGTCGCCGCAGGTGCGCTCCGATCCCCAGTCGCCGCTCGATTCCCAACACTCCCAGGGCACACTGCGTGACGTCGTGTCGCTCAGCACGGCCATCGTCAGCGGGCCGTGATACATCGCGTCCGGAGAAGTGAGCGTCACATCGATGCTGTAGGTCGGTCCCCATTCGACAGGCGTGGTGGTGTGGGAGCCGCCGGCGTCATTCCAGGAATACGATGAATCGGTCGTCACCGTGCCGTCGGCGCCGCTGTGCCACTGCAGGTCGTACCCGTACGAGAAGTAGGTCACCTCGCCTGCGAGAGAAATATATGTCAGCATGGTGATCGGACCGTCGGCCCTGACGCGTCCGCAGACGTAGATCCACACGGTCCCCTCGGTTCCGGCATATCGGCCGATGCAGCCGTCCGGCACGTCGGCAAGCGCGTCGAGGGCAAACGAACGCACGACTCTTCCGGCGGTTGACTCAGTCTGAATCGTACCGGGATTGTCGGAGGGCCCATTCGTTGAGAGGATGGAGCCCATGGCACGACCGAGTCGATATTCTCCCGAGGTACGCGAGCGCGCGGTCCGGATGGTCCGGGAGCACGGCGCCGAGCACTCTTCCCAG
>WNFV01000990.1_pt1 | contig 52161 bp, 40 predicted proteins | sample 5400101 | NCBI WGS metagenome assembly WNFV01 (sample SAMN13153361, study PRJNA577476) | soil metagenome | isolation source: 115 cm soil or saprolite under grassland replicate 1 | place: USA:California | collected 2016-06-15
GGTCGCTGGGCCGTGCGTCGTGTACGGCGGACTGGGGCCTACTCCACCCGCGCGACGTTCCTCGCAGCGCCGAACGACGTCTCTCGGCCGGCGTACCGTCGCCGGCTCTCCGGCTACGCTACACACAATCGAAAAGCGCTCTTGCCGACAGCTGACAGCTGAGAGCCGACGGCTCAGAGCTGACAGCCTCGTGATCCCGACTATCCTTGCGTCGGAACGAAGGGCGGCCTCCGGCGGCGACGTCTGCGCCGGCGGCGGCCGACGGACGGGGGCCCTCCGAACGGAGGCACGGCTGACGGCTCGAGCGCCGGAGTTTCGGCGAGCAACGCCTTCCAGTGTTCGACGGTTTCGGGCGCGCCGCCGTGAACCTCCATCCACGTGAGCGCTTCGCGAAAAAAACTGCGATGCGCGAGCGAGCGCTGCGCGCGGGGGCTCGCGGTCAGATCGCGCAGCCGGCGTTGCAAACCCATGAGTTGACGGAGACGTTCGACATCGCGGCGGGCGAGCGGCAGCTCTCCGAGTCGCGGTCCCGGCGGACGGCAATCGCGAGTCCTCGTCACAGTCTGGCTGTTTTTCGGCGCGGTCTGGTTCTGACGGCCTTCAAGCCGTCCCGGATGCAGCGAGATCCCCAACGGCACCAGCAGACTGCCGAGGAGGATGGCATTGCTGAGCGTATCGGGCGTCGACTCGAACCGGCGGCGGTACGCGTCGAGCCCCGCAAGCGATCGCCAGAGCGGATCGTTGGCGCCACGGTGCAGTTCCGCGGAAATGGGCTCGAGCAGTCCCACGTCGGCGAGCCCGCGAAACGCCTTCTCCGCCGAGCCCGCACGCAGAATCTTGTAGTACTCCTCCAGCAGCCGCGGCGGCGAGCTCTTCGAGATTTCGTGCCGATGGGTCCGAATCGATTTCAGCAGGACCGGCTCGATGGTGAAATCGAGTCGCGCGGCCAGCGCAATTGCGCGAATCATGCGGACCGGATCTTCCTGAAGTCGCACATCCGGGTTGCCGATCGCCCGCACGATCCCGCCGCGCAGATCCTCGAGGCCGCCGATATAGTCGATCACGGAAAACGTCGCGATGTCATAGAACAGGGCGTTGATCGTGAAGTCGCGGCGAAACGCGTCCTCTTCCGGCGTGCCAAACGTGTTGTCGTGATGAATCAGGTGCTCGCCTTCGGGCGTCGACGGATCCGGGGTGGGCACGCCGTCCTGCACAACTTCTTCGCCGGCCGCGACCTGCCGGCGAAACGTCGCGACCTCGATCACTTTCTGACCGAACTTGACGTGGGCGAGACGGAAACGCCGCCCGATGATCCAGCAGTTTCGGAACAGCTTCTTGACCTGATAGGGATGCGCCGACGTGCCGATGTCGAAATCTTTGGGCCGACGTCCGAGGAGGAGATCGCGGACGCTGCCGCCGACCAGGTACGCGCAATGATTGAACTGACGCAGCCGGTACAGCACCTTCAGCGCATCGGGATCGATGTCGCGCCGCGAGATCGGGTGCTCCTCCCGCGGAATGATCCTGGGCTGAACCATCGGCGGCATTGTACCAAAAGCGTCGCAGGCCTTGACTAAGCCGTTGATGCCCAATGACTTAGCCATGTTTTGGGCTTGTGCTACCATCGGGACGTGCCCGCGATCGACCCTGTTGTTCGTCGTGTCGCGATTCCGTGGCTGATTCTCGTATCGGTGTTCGGCGCCCGGGCCGCCGCCGCGGACGATCCGCTGGCGCGCGCGCGCCTTCTGTACAACCAGCGGCAATTCGAAGCGGCCGTGAGCGCCGCGGAGCAGGCGCGGCTCACCGCGTCGCGCGCCGACGCGGCGGACCTCGTCGCGGCCCGCGCGTACATCGAGCGCTTTCGCGAGAGCTCGGCATCCGACGATCTGACCAACGCGCGTGAGCGTCTCCGGCGGCTCGACCCGCAGCGCTTCCCCGCGCGTGAGCGCGTGGAGTACATCGTCGGCCTCGGCGAGACGCTGTTCTTCGACGGCAGCTTCGGCGCCGCCGCCGGTGTGTTCGAATCGGTGTTGAAAGGCGGCGACGCGCTCGCCGGCGACGCGCGCGAGCGTGTGCTGGACTGGTGGGCGACGGCGATCGACCGCGAGGCGAAGCCTCGCTCGGAGAGCGAGCGGCAGACCGTGTATCAGCGCATCCGCGCCCGAATGGAAGAGGAACTTGCGTCGCACTCCGGGAGCGGCGCGGCGGCCTATTGGGTCGCAGCCGCGGCGCGCGCGCAGGGGGATCTACAGGGGGCGTGGGATGCGGCGCAGGCTGGCTGGGTCCGCGCACCGCTGGCGGCCGACGGCGGGGCCGCCTTGCGGGCCGATCTCGATCTCCTGATGATGCGCGGCATCGTTCCCGATCGGGCGAAGGCGCTGGCGCAGCCCGCCGAGACGCTGCGAACACAGTGGGAGCAGTTCAAAGAGAAGTGGAAACGGTAGCCGTGGTTCCTGGTGCGCACCAAGGACGAAGGACGGGCTCGAGACTGCTCTAAGACTTGGCGTCCTTCCAGTTGTCGCCGATGCCCACGTCCACGGTGAGTGGCACCCGCAGCTCCACCGCCGATTGCATCCGGTCGCGCACCACCGCGGCGATGTCGTCGGCCTGCGATGTCGGCACCTCGAACAGCAGCTCGTCGTGGACCGTGAGGATCATCCGCGCGTCGAGGTGTGGCGCAAGCGCGGCGTGCACGTCGATCATCGCGCGCTTCATGATGTCGGCGGCGGTGCCTTGGATCGGCAGGTTGACGGCCATCCGCTCGGCGGCTGAGCGGACCTGAAAATTCCGGCTGTTCAGCTCCGGCACGAGGCGCCGCCGGCCGAACATCGTCTTCACCACACCCGTCGCCCGGCCTTCTTCGAGCGTCCGATCGATGTAGGCGCGGACGCGCGGAAACCCCGCGAAGTACGCGTCGATGAAATGCTGCGCGGCGTCGGGCGTCACGCCGATGTCCTTGGACAAGGTGAACGCCGTCTTCCCGTAGAGCAGCGCGTAGTTGATCATCTTCGCGGTGCTGCGACGCGTGTGCGCGTCCATCGGGCTGTCGGCGCCGAACACTTTCGACGCGGTCTGGGCGTGGATGTCGTCGCCACGGCGGAACGCTTCGATGAGCGTTTCGTCTTCGGCCAGATGCGCGAGCACGCGCAGCTCGATCTGCGAGTAGTCGGCCGAAATCAGCACGTTGCCCGGGTCCGCGATGAACGCGCGGCGAATCTCGCGCCCGAGCGCGGTCTTGATCGGGATGTTCTGCAGGTTGGGATCGCTGCTGCTCAGGCGCCCCGTCGCGGCGACCGCCTGGTTGAAGCAGGTGTGCACGCGCCCGGTGTCGGGATGCACCAGCTGCGGCAAGGCGTCGATGTACGTGCCTTTCAGCTTCGTCAACGCGCGCCACTCGAGGATCATGCGCGGCAAATCGTGCGCGAGCGCGAGCTCTTCGAGCACTTCCACTGCGGTCGACGCGGCACGCGAGGTTCCCGTGCGTTTCAGCACTGGCAGCTGCAGCCTGTCGAAGAGGATTTCCGAGAGCTGCTTCGGTGAGTTGATGTTGAACTCGCCGCCGGCGATCTCGTAGATCTGCGCGGTTCTCCGTGCGAGCTCCTGCTCGATCCGTTGCGATTGGCCTGCCAGCGCCACGCCGTCGACGCGCACACCCGCCCGTTCTACCGCAATGAGCACCGGCACCAGCGGGAGCTCGAGGCGCTCGTACAGGCCGGTCAGCTGTTCGATCGCCAGCAGATCCCGGAATCGCGGCACCAGCTGCCCGACGAGGTCCGCCCGCTCGCATGCGTAATCCACCGCTGCTTCCACGGGCAAATCGGCCAGCGAGATTGCCTTCGCCCCTCGGCCACACACATCCTCTTCGGTGAGCGCCTTGTAGCTCGTGTGCTCGAGCGCCAGGTCTTCGAGCCGGTGCTCCGATCGCGTCGCATCGATCAGATAGCTCGCGAGCATGGTGTCGATGTCTAGCCCGCGAAGGGTCACGCCGTGCCTCGCCAGCACGATCGCGTCGAACTTGAGATCGTGCCCCGATTTCCCGACCGTCTCGTCTTCGAGAACGGGACCGAGAATGGCCAGCGCCTCGGCGACGGGAAGACAGGCCGTCTCTCCCAGCGCGCGATGCCCGATCGGCACGTAGTCGGCATCGCGGGCCGCCGTGGAAAACGCCAGGCCGACGATCGACGCACGCATGGACGTCGGCCGATCGGTCAGCACGCGCAGCGCGAACCGTCCCGCCGCTCGCAGCGTTGCCGCCAGTGCGCCGACGGCGTCTGGCGTGTTGACCGTGCGGTAGGTTTTGGACGTCGTTTCCGCGGTCGGCGCGTATTCCTTCGCCAGGCTGCGGAAGCCGAGCTCGTTGAAGATCTCGAACGATCGCTGGCGGGTACCGCCGCCGTACCGCATGCTCCCCGCATCGAACTCAACCGGCACATCGGTACGAATTCGCGCGAGCGACTGACTCTGACGCGCGTCCTCGGCGTGGGCCAGCAATCCCTCGCGATACCGCTTGTTCTTGATCTCGGCCGCGTGCGCGAGGAGGTTTTCAATCGATCCGTACGTTGCGATCAGCTCCCGTGCGCCCTTGTCGCCGATTCCGGGAACGCCCTTGATGTTGTCGATCGTGTCGCCCATCAAGGCGAGGACATCGACGACTTGTTCCGGGGCGACTCCGAACTTTTCCTTCACGGCGGACGCGTCGTACCACGTGCCTTCGTCGCGGGGGTTGAACACGCGGATGCCGTCGCGCACGAGCTGGAAAAAATCCTTGTCCATCGTGACGATCGCGACGTCGAAGCCGGCTGCCGAGGCCTTCTCGGCCAGCGTGCCGATCACATCGTCGGCCTCGTAGCGCTCGGACGTGAGAATCGGCACGCCGAGCGCTTCGCAGGCCGCGTGCACCATCGGGATCTGCTCGGCGAGCTCGTCGGGCATCGGCGTGCGGTTGGCCTTGTAGTCGGCGGCGAGGTCGTCACGGAACGTGCGGCCCGGCAAATCGAACGACGCCGCGATGTATTCGGGTTTCTGCTCGTTGAGCAGCTTGCGAAGCATCGTGACGAAGATGTAGACGGCGTTGGTTGGACGCCCCTGCGCGTTGCGCAGGAAGCCGCCTTCGGCCGTGCGTACCGGCGCGTGGAACGCGCGGTACATCTGCGAGCTGCCGTCGATGAGATAGAGCAGAGGCTTCGCCGTCATGAGAGGGGGAAATTTTTACTATATCATTGGCCACTGTGCGGATTCGCACAGAGCAATCCATTCTCCGCGCGCTGAGCGGGCTCTGCATTCTTCACGTCGTCGTGTCCCTGGCGTGCGGCGGCGGCGCGAGCCTGTTCCGGCAGTACGAGTACGAAGAAGACGTGTACCTATCGCTGAACGGGACAGCGACGGTGTACGTCAACAGTTCCGTTGCGGCGCTCAACGCTCTCCGCGGCACCGCCTTCGACACGAGCCCGGCGGCGCGCGTCGATCGGGATGCCATCCGCGCCTATTACTCGACCCCGAACACACACGTCACGTGGGTCAGGCCGTCGCGCCGGAACAACCGTCGCTTCGTGCACGTTCGCATGGAGGTGGACGATGTGCGGCGGCTTGGCGAGGCGGCGCCATTTGCCTGGTCGTCGTATCGGTTCCAGCGCGATGGCAATCTGTTCGTGTACCGGCAGACGATCTCCGGCGCGGCGGGAAAAGACGCAGGCGGCGGCAAGTGGACGGGCGACGAGATTGTGGCGTTCCGGCTGCACGTGCCGAGCAAGATCGAGTACCACAACACGCTGCGCGACAACCTGAAGCGCGGCAACATCCTCGTCTGGGAGCAACCGTTTGCCGACCGGCTGCGCGGGGAGCCGCTGACGCTCGATGCGCGCATGCAGACCCAATCCATTCTGTACCGGACGCTCTGGCTGTTCGGCGCCACGGCCCTGGCGGTCGCGGCGATGTTCGGTCTCGTGATCTGGTGGGTGTTGCGGCGCGGCGCCACCATTCGGCCCGGGCCGACAGATGGGTCGGCGTCTGCGGGAACGAGGTGACCTTCGTGCCCGACCGACCCGCCCATCAGCTCAGCGCCCGGACCACGCTCAACCCGTGCGACGAAAGGCAGCAGCCGTAGTGCACCTGTTCTCGAAAATCTGGCGCGTGGGCCTGGCAACCGAGCCGCTTGGCCCTTCCGATCCCGGCGTCGTCGAGATTGGACGCGCCCTCGATGCGCGCATCAAGAACGTGTTCGGGCGGGCGCTGGCGATTCGCGAGGTGGACGCCGGCTCCTGCAACGGCTGCGAGCTCGAGATCGCCGGTCTCACCAGTCCTGTGTACGACATGGAGCGGTTCGGCATGCACTTCGTTGCGTCGCCGCGGCACGCCGACATGCTCATGGTGACCGGTCCGGTCACTCGAAACATGGAAATCCCGCTGCGGAAAACATACGAGGCCACGCCGGATCCCAAGCTGGTCGTCTCGATCGGCGATTGTGCGAAGAGCTGCGGCGTGTTCGCGGGAAGCTACGCCGTGGTCGGTCCTGTTGCGAGCGTCATTCCCGTCGACGTGCACATTGCCGGTTGTCCGCCGGAGCCGCTCGACATCCTCCGCGGCATTCTTCTGGCGCTCGATCGGCTGCCCGATCGCCGTCCCGCGCCATGACGTCCGGCACCGCTGCCTTTGTCGTCATGGTCGGCGGATACCTGGCCGGCGCCGGTCTGTCGCTCCTTGCGCGATCGGATCGGGCCGCGCGCCTTGCAACCGCGCTTGGCGCGGCCATCGGCAGCGTAGCCGCGCTGGCCGTCGCACTGCCCGTGCTGATTACGGCCCAGCCATTGGAACTGGCGCTGCCGACCGTATTCGCCGTTGCCGGCGGCCTGATCGTCCACGTCGATCCGCTGGGTGCGTTCTTTCTCGCCGTCGTCGCCTTCGTGAGCCTCCCCGCGACGATTTACGGCGTTGCGTACACGGCCGCGTACGACGGCCGCGGGTCGCTCGGCGTCTTCGGCCTGATGTTCAACGTGTTCCTCATGGCGATGAGCGTGGTGCCCTGCGCCGGCAACGTCTTCACGTTCGTCATCGCGTGGGAGCTCATGTCGATCTCTTCGTACTTTCTCGTCATGACCGAGACCGGCGAGGACGAGACGCGGCAGGCCGGATTGTGGTACGTCGCGATGACGCAATTCAGCCTGCTCACGTTGCTGCCGATGTTCCTGCTCCTCGCGCCCGGCGCAGAGCAGACGACCTTCGGCGATCTGCGCGCGGGCGCAGCGGCTCTGCCGGCGCAGGTTCGTGGCGTGGTGTTCGTGCTGGCCGTCATCGGCTTCGGATCCAAGGCTGGCGTGGTGCCGCTGCACGTGTGGCTGCCGCGCGCGCACCCGGCGGCGCCGAGCCACGTGTCGGCGCTCATGTCCGGCGTGATGATCAAGCTCGGTATCTACGGCCTGCTGCGAGTCGTCTTCGATGTGATGGGCGGCGGGCCGCCCTGGTGGGGGGGCGTCCTGCTGGTTGCCGGATCCGTGTCGGCGCTTCTTGGCGTGCTGTACGCGCTGATGGAGCACGATCTGAAACGGCTGCTCGCGTATCACTCGGTCGAGAACATCGGGATCATCGTCATCGGCATCGGCGCGGGCGCGCTTCTCCAGAGCTACGGTCTCCACGCGCTTGCAACCCTCGGCTTCGCGGCCGCGCTCTACCACACGCTCAACCACGCCTGTTTCAAAGGTCTGTTGTTCCTTGCGGCGGGAAACGTCGTGCACCAGACCCACACACGCAACATGGAGGACATGGGTGGGCTGATCAAGAAGATGCCGCAGACTGCGCTCCTGTTTCTCATCGGATCGGCGGCGATCGCCGCACTGCCGCCGCTGAACGGTTTCGCGTCCGAATGGATGGTGTTCCAGGCATTGTTGGCCGGCACGAGTATTCCGCGGCCGGAAGTGGCGATTGGCTTTCCTGTCGCCGTCGGCATGCTCGCGCTGGCCAGTGGCCTGGCGGCAGCGTGTTTCGTCAAGGCGTTCGGCATCAGCTTTCTGGCGATGCCGCGCTCGTCGCACGCGGAGGATGCGCGCGAGGCTCCCATGCCTATGCGATTGGCGTCCTGGGTGCTCGCCGGTGCGTGTATCGTGCTCGGCGTCGGGGCATCGGTTGTCGTGCCGGCGCTCTATCGTGTGCTGGAATCGATCGGCGGTTTCGGGTCCGACCCCAGTCTCAGGCCTGCGCCCGGTCTCTGGATCGCGGCTCCGCGCGTGTTGGGCCATCTGTCGCCCGCGCTGCTCGGCACGCTCATGGTGGCGATCGTCCTTGTCACGGTGGTTGCGGTTCGCGCCCTTCATCATCAGCCGTTCCGGCTCACTGACACCTGGGGCTGCGGCCGTATCAAGCAGACACCACGGATGGAGTACACGGCGTCCGCATTCGCGGAGCCATTGAAGCGGGTGTTCGCGGAGTTGTACCGGCCCACGCAGGATCTCACCGTGAGCATGCATCCCGACTCGCGCCACTTCGTCCAGTCGATCACCTTCACGAGCGAAGTCCGGCCGTGGTTCGAGCAGGCGATCTACCAGCCGATCGTCCGCGCCACGCTGGCCACGGCCGCGAAGGTCCGGCGCCTGCAGGCCGGCTCGGTCCACCTCTATCTCGTCTACGTCGTCGGCGCACTGATCGTCGCGCTCGCGTCCGTGTGGTGGGGACCATGATCGAGACTGTGGCCGTCCTCCTGCAGACGCTCGTCGCGGTGGCGCTCGCGCCGTCACTCGTCGGCGTGATCCGCTGGATGAAAGCGCGCCTCCAGGGCCGGCAAGGCGCGCCGTTCTGGCAGCCGTACCGCGAGCTGCGCAAGCTGTTCGCGAAGGAACGGGTCGTGTCGCACACGGCATCGTGGCTGTTTCATGCGGCGCCGTTCGTCGTGTTCGGCACCGCAGTTGCCGTGGCCGCGCTCGTGCCGCTCATGTTCGTGCCGGTCGAGTTCGATCGCATCGGCGATCTCTTCGCGGTGGTGTATCTGCTCCTGCTCGGCACGTTTGCCCTCGCGCTCGCGGGCCTGGACACCGGGTCGCCGTTCGGCGGGATGGGCTCGAGCCGCGAGATGACGGTTGTCGCGCTGACGGAACCGACCGTGGCGCTGTCGATCTTCGCGCTGGCGCTCACCGCCCAGTCGACGAACCTGGGCGAGATCATCCGGCAAACGGTGGCCGAGCCGGTCAGGGCGCTCGGCCCGGGGCATCTCCTCGCGTTCGCCGCGCTGTTCATCGTGACGCTCGCCGAGACGGGGCGGCTGCCGGTCGACAACCCGTCGACGCACCTCGAGCTCACCATGATCCACGAGGCGATGGTGCTCGAGTACTCAGGCCCGTATCTCGCGCTGGTCGAGTGGGGCGCCGCCATCAAGCTGCTCGTGTTCTTCGTGCTCGCGGCAAATCTTTTCCTGCCGTGGGGCGTCGCCTTCGTGCTGTCGCCGTCGATGCTCGTCGTCGGCTTGCTGCTGATCGTCCTGAAAGTGATCGCTCTTGCCGTGGCGGTTGCCGTGCTCGAAACGCGCGTCGCGAAGCTTCGGCTCTTTCGTGTGCCAGAGCTCTTGAGCGCGTCGTTCGTCATGGCGCTGCTCGCGGTTCTGTCGACGTTCCTGGTGAGGTAGGCGTGAACGGACTGTTCCCGCAACTGGTCGTCCTCGGCAGCAGCGCGATGCTGCTGACGGCGCTCATCGTTCTCTGGCGCAAGGGCGTGCCGGCGTACATCACCGCCTACCGGTGGCAGTCGTGGCTGCTCGGCGCCCTCACCGCCTGCGTCGGCTATTTCGGCCGCGACGTTCAGCTGTACGGCGTTGCCGTGATTCTGATTCTGTTGAAGGGCGTCGGCATCCCGTACCTGCTCCGAACGATGGAGCGGCGTTTCGGCGCGCAACGCGAAGTGCGCCCGTACGTGAACACCGAAACGTCGCTGCTGGCCGCCGGGATTCTCGTGCTGTTCGCCTACGCGCTGGCGCGCCCGTGGATGGCCGTCACGACGCTGCCCACACGCGCCGGCCTTCCGCTTGCCATGGGCCTCGTGTTCGTGAGTCTGTTCATCATCGTGAGCCGGAAGAAGGCCATCACGCAGGTGATCGGCTTTCTGATGCTCGAGAACGCGATCGCGCTGCTGGCGGTGGTGGGCACCTACGGCGTGCCGCTGCTGGTGGAGTTCGGCGTGTTCCTCGACGCGCTCATGGGGTTTCTCGTGATGCAGATCTTCGTCTATCACATCCACGAAACGTTCGACACGATCGACGTCGAACAGCTGGCGCGGTTGAAACATTGATCGGCTTCGTGCTCTGGGTGCCGCCGCTCGCCGCCACGCTGCTGTCCATCGTGGTTCGACCGTACCACCGGGTCGTGGGGTGGACGAGCGTTGCGCTCGCAGCGCTGTCGTGTGCCGCCAGCGTCTGGGTGTGTGGTGCCGTGCTCGCCGGGACCGCGGCGACGACGGCCACCGGTGTGTGGCGCGCCGACGCGCTGTCGGCGGTCCTTGCGCTGTCCGTCACGTTCGTGTCGCTGGTCGCGTCGGCCCTTGGCCCCGGGCTCGGCGCCGTCGACCACGGCGACGGATCATCGACTCGCCGCTTCCGCATCTTCCAGAACGCGTTTGCGCTGACGATGGTGATGGCGGTGACGGCGAACAACGTGGCGCTCATGTGGGTGGCCATCGAGGCGACGACGATCGCGTCGGCGATCGCGATCCCGTTCGACCGCACGCGCGCCTCCGTCGAAGCATCCTGGAAGTACCTCTTGATTTGCTCGGTTGGCATCGCGCTGGCGTTCACCGGCACGGTGCTCGCGTATTCCGATTTCGTGTCGACGGCCGGCCATCTGCCCGGCGCGCTGAACTGGCGCGTGCTGCGCGACGCCGCGCCGTCGCTGCATCCGGAGCTGGTCAAGCTGGCATTCGCGTTCATCCTCGTGGGCTACGGGACCAAGGCCGGCCTGGCGCCGATGCACACCTGGATGCCGGACGCCTATGCCGAGGCGCCGCCGCCGATCGCCGCGATGATGTCCGGCGTGCTCGTCGCGGTCGCGATGTACGCGATCGCCAGATGGAAGAGCGTCGTCGACGCCGCTGTTGCGCCCGTATTCACGAACACGTTGCTGATGGCTGTGGGCCTGCTGTCGGTCGGCATCGGCGCGTTCAGCATGGTCATTCAGCGGCACTACAAGCGAATGCTGGCGTATTCGAGCATCGAGCACATGGGTCTCGTCAGCCTCGGGTTCGCACTCGGACCACTTGGGATGTTCGCGGGGCTGCTGCACCTGATGAACCACGCAGTAGCCAAATCGATGACGTTCCTGCTGGCCGGCAGAATCCTGCGCCGGTACGACACGACGGAGCTCGCGCGAGTATCGGGACTCCTCACGGCGATGCCGTGGACGGGGCCGTTGTTCGCAACCGGAATCCTGACGTTGATCGGTCTGCCGCCGTTTGGTCTGTTTCTCTCGGAGTTTCTGCTCGTCAGGGCCGCTGTGGCGACCGGCCACTTCTGGATCGCCGGCATCGTGCTGACGCTGCTGCTGACCGCCTTCGTCTCGCTCGTCAATCATCTGAATCAGATGTTGTACGGAGCCGTGCCGGATGGCGTGATCGTGGGCGAGTCGCGGAGTGTCGCGCTCATGGCACTTGGCGGGTGCGCTGTTGTTTTGATCGTCCTGGGACTGATGCTGCCCTCCGCCCTCACGACGCTGCTCAATCAATCCGTCGCGGGGCTCGCTCGATGAGCCGCGTCGACACGATCGTTCGCGCGCTCGACCAGAGCCGAATGCTCGTCGCGGCTCCGACGATTCCACGAAGCGACGAAGCCCACTGTGCCATTCGTGTCGACGCCGTATCACCGTTGATGACGCTGATGTGCCACGAGCGTGGCGCGCATCTGGTGCTCATGGCCGCCGACGATCGCTGCGAGGCGATGGACGCGTTCCACGTCCATTATCTGTTTGCCCACCCGCGCGAGCAGTGGCTGGTCCTCGCGTCACTTGGGGTGGATTCATCGTCTCCTGCCGTGCCCTCGCTCGCGCCGTCGCACTACCCGGCGTCGCGGTTCGAGCGCGAAATCCACGATCTGTTCGGCATCCATTTCGCCGGACATCCGGATCCGCGCCCGCTCGTGCGGCATGCGTTCTGGCCCGAGAACTACCATCCGCTGCGGAAGGGCGAGCCGATGCCGCCGCCGTTTGTTGACGATGGGAGCCCGTTTCCTTTCAAGAGGGTTGGCGGAGAAGGCGTCTACGAGATTCCAGTCGGGCCGGTGCATGCGGGCGTGATCGAGCCGGGTCACTTCCGGTTCAGCGTCATGGGCGAGACGATCATCAACATGAAGTCGCGCCTGTATTTCACGCACAAAGGAACGGAAAAGCTCTTCGAAGATCGGCTGCCGGCCGACGGCGTGGAGCTGGCCGAACGCGTGTCCGGCGACACCAGTGTGGGGCACGCGCTGGCGTACTGTCAGGCGATCGAGGCCGCGACGGGGGACGACGTTCCGAGGCGGGCGCGTCACGTCCGCACCGTGCTGCTGGAGCTGGAGCGGCTGTACAACCACGTCGCCGATTTCGGCATGATCGCGAACGACACCGGTTTCGCGGTCGCGCAGGCGCATTGCTGGCTGATCCGGGAGCGGCTGCTCCGGCTGAACAAACAGGTGACCGGGTCACGGTTGCTGCGCGGTGTGGTGGCACCCGGCGGCGTTGCCCGCGATCTGCCGGCCGGCGTCGACGTTGCCGGCGAGGTCGACCGACAGTTGGCCGATTTCGAGGAAGTGGCCACCATCTGCCTGCGGAACACCCTGCTTGCGGATCGGCTCGAAGGGACCGGCGTGCTTCAGCGGGAGTTCGCGACCGATTACGGCGCTGTGGGATTCGTAGGCCGCGCATCGGGCATCGACGTCGATGCGCGACGCGATCATCCCTTCGCCGCGTACGACGAACTGACCTTCACGGTGCCCGTGATGACTGATGGCGATGTCCGGGCACGCGCGCTCGTGAGGCTCGAAGAGGCGCGCCAGTCAGCGGCGCTCATTCGCCAGGCGTGCCGGGCGATTCCTGCACTGCCTGCGACGCTCTCCGCCCCGCCTTCCGCCGCCGCCGCCGTGCCGTACCGGCCGGCCTTCGGCATCGTGGAGGGCTGGCGCGGCCGCATCGTGCACGCGGTGATGTTCACGCGAGCGGGCCGGTTGCATCGCGTGAAGATCGTGGATCCGTCGTTCTTCAACTGGCCGGCGCTCTCCCGGGCATTGGTCGACAACATCGTGCCGGACTTTCCACTCTGCAACAAGTCGTTCAACCAGTCCTACTCGGGGAATGACCTCTGACGCTCGCAGTTCAGAGTTCAGATTTCAGAATTCAGATTGGGAGGACCGGAGAGCGAGCGTATGAAATCTGAAATCATGAAATCAATCTGAACTCTGAAGTGCTCTGAAGTCTGAACTCTGAAATGCGGGAGGTACAATACGCTGATGCGACGGCAGATAGCCTTGGCGGTCGGCGTCCTGCTCGCGTTGTCGACGGGACACGCGGCAGCTCCGCAACCGGGGTCCGTGCTGGTCGAGCTGTTCACATCGGAAGGCTGCGAAAGCTGCCCGCCAGCGGATGCGCTCCTGCAGAACCTGATTGCCGGTCCCGCGACCGGCGTGGAGATCATCGGCCTCGGTCAGCATGTGGACTATTGGGATCGGCTGGGGTGGAAAGATCGGTTTTCGTCCGCCGCGCTGACTCGCCGTCAGCAGTTGTACGCGACGCGATTCAACACCGAGAGCATTTACACGCCGCAGATGGTGGTCGACGGCCGCGCCGAGTTCGTCGGCAGCGACGTGGACCAAGCCCGCAAGGCCATCGATCGTGCGCTGGCCGCGCCGCACGGCGTGGTGCACATCGAGTTCGAGCCGCTCGCACAGGATGTCGCGCGTCCCGCGCTGCACCTTCGAGTGACGGCGAGCGATTTGCCGCGGTCCGGTCGGGGGGATCGCGCCGATGTGATCGTCGCAATCACCGAAGATCGTCTTCACTCGAATGTCACGCACGGCGAAAACCACGGCCGCACGTTGACGCACGCGGCGATCGTGCGTCAGATGGTCACAATCGCCGAAGCCGCCGCTGACGGACCGACGTCCGTGCGCGCGGAGATCGTGCTCGGGTCCGACTGGCAGCGCGAGAACCTCAAGATCGTCGCGTTCGTTCAGGAGCGCCGCGGCCGGGCGATTCTCGCGTCCGCGGTCACGCCGCTGCAGAACGTCCGGCGGTGAAGGAATCCTCCTACTGGCTCGATACGGTCGAGAACCTGGCACTCGGAACGCCGAACCGAGAACTCGAACCCCGAACCTCGAACCCCGAACTCCGAACCCATGGCGTCGTCGACGTTGTGATCGTCGGCGCGGGCTACACGGGTCTGTCGGCGGCGCGGCAGTTGGCTCTCGCGGGCGCGAGCGTCCTCGTGCTCGAGCGCGAGACCATCGGATGGGGTGCCAGCTCACGCAACGGCGGTCAGGTGGTCACCGGGCTCAAGGTCGATCCCGCGACGCTCGTCGCCCGATACGGGGACGCGCGCGCGCGTGAGCTCTTCGACATCGGCCGAGCGTCGATGGAGCGGCTCGAAGCGTTGATTGCCGCGGAAGCCATCGACTGTGATTACGAGCGCACCGGCCATATTCAGGCAGCGTGCAAGCCTGCCCACTTCGACGCGTTCCGCGAGGAGCAGTCGCTGCTCGCCCGAGTGTTTGCGCATCGCGTCGAGCTGGTCTCGCGAGCCGATCAGCGGGCTGAGCTCGGCAGCGACCGGTACCATGGATTGCTGATTGACGAACGCAGCGCCGCGTTGAATCCGGCGAGATATGTGAACGGCCTGGCGGCAGCAGCCCGTCGTGCCGGCGTTCGCATTGGAGCGGGCGTGGCCGTCACGCGCGTTCGGCGCCAATCGCACCGGTGGGCCCTATCGACGTCATCGGGCGATGTTGATGCGCGCGATGTCCTGTTTGCGACAAATGGATACACCGACACCGCGGCGCCGGCGCTGCAGCGCCGGCTCGTGCCCATTGGCAGCTACATCATCGGCACGGCGCCGCTCACGCCCGATTGCGCAGCGTCGCTGCTGCCGAGACGACGAGTGGCGTTCGACTCGAAGCACTTTCTGCACTACTTCCGTGTCACCGCAGATCATCGGTTGCTGTTCGGTGGCCGTGCGGAGTTCTCGCGGCCGGATCAGGCAACGACACGGCGGGCGGCCCGCATTCTGCGCGGCGAGCTCGAGACGATCTTTCCGCAACTGAAAGGCACGGCGATCGACTACGCGTGGGGCGGCAACGTCGCCTTCACGCGCGATCAGATGCCGCGCGCGGGTATGCTGGAAGGTCTGTACTACGCCGGCGGGTATTGTGGACACGGCATCGCGATGGCGACGTATCTCGGCGAACAGATCGCACGGCGCATGGCGGGCGAGCCGATCGAGCACCCGCTCTTCGACGATCGCTTTCCGCCGATTCCGATGTACTCGGGGTCGCCGTGGTTTCTGCCGCTCGTCGGGGCGTACTACAGGTTTCGTGATCTTGTCGGCTGAAGACAGACGACATAAAACTAACCACCACGGTGGACATGGAGGACGTGGTGGAGAGGTCCATGAACCTGCTCTAAGAATGATGACGCGGACGCCGACAGATCTCGAGTTCACGCCTTCCCAGATGCGAGCCATGGCCGACGCGGTCGTCGAGCGATGCGTGTCGCACATCGCCACCCTCGGCGACCAGCCGAGCTGCGGTGACGTCGACGCCGGGGCGCTGTGCCGGGCGATGAAGGAGGCGCCACCCGAGCAGGGGACCGCGCTCGAGCCGTTGCTCGATCGACTGTTCGCCGAATGGATGCCGCGGTCGTTCACGGCGCCTGGCCCCGGGTACCTCGCGTACATTCCCGGCGGTGGACTCTATCCTGCGGCACTGGCCGATTTCATCGCCGACACGACCAACCGATACACGGGCGTCTGGCAGGCGGCGCCAGCCCTCGTGCAGCTCGAGGCCAATGCGCTCGACTGGCTGCGCGACTGGATGGAATTTCCGCCGGCCACGCGCGGTCTTTTCACCACGGGTGGATCGATGGCGACATTCAATGCCATCGTCTGCGCGCGCGAGCGCCATCTCGGGCCGGACATCCGCCGTGGCGTCCTGTACACGTCCGATCAGGCGCATCACTCGATCCTGAAATCGGCGAAGCTCGCCGGCATCATGCCCGACCGGGTGCGCGCGATCGAATCGGACGATCGGTTTCGTCTCCGCGTCGATCTCCTGCGCGAGCGGATCGCCGAGGATCGCAGGAGCGGCCTGACGCCGTTCGCGGTCGTGTCCAGCGCCGGCACGACGAACACCGGAGCGGTCGATCCGCTCGACGGCATTGCGGACGTCTGCGCAAGCGAAGGCATGTGGCATCACATCGACGGCGCGTACGGCGCGTTCTTCTACCTGTGCGAGGGGCTCCGTGACACGCTGAAAGGTCTGCCCCGCGCCGACTCCGTGACGCTGGATCCGCACAAAGGCATGTTTTTGCCGTACGGCACCGGCGCCCTGCTGGTGCGCGACGGCGCCGCATTGCGCGCCGCTCATGAAGCCACGGCCCCGTATCTTCCGGCCATGCCGCACCCCGACGATTTCTACGATCCAAGCCAGCATGGTCCCGAGCTGTCGCGCGGGTTTCCGGGCCTCCGCGTCTGGCTGTCGGTGAAGCTGTTCGGCGCCGCGGCGTTTCGCGCCGCGATTGCGGAGAAGCGCGTGCTGACAATCGAAGCGGCGCGCCGGGTAGCCGCGCTGCCCGGCATCGTCATGGACGCCGAGCCGGAGCTGTCGCTGTTCGCGTTCCATCTCACACGGCCGGGCGCGTCTCGCGAAGATGAAGACGCTGCGACGAAGGCGTTGATGGAGCGCACGACCGCGCGCGGCCGCGTCATGGTGACAGGAGCGTTTGTGCACGGACGTTACCTCGGTCGTGTCTGCGTCTTGAGTTTCCGAACGCATCAGGCGCAGATCGACGCGCTCGTCGATGACATGGCGGCCGTCATTCGTGAGCTCGTGTGACGCGCAGGGTTGGAACGTTGCAGAATCAGATTGAATCAGACAAGCTGAATCACGTGAAGACGTTGTCCGTATCCGAAGGGGCGCGCAACTTCAAAGCCGTGCTCGGGCCCGCGCCGGGGAGGTCGCAGGCCCGCGGCCGGCGGCCCTGAAAGGGTCGCCCTCCAGATGTCTGACACCAACCGATCCGATCGCGCACGCCTTCGCGCCATCGCGGTCCTCGCCATGCGCGAGCGCGGCCTCGAGCCCAACATGCCTGCCGCCGCGCTCGCCGAAGTGGACGCGATGACCGGCCCGCCGCTCACGACCGAGGAGCCGACACGCGACCTGCGGTCGCTGCTGTGGTGCTCGATCGACAACGACGACTCGCGCGACCTCGATCAGTTGTCGGTGGCCGAGCCGTTGGCGAACGGCAGCCTCAAAGTGCTGGTGGCCATCGCGGACGTCGGCGCGGCGGTCCCGAAAGGATCGGCTGTCGATCGGCACGCCGCACAGAACACGACATCGGTGTACACGCCGGGCGTCATCTTCCCGATGCTGCCCGAGAGGCTGTCCACCGATCTCACGTCGCTCAACGACCAGCAGGATCGTCTGTCTGTGGTCGTCGAGATGGCCGTGGCACCGGACGGCCAGTTGACTGCGTCGGACATCTACGGCGCGCAGGTTCGGAACACGGCGAAGCTCGCGTATAACGCGGTCGGGTCGTGGCTGGCGGGCGCCGGACCGCTGCCGGCTGCGGCGGCGGCGGTGCCGGGCATGGACGAACAGCTGCGGATTCAGGACCGGGCGGCGCAAGCGCTTGCCAGGGTCCGTCATGAGCTCGGCGCGCTGGAGTTCCAGACGCTCGAAACCCAGGCTATCTTCGATGGGGACACGCTGCGCGACGTGCAGCCTCAGGTTGGAAATCGTGCGAAGGCGCTGATCGAAAACCTGATGGTCGCAGCCAACGGTGTCACGGCGCGCTTTCTCGACGCCCGCGGGTTTCCATCGCTGCGTCGCGTCGTGAAATCGCCAGAGCGCTGGGATCGGATTCGCGGCCTCGCGCACGACCTCGGCGACGAGCTTCCGGAGGCGGCCGATGCCCGCGCGCTGAATGCGTTCCTCGCGCGGCGGAAGGCGGCGGCCCTCGACACGTTCCCCGACCTGTCCACGACAATCATCAAGCTCCTCGGCTCGGGCGAGTACGTCGTCGATCCGCCCGGCGCGGAGCCGCCCGGACACTTCGGCCTGGCGGTGCGGGACTACACGCATTCCACCGCGCCGAACCGGAGGTATCCGGACCTCATTACGCAGCGGCTCGTGAAGGCCGCGCTCGCGAAGCACCCGTCACCGTATGGCATCGGCGAGCTCGAGCGTCTGGCCGTGCAGTGCACGCGGCAGGAAGACAACGCGACAAAAGTCGAACGTCAGGTGCGGAAGGCGGCGACCGCGCTGCTCGTGGAATCGCGGATCGGCGAACGGTTCGACGCGATTATCACCGGCGCGTCGAACAAGGGCACGTGGGTGCGCGTGGGAACGCCGCCGATCGAAGGCAGGCTGATGAAAGGTGAACACGGGCTCGACGTCGGCGACCGCCTGCGCGTCCGGCTCGTGAGAGTCGACGTCGACCGCGGGTTCATCGACTTCGAGCGGACGTAAGTCCTTGGTTCTTGGTGCTTCGTGCTTGGTCCGTCCTTTGGTCCTTGGTCCTTGGTACGCCGACTGAGGGACTGAGGACCCTGGACGGACCAAGGACCCTGGACGGACCAAGGACCACGGACGGACCAAGGACCCTGGACGGACCAAGGACCCTGGACGGACCAAGGACCACGGACGGACCAAGGACCACGGACGGACCAGGCACCAAGAACGAAGGACCAAGGACCTTCTATCGTCTCGCCGTCGTGTTCGTCTGCGACGACAGCGCCGACGCCAACTCCACGAGCCGGACGAACTCCGCCCGATAACCATCCGGATCGTCGCCGCGATAGCGGCGCGCGAGATCCACCGCGTTCTGCCACGTCGCGGATCCCTTGTGTTCGGAACCGCGCAACAGCATGCCGAATTCGGCGACTGCCGACGCAAAGCCGAGGCGCGGCGTCGGCATCACCGTCCGATTGCGGACGAGAGTCGTCATCAGCCGGCTCGAATCGCCGTCCGGCTCCTTGTAGCGGATCTTCACGGTCATCAGTTCGTCCGTATTTCGCGCCGCCGCCTGGGATTGCTGATACTTGAGCGGATCGACCGGCGGCAAGTCGATCGCGCTGCCCGCGGGAACGATTTCGTAGAGCGCCGTCACCGCCTGGCCCGCGCCCATTTCTCCTGCGTCCTTCTTGTCGTTGTTGAAATCTTCCTTCTGCAGAATGCGATTCTCGTAGCCGATCAGCCGATAGGCGCCGACCGTGGCGGGATTGAACTCAATCTGGATCTTCACATCCTTCGCCATCGTGACGAGCGTCGCGCCCGCCTGCGCGATCAGCACGCGCCGCGCCTCGTGGAGCGAATCCAGATACGCATAATTCCCGTTCCCCTTGTCCGCCAGCTTCTCCATCGTCGAGTCCTTGAGGTTCCCCGTGCCGACACCGAGCACCGACAGGAAGATTCCGCGCTCGCGTTCCTGTTCGATCAGTCGGATGAGCTCGCCCTGACTCGTGACGCCGACATTGAAATCCCCGTCGGTGGCGAGAATCACGCGGTTGATGCCGCCTTTCACGAAGTGCGCGGCGGCGGTGTCGTAGGCGAGTTGGATGCCGGCAGCGCCATTCGTCGAGCCTCCGGCACCAAGATCCTCGATCGCGCGATGAATCCGCTCCTTGCGATCGCCCTCCGTCGCCGGCAGCACGAGGCCGCTCGCGCCCGCGTAGACGACGATGGCAATGCGATCGCGGGCGGTGAGGGTGTCGGCGAGCATGCGCAGCGCCGTTTTCACGAGCGGCAGCTTGTCGGGCGGCATCATCGAGCCCGAGACGTCGATGAGAAAGACGAGGTTGCGCGGTGGGGTCGCGGCTGCGTCAATCGCCCGCGTGTGCAGACCGACGAGTGCGACGCGGTGCCCGGTGTTCCACGGACACGCCGCAACCTCCGTCGTCATGGAGAACGGCTCGTTTTTCTGGGGCTGCGGATAATCGAACGCGAAGTAGTTGATGAGTTCCTCGATCCGAACGGCGTCGGCCGGCGGGATCTGGCCGCCGGTCAGGAACCGGCGGACGTTGGCATACGAGGCGGTGTCGACGTCGATCGAGAACGTGGAGAGCGGCCGGTCGGCCGGCCGGTGAAATGCGTTGTCCTCGATGCGATCGTACGCTTCCGTGTTCCACAGTGCCGGCGGGATCCGAACCACTGGCGCCGCGGACGAGTCCGACAGCCTCGCGACCCCGCCGACGTTCGCTCCGGCATACCCCACCATGCCGCCCACGGTGCCGCCGCCACTGCCGGGTCCGATGCCGGTGCCCGTGCCGATGCCACGACCGCCTCCAGACACGGGACTTGGCGCTGCCGCTGGCCGTTCGGCAGCGACCGAAGCCGATTCCTCCGCCGATGCGGCACTGAGGACGATCGTCGTCGTGAACGCGCGCTCCGAACTGATCTCGACGCCGCGCGTTTCTGTTTTGAAGCCGGACAGCGCTGCCGTGATCGTTGCGCGACCGACAGGCACGCCCGCGAAGCGGAACACGCCGCGCGCGTCGGTGACCGTCGATCGCTTGACGGCGTCGCTCGGCTCGATCGTGACGGTGACACCAGTCAGCGCGGCGCGTGAAGCGTCGAGGATCGTGCCGCTGACGGTCTGAGTGGCGGGCGCGTACGCCTGCGTGAGGGCGAGGAAGGCGAGACATCCGAGAGCGGGCACACGCATGGCGGAACCTCCGGTGTGGCGCTGGCAGGCGTTCCTTTCAGTTAGACCCCGGGCGGGAGCAATTGGCCGGACTAAGGCCGTCAGAATCAGCGAATCAGTGCTTGAACTTGTAGCCGACGATCGACTTCATCACCCAATGTTCGCTGGTGCCGGTGAGCCCGCGGCCGACCGCGAAATTCAGTTCCCAGTCCGGGGAGACGTCGAAGTCGATCGTCGGAAAGATCATGTGATGCTGTTCGCCGCGCGGCTCGAAATGCGTCAGCGTTCCAGTCGCGCCGTAGTACTCGAGGCCGGCCGCAATCTGCGGTGTGACGTTCCACGCAGCCTTGATGCCCGGCTCGAACTCGAGCCCCTCGCCAGAGTCGGGGCCTTTCAGCGCCTTTGAGAGATCGGGGTTGATGGACAGGTAGAAGCGGCCCTGCTCGTGCTCGAGAATCGGGCGAATCTCGAGCGTTCGGGTGTTCGCCTCGAACGCCGGCTGGTTGAACCCGACCTCGAAGCTGATGCTGATGTTGAAGAAGGAGCTGGGCATTTCCGGCAGCCGAAAGCGCGGCCTGATGCGCGCGCCCGCGAATTCGCCGCCGAAGCCCGGCACGTGCGCCGCCGTGACGAGATACCCCGCGCACTCGAAGTATTTCGTGAAGCCGTGCGTCACTTCGAGGGTGACGTGCGCCTGGTGATTGAGCGCGAATTCGCCCGGTGCGGCGTCGGTCGTGCCGCTCGGAAAATAGTTCGTGTGGAGCTCGACCATCGTGCGTCCAGGTTCGACAGTCTGATAGGGATAGACCTGGATCTCGAACAGGTCCTGGGCGCCGGCGCGCGCAGCCGGCGCGAGCGCGCACACGACAAGGGCGGCCCAAGCGAGTCGACACCATGTCTTCATGACGTGAGCGCGTCTAATCCCTAATCACGAACCCCGAGTCCCTGTTTTCAGCCCCTGGCTCCTGCGCGTTTCTTCCCGGCGGGCATCCGCGTCACCGATGCCGCCGTTTTCTTCTTCTGGCTGATGGTATCGAGGCTCTTTCGCAGGGCATCCATCAGATTGACCACTTTCGGCGGCGCCTCGACTTCCGGCGTCACGATCTCGCGACCTTCGATTTTCGCATCGATGATCTCGCGAAGGCCAACCTGGTAGTCGTCGCGGTAGGAGGTGAAATCGACGTCGCCCTCGAACGTGCCAATCACCTGCCGCGCCAGTTTCACTTCATCCGGCTTGACGGTGTCGGGCATGTCTGTCAATTCCTCGATCGCGTCCATGCTGCGGATTTCGTTGGCGTGACGGAGGGTGTACATCACCAGACCACGCGCACGCGGCTGCACTTTGACCAGGTACTCACGGCCGTACAGCGCAACCTTGCCGATGCCGGCCTTCCCCTTCATGCCCTCGCGGATGACGGCAAACGCATCGCGTGCCACCGGGCCGTCCGGCGCCAGATAGTACGGCCGCTCGAGATAGATCGGGTCGATCGACGTGTCGTCGGTGAACGTTTCGAGATTGATCACCCGTGTCGAATCGACGCGCACCTTCTCGATGTCGTCATCGTCGACGACCACGTAGCGGCCCTTTTCGAACTCATAGCCCTTCACGATGTCGGTGTTCGGCACTTCACGCTGGCAGTGCGGACACCACCGCTTCTGCTGGATGCGTGTCTGGCACTCGGCGTGCAGCTGGTTGAAACTGAGCGTCGCCGCCGCGTCGGTCGCGGGGAACACCTTCACCGGGATGTTGACCAGACTGATCTTGAGGTAGCCCTTCCACGTGGGTCGCGCAGCCATAATCGATCGCTCTCCTTATTTGAGCACGGCGAAGCTCTGGTTCACGTTGACCTTAAATTGCCGGAAGCGCCCGTAATCGGCCATGCCATCGACTCGTCGGCCGCTGTCATAGCGCTCGTGCATCGCGATCGGCACGAGGCGTTCCCTCGATGGTCATTGCTTGATGGGCGCGATTGTTTCGTCGACTTTCACCTGGAACTGCCGGTACTTGCCGTACGTCGCCGAGCCTGAAATGCGGACCCCCGTGCGCCGCTCGTCGTACCGCTCGCGCATCGCCGCAGGGACGAGCAGACCGGGCAAGAGGTCTGCCCGATACGTCACCACGATCGTGCCGGCGAGCGCGACGTCCTGAGCAATCAATTCGGTCGCGAGGACGCGGCCTGTCGCCGGCTCGATCCAGAATCGGCCGTGCGACGGAAGCGCGCGGCCGGCGGTCGTCGTAATAATGGTTTCCCTCGACTTCAGTTCTTCGAATCGAATCACCCACGCGCGATCCGGCAGCGCCAGGTCGCGTCCGATCTCTGGGGCGACGGGATTCACGCGGGTGAACGCGAAACGTCTCTGGATTGACGGTTCAAGGATCACGAGCGCCAGAGTCGGCACGTTGATCGTCCGTTGAACGTTGCCGATGTTGTAGCGCGCGCTTTCGGCGACGATCTGCTCCACTTGCGCGGCAGTCGACGACGTGGGCTGCAGGAACAGCTTCATGAGCCGCTCGGTGCGGTCGCGGACCGGCTTGCCGTCGACGTCGAAGACGTCGCGGAATTGGATCCACCGATTGGAACCCTCCGGCCTCACCAGCAGCAGGTCCGAGATCAGCTCGCGGTGTCCGATACCGCCGCGCGTCGACGACCGCATGCCGATCTGCGTTTCCCTGACGTCCTGCCGGTACGTCTCCTCCGCCACGACCCCTGAGAGCCGGCGCTGAAACTCGGTCACGTACACGCCGGCACGCTCGAGAACCGCCCGCGTCGCGTCCTGCGCGGATGGGACGGAGGCGCTCAGCAGCAGCGCCGCGCAGATGGAGATGGAGATTCGCCTCATAATGCCTGAATTGACAATCGTCCTCCCCGATGCGGGCGTCGTCAAGTTACAATCGGGCGCGCCGAGCGGGGCGACCCCTCGCGCATTCAGGAAAAGAGGTTGCAATGAAGCGGTTGTGCACTCCTCGCGTCATGACGGCCCTCGGTTTCGTGGCCCTGGCGGCCGTTGGCTCGATGGTCGCCGCCGAGCGCTCGTCGTCGACGATGGCCGGCGCCGCGACGAAGTTTCTTGCGACCCTGACGCCTGAGCAGCGGCAGCAGGCGACGTTCGCCTTCAATTCGGATGAGCGTCTGCACTGGCACTTCATTCCGACGGGCCCGGCGCCGATGTTTCCGAGAAATGGTCTGACGATCAAGGAGATGAGCGAGCCGCAGCGCAAGCTGGCGCACGACCTGCTCAAGGCGGGCCTCAGCCAGCGTGGGTATCTCACGGCATCGTCCATCATGGATCTCGAGACGATCCTGGGCGCGCTCGAAGCCGAACAGCGCGCGGCCGCGACGCAGCCGGCGCGTGGTACGCCGATCGTGCGAGACCCCGAGCGATATTTCTTCTCGGTGTTCGGCACGCCGTCAACTCACGACACCTGGGCGTGGCGGGTCGAAGGTCACCACATCTCGCTTCACTTCACGGTGGTCAACGGCACGCTCGTCGCTGGCGCGCCGGCTTTCTTCGGAAGCAACCCGGCCGAAGTTCGCGGCGGCCCGAAGAAGGGGCTGCGGATTCTCGGAGCGGAAGAGGACACCGCCCGCGCGCTGCTCGGGGCGCTCGATGCGTCACAGCGCACGAAGGCGATCTTCGACGCGACGGCGCCCGGCGACATGATCACGATGAACAAGCTGGACATCACGCCGCTGGCACCCGCCGGCATCGCGGCAGATGCTCTGAATGCCGGCCAGCGCGATCTGCTGATGAAGATTGTCGACACCTACACCGGCTACATGGCGCCCGACATCGCGGCGGATCGAATGGCCCGGCTCAAGAAGGCCGGCGTCGAAAAGATCGCGTTCGCGTGGGCGGGAGAGACGGAGCGCGGAAAGAAGCATTACTACCGCGTTCAGGGACCGACATTCCTGATCGAGTACGACAACACTCAGAACGACGGCAACCACGTTCACTCGGTCTGGCGCGACTTCGACGGGGATTTCGGGCGCGATCTTCTGAGGGAACACTTGAAATCGATCGCCCACTAATCAACCACAAAGGACACCAAGAACACGAAGGGAAGCCCTGTAAGGTCTCACCTTTGTGTCGTTAGTGTCCTTAGTGGTTTCTCTTCGGAAAGAGCTGCTCGAAATTCCCCCCAAAGATCTTCTGCCTCACCTCAGCGCTCGCGCCGATCTCGTCGAGCGCCGCCGACTGCTGCTCGTACACGTCCGCCACCCATCCGCGCGGGAAGAAGGATGAGTCGCTGCCGAACAGCAGCCGTTCCGGGCCAAGCACGGCGAGCGCCTGCCTGAACACGCCGCCGAGCGTGAGCCCCGGCTGATATCTGATCCAGCTGTTCGAGCTCGACGTATCGAACACGATGTTCGGACACAGGTCGGCGACCATCAGCGCCTCGCGGAAGAGTCCCGCGCCGAAGTGCGGAATGACGATCGGCACCGATGGATACGCGAGCGCAACCGCATGCAGATCGAGCGGGTTGCCGAAGCGGATGTCGAACGGGCTCGGCAGCCCCAGCTTGCGGCGGACGCCGACCGACAGAACGCCGCAGTGCACGAACACCGCGGTGCCGGGCCGCGCGGCGGCTACGTCGAAGAGCCGTCGCGCGCGATCGTCGTGAATCGAAAAGCGATGCATCGCGGGAAAGAGGCAGATCGCGCGCAGGCCGTCGCGGTCGATCGCTTCGGCCGCTCTGACGGCGGCGTCGGTCTGTGTTGGATCGACCATGAAGAAACCGACGAATCGATCGGGGTGGCGACGGAGCGCGGTGGCAACCGATCCCGCATCGGCAGGGACGCTGGCGATCAGCGCCGCCCGCGAAACGCCTCGGCGATCGCATTCGGAGACCCAGCGATCCGCCAGCTGCTCGGCGGAGCCTGGCGCTTCCCACCCGAGCTTTGCCAGCGCCGTGTCGCCGCCAAGCGCCGCGAAGAACGGCGTCGAGAAAAAGTGACAGTGTGCGTCGTTGATCATGTCTCGACAATCAAACAAGCCACAGAGTCACCGAGGCACAGAGGTTGTTCAGAATAATGGGGTGTTCGACGCGTTGCGACGGCCAGCAGGCACTCGAATGACATTCGGGCCTGCGGTCGTCATTCGAGTGCCCGCTGACCGTCGGCGTCGCCGCTTCGCGGCGCCGCGTCGAGCTGCCCTCCGTGTCTCCGTGACCCTGTGGCCAATTCCTCTTGTCACGTCGCAAGCTCCCGCGTGATCGCGTCCGCCACCTTTTTGGTGCTTGCGCTTCCTCCGAGATCCGGCGTCAGTGCGTTGCCGCTGGCTACTACCCGCTCGATAGCGGACACGATTTGATCGTGCAGATCGCGTCTGCCGAGATGGTCGAGCATGAGCGCGCCAGCCCAGATTGCGCCGATGGGATTCGCGATGCCTTTGCCGGCGATGTCGGGCGCGGAGCCATGAATCGGCTCGAACATCGACGGGTGCGTGCGTGCCGGGTTGATGTTCGCGCCCGGCGCAATGCCAAGGCTGCCGGAAATCGCGGACCCGACGTCGGTGAGGATGTCGCCGAACAGGTTCGATGTCACCAGGACGTCGAGCGTCTGAGGATGCGTAATCATCCGCGCAGCCAGCGCGTCGACGTGATACTTGCGGTACTCGATCGCCGGATAGTCCTTGCGGACGACCTCCGCGACTTCGTCCCAGAGCACCATCGAATGCGTCAGCGCGTTCGACTTGGTCGCGCTCGCGAGCATCTTCCTCGGTCGCGTCGCCGCCAACTCGAAACCGTAGCGCAGGACCCGCTCGATGCCGTGCCGGGTGAACACGCCGGTCTGCTGCGCGACCTCGTGCAAGGTGCCGACGTGAATGCGCCCTCCGACGCCCGCGTATTCCCCTTCGGAGTTCTCCCGGACGCACACCATGTCGATGTCCGCCGCACCGCGGTTCGCAAGGGGCGACGCGAGGCCGGGCAGCAGGCGCATCGGCCTCAGATTCACGTACTGGTCGAATCGCTGACGGATGGCGAGAATCAGCGCCGCAGACACGCCGTCTGGTACGCCCGGAGCGCCGATCGCTCCCAGGTAGATCGCGTCGAACGTCGCGAGCCGATCGAAGCCGTCCGCGTCCATCATGCGGCCGTGCTGCTTGTAGAACTCGCAGCCCCACGGAAAATCGATGAACGAGAGGGACAGATCGCTGCCGCGCGCGGCCGCCTCGATCGCGGCGACGCCGGCGGGAATGACCTCCCGTCCGATGCCGTCACCGGCGATGACCGCGATACGAAACGACGACATGCAGACTCCTATCGAATGTTGGGGCCGACCAACATGTCGGCTCCGGGCGGACACGCGGGTCCGCCCCTACGAGACACCTGGAGGCTCAACGGAGGTCGCGCAGCGCCGGGAAACCCGCCACGCCCGTCGCCTGACGCGCGGCGCGGACGATGGCGTCGGCCATGACGAGCGCGGCGAGGCTGCCGATGCGGCTCGCGTCCGCGGCGCCGGCTTTCGCGCCCGTGGCGAGCGTGAAGATCGCGTCGCCGTCGACGGACGTGTGGCTCGGAAAGAGTGCGCGCGCGAAACCATCGTGCGCCATCTGCGAGACGCGTGTTGCCTCGGTCTTGGTCAATGTTGCGTTGGTGGCGATGACGCCGAGCGTCGTATTTTCGCCGGCTCGGCTGCGGGGAATCACACCCGTTCGCATGAGTCTGCGCGCGTCCGCGAATCCTTTTCCGTCGGCCGTCCGCGTGCCGGCCACGACATTTCCCGTTGCGGGATCGATCACGTCGCCGGCCGCATTCACGGCCACCAGCGCCGCGACGATCAATCCATCCGGCAGACGGATCGCTGCCGTGCCGATGCCTGCTTTCATCGCGTGGTCGAAGCCGTTCGTCTTGCCGATGGTGGCGCCGGCGCCGGCGCCGATGCTGCCCTCCGCGACCGGTGCGTCTGTAGCAGTCTTCGCGGCTCGATAGCCGCAATCCGCCGACGGCCGGATTCTCGGATCGCCGACCGGTAGATCGAACAGCGAGGCGCCTGGTACGGTTGGCACATGCGCGCCGCCGAAGGGGAACCCGATCCCCTTCTCTTCGAGGTACGTCATCACGCCGGTTGCGGAATCGAGCCCGAATGCGCTGCCGCCCGACAGCACGATCGCGTGAATCTGTTGAACCACGTTCACCGCGTTCAGCAGGTCCGTTTCCCTCGTCGCCGGAGCGGCGCCGCGCACGTCGACGCCGGCTGTCGCGCCGGCCTCGACGAGGATGACCGTACAGCCGGTCGGCCGTTCCGTCAGTGTCTGGTGGCCAACCTTGACGCCGGGCACGGCGGTCAACGTGGCGTTGCCATCCGCGGCGCTGAAGGTCTGCGCCACGAGCATCGCGATGGCCGCCGCGGCGAGCGGAGTTCGCATTGGAGTATTTTAGACCTCTCCCATGCGTCATCCCATCGATCGCATCGTCGCTGAGGTCGATCGCGCGGCCGACGAGATTGTCCGGTTTACGCAGGATCTCGTGCGAATTCCGACGGTCAACCCGCCGGGCGACGAGTACGACGCGTGCGCCCGCTTTCTGGGGGACACGCTGCGGCGCCATGCCTTCGACGTCGAGCTGATCGTCGCCGACGGACGGTCCGAGCACACCACACGTCACCCGCGGGTCAACGTGATGGGCGCTCGATGTGGCACCGGCGGCGGACCGGTGGTGCACCTGAACGGCCACATCGACGTCGTGCCCCCGGGCGACGGCTGGACCGTCGATCCGTTCGCCGCCATCGTTCGCGACGGACGCATCGTCGGCCGCGGGGTGTGCGACATGAAGGCGGGCATTGCCGCGGCGGTGTTTGCGGCGGAAGCGATCCGGCGAGCGGACGTCCAGCTCGCCGGCACCATCGAGATCAGTGGAACCGTGGACGAAGAGAGCGGCGGCTTTGCCGGCGTCGCATGGCTTGCCGAGCGCGGACGGATCGCCAAAGGGCGAACCGATTACGTCATCATTCCCGAGCCGCTCAATGTCGATCGCATCTGCGTGGGCCATCGCGGCGTCTACTGGTTCGAGTTGACGACGCGTGGGCGCATCGCGCATGGGAGCATGCCGTTTCTCGGTGTGAATGCGATCGACGGGATGAACGAAGTGATTGCAGCGGTTCGCCGCGATCTCCAGCCGGCGCTCGCGCGGCGGCTGACGGCGATGCCGGTCGTGCCCGAAGGCGCACGTCACGCCACGATCAACATCAACGGGATCGACGGCGGTCAGGAGATCGATGGCTTCCAGACGCCGTGCGTTGCGGATCGATGCCGCGCGGTGTTCGATCGCCGGTTTCTCATCGAGGAGGGATTTGCGGCCACGAAGGAGGAGATATACGCGCTCGTGGCGCGGGCGCTTGCGAACACACCCGGGGTCGCCCACGAGATTCGCGACCTGATGGTCGTCGAGCCGGTGTTGACACCGCGGCATTCGCCGGTCGTCGGTGCCCTCGACGGCGCGATTCGTACCGTGATTGGAACGCCAGCGAGCCTGGTCGCGAGCCCAGGCACGTACGACCACAAGCATGTGGCGCGCATCGCCGGTATTCCGGACTGCGTGGCGTACGGGCCGGGCGAGCTCGAGCTGGCGCACCAACCCGACGAGTCGTGCCGCATCAGCGATCTCATCGCCGCGACCAAAGTGATCGCGCTGGCGACGCTCGACCTGATGAACGCCCGGAGATAGACTGACCCTAGTCATGAGACACACGCTTCTTGCCATACTCTGCGTTGCTGCGACCGCGTGTTCGTCGGAGCAGAAGCCGCCGGCCTCGGCGGCGCCGATGCCGCCGTCGACGTCGCAGGAGACTCCGATCGGCCAGCTTCCGTCGATCGACACCGACGCCGTGCTCGCGCACACGAGGACGCTGTCGTCCGATGAGTTCGAAGGCCGCGCTCCCGGCACGAAGGGCGAAGAGCTGTCGGTCAAGTATCTGGTCGATCAGTTCACGAAGGTTGGTCTGAAACCCGGCAACACGAACGGCACGTACATCCAGAAGGTGCCGCTCGTCGGCATCACGCCCGATCCGGCGCCGCTCGTGTTCAAGAAGGGCAATCAGCAGCAAACGCTCCAGTGGAAAGACGATGTGGTTGCATGGACGAAGCACGTGGACGCCGCGGCCAGCCTGAACGATTCCGAGCTGGTGTTCGTGGGCTACGGAGTCGTGGCGCCCGAGTACAACTGGAACGACTACAAGGGCGTCGATGTTGCCGGCAAGACGCTCGTCATGCTGGTCAACGATCCACCGGTGCCGGATCCGTCAAACCCGAACGAGCTCGATGCGAAGACCTTTAGCGGCAAGGCGATGACGTACTACGGCCGCTGGACGTACAAGTACGAGATCGCGGCGCAGAAAGGCGCGGCCGGCGCGCTGATCATCCACGAAACGGGTCCCGCCGGGTACGGCTTCAACGTGATTCAGGGGAAGACGGGAGAGCAGTTCGATCTCGTCACACCGGATAAGAACATGAGTCGCGCCGCCGTCGAAGGATGGATAGCGCTCGATCCCGCAAAGAAGCTGCTGCAGTCCGCCGGACAGGATTTCGAGACGTTGAAGAAGCAGGCGGCGACGCGCGACTTCAAGCCCGTACCGCTCGGCGTCACCGCGTCGATGGCGATTCATAACACGCTGCGCACGATCGAATCGCAGAACGTCCTCGGCAAGCTCGAGGGCTCCGACCCCAAGGTGAAGGACGAGCTCGTCGTTTACACGGCGCACTGGGATCATTTCGGGAAGACGGCGGAAGGCATCTTTCACGGGGCCGAAGACGATGCGCTCGGGTGCGCGGCGCTCATCGAGATGGCGCGGGCGTTCACGAAGCTGACCACGCCCGCGCGGCGATCGATTCTTTTTCTCGCGGTCACGGCCGAGGAACAGGGGCTGCTCGGGTCGCAGTACTACTCGGTGACGCCGATCTACCCGCTTGCGAAAACCGTTGCCAACATCAACATGGACAGCTGGAATGTGCACGGCCGCACGAAGGATCTGACCCTCGTCGGATTCGGCGCGTCAGAGTTGGACGACTACGCGCGAGATGCCGCCGCCGAGCAGGGCCGCCAGGTGCATGCCGACGCCGAGCCGGAGAAGGGGTTCTACTATCGATCGGATCATTTCAACTTCGCCAAGCAGGGCGTCCCTGCGCTGGATCCCGCCGGCGGCGTCGAGTACATCGGCAAACCGGCCGACTACTCGCAGAAGGTGCGCGCCGAATGGACGGAGCACCGGTACCACACACCAAAGGACGTCGTGATGCCGGAATGGGATCTCACTGGCACGAACGAGGATCTGAAAGTACTGTTTGCCGTCGGCTACCGCGTCGCGCAGGCGGACAAGATGCCCGAGTGGAAGGCGGGCAATGAGTTCAAGGCAAAGCGCGACGCCATGCTCAAGAAATGAAATGCAACCACGAAGACGCGAAGACACGAAAACGAAAATGGTCGTGACCAACCACCATGTCGCCGCTGAAAGAAGGATGAGATGGCCACCGAGACGTTGAAGACCATGACCGGCGAGGAGATGATTGCGCTCTCGAAGAAGCACACGCTGTTCGAGTGGTCGGCGCAGTCCAAAGTCGATCCCATTCCGGTCGCGCATGCGAAGGGCATCTACTTCTACACGCCTGAGGGCAAGCGCTTCATCGACTTCAACAGCCAGCTGATGTGCGTGAACATCGGCCACGGCGACGAGCGCGTCGTCCGCGCGATTCAGGATCAGGTGGCGACGCTCGCGTACGCGAATCCGTTCATGGCCACCGAACCGCGCGCGCGCCTGGGCGCCAAGCTCGCGGAGATTGCGCCGGGCGACATCGACGTCTTTTTCTTCACGAACGGCGGCGCCGAGGCCAACGAAAACGCGATCAAGCTCGCGCGTCTGGCGACGGGCCGCCACAAGATCCTGGCGCGCTACCGTTCTTATCACGGCGCGACCGCCGGCAGCATGATGCTCACGGGCGACCCGCGGCGCTGGGCCTCGGAGCCCGGCATGCCCGGCGTCGTGCACGTGCTCGATCCGTATCACGGCATCGAACGCGGGTGGGACACGGCGGCGCAGTCGCTCGCGATGCTCGAGGAGGTCGTTCAGCTGGAAGGCCCGCAGACCATTGCGGCGTTCATCCTCGAGTCGGTGACGGGCACCAACGGCGTGCTCGTGCCGCCGGACGGCTACATGCAGGGCGTGCGCGACCTCTGCAGCAAGCACGGCATTCTGATGATCTGCGACGAGGTGATGGCCGGCTTCGGGCGCACCGGGCAGTGGTTCGCGATCGATCACTGGAAGGTCGTGCCCGACATCATCACGATGGCGAAGGGACTGACGAGCGCGTACGTGCAGCTCGGCGCCGTCGGCATGCGCCGCGCAATCGCGGATCAGTTCAAGGAGAAGGTGTTCTACGGCGGCCTGACCTACAACAGTCATCCGGTGGCGTGTGCCGCGGCGCTCGCGACGATTCAGGTGTACGAGGACGACAACCTCCTCGAAAACGCGCGCCGGATGGGCGCCGTCATGCGCCAGCACCTCGACGACCTCGCGCGCGCGCACCCCTCGGTCGGCGCGGCGCGGTCGATCGGTCTGTTCGGGCTCGTCGAGCTGGTGCGCGATCGCGCGAAGAACACGCCGTTGGCGCCGTTCAACGGCACCTCGGAGGAAATGGCGGCCCTCGCGAAGTTCTTCCGGCAGGAAGGGCTGTACACGTTCGTGCGCTGGAACACCTTCTTCACGAACCCGCCGCTGTGCATCACCGAAGCGGAGTTGCGTGAAGCCTTCGCGATCATCGACCGCGGCCTCGACATCACGGACAAGGCCGTCCAATGACGGGGCGATTGGCGCGGTGGCGGATCAGGCGCCGGAGTCCTTGATCGCAGCCGGAAAGAACATGCGTAGCGCGAAGGCTTCAATGGAGCGTGAAGGCTCGAGGTTTGGGCATTACTTATGAGGAGCGGTCGCCCAGTCGTAATGCTCGACAGCGCGCTTGAGGAGATCGGCCACATCCTCCGATAGGACGTATCCGCGCGACACGAGATCCAGCGTTGCGGCGGCAAACTTGCCCACGTACTCGTCCCGGTTTCGATACCGCTCCTCGATCGATACGCGCGGGTCGTTCGCCTTGTCGCGCTCGGCGCGCGTTCTCGCAAACGGAATGTACGACCCGATTTCACCCGCCAGGCGATCGGGCGCCCCGATCGACGCGTCACGGTAGTTCCAGCCCGCATGGGTCGCGAGCGGCACCGCGATGTCCGGCAGCCGAATGCCGGCTCGCACGTTGCCATCGGCATCGACGGCCGGCACGCGGACGACGAACGGCGTCCCGACTTCGGGTGGCTCGACGCTCACGATTCCCTTGGACCAGTCTGGGCCGAAGTTGAGGTGAAACGCGCGCAGCGGCTGTTGTGGAAGCTTGAAGCCTGGAATTGCGGGCCAGCCGGCACGATCGGGAGCCGTGAGCGTGCCGTCGGCAAGACGCGGATACGCGCTCGGCGGCGGCTCGACCTCGTCAACCACCCAGCGATCGAGCGCGCGGAACAGCGCGCGCACGGCGGCCGAATAGTTGAGCGGATTCAGCGCCGCTCGTCCAACCATTCCGCCGCCCCGGTTAGAGGCCGGCGGAAACGGGCCAGGACCGTGTGGCGCAGACGCGATCATATAGACGCGTGTGTTCGCCAGCAGCTCCGCGTCGCTCGTACCCGTCGGATCCGTGTGCACCAGCGAGCCGGCGCGATTGAAGTACTCCGAGTTCGTCAGCAGGTGAAAGATCTTCGGCGCCGTGCCACTCCGCTCGGCACGCACGAGCAGGCCGTCGCGAACGCCGGTTTCGGGGTCGGTTTCGGATCCGTCCGTAAACGGAAACAGATCCACCGGAAACAGGATGTTGAAAAACTGCAGCGCGTCGCGCGAGGCCTGGCCGAACCGATGGTTGAACGACCCGCGCCCGGCCCCGCCGACCTGATCGAAGACTCCATCGAACACCCGCCGACCCTGCTCGTCCGCGTTGAAGCCTTGATACACGAAATGCCGGAGGAAACGTCCGCTCTGCGATACGCCCCATCCGATCGCGCGGTGGATTCCGGGCGACGGGTTTCCGGACGAGGTGTCGTTCTTGAAGAAGCTGACGAGATCGCGCGTGCCCGCGAGCCCGCAGCCGACGACGCGCGGATCGGCGGCGCGGTAGACGACGTCGTAGATGCGGCCAGGCTCGAATCCGCCATCGAGCGCGACGGTGGCATTGTCCACAAAGCGCCAGCGCGAGCGGGGAATGACTTGCCCTTTCGCGGTCGGTTCGTCGCGCACCGTCATGACGCTCTCGGCGCTCGCGGGATCGATCGGCGCATAGGCCTGATGATTGCGATCCGCGACGGGCGCGGTCGGCGCTTTCTCGTTCAGGATGAAATTGCCGCGCACCAGGCCGGTGATCCGCCGGCCGTTCTCCGTCGCCCCTCGACCTGGCTCGGGGCGATCCTGAGGCTCTCGAAGGGTCGCGATCGGCATCTGCATCCGCATCACGCCGGGCCGATCGGGAACATCCCACTGCCATCCCATCCAGAGCAGCGTGAAGCCCTGGCGCATCAACGCCCCGTCGCCGAATTCCGCCTCGGTGGCTGGGTCCGCGGAGCCGGCGGCTTTCTGGAACGTCACGAGCATCGACTTGCCGCCGCGATTGCCGACTTCGTAGAACAGACCGCCGTTGCCTCGGCGAGGATCGACCGGCTTCAGGAGGTAAAAATCGGCGCTCGACTCGACATCGCCCCGAGCATTCCTGGGAGCGAGCTTCAGATCGACGATGTCGCGGTTTGCGGGAAGGTCGGGATCAAGGCCGAAATCCACCTTGCCGACGAGCTTTTCGTACGGCCCGGCGGACCCGAACGGTCGGCCGCCGAGCACAACCTCGCGACGCTCGACCCGCAGCCGGACGACGCGAGCGTCTGCAACTGACGCAGACAACGTCAGCAGAAGCATCAAACCGAGGGTTTTGATCATGCTGCCAACTTGCGCACTCACGCTGCGATTGCGACGACAACGATCAACGCAGGACTCGCAGAATTCGCAGAGATCCAACGCCATTCATGAATCTCTGCGTATTCTGCGGTTTCTGCGTTGAAGTCGTCTTCGTGTTTTCGTGTCTACGTGCTTTCGTGGCTAAAGTCTTTCGTGATCTATTGCGTGCTCGGGCGGACTGCAGGAGGCTTCGGTCGCGAGTCCGCGCTCGCAATGTCCCAACTCACTTGGTGGACCAGTCGCGCAATCTTTTCCATCTTCACGTAGTTGATCTTTTCGGGCCGGTCGTACTGGGTGTGATAGTCGGGATGGAGCCCCGTGATGAATCCCATGGCCGGCACGCCGCGCTGCAGGAACGGCCACTGATCGCTGCGGCGGACCAGATTGGAGCTGTTGTTGTCGTAGCGTTTCTTCAGGTCGAGACCGATGCCCGACGCGTTGGCCTTCTCGACGATCGCGGTGATGTCCGGCACTTTCGAGAACGCCATCAGATTCAGCGCGTTGCTGTTGGACTCCGCGGTCTGAATCGGAAGCCCCGCAAACCGCTGGCCGCCCCCAACGGGAATTTCCTCGTTGCGGCCGATCATGTCCATGTTCAGGACGGCCGCAATCGTCGTCAACGGTGCGAGCGGCTGCTCGGTATAGGCCCAGGCGCCGAGCAGGCCGCGCTCTTCAGAGTTCCACGCCGCGAAGAGCACGCTCCGCTTCGGCCTGAGCCCGTCCTTTGCGGCAAGCGAGTACGCCTCGGCGATTTCGAGCAGCGCCACGGTGCCCGACCCGTTGTCGTCGGCGCCATTGAACACCTGGGTCGCATCCGCTCCGTTGTGATCGAAATGCGCGGAGACGATCACCCATTCATTCTTGAGCCGCGCGTCGCTGCCTTCGAGCAGCGCGACGACGTTGCGATCCGGCACGATGTGGCGATCGACCGCCGTCTGGAGATCGACGCGCGCACCGGGAAGGGCGGCCGGCATCAAGCCATGCGGTGTTTCGGCCGAGCGCGACAGCTCGTCGAGCGTCTTCCCGGTGCCGGCCACGAGCGATGCGGCCAACGCCGGAGAAATCTGGACGGCGGGGATGCGGATGCGGTCGGCCCAGGCGGCCAGCGTGTAATTCAGGATCCGCGGAGGTTTGTCAGGCCAGGCGCTGCGCGCCGCTGCCTCGAAGTTCGCCGCGCCGGCGTGGTTGTGAACGTCGCTCACGAAGAGGATCGCCGCCGCGCCCTTTTCCTGCGCCGCGAGCGCTTTTCGCCATTGCGCGGACGGCTCCGACGTGACGACGCCCTCGAACGGGCTGTCTGGATCGCGCTCACCGGGCTCGTGATCGAGCGCGAGCACGACCTTGCCCTTCACGTCGCCGTTGTAGTCGTCGAACTGCAGGTGAGGCGCACTGATGCCGAAACCGACGAACACGACCGCGCCCGTGACATGACCACTCGCGCTGAAGCGCTGCGGGTAGAACTCCTGTCCCGCACGAAAGTGGCGCATCGCGGAGTCGCCGGCGACCACATCGAGCGCGTTGCCGTCGCCGAGCGTCGCCGTCATCAGGTTGTACGGCTGGAAGTACGAGTTGTTCGGGCCAGCAGGCAAGAGACCCAGGCGCTCGAATCGCGACCGGAGATAGTCCCCGGTTGCGCGGTTTTCCTCGGTATCGGTGAGGCGGCCACGCATGGCGTCGCCCGCCAGGAAGAACAGATCGGCGCGGAGCTCTTCCTGGCGGATCGACTCGTTCCGCGGGGCGCGTTGCTGCGCGTGGAGTCCGGAAACCAGCAACGTCGCGGCAGCCCCAATCAGCAGCTTCTTGGCCACGTCCCGTCCTACTTGGTTGAGCTGGCGGCCATCACCTCGATTTTCGACGCGTGCATCGTCGCGCCCGTCGCCTGATAGGTCACCGATACGCGATCGCCGGCCTTCAAGAGATCAACGATCGTCACCTTGCCGCGGGCCTTCTCGGACTTCGTCCCCATGCCTTTTCCGACGACTCGCGTTTTCGCGTCGACGTCGAAGCTCGTGTCCTTGCCGTCCGCCGTGACCGTGAGCGACGTGGCCGACACGGCCTTCACGGTGCCGTTGGGCAGGAGCTGGTTCTTGGGCTTCTGCGCCGCCGACGAAAGCGAAGGCCAGGCGACGATCGAAACGGCGAGCAACGCGATGCCGAGTGTGACGGTTCTCATGTCAGTCTCCTGTCATCAAGGACGTGAGCCAATGCGCGGCTATTCTACGCCGGTGCGCAGCGGTCGTGTATCCAGCTCGTCGCGGGCCTGACCATCCTCCGCCAAGGCTTCGGCGGTCCGCCGTAGCTTCAACGAAGGCGGAAAGGCCCACGCTACAAGATAGGGTAGGTATTTCGCACGCGCCTGGATCGCCAGAGATACAGCAGCCACGCGGCGTACCAGAGCAGCGATCCCGTGAGGATCAGCGTTGTGTCGCCGGGCGGCCGATTATTCGGGAAGTACGGCGTCGTGTACACGAACACGTCGGCCACGGCGGACAGCACGAGCGACGCCCTCGCCATCGTAACCGCAGCCGGCCGGCGGCGCTGCAGCGATAGCCCGGCGGCGACGCCGAACGCCGCGACGAAGAGCCGGCCGACGATGACCAGCGCCAGCGATACGCCGCGAACCGACAGCGAGTTCAGAGCGCTCGACGCGATCAGCGCAAGGCTCAGCGGTTGCCACAGCACAAGCACGCGGCACAGCAGCCCGAGCCAGCCGCCAACCGGGGACGGGTCTCGATGGGCGTCCGGTCGAGACCTGGCCCCGCTTTGGATGTCCATGCGCGATACTAGGTCCATGATGTTACGCGCCACCGTCGCCGTTGTGCTCGCGCTGGCTGCCGCCGATCCCGCACACGTCGCGGAGACCGAGGCATTCCGCAAGAAGCACGAAGAGGATTATCGACGCCAGTTCGTGCCGCTGGCGGGGCTGTTTGCGCTGAAGGACGGCGTGAACATGGTGGGCAGCGGCGCATCGAACGCCGTCGTCCTGCCGAGGCCGGCGCCGGCGACCGTCGGACGACTCGTCGTCACAGCCGATCGCGTCCGCTTCGAACCCGCCGCAGGCGCGAGGGTCACGCTGAAAGGGCAACCCGTCACTCGTCCGATCGACCTGAAATCCGACGAGAAAGGCCCGGCCGACGATCTTGCCGTCGGCGCCGTCACGTTCTGGGTCCACATGAGCGGCGATCGGCGCACCGTGCGCCTGCGCGATCCAAATGGTGCGCCCGCCCGCGCGTTCCTGGGCTTTCGGTGGTTTCCCTACGACGAGAAGTTCCGCGTGACGGCTCGATTCATCAAGGATCCGGCGCCGCGGCAGGTGAGCATACCCAATCAGCTCGGCGACGAGGAGACCTACACCACAGAGGGCATCGTCCGGTTCACGCTCGCCGGCAGCACGATCACCATGCGGCCGATGACGACGAGGCCTGGGCGGTTGTATTTCATCTTCCGGGACGGCACCAGCGGCAAGGAAACCTATGACGTCGCGCGGTTCCTCTATTCGGATGTGAAGGAAGACGGCACGACGGTGCTGGATTTCAACCAGGCGTACAACCCGCCGTGCTCATTCAATCCCTACACGACGTGTCCGCTTCCGCCGAAGGAAAACCGCCTCACCGTTCGCATCGTCGCGGGCGAGCAGGCATATCCGCATCCGCCGGGCCGCGCAACAAAGTAGGCAGTCTCTGAATCTCTACCTCGTGCACCACGGCGACGCGGTCGGTGCGGATGTCGACTCGCGGCGTCCGTTGTCGCCACGCGGGCGAGCGGAAGTGGAGCGTATCGCCGCCGAAGCCGCCAAGCGGGGCGCAAAGCCGGCCGTCGTCTGGCACAGCGGCAAATTGCGGGCGAAGCAGACAGCGGAAGCGTTCTGGCGCGCGTGCAACGCGCTTGCGGAGTTTTCCGCAACGCGCGATTTACAGCCCGACGATCCGCCGTCATGGATCCGCGATCGCCTGCGCGCGGAATCGCGCGACATCCTCATCGCGGGACATTTCCCGCATCTGCCCCGGCTGTTCGCGTTGCTCGTGAACGGTGTCGGCGACTTTCCGCAGCATGGAGTGGTCGCGCTCGCGACCGGCGATGAAGGAGAGAGCTGGCGGGAACTCTGGAGGCTAGAGGCTGGAAGCTGAAAGGTCTCTATATCGCCAGCCCCCAGCCCCCAGCCCCCAGCCCCCAGCCCCCAGCCTCCAGCCTCCAGCCTCCAATCGACGCACGCCAGAAATGGAAGTTTCCTGGATCGAAATCGAGGCTCGTCGACGTGCTGTTGTTCTCGACGTTCCGCAGATAACGCACGTCGCCGCGCAGGCCGACGTGATCCGAGAAATACCCCATCACGCCCGCGCCGGCATTCCAGCCGAGGTCGTTGCTCGACGAGCTGACGCGCGCAATCGTTCCGCCGTCGATTTGCGTGCGCAACAACCCGATGCCCGCGGTGACGAACGGCCGGACACCGGCCCCGTGCGTGCCGCCAATCGGCACGCCGACGATCACGTTGCCCATCACGTCGATGACGCTGTTGTTGCCGAAGTCGGTGTTGGTCCCGAAGAAGCTCGGGCTGTAACCGAAGTCGAGCTCGCCGCCGATGACGCCCGCGCCCATCCAGCCTGCGTTGACGCCGAGACCGGCGCGGCCGTTGTCAAAGTTGACGTTGCCGTTGGAGAACCCGGTACCGGCGTTCGCGGCGACCCATGGGCTGATGTACCCCTCGGCCCGCGCCTGTGCCGGCGCGCAGATGAGACAGACCGTCGCCAGAACGGCGAAACCCTTCAGTGCACCTCGCATGTTGTTTTTCTCCTTCGTTGGCCGGAGCGGCTGTGGTGAAACTCCGGTATCAAGCCATGCGGTCACAGTGCAAGCGTTGTACCCCAAAGGCTTAGCGGAGGTTGGCAGCAGCCGACGTCAACAGTTCCCAGACACGCGCGACGTGGGGCTCGGCCGTCTTCAGGTGACCGATGGCCACCCGCAGCGCCAAGCGGCCGCGGAGCCGAGTGTGCGAGAGAAAAACCTCGCCGGTTGCGTTGACCGTATCGATGAGCTGTTCGTTGGCAGCGTCGAGCTTGTCGTCGGACAGGTGCAACGCCGCTGGTTTCCAGCGGAAGCACACCACGCTCAACGGTACAGGCGCCAGCCGCTCGAAATCGGGATGCGCGTCCACCCACGACGCAAGCTGTTGCGCGAGGCGTATATGTTCCGTCAGGTGCGCGCGGATCGCGCGCGCGCCGAACGACCGCAGAATCATCCACAGCTTCAGCGCTCGAAACCGCCGTCCGAGCTGGACACCCGTATCCATCAGATTCTTTACGCCGGCCGGTTCGCTCGTTTTCAAGTACTCAGGTGTCAGCGAAAAGGCAGCGCGCACGACGTCCATGCGCCGGCAGTAGAACGCCGTGAGGTCGAACGGCGTGAACAGCCACTTGTGCGGGTTGACGACGAACGAGTCGGCGCGGTCGGCCCCGGCGAGAATGTGCGCGTGCGACGGCAGCATGGCCGCAACGCCGCCATACGCCGCGTCGACGTGCATCCAGAGCTTCTCGTGCTCACAGACATCCGCCACGTCAGGGACGGGATCGATGCTCGTCGTCGACGTGGTGCCGACGGTCGCCACGACCGCGATCGGCAACACCCCGTCGGCCCGGTCGCACGCGATCGCATCGCGAAGCGCGTCGACCCGCATCCTGAACTGATCGTCGGTCGGGATCTTCCGCAACGACTCGTGGCCGAGCCCGATGGCGATGACAGCCTTGTCGATCGACGAGTGCGTCTGATCCGAGCAGTACACGCGGACGCGGGGCACGTCGCTTCGTCCGGCCAGGCCCTTCGCGCGGACGTCTGTAACTGCCGCCTCGCGCGCCGCCACGATGGCGTGCATGGTCGCGATCGACGCCGTGTCGTAGATGACACCCTCGAATGAGTCGGGCAACCCGATCAGCCGTCGCAGCCAGCCGAGCGTCACGGCCTCGAGCTCCGTGGCGGCGGGGGACGTGCGCCACAACATCGCCTGCTGATTGAGCGCCGCCGACAGGAAATCGGCAAGAACGCCAGGGGCGCTCCCGGTGATGGCGAAGTACGCGAAGAAGCCCGGATGATTCCAGTGCGTCAGTCCGGGGACGAGGACGCGCTCGAAGTCCGCCATGATCGCCCCGAACGGCTCCGGGTCTTCGGGCGCGCGGTCGGGGAGCGCGGCGATGATCTCGCCCGGCTTCACACGGGACAGGACCGGGTACTTGTCCGAGTGCTCGAGATATTCCGCGATCCAGTCGACGAGCTCGTGACCATGGCGTCGAAATGATTCAGCATCCATAAGAGATCGGCGCCAGGCGCAACCACAACGAATCGTCCGCGTACTCCGCGGATAAACCACCTGCTCGTCTGCCGCTATACGAATCTGAAAGCTGCATTGGTCGTCCGCTAGTCGAGCAGCGCCCGGCCGAAGAGGGGCTCGTCACCGCGCGATGCGTAGAAGCCGTACGTTGACAGCGCCGCAATCGCGAGCAGCAGGACTGCTGATGCACCTGCGTATGGACGCGACGAGTCCGTCGTCAGCGGTATCACTTCCGTCGCCAGGAACGTATAGAACATGACCGCGAGCGCGAGCAACCCGAATCGCAGCAACACCGCGAACACGAGCGCGATGCCGGTGAGCACGATCGGCAGCTCGATGGCCAGCTGCTCGGCGGCGAACGTGCCGCTGATGGCGATGGGCAGAATGAGAATCGTGCTCAGCACGAGCACCAGCCACGTCCGCCGGACCAGCAGCCTGACGAAGACGACGAGACACAGGCACTGCAGCGAGTTGATGAACGCGCGCTTCAGCGTTTCGAGGAGGATCGCCACTGCGTAGCGGGCGCCGAGGAGGATCACCGGCGAGGCGAGCTGGGGCGTCGCGAGCGGCCGCCCCAGCATGTGGGGGACGATTTCGCGCCCGGCGACGAGCAGCGCTGCGAGTGCGCCCGCGGCAGCTCCGACGAGCACGTCGCGGCCGACCATCGGATCGCGCACGCGCCCCGAGAGCAGACGCGTCCAGCCGATGAGGAGCTGCGGCCAGAAACGCCGGACGTACGGCTCGAACGCCATGTAAAGCGCCCACGCAATCGCCGCCTGCACCAGCGCGAGCGCCGCAATTTCCATCGTGCGGCCGTACTCGAGATCGATCCCGGCGTAATGCCGAGCGCGGATCAACCAGCCCGCCCCGAGCGAGATCAACACGACGCCGGCCGTACGAAACGCTCCGGTACGATCGCCCTTCCCGGTCCGCAGATGGCGCCGCGCCAGCAAGAGAGCGCCGATGAGGATGCCGATGCCAATTACGTTGGCGATGGTTCCAATCACGTCGCCGATCGACCGCGGCGGCAGCGTCACGTCGCGCGCCGGCTGCGTCCAGGGACCGACGACGGTGAAGAAGATCGGGCGCCCGCGATAGGCCGCGGCTTCCACGCGCGCCGTCACGCCCGGAACGTCGGGCATCGGCCCTTCCCACGCCGCGCGAACATCCGCGTGATTTCGCGGGAGCCACTTCGGGTCGACCGCATGAAACTGCGCGAATGGCAGACCGGCGGTGTCGAACAGCGTGGTCCAGTCGAGCGGCGATGCGGTGGCGCCACCGTCGTCGACCTGCTTGGGGATCGAGTGGAACTCCAGCAGCCGCCCGTGCGCGTCGATGCGGATGATCCTCATATCCGATACGACGAAGGCCGGATCGCTGGTCGTCGGCGTCAGATTGTTCGCAGACGCGACAATCGGAATCGGGCTGGTGCGGTACCAGAATGTGAGAGTGCCGGTTCGTCCAGTCGACAGGGCCGGCCAAGCGGTCGCGGCGCTCGTGACGCGGCCTGAGTACAGCAGATAGTCCCGATTCAGGAACCAGCCGGCGGCGGTGTCGTACGGCGGCTGGGTGTAGCCGATGCGCTCGAGCAGCTCCTGTGCGCGATCGCGCAGCGAGTCGGTCGACCGCGGCAGCGGAATCCGGTGCATCACCGAGTAGCGCTGCGACGTGACGACGAGCAGCGCCAGCATCACGAGCGTCAGAGCGATGAGCCCCAGGCCGATGCCTGGCCGGAGCGCGCTCTGCTCGCCCGCCGCCGCCACCATCTCCGGCGATGGTGTTTCCCCCGCGGCCAGCGCGGCGGCGAGCTGATCCCCGCCGGGCAGCGCGGCCGAGACCGCCAGCGCGGATGACGGCCGCTTCAAGGGCGCGGGCTCCAGGCAACGGAGAATCGCGCGCTCGATCGTCGGATCGAGATCGCGAACCACGGATGAAGGCGTCGGTGTGGACCCCGACTCGTGCAGCTGGAGCAGCTCGTTGAGGGTGGTCGCTTCGAACACGCGCTTGCCCGTGAACAGCTCGAAGAGCACGAGGCCGAGCGCGTAGATGTCGCTGCGCTGCGTTACCTCGCGGCCGGCGAGCTGTTCCGGAGCCATATAGGCCGGGGTGCCCGCGCGGATGTTGTCGGCGACGCCCATCGCCGAGGCGAGACCGAAGTCGGTGATGCGAACGTGTCCGTCGCCGTCGATCATCACGTTCGCGGGCTTCAAATCGCGGTGCAGCACGCCGCGTTCGTGTGCCGCGGCAAGTCCGGCGCAGATCTGGCGGGCGACTTCCACGGCCCTGTCCTGCGGAAACCGTCCGATCCGCCGGAGCAGCGAGGACAGATCCTCGCCGTCCACGTATTCCATCGTCAGGAAGGAACGGCCGTCGGCGTCGCCGATGTCGTACGTGCGGCAGACGTTGCGGTGCGAGATCGTGCGCGCGATGCGCACCTCGTTGTGAAACTGCGCGAGGCGCGCGGGATCCGTGGCGAGATGATCGGGCAGCAGCTTGAGCGCGACCGGCTGCTCGAGCTTCAGATCCTCGGCGCGGTACACCTCGCCCATGCCGCCCCTTCCGAGTGGGGCGACAATGCGAAAGCGCCCGGCGAAGATGGTGCCGGGCGCGAAACGGCCCCAGTCCGACGAAGGAGACAGCTCTCCCGTCGTAGCCGCGCCTCCGGACAGGCGCGTCACCTCGTCCATGGGCCTACCGCTTGTGCGACTGCGCGTAGTCGATCGCGAACTGTTTGAGCACGGGACTGGTCAGTCCGAGCGCTGTCGCTTCGGTGAATGCGCGATCCGTGTCCCAGTGATCGACGGCAAGCCGCTTGATCATCCACATCGCCGCCGCGCGGTTGCCGGCGCCGCAGTGAATGTACGCCGGCTCGGTGCCGGGGGCCGTGATCGCGGCGATGAACGTGTCCGCGACGGCCGGATCCGGCGTCTGGCCGTTGAACGGGATGCTGAAGTACTTGATGCCGGATTCCTTCGCCGCCGCGGCTTCGGCGTCCACGTTGGCGCCCGCTTCGGTCGGCAGCCGAAGGTTGATGATCGATACGAAGCCGAGCTTCTTGATTTCCGGTACGGCCTCGGGCTTCGTCGCGCCGCCGCACGCGACCGTGGTCTCCACGCGCGCGAAGTTGGTGACGCCGGGAACGGTCTGTTTGGTCACCTGCTGCGCCGCGTCCGGGCGCGCTCCGAACGCCGCCAGAACGACCATCGCCGAGAGGAATGAGGGGCGTACAAACATGGGCCTACTCCTTGGGGCGATTGTGACGACCAATAGGCCCCCGGCCGGGGTCCTCGGCAACTGTTAACTGTCGACTGTCAACTGTCGACCTTGACTGAGATTGGACGGCAGGACGGGCAGGATCGGCAGGTCCTCAATTCTTTTCCGTAGTGATCGTGACCGGCGAAAGGACGCGCACCGTCATGGGTGTGCCCGGAGGCAGCACGACGTTGCTGCGATCGCCGACCATGACGGCGGCCGTGCCGCCGGCGGCGCCGGTGGTGGCGCCGATCGCCGCGCCTTTCGCGCCGCCGAGAATGGCGCCAAGGATGGCGCCGCCTACCGCGCCACCGCCGACCTTGGCGGCGCTCGAGTTGCCCGGTGCATCGCCGTCGCGGAAGATCGTTTCGGTGCTGATCGGCACGCGCGTTCCGTCGGCGAGCACGAGCATGTTGAACCGGATGCCGAGCCGCGCCCGCTCCTTGAATTTGCCGCCGCGTTCGACGTTCGTGACCGAGCCAATCGCGCGCGCGCCGGCGGGGATGGCGATGCGGTCGCCGACCTTCACGTCGCGCGTCACACGCGCGTCCACCCGATCTTCGATGCGCGCCGTTTCAGTCGACAGCCGGGTTTCCGTCTGCAGGCCGATCACGGAGTCGGCCGACACCACGAGCTCCTCAAACGTCTTTTGCGGAGGCTCGGGCGCGCGCGGTTCCTGCGCCGCGCGATCGTCGGCGCGCGCCGATGTCGTGTCGACCGCTGCGGGCGATGACGAAGAAGCCGCGACGGCACCAGCGGACGGCTGCTGCGACGCGCTGGCGGGCCAGGTGTTCGCGAGCGGTGGCGGCTCCTGCCGGCCCTGCGCGCGAGCGCCCGCCGATTCCCTGGCCGGCCGCGAGGCGGTCTGCGTCTGAACCCGTTTCGCCGGCGGCTGACGGCTCTCGTCTGTCGACTGCCGACTGGCGACGGCTGACTGACGAGTGGCGACTGGCGACTGACGACTGGCGACTGGCGACTGACCGAGTCTATCCCCGACCACAGCTTCAGTTTCCTGAACCGGCCGCTCTGGCGTAACCACCGGCGTCGCGCTCGCAGGCACCGCAGGGGAGGTGGTGTCGCTCGTCTGCGCCGTGGCGGATGCGGGCACCGTATTCTGTCGCGCCGCGATGTAACCGCCGGCGGCGGCCGCCGTAATGCAGCCGATGCCCAGCGCCGCGACCGCAAGTCGATTCGAAAACATGTCGGAAACTCCTTCGGAAACTCAGCGACCGTCAACGCAAGCTTCGTACCCGGACGCGCATCGCGGAACCGACTGTAAGCTGCTGTAAAACGACAGTTTACCAGATCAGCTCAACCGGCCGGACTGTCCTGTCCACATGAATGTGTCCTGGGCTGAGAGCAGTACGATTGTAGAATTCCCCAATGTTTCAGGGCACCCCGACTGGCCAACGCGTTGCATCCGTGCGCATCGTGCGCCGATTCCGAATGCTGTTCCTTGTGCTCGTTGTCCTCGCGTCCGTGCCGTCGATGGTGGCGGCGGTCACTCTCGACCAGGTGCTGGCGCTCAAAAAGGCTGGCGTCACCGACGCGGTCGTCCTCGCGCTCATCGAACGGGACCACGCCGTCTTCACGATTCAGCCGGAGCAAATCGTCGTGTTGCAGCACGAAGGCTTGAGCGAGCCGCTCATCATCGCCATGCTGAAGAGCGGGCAGGCGGCCGATGAGGCGGCACGCGCCGAGTCGGCGTACGCGTCGGCGATGATCGCTGCGGCGATCGCGCCGGGCCCCCAGGTGCTGATCGTCGGCCACGGTCCCGAGCGGCCGAATACGCCGCATCGCGACGGCTTTTGGACGCGCCCCCGGATCTACTCGCCGCTGATCGACATGCCGTACGACAGTCCGTTCACCGTTCCTTTCGACACGCCATATGCCATGCCGTATGCCATGCCGCGCGTGATACCGCGTGCCGAGCGGTTCGTGCAACCGCGCGCGCTGTGCTACGCGCAGGTCAACACCAGCGCGACCCGCTCGAACGCGCTGCCCTTTGTCACCGAATGTCCGCCCGTGATGCAGCCGCTCCACCGCTTCGCCCGTTGAGACTTGCGCCTCTCGCATTTCAGACTTCAGACTTCAGTTTTCAGGCTAGGATTTGCAGATTGCGCTCGAGGCCTCTGTGACCTCCGCAATCTGAACTCCGCTTTCGCTCGCGCAACTTGCTAGGCGAGCTACGGCGAGGCTCGCCGAAGCGCCTGCGGCGCGGAGGCGGCTGAACTCTGACCTCTGAAATGCAGGAGCCTTCATGAACCTCCGCCTCACCTGTGCCGCTGTCGCCGTTGTCGCGCTCGTGTGGGTGTCGGCGCCGATCGCCGCACAGAATTCGACACGTTCCGGGCAGGCGCCATCCGCGAAAGGAGCAGCGGTTCGCCAATCGCTTCCTCAGAAGATAGACGAGGAATACACCAAACGTATCAAGCAGAACCTGCAGGATCCGCGGATCTCGACCGAGCTCGTCGACCACCTGCCCGCGTCGGACACCGTTCCCTCGCCGCTCAAGTTTCTCGGTCGCGCGGTCGGCACGCCGGGGGAGCTCACCTATGCCAAAGACATCTCGCGGTACTACGAAGCGCTCGCGAAAGCGGCCCCGGCGCGCGCGAAGTACTGGAAGGTCGGCACGACGGAAGAGGGGCGCGATATCGTCCTGCTCGCGATTGCCGACGAAGCGACCATCAAGGCGCTCGACCAGTACCGCAACATGCTCGGCGAGCTCACGGATCCGCGGAAGACGACCGAGGCGCGCGCACAGCAGCTCCTGCACACGGCGAAACCGATTTACTACGCGATCAGCGGCATGCACTCGCCCGAAACCGGCGGTCCCGAGATGCTGATCGAGCTGGCCTATCGCCTGATCGTCGAAGAGACGCCCTTCATCCAGAACATCCGGCACAACGTGATCACCCTCATCACGCCGGTGATCGAGGTCGATGGCCGTGAGAAGCAGGTCGACACGTACTACTTCAACAAGAAGCGCGCGCCGGGCGACGCGCGGCTGCCGCTCATGTACTGGGGCAAGTACGTGCAGCACGACAACAATCGCGACGGCATGGGGCAATTCCTCAAGCTGACGCAGACGGTCACGAAGGAAACGCTCGAGTGGCATCCCACGGTGATTCACGATCTTCACGAAGCGCAGACGTACCTGTATTCCTCGACCGGCACGGGTCCTTACAACAACGAAATCGATCCCATCGTCGTCAGCGAATGGTGGACGCTCGCGCAGAACGACGTCATGGAAATGACCAAGCGCGGCGTGCCGGGCGTGTGGACGTACGGCTTCTACGACGGCTGGGTGCCGAACTACATGTTCTTCATCGCGCACAGCCACAACTCGATCGGCCGGTTCTATGAGGTGCAGAGTTACGGGCCGGACAATTACGAGGTTCGACCCGGCGCGACGGTCACGAGCAAGGAGTGGTTCCGTCCGAACCCGCCCCTGCCGTTGATCAAGTGGGGACCACGCAACAACACGAACATCCAGCAGTCCGCGCTCCTCTTCTCGCTCAGCCACGTGGCGAAAAACAAGGAGCTGTATCTCGAGAACTACTGGATGAAGAACAAGCGTGCCGTCGACAAAGGGAAGAACGGCACGACGCACGCCTGGGTGATCCCGGCCACGCAGCGGCGCAAGGCGGATGCGGCGGACGCCGTGAACGAGCTGCGCCTGCAGGGGCTCGAGGTATCGCGCGCGGCCGCGGCGTTCAAGGCGGGCGGCCTCGACGTCAAGCCGGGCGACTACATCGTCCGCGGCGATCAGCCGTTCCGGACGCTCGCCGACATGTATTTTGCGATTCAGAACTATCCGCCGCAGAACCCGTCGCCGTACGACGACACCGGCTGGACGTTCCAGTACATGCGCGACATCAGGATTCTGCCGGTCGGCGACAAAGCCATCCTCGATCAGCCGATGACGCTGCTGACGGCGGACGCGAAGGCGCCCGGCGGCGTCGAGGGAAGCGGCCCCTCGACTGCGCTCGGGGCAGGCAGCGTCACGCTCGTTGTCGATCACACCGCAGACAACAACCTCGTCACGTTCCGTTTCAAGAACAAGGACGTGAAGATGATGGCCGCCGAAGACGACTTCGAGCTGGGCGGCCACAAATTCCGAGCGGGGGCGATCATCGTTCCGAACGCGGATCGCGCGAAGCTCGAGCCAGTGCTGAAGGATCTGGGCCTCTCAGCGTGGGCAGTGGCGGCGGCGCCGAGCGTGAAGACGCACGACCTCGACATTCCGCGCATCGGCTACGTGCACAGCTGGAGCCGGACCCAGGATGAAGGCTGGGTCCGCGCGGCGCTGGACACGTTCGGTGTCCCCTACATGTACTTCGCCGACCAGAAGCTGAAGGACGGCAATCTGCGATCGAAGTATGACGTGATCATCTTCCCGCACGTCGGCGGCAGCGCGCAGTCGCAGGTGAACGGCCCGCCGATGACGGGCAATTCGCCGTTGCCGTACAGGAAGACCGCCGAGACGCCGAATCTCGGCTACGTCGATCAAAGCGACGACATCCGCGGCGGCATGGGGCTGCAGGGGCTGCTCGAGCTCGCGAAGTTCGTGCAGGAGGGAGGCACGCTCATCACTGAAGGGTCGACGACGACGATCTTTCCGGAGTACGCGATCACGAGCGGCATCTCGATCGAGGAGCCGGCGCGGCTCTTCGTCCGCGGCTCGATTCTGCGCGGCAAGATCACGGACAAGAAAAGTCCGATTGCGTACGGGTACGACCAGGCCGAGCTGCCGGTGTATTTCAACCAGGCGCCGGTGTTCAACGTGGCGAGCGGGTTCGGCGGCGGCCGCGGTGGCGGCGGGCGCGGCGGCGCGCCGGGCGAGAACCCGAATGCGGGTTTCGGTCAGAACATCACGCCGAACGCGGTGCCTTTGCGCATTCAGCCCTTCGAACCGCAGCCGGCGGAGGCGACGCCGACGGCCGGGCGCGGCGAGCGTCCGCAGGCCGACGAGGCGGCGGCGTTCCGTCAGCTCGCGCAGCAGGCCGGGTTCGCGATTCCGGAAGGGCGCGCGCGCGTCGTGATGCAGTTTCCGGCGAACGCCAACGAGATGCTGCTGTCGGGGACGCTGTCGGGTGGCGAGGCGCTCGCCAATCGCGCGCTCGCCGTCGACGAGCCGCTCGGCAAAGGGCACGTGGTGATGTTTGCGCTGCGGCCGTTCTGGCGGTGGCAGTCGCAGGGCACCTATACCCTGGGCTTCAACGCGATCATGAACTGGAACGATCTCGACGCGGGGAAGGCGCCGGCTGGCGGACGCGGCACCGCGACACAGCCGCAGCGCTGATCGACGCCCTCTTCGCTTCCCCATCGTCGCAGGAGCGGCTGACGGCGTTGGGGACAGGTGTCGCGTGCGTCGTGAGGCCGCCCTCGCGTCCAATCCGACTCGCCACGCGGGCCGTAAGTGGAAGGCTGCCACCCAGGAGGCATCATGTCGGTCACGAGCGAGATCCAAGCACTGTTCGATCGCTTCATCGCGGCCTGGAACCGCAACGACGCCCGGGCGTGCGCCGCTGATTTCGCGGCGGACGGCAGCCTCATCAACCCGTTCGGCGAGGAGGCGCGCGGGTCCGAGGCCATCGCCGGGCTCTACGCCCGGTACTTCGCGACCATGCTCGAGGGCACGACGACGACGTTCACCAACTCCAACATCCGCGAGCTCGGATCGCTCGCGCTGGTCGACTGCACGCAGACGATCGACAACCTGCGCGCGCCCGACGGCTCGGCGGCGCCGGCTCTGGTAGTCCACCTGGTCACGCTGACGCAGCGGTCGGGCGATCGCTGGCAGATTCTCGACGCGCGCCCGTACGTGTTTATGGCCATCCCGCAGGGCTGACGGTACCGGGTCCGAGCCGTATATAAGCTCGACTTCGGGCCGAACTACCCGTGGGAGTGCAGTCGTGAGTCGCGGCTCGACGTCTAGGAATAAACAAAACGGGGACGGTGATCTTTCGATCACCGTCCCCGACCTTCCTCGATTCACCAACTTACCAACTTACCAACTTATCCATTTACCAATTTACCAATTCTCGATCTATCCCCACCGCGGCTGCTCGTCCGGATTGATCCCGAGCGAGATCTTGCCGACGATCTCGTGCGTGAGCAGCGGGTTGGCCGGGTGGAAACGGCCAGCGCGGCAGTCGCGGAACAGCCGTTCGAGCTCGCTCTTCTTGAACATGCCGAAGCCGCCGGACAGATCGAGCGCGCGATCGACGATGCGGAACGCCGCCGCCACCGTCTTGTGCTTGCACGCGACGATGCGCAGGAACCAGTCCGGGCCGATGCGTCCTTCCGACCAGTCGGTCGCGACCGCTTCAACGTGCGGCCCCATCGCTTCGAGATCCATCGTGATCTCCGCGATGCCGTGCTGCACTTCGGGATGGTAGGTCATCGGCCGCGACAGCGCGATCGACGTCTTCGTCTTCAACTGCTCGATGAGCACTTCGCGCGTCCGCAGCCCGATCGCGTAGTAGATGTTTGCGAAGTTGACCAGCGCCCATGTGAAGAATCCGATGACGAACATGTCAACGCCTGCGGCGCCGGCCGGAACGACGCGCGAGATGTACTTGTCGGGGACGAACGCGCCTTCGAGCACGGTGTCGTCGCTGCGCGTTGCTCGCATGCCGAGCACATCCCACGTCTCCTTGATCGTGTAGCCCTTCGTGTCGCGCGGCATGAAGAAGTGGACGATGTTCGGGGCGGCGGGGTCGCTGGTGTCCATCGCGTGACCGCCAAGCCGCGTCCACACGGGCGTCAGACTCCCGAACGCCTTGCGGCCGGTGAACTTGTAGCCGCCGTCGACACGCTCGGCCTTCGTCGTCGACAACAGGCCGGGAATGTCGTTGCCATGTTCGGCGTGACCAGCAGCGAAGACTTCGCCGGCGGCCGCGTCGCGCAGAATCCATTCACACGACGTGTCGCCCGACCGCCAGAGATCGGCCGCATCGCCGACCCAGTAGTTGTGCATGTTGATGCACAGGGCTGTGGCCGGTGCGTACAGCGCCAGCTGGCGCGTTTCGCGCGCGACCTGGGCGAGCGTCATCCCGAGCCCGCCAAACTCTTTCGGCACGGCCATCAGGAGATAGCCGGCCGCTTTCAGCTCGTCGAAATCGTCCTGGCAAAACCTGTTCTCGCGGTCGTACTCTGGCGCGCGCTCGCGGCAGCGGTCGAGCAGCGCCTGAGTGAGAATTGAACCTGTCGCGACGGTCATGGAGTCCCTCCTTGGTTCCGGCTGATGAGCGTTGGAGTATAAGCTGAAAGGCACGTTTGTCCAGACCCTCAGACGTCATCGTCGTAGGCGCCGGCGTGATCGGTTGTGCCATTGCACATGAGCTGGCTCGGCGGCGCGCGTCGGTTGAAATCGTCGACGAGCGACCGATCGGCATGGGCGCCACACAGGCATCGGCGGGCGTGCTGGCGCCGTACATCGAGGCGCGCGAAGGCAGTCCGCTTCTCGATCTCACCGTCCGCAGTCTCGATCTTTACGAGGATTTTATTGCCCGTATCGCAGCCGAAAGCGGTACGCCTGTCGCCTATCGCCGAACAGGAACGCTCGACGTGGCGACCGACGAAACGGAGTGGCACGCGTTACAGGCCAGGGCGGATTGGCTGGCACGCCGAGGCGTTCCGGCGCTGCTGCTCGATGCCGCGATCACTCGCGCCGAGGAGCCGCATCTTGGGGACAGCGCCCTCGGAGGATTGCTCATCGAAGCACACGGGTTCGTCGCGGCTGCCGATCTCACGCGCGCGCTGGTCGGCG
>WNFV01001208.1_pt1 | contig 51662 bp, 48 predicted proteins | sample 5400101 | NCBI WGS metagenome assembly WNFV01 (sample SAMN13153361, study PRJNA577476) | soil metagenome | isolation source: 115 cm soil or saprolite under grassland replicate 1 | place: USA:California | collected 2016-06-15
GGCCTTCGCCGGAACCTGCGGCGTGCCGGTGGGACTGGTCACGGGCGACGACAAGATCTGCGCCGTGGCGTCGAAGAGGATCCCCGGGGTCAGGACCGTGATCGTGAAGGAGGCCTTCGGGAGGAACGTGGCCCGCAGCCTGCACCCTCAGGCGGCGAGAGATGCCATCCGCAAGGGGGCGGCGGATGCAGTCGGCTCCCATGGGGAGATGACGCCCTACACGGTCGAGCCGCCCATAGTGCTGGAAGCGGACATCGCCAATACCAGCGCGACCGACCTGTGCGCGCTTGCTCCCGGTGTCGACAGGATCGGACCGCGCACGGTCCGCTTCCAGACCGATGACTTCAGGGAGGCCTTCCGATGCCTGCTCGCGTGGGTGTACCTGGGGGCGAGCGAAGCTCCCCGATACGCCGGAACATGAGCAACGTCCATGAGGGAGGGACTCGACCCGCCCCGATGCCCACGAGTTGGTCAATCGACCCCGAGACATTCGGGGATCGACCACTTTGCCCTGATCATCGGGACCGAAGCAAGCGCTCCCTCACGATCAGTTCGGCGATCTGAACCGCGTTCAGTGCCGCGCCCTTGCGGAGATTGTCCCCCGCGGCGAACAGCAGCAGGGCATGCCCGTCGCCTTCCGGCTGACGGATGCGGCCGACCAAGACGTCGTCGATGCCGGCCGACTCGAGAGGGGTCGGGTAGAGATCACGCTGGGGCTCGTCGACGACCCTGATCCCTCCAGCCCCGGCGAGAGACTCCCGGGCGACCGCTGGAGTCACCGGCTCATCGAACCTTGCGTAGATCGACACGCCGTGGCCTGCCACGACGGGGACGCGGACCGCCGTGGCGGAAACAGGCAGGTCTGGGATCCCGAGCACCTTCCGCACCTCGTTCCCCATCTTGAGCTCTTCGGTGGTCGATCCCGAACCGGCCGGATCGAACCTCTCGGCCAGCGGGATCACGTTGAAGGCGATCGTTCGCCCGAACACCTCGCCGACGGGGAGCGCATCCGGGTCGGGTTGGATGAGCGACTCCACCTGGTCGTGCAGCTTCTCCACTTGCTCCGCGAGTTCGCGGACGCCTTTCATTCCGCTCCCGGACACGGACTGATACGACGACGTGATCAGGAAGTTGAGCCCGAAGCGCTCGTGCAGCGGCCCGAGTGGCATGAGCGCGGTGATGGCCGTGCAGTTCCCGTTGGCCACGATGCCGGTGTGGTGTCGCAGTGCCTCGGGGTTGATCTCCGGGACCACGAGGGGCACGCCGGGGTCCATCCGGAAGGCCGAGGAGTTGTCAACGCTCACCGTCCCACCGGCGGCAGCGACGGGGAGGATCTGCTTGGCCACGTTGCTTCCGGCTGACGTGAGAGCGAGGTCCACCCCCTGGAACCACCGATCGTGGAGAGCTCGCACCGTAAGGTCCTGGTCCCTGAAGCCGATCCGCTTGCCCTCCGAACGGGATGAGGCAAAGAGCAGGAGGTCGTCCAGGGGGAATGCTCTCTCCTCCAGGAGCGAGACGATCGTTCGGCCAACGGCGCCCGTGGCGCCCACGACGGCTACCCGCATGCTCCCATCCTAGGCATCATCGTCGGCTCCCTCCGACCGCTACCCGGAGGAGGTTCGGCTCCTCACGCGTGTTCTCTGGTGACTCCAGCGTCGGCGCCGAGGCCGAACTTCGCGTGGATGCACTTCACGGCCCGGTCCTTGTCGCTCGCGCGGATCACACACGAGATGCGGATGGAGGAGGTGGAGATCATCTCGATGTTGACCCCCTCCGCGGCCAGCGCCTCGAACATGTCCGCGGCCACCTCGGGATTGCTCTTGATCCCCGCGCCGATCAGGGACACTCGGGCGATCCCATCGTCCGTCGTGTACCCCGAGCCTCCAACGTTCTCGAGCACTCGGTGGATGAGGGCGGCGACGTGCGGCAGATCGGCCTTGGGAACCAGAAACGAGACGTCGGCCTTTTCATCTCGACCGACGTTCTGGACGATCATGTCCACGCTCGCTCCTTCCTCGGCCACGGCCCGGAAGATGGCGGCGGCCACGCCGGGGCGGTCGGGCACGTCCTGCATGGTGACCTTGGCCTCGGAGTCGTCGGCCGCCACGCCGGAGATGATGGCCTGTTCCATGCGGACGTCCTCCTCGATGACCCATGTGCCCGGCTCGTCCGTGAACGATGACCGAACGTGGACCTTCACGCGGTGAGTTCGAGCGTACTCCACCGAACGAAGCTGGAGGACCTTCGCCCCTGAGGCGGCGAGCTCCAGCATCTCCTCGTACGAAACCGCGTGGAGTCTCCGCGCCTCAGGGACGATCCGAGGGTCGGCGGTGAACACTCCGCGAACGTCGGTGTAGATCTCGCAGAACTCCGCGCCCAAGGAGGCGGCCAGGGCGACGGCCGTGGTGTCCGAGCCGCCCCGGCCCAGGGTGGTCACGTCGTACGCCGTTGAGACCCCCTGGAAACCGGCCACGATCACGATGCTCCCGTTGGACAGGGCCTCCAGGATCCGGCCCGGCCGGATGTCGATGATCTTGGCCTTGCCGTGGGCTGTATCCGTGATGATCCCTGCCTGCGACCCCGTGTAGGAGGCGGCAGGGAACCCGGCGGCGTTGATGGCGATGGCCAGGAGCGACATGGCGATACGCTCCCCGGCGGTCAGCAGGAGATCCAGCTCACGCGCGTTCGGCATCGGGGTGAGCCCGTGGGCCATGGCGGCCAGATCGTCGGTGGTCTCGCCCATGGCCGAAACCACGACCACCACGTCGTGGCCGTCCTTCCTGGCTCGAACGACCCGCTCGGCCACGGCCTGGATCCGGGCGGCGTCGGCCACAGAGGTACCGCCGTATTTCTGAACGATCACGGACACGACCAGGGCAGCGTAGCGCGCCGGCCACCGCCATAGCCGCAAGCTTCCACCTGCTCTTCGTACGGCTCGTTGGGCGGGTTGCCAGCTACGGCGGAAGGTTGCCTTCCCTCGAGCGCCAGGGGTTCAGTCTTGCCGGAGCATCGCTCGCGTCATACAGGCATCGATAGAGGATGGCCCGGCCGGGGGGGATTCCCCGCCCGATCACCTCGCCGATGCCCTCCAGCCTCCGGATGATGAGTATGGCGAAGATCGCCGCAGCCATGGCCACGAACTCGCCGGGCTGTCCCTGGATGGCGGCAACCAACGGCAAGCCGGCCATCGCGGTCGTACTGGCCAGGCCGGTCACGCCTGCCGCTCCACCGGCCACGATGATCAGACCGGCCACCGTCATCTCGACGGGGAGGAGGAACAGGAAAACACCCGCCGCCGCGGCCAGCCCTCGACCCGCCATCTCCTTCAGATAGAAGGGAAACGCGTGGCCCACCACCACCGTCACTCCACACAGGGCGAGCCAGGCGGCGTTGAGGTGACCCCACTCCCGCCCCGCGAGCACCAATACCAGACCCTTCAACACGTCGATCGTCGCCGCGAGGGCCGTCCACCCCACGCCGAGATGCTCGTTCATCAGGATATGGGGATCGGTTTCCCCCGAAGATCGCCTCGCCACGGCCAGCAGGTCATGCGCGCCCTTCGACCTGGCCACGATCCAAGTCGAGGGCAGGGTCCCGGCGAGGTACCCTCCGGCCGCCCACACCAGCCTGCCGACGATCACGGCTCCAGCCTACCCCTCACAGAAGAACGCCACCCCGACCAGCCCTGGGCCGGTGTGGGCCCCGATGACCGGGGTGACCTCCGTGATCATTTCCTCCACGACGTTGGCCCGGGCAGAGAGCCTTTGGGCGACATCCTTTGCCTCGCCCAGCGCCGCCGCGTGGAGGGCAGCCAGGTGGACGGGCCGTTCTCCCATCTCCCGGGCGGCGTCTTCGACGATTCGGGCCAGGGCCTTGCGCTTCGTCCGGGACCGAGATACGGGGACGACCTCGCCTTCCTTGAAGCCGAACACGGGCTTGATGTCGAGCACCGTGGCCGCGTAGGCCTGCAGCTTCGTCACCCGACCCGATTTCCTGAGGAACTCGAAGGTGTCCACGGTCGCGTACAGCCGAGTCTGGTGGGACAGGTCCCTGGCCCTCGCCACAACCTCCGGCAGGGGCGCAGTCCTGGCAGCGGCTCTGGCTGCTTCCATGGCCACGAACCCCTCGGCCATGGCGGCCGTCTTCGAGTCCACGACCTCGACATGCCCCCCGAACCGCTCGGCCGCCAGGGAGGCCTGCTGGTGGCTGGAGCTCATCGAGGAAGCGACGGTCACGCATACGATGTCCCGCACACCGGTTCGTTCGTACGCCTCCAGAAAGTCGCCGGGCGAGGGAGTGGAAGTGGACGCCACGATGCCGTCCCGGACGAGCCGCTCGTAGAAGTCGGTGGGCGTCAGGTCCAGGCCGTCGCGGTAGACCTCATCACCGAACTTCAGATACATTGGCACGACCTCGATGCCGAGCTCGTGCGCGATGTCGTTCGGGAGATTGGCCGCGCTGTCAGCGACGATCCCTACGCCCACACGCCGTATCCTTCCATCTCGGTGAGCATCTCAGCCGAAGCGGCCTCCGCCGGCGGCTTCCGTGCCGTCCTCTCCTCGAAGGGATTCCGCCGGCTCCTCATCGGCCAGGCGGTCTCAGGGCTGGGCGACTGGGTGGCCACGCTCGCCTTCATCGTCGCCGCGTTCGCGTTGACCCACAGGAATCAGACGGCGGTGGCGATCGTGCTGGTGCTGCGGCTGGTGCCGCCGGTATTCGCCGCCCCGGTCGGTGGGGTGGTGGCGGATCGGCAGTACCGACGCACGATCATGGTCACCTGCGACCTGACCCGTGCAGCGCTGATCGCGATCGTGCCGTTCGTGGGGATCGGCCTCCTGTACGCCATCGCTTTCGTCCACGAGTGCCTCTCGCTGTTCTTCATCCCGGCTCGGGACGCCAGCGTCCCGCAGCTGGTCCCCAGGCGCTCGCTGCCGGAGGCGAACGGACTCATCCTGGCATCCTCCTATGGCTCCATCCCCATCGCCGCCCTCCTGTTCAGCGGGCTTCGAGCGGTCGCCTCGCACATCCCCAGTTGGATCCCCTTCGGACATCTGTTCCGCACCCACCCCACGGCGTTCGCCTTCTTCTTCGACTCGGCCACCTTCGTGTTCTCAGCGGCCATGATCTCCAGGCTCCAGCTGGAGCGAAAGGCTCGGGAAGGAGACTTCGAGATCCTGCAGGGACTGATGGAGGGAATCCGCTACGTGCTGTCCCACCCGGGACTTCGGGCGCTCGCGTCCGGGCTCATCGTATCGATGTTCGGGGGCGGCGTCCTCTTCGCCGTGGGCATCGGCTATATCACGGTGACGCTCGGGGGCAACGATGTTGCTTTCGGATGGCTTGCGGCGTTATGGGGAGCGGGAATGGGGATCGGCCTGGCCATCGTCCGCTTGCTGATCAAACAGGGGCAGGCATTGGTCTTCCTGGGCGCTGTGGTCGTGTGCGGTGGTGTCCTGATCCTCATGGCTCTGCTCCCATTCCTGTGGCTGGCCTTCATCGCCGCCGCCATCTTCGGGGCGGCCTTCTCCGTTGCCATCCTCATCGCTCTCACCATCGCGCAGGAAGTGGCCGAGGACCGCATCCGGGGCAGGATCATGGCCGGCGTGCAGATGCTGTTCCGGGTTGGCCTCGGAGCGGGCGCCCTCGGCATCGGGTATCTGGCGCATCGGATCCACAGGGTGAAGATCCTGATCACGCTGGACGGCAACCAGATCGGCCTGATCGCGGGGGGCCTCCTGATCCTGCTCGGTGCGGTCGCTTCCGCGGGAGTGGCCCGAGCAGGGGTCTGGACCGAGGACTAGCTTCCGGGCGCCTGTCCCGCAGCCGCGCCGTGGGCATCCGCTGCAGCCGGCCGGGCCGAAGGGTGAGATTCGCCCAAAGGGATCCGGGCCTCACATCTCCCGGCGACCCTCGAGGGCCTGTCCGAGCGTCACTTCGTCCGCGTATTCCAGATCGCCCCCCACCGGGAGCCCGCTGGCGAGTCGGGTGACCTTGATCCCGATCGGCTTGAGCAGGGCGGCCACGTACATGGCCGTGGCGTTCCCTTCTAGGTTCGGGTTCGTGGCCAGGATGACCTCCTGCACGTGATCGCGCCCCACCCGGTCGAGCAGCTCCTGGACGCGGAGGTCGTCGGGCCCGATCCCCTCGAGCGGCGAGATGGCCCCACCGAGCACGTGGTAACGGCCCTTGATCACCCCGGCTTTCTCGATGGCCGCCTGGTCCTTGGACTCCTCGACGACGCAGATCACAGTGGAGTCTCGACCAGGGTCCCGACAGATTCGGCACAGGTCGCCCTCACTCACGCTGAAGCACTCCCTGCAGAAACGGACGCGCTCCTTGGCCGCCAGGATGGCTTCCGCCAATCGTTTAGCGTCCTGGGGTGGGGCCTTCACCATGTAGAACGCGAGTCGCTGGGCCGACTTGGGGCCGATGCCCGGCAGCCGGGAAAGCTCGTCGATAAGGTCCTGGATGGGGCCCTCGAACACTATCGGGACTCCTCGGGTACCTCGGTCACCACGGCTACGAGGTCTCCCCCGAGTCCTCGACCTGAGCTCCCAGCTCGGCCTTGAGGCGCGCGAGCGCGTCCTCCGTGGTGGCCGGCGGTTCATCCTCCTCGATCGGAGTCAGACCGGGCACCTCGTCGCGAGCCACGCACCGGATGCGCGGAGCGACGCCGAAGACCTCTGCAAACACCTCGCGAAGCTCTTCCTCTTTCGACTGAACCTTCTGCACGGCGAACTTCCGGCCGGGTGGGAAAGCAAGCTCCAGCGTCGAGCCGTCGAAGGCGGCCGCGGTGACCGATCCGAGGTTCGCGTGCAGGATCATCTGGCGACGATCGTGCAGCCGATCGAGAAGCTGCTGCCACGAGCGACGAATCGTCTGCAGATCGAGCGACCCCGCACTGGGCGCATGCGGCTCGGGTTGCGCTTCCGTCGTCGCTGCCGCCTGGTCAGAGTCTGCGAGAGGAGGTCCGCCCTCGATGGTGTCGTCGGATGGTTCCTCGGGTGCCCCAGGTGGTCGTTCGGGAAGGTCGGCGCGGCTCCCGAGCGTCGGCGAGGGTGTCGCGCCGGCCCCCGGACCTGGCAGAGAACTTGTTTCGACGTCGGCCTGCCGGTATGAGCCTTCGACCCCGGCGAGGCGTTCGAGGCGCTCGATGCGGGCGGCCAAGCCGGCCGGGTTCGGATCGGCCTCGGGGATGGTCGATCGAACCAGCGCCAGCTCGAGCGTCAGCCTGGGCGACGTGGTCCATCGCATATCTGTCTGCGCCGCGACCAGCAGGGAAAGGACCCGGCTGAGCTCGGCCAGCGTGAACTTCTGGGCCTGGGAAACGAGTCGGGCGTGCCGATCAAGCGGCACGTCCAGCACTGCCTCCTCCTCGGGCGCGGATCTGACCAGCATGAGGTCGCGGAAGTGCTGCAGGATCTGTCCAGTGATGTGGCGGAAGTCGCGCCCCTCCTGCACCAGCCGGTTCACGATCTGGAACACGCCCTGGACATCCTGGATCGCAACCGCATCGGCCAGCTCGAAGTGGACGTCGCTCTGGGGGGCTCCGATCAGAGCGGCGACGGTCTCTTCGGTCACCTCACGACCACCCAGTACCGAGCTCTGATCCAGCAGGGACAGTGCGTCCCGAACGGAGCCTTCGGCCTGCCGGGCCAAAGACTCGGCGGCGGATCGGACCAGATCGATCCCCTCCTGCTTGGCCACCCGTTCCAGATGATCGGCCAGGATCTCTGTGCCCACCCGGCGGAAATCGAACCGCTGACAGCGGCCCACGATCGTCGGAGGCATCTTGTGGGGCTCGGTGGTGGCGAGGACGAAACGGACCCCCGTCGGAGGCTCCTCGAAGATCTTCAGGAGCGCGTCGAAGGCTTCCCGGGAGAGCCGCTGGGCCTCGTCGATGATGTAGACCTTCTCCCGCCCCATCGCGGGCGCGGTGGGGGCCCGCTCCCGCAGCTCCCGGGCGTCGTCGACCCCGCCGTGAGAGGCCGCGTCGATCTCGACGACGTCCAGATGCGTGCCATCTCTGATCCGAAGGCACTGCTCGCAGGCGCCGCACGGCTCGGCCGTTGGCCCCTTCTCACAGTTGACCATCCTGGCCAGGATCCGGGCGGTTGAGGTCTTGCCGGTCCCTCGAGGGCCACAGAAGAGGAAGGCATGGGACAGCCGTTCCTCCCGAACCGCACCGACCAGCGCCCGGACCACGTGTTCCTGCCCGATGACCTCGTCAGGAGATTGCGGCCGGTACTTGCGATACAGAGCGACTTCGTCCGCCAAGCGTCCCCCTTACCCTTGAACCCCCCAAGACTAAGGTGACCGTGCACCCGCCGTTGTCCACGGACGGCTCGGTCGCTCAACGGGTCGGTAGCTCCGGTCAGGTAACCCCGCGGCACCCGCCAGCGCCCGCTTACCGCTGCTACCTTCCGGTCCTGACGGGGTTCGCAGGTTGGCGTCGCGCGGGACCCGGCCTTCAACGCTCCGTACCCGGAGCGGTCCCGGACCATCCGGGCCGCGGGCGGGCATCGGCCCCGCTAGAGCGGATTGCGGGTACAGGGCACCGCTAGCTCCCCGCCTAGCACGGTCACCACGGCGAGTATACCGCCCACCCGTGACACGAACCCCCCGGTAGGGTCAGTTTGAAGACGCGTATTTGCCTCGCACGAGGAGCAGGATTCCGGCGACCACCATCCCGAGCCCGACTAGGAAGGTATTGCTCTGGTGCCGGCGTCCTCTTGCGGGCTGGTGTCGCGGCGACTGGGCTGGTCCTGGGGTGCCCGCTGGTGTTGTGCGATAGCAACACTCCACTTCGAGTCCTCGTCGCAGGGTTTGGTCTGACACTCAGTCTGGTCGGCGTACTTCTCGGATGGAGAACTCGCCGCTCGTAAAACGGAGACACCCACCGACCCCCCACGGGTAAGTGGGTGCACCTTGCCGGTGTTATCGGCCTGATGGCGTTCGCCGCGTTCCGAAACTGGTAGGCCCGGTTGTTCCGATCGGCGCTGGGATACGCTTAGCCTCTGCAATCGCCGCGTCCGAAAGAGTCGAGGAGGGGGAATGGAAGCGGAGGCTATCGCCGCCAAGGTGGAACGCGCCCGCGAGCTCACCCAAAACCTGATCACGCAGGGAGTCCGGGCCGTGGCCATCACCATGGTCGACAACGCCGGGGTCACCAGGGTGAAGACTGTCCCCGTCTCGTTGTTCGAGCGAGCCGTCCGGTTCGGGATCGGTCTCACCCCGGTTTTCAACGTCTTCATGGTCAACGACTTCATCACGTCCAGTGCCGAGGTGGGCGGGCCCACCGGGGACCTTCGCCTCATGCCCGACCCCTCCGTCCTCCGACCGCTCGCCGCCCAACCAGGATGGGCCTGGGCGCCCACCGACCAGTACACGCAGGAAGGCGACGTGTTCCCATGTTGCCAGCGCTCGTTCGCCCGGAGGATGACCGACCGTCTTACGGAGCTCGGCATCACCGCGAAGATGAGCTTCGAGCTGGAATGGTTCGTGGCCCGGTCGGTGGGAGACGAGGTAGTTCCCCTCCATCGTGGCCCGGCGTACAGCGCGGCCGTCCTGGCCGAGGTCTCGGACTTCGCGCGCGACCTCATCGTGGCCCTCGAGGACGAGGGGATCGGTGTGGAGCAGTTCCATCCCGAGTACGCCACCGGCCAGCTGGAGATCTCGGTTGCTCCCCAGGATCCGGTGGGCGCGGCCGACATAAACGTCCTGGTTCGACAGACGATCCGCGGTGTGTCGGCCCGCTTCGGCCTGAAGTCCTCCTTCGCCCCGGTCGCCATCGCCGGCGAGGTCGGCAACGGCGGGCACGTCCACTTCAGCCTGTGGGAGGAGGGGCAGAACGTGTTCGCCGGCGGTGACGGGCCATACGGGATGACCGACCGTGGCGAGGCATTCGTGGCCGGTGTGCTGGAGGAACTTCCTGCGCTGGTGGCGATCGGCTCTCCCAGCGTGGCCAGCTACCTGCGGCTCATCCCGCACCACTGGGCTGGGGCATTCGCGTGCTGGGGACGGGAGAACAGGGAGGCGGCGATCCGGTTCGTGACCGGCATGGTCGGCTCCCGAGAGACGGCTGCGAACACCGAAGTGAAATGCTTCGACGAGAGCGCCAACCCCTACCTGGTGGCCGGATCGTTGTTGGCGGCCGGGCTGTCCGGGATCGAACGGAACCTCACGCTTCCGCAGGAGGTGACGGCAGACCCGGGCACTCTCTCGGCCGAGGAGCAGGACAGGATGGGCGTGCGACGCCTTCCCCAGTCATTGGAGGAGGCGGCGGCCCATCTGGAGAAGTCCGAGGTACTGCGCGATGCGCTCGGACAGATGCTTTTCAACGCCTTCGTGGCCGTTCGTCGCGCAGAGATCGACCTGTTCGCTGGGAAGAACGACGAGGAGGTCGTGGCGGCTCACCGTTGGCGGTATTGAGGAGCCGATCTAGAAGGCTTCTCTTCCCATGACCTCCGAAGCGGATTGCTTGACGCAGCGGGCGAACCGGCGGAACAACTCTCTTCCTCGTTCCTCGTGCTCGGGGAGCCGCTCGGTGGCCTCCTTCCTGAGGTCCTCCGGCGAGCGGCCCCACACGGGCTCGAGCTTGGACCCGACCGCCTCGATCCAGCCGTCGAGCTCCGGACGGTCGACCTCCGGGTGAAACGCGATACCCCACGCCCGTTCGCCGATCCTGAACGCGTCGACGGTGCCGTCCGAGCCGGAAGCAAGAAGCCTCGCCCCTGGGGGCAGCGCGAACGTGTCCTCGTTCCAGTGAAACTCGAGATCTCCGGCAGCGAAGACTGAGGCGACGGGATCGCTCGCCCCCTCCTCCGTTGGGTAGACAGGAAAGAACCCGCACTTTCGCTGGGGGGCTCGGATCACAGGCTCGTCGACAGCCCGAGCCATCAGCTGCGCGCCAAGGCACACGCCCATCACCGGCACTCCCGCCTCGATGAGCCCGCGGATCAGCTCTCGCTCGAGCCCAAGATACGGATGGCGGCCGATCTGGTCGACGTTCATGGCCCCGCCCATCACCAGGTAGCCGGCGACCTCCTCCCGCCCAGGCCACGAACCGTCTCCCCAGGCGTCGAGGATGCTGATCGGCAGGCCCTCTTCCTCGAAGGCGCCGCCAGCCACTCCCAGCGTGTCGGTGCGCTCGTGCCTGATGACCAGGAGTGGCTTCATCCCCAAGACCAGCTCTTCACGACAGGATCCACTCTAGCGAGAGGCACGAACCGCCTGCGGCTCCGACGACTTGCGATGCCGGCCCGGAGGCCCCTATGCTCCCGATGTTTTCGGTCCCGCAGCGCGCCTTGGTTGCTTTCCTCAGAGGCGACCTCGGCGAATCGGTCCAGTTGAGCAGGGGTGGTGGCCCCCTCTCTGGCTCGGCGAAGGCATGGCCCCCACCTCGACAGAGAGGGGGTCAGCGCATGGCCGTAAACGCGGCGCCCGAAGAGCGGGGGATGGTCTCCGAAGAGGTCGCTCCGCTCCTGGTGGCCCGGACGTTGGGAGCTTTCGACCTCATCGTCATATTCGTCGGCATCGTCCTGTTCATCACCAACTCCGCGAGCCTCCAGTTCGCGGGCCCTTCGCTGTTCGTCTACTGGCCGATCTCTTTCGTGACGTTCCTGATCACCGGGGCCTTCGTTACGGCCCAACTCGGACGGATGTTCCCCGAGGAGGGGTCGATCTACGTGTGGACCCACAAGGCACTCGGCCCCTTCTGGGGGTTCTTCGCCGGATTTGTGGCATGGTGGCCCGGACCCATCGTGATGGTGCTGGCCGGCACCCTGGTGGTCACCTTCCTCCAGCAGATTGGCAATTTCCTCGATCAGAAGTGGCTCACCGAGAACTGGCAGCAGGGGATCGTGATCCTGGCCGTGGTGTGGTTCAGTGCGGCGATTTCGATCTTGCGGATGCGCCTCACCCAGAACTACGTGAACTTCCAGTTCATCTTCTACACCGCCGCGATCTTCCTGATGGGCCTGGCCGGGCTGGCATGGCTGTGGAAGGGAAACCCCGCGGCCAACTCCTTCGCCACCGGCTGGAACCCGTTGGCGGGCGACACGATCGTGTTTGGGATCCCGGCCTTGCTCACGGCCTACTCGTTCTGCGTCCTTGCGTTACTGGGCATCGAGGTCCCGCTCAACATGGGAGTCGAAGTAAAAAGCGAGAACGCGATCAAGAGATACCTGCTGTGGGGCACCGTCATCGTGATGGCCGCATACCTGTGGACCAGCCTCGGCAACATGCTGGCGGTGCCGCTGGCCAAAAACGACGCCACCACTGGAGGTGCCCAGGCTGTAGGGATCGCGTTCGGGGATGGCCTTGGGATCGTGGTGGCCTTCATCCTGATGTGGTTCTTCCTCACCGCTTCGGCCGTGTACAACTACTCGTTCGCCCGGTTGTTGTTCGTTTCCGGGCTGGAACGCCGCTTCCCGCACCAGATCGGCCGGGTTAACAGGAACAAGGTACCGGCCAACGCGGTCATCCTCCAGACCGTACTCGCGTCCATCCTCACGATCGTGGTCTTCTTCATCATCGGCGAGGCCTCGAAGCTGGACCCGCACAAGCCGTACCTGGCGCTGCTCGCCGCCGTGACGATCGTGTGGTGCATCTCGACCGGCCTCCTCTTCCTGGACATCTTCTTCGCCAAGAAGGCGAACCCTCAGAGGTTCGAACAGGCCCGTCGCGTCCCGGAGTGGTTCCTGTACCTCTGCGGCGCCGTGGGTGCATTGGCCAATGCCGCGGCGGTGTTTTTCGTGTTCGTCGGGCAGTGGAGCACCGACTTCTTCCCCAAGCTTTCCGAGTGGAATACCTGGCTCCTGATCATGACCGGGGTGGCCATCGTGGTGGGCGTCGGCATCTACGTGATCTCAGAGCTGACCCACCGCCGTCCTGTGGCTGTCCTTGCTGCGGAGTCGAAGTCCGAGGCACCCACGGGGGGTGCGGAGGGAGAGTAGCGTCTCTAGAAGATCTCGAGGTATTCCTCGAGCTCCCAGTCGGTCACGTGGTCGGCCAGGCGGTTGAGCTCGTGCCGACGCATGACCGTGTACGCCTCGATGAACTCGCTCCCGAGGAGCTCCACGAGCTTCTCGTCGGACTCCAGCAACTGGAGTGACTCTTCCAGGCTGGTCGGCAGCGGTTCCTTGGTTTCGTCCTCTTCCGCAGGGGGCCGAGCAGGCGGCTCCAGCTCCAGTTCCCCGGTCATACCGAGAAGCCCCGCCGCCAATAGGGCGGCGCTGGCGAGGTACGGGTTCGATAGCCCCGACGGCGCGCGGTTCTCGATGTGGCGGTCCTCGGGAGAACCTCCCTTCACCCGGAGGAACGCGCTGCGATCCTCGACGCCCCAGGACACGTTCGTCGGGCTGAACGTGTGACGGCGCCGGCGCTTCAGACAATTCACCGTGGGCGCGAGCAGAGCGTAGATCGAGCGGGCGTGGCGCAGTTGCCCGGCCATGAACTGGCGGCCCACTCTGGAAAACCCCATCGCGTCGCTCGGATCGGCCAGCGCCGGCTCGCCGGTATCGCGTGACAGCAGGCTCATGTGGGTGTGGGCACCGCAGCCCGCGGAGTCGGCAAATGGCTTCGTCATGAACGTGGCAAGAAGGCCTTCGCTGCGGGCAAGTTCCTTGACCCCGTTCTTGAAGCTGAAGGCTTGATCGGGTCCGGCCATGCCGGTGGCCGGCCGGAAGTTGATCTCCCACTGCGAACCCGCGTACTCGCAATTCGCCGTGATGATGTCGATCCCGTACACGCGCATGTCCGCGACGATGCGCTCGATGACCGGAACCCAGGTGTTCCGCACCGTATTGAAGATGTGCGGCCCAGAGAACAGAGGAAGACGAGTTTCCGGATCGAGAAGATAGAACTCGTACTCGATCCCGATGAGCGGCTCGTACCCAACCTCCCGGCAGCGCTCCAGCACCCGCCTGAACACGTGTCTGGGAGCAGCCATCAACGGGCGTCCGTGCGCCCAATAACCGTCGCAGATCAACCGTGCGGTCGCTTCCACCCATGGAACGACGGCGGCAGTGGAAGGGTCCGGGCGCAGGAGTTGATCGGCGTAGGCGACCTCTTCGTTGTAGAGCGTGCCGGAGACGACGTCCGACCGGCTATCCAGGACGGCCGTCCCCCCATACATGTTCAGTCCCTTCTGGGCATACCGATCGGCATGATCGATCGGGACGATCTTCGAACGGCTGGTGCCGTGCATGTCGGGCAGTTCGAATCGGACATTTCGGATCCCCTGCTCCCGCCACCCGGTGAGCACCTGCTCCATCGTGTCGGATGGGTCCTGGATCGTAACCATGGCTCCCTACACCGCTCGCTCGTACCGCTCGCGCTCCCAATCGGTGACCGTCTCGCGCCAAGCCTTCAGCTCCCAAGCTCGGGAGGTCACGTAATACTCACTGAAATGCTCCCCCAACGCTTGCCTCAATATCGTGTCGTCCTCGAAGGCTCTCAGTGCGGCCTCCAGCGAGCCCGGCAGTTCGGGGAGATCGGCGCGCTCGTAGGCATCTCCCTCAACTGGGGCCGGTGGATCCGCGGTGCGCCGGATCCCGTCGGCGGCCGATGCGACCAGCGCGGCCAACGCCAGATACGGGTTGGCGTCGGCACCGGGGCGGCGGCACTCGAGACGGCAGAGCTCCGGCCGAGAGGAGCGGATGGCCCGGACGGCGGTGGAGCGATTCTCCAGGCCCCAGCTCACGTTGACCGGAGCGAACCAGCCGGGAACGAGCCGCTTGTACGAATTGACGGTGGGGTTGAGCAGCAACGAGGCAGCCGGCAAGTGCTCGAGAATCCCGGCGATGGATGCGTGCATCAGTAGTGGAAGCGGGGCCGACGAGCCGGGAGGAGCGAAGGCGTTGCTCTCGCCACTCCAGCAGGACATGTGGATGTGGCCGCTCGAACCCTCTTCACCCGACACGGTCTTGGCGAGGAAACTCGCACGCAACCCCATCGACGCTGCCAGCTCCTTGACGGCGAACTTGACGAGGGCCGCGTCATCGGCGGCGCGGAGTCCCCGCTGTGGGCCGAGATTCAGCTCCAGCAAGCCCGGTCCCGCTTCGGTATGGACCGCCCACAGCTCGATGCCCAGCCCTTCCAGCGCCGGCACCAGCGCCGCCACGAACGCGTCGAAACGCCCCAGCTCGGCCAAGCTGTAGCTGATCCCGCTCGACAGCGGGTGGCCCCCCGCATCGCGCAGCCTGATCTCGTATTCCACCGCCGCCAGAACCTCGTATCCCACATCGCCCATTGCCCCGAGAACGTGGCGCAGGACCTCTCGGGGAGCGAATTCGCACTGGCTGCCGTCCGGCCAGCTCGGTGTGGCCAGACAGACGCGCCAACCCGGTCGCCACCGCATGTCGTGAAGGGTGTCCGGGTCCGGGTGCACGAGGAGGTCCGCGGCGCCGGTGCGGATCCCGAACCGCTCGTAGTCGGTGATCGGGGTGTCGACCGGGTCGAGCCCCAGCAGCAGATCGGTCATCACCGTGCCATGCCGGAGCGCCGACTCGAACGCGGCTGGCCGGAAGGCCTTCCCCCGGATCGATCCGTTGACGTCGGGGATCCCCAGGAGCACGAACTCCGCGTCCCCAGACGGTCGCACCGTGTCTTCCTCCGCGACAGGCCGTTCGTCCGGCTGGGCCGGAGCTTCCACGCCATTCATCGGCCGCGTCCTTCGCCGGGCGTTCCTTCGAGGGCGGCTGTCACGGTGCCCTCGACGTCGGCGATCGTGGCGGCGAAGCGTCGCACCATCTCGTCGAGCTCCTCGTCCGTGCTGACGTACGCGGGAGCGAGAAGGATCTGATCACCGGTGTAGCCGTCGGGCGTCGAGTGCGCCGAGGTGACCAGCAGGCCGTGCTCGATCGCGGTCTGGTCCACGAGCGCGGCGACGTCGAGCTCGTCGGGCAGGAAAGACTCACGGTCGCGAGGGTCGACGAGCTCCACGCCGAGCAGGAAGCCGCGGCCTCGCACCTCGCGGACCATCTCGGAGCCCGCGAGCGCCGCTTCCAGTTCGTCGCGCAACTTGGGCCCCCGCTCAGCCACTCGTTGGACCAGCCCTCGCTCGACAAGTACGTCCAGGACGGCCAGCCCGACCGCGCAGGGAAGCGGTGCACCATCCCACGTGTGGCCCAGGTCGAACTCCCGCGAGCCCTTGTCGATCGCTTCGTAGACATGCTCCCGGCACAGCACGGCGGCGAGCGGAGCATAGCCGGCGCCGAGTCCCTTCCCAAGAGTCACCATGTCCGGCTCGATCGGCAGCTGATGAGCAGCAAGCCAGCTCCCCACCCGGCCCATGCCAGTCACTATTTCGTCGAAGCAGATCAGGAAGCCGTACCGCTCGCGACGTTCCACGAGGCCCTGCCAGAAGAGTTCGGGCGGTGAGTATGCCGGGAGGGCGGCGCCGCTCACGGGCTCACAGAAGAATGCGGCAACAGTTTCCGGCCCGACCTGTTCGAGCACACGATCCAGCTGGTCCAGGGCAGCCTGGCCGGTGGGATCGAACCGCCACGTGGCCGGGGCGAGGTGCCCGTAGCTGGCCAGGTACGGCGTGTAGGGGTTCTGCAGGGCCTGGCGACCGCTCAGGGCGAGCGTGCCCATGGTCGAGCCGTGATACGCCTGGGCCGGCGAGATCGCCCGCCAACGGTCGGGCTCGCCGCGTTCGACATGGTAGCTCCGGGCCAACCTGAGCGCGGTCTCGTTGGCCTCCGAACCGCCCGAGACGAAGCGCACGCGGGTCATCTCGGGGGCGACGACATCGATCAATCGGTCGGCGAGCCGTTCCTGGGGCTCGTTGCTGAAGTGGTGCGCGTACATGTAGGCGATGCGCTCGGCCTGCCCGGCCGCGGCGGTGATCACCTCATGCACGCCGTAGCCGAGACAGGCCACCATCGCCCCACCTGAACACGCGTCGAGGATGGGCCGGCCGTCTGTCGCGTACAGCCATACTCCTTCGCCACGTTCGATGTTGGGGTACTCCAGATCGAGCAGACGAGGAAATACGGAGGTGCTCTCCGAACGAACCACGGCTTGCACTCGTCCTCCTCCGCTTCTGCTCAGCCGCTCCGCGCTCGCGAATCCGAGCGCAGGCGAGCCACCGTTTCCAGGTAACGCCTGAGAAGAGCCTGTGAGGCACGGCGACTGTCCTCGGCTCGACGGTCGGTCTCCTCCAGCAAGGCATCCGGGTCGACGCCCTCGTCATCGAGCTCGTGACGGTACGTTCGCACCCACGTCTCCATGATCTCGGGGGTCACTTCCGGATGGAACTGCACTCCGAGGTGCCGCCCGCTGACGAAGGCTTGCGGTCCGGCGTCGGTCTCGGCGATCAGCGTGGCCCCGGGCGGGGTCGAGAACGTGTCGAAGTGCCACTGGAACCAGGGGCCCTCGGATACGAGCTCCGGGTCGTGAGTGCGGACGGGTATCCATCCGATCTCCGACTCCTTGGCGCGGAACGCCTGACCACCCAGCACTCGGGCGAGAAGCTGCGCGCCGAAGCACACCCCGAGCACCGGCACGTCCGCGTCGACGGCCCTCTCCAGGAGTCGTCTCGACCGCTCCACGAACTGCCGCGACTCGTCGTAGGCGGGGAACTCCGAGCCCAGTGGGACAAGCAGTCGGTAATCGCGCGGATCCACTTCACGTTCTTCGACATCGATACGGAGGATCGACACGTCGGCCGCCTCCTCGTCGAGCCACTGGCTGATCAAGCCTGGTGGCGAAGCACCCTCGTTCTGGACGACGAGCGCGCGCAGGGTGGACTTCCGACCGCTCATCGCGAATCCCTCCCGGAGACGGGCGACGCCGGCTCGCGCACCTCCAACTGCGCTTCCACCTCGCCTGCGACGTGCCGCACCGACTCGGCGAAGCGAGCCACCATCTCCGCCAGCTCGTCGTCGGTGCTCGTGAAGGGCGGTGCGAACAGCGTCTGGTCGCCGGCATACCCGTCCCGTGTGGGCTGGGTGGAAAGGGTGATCAACCCCCGGTGGAAGGCGGCGCCGTCGATCCTGCCCGCCACACCGAGCTCCGGCGGCAGGAAGGACTCTCCGTCACGAGGATCCACGAACGACACGCCGAGGAGGAATCCATGGCCGCGTACCTCGCGAACCATCGGGATCTCCTGAAGCGCCGCGGCGAGCTCCTTGCGCAGGCGCCGGCCGCGGTCGCCGACCCGTTCGACCAGGCCCTCCGAGCGCAGCACGTGGAGGACGGACAGGCCCACCGCGCACGAAAGGGGCGCACCGTCCCAGGTGTGCCCGAGCGTGAAATGCCTGGACCCCTGGGCGAATGCCTGGTACACCGGCTCCCGGCACAGCACGGCGCCGATGGCCGCGTATCCGGCGCCGAGCCCCTTTGCCGTGGCGATGATGTCGGGCACCAGCGGCGTGCCGCTCCCGGCAAACCAGCGCCCCGTTCGTCCGACCCCGGTGACGACCTCGTCGAAGCAGACCAGGAACCCGTACCGCTCGCGTCGCTCGGCCAGGCCCTCCCAGAACCGTTGGGGCGGCTTGTAGCCGGGCAGCGCCGCGGCGCTGATCGGCTCGCAGAAGAACGCCGAGACGTTCTCGGGCCCGGCTTCGTCGAGGACGCTGTCCAGGGCTCGGAGCGCCTCTTCCCCTGTCGGGTCGAAACGCCATGTGCTGGGTGGGATGTGCAGATGATTCGGCATGTATGGACCGAGCGGCCCCCTCAGTCCAGGCCTGCCCGTCAGCGCGAGCGTGGCGATGGTCGGTCCGTGGTATGCCTGCGCCGGCGAGATGACCTGCCAGCGGTGCGGCTGCCCTCGCTCGACGTGGTAGCTGCGGGCCAGCTGGAGGGCCAACTCGTTGGCCTCGGATCCCCCCGTCACGAAACGCACGCGGGTGAACCCGTCCGGCGCCACCTCGGCCAGCTCGTTGGCGAGGCGCTCCTGGGCCGGATTCGTCAGTCGTTCGTTGTGAACATACGCCAGGCGCTCGGCCTGTTTGCGCGCCGCCGCGATGATGTCCCGCCGCCCATGACCTAGGGTTGCGGCCATCGAACCACCGCTCATCGCGTCCAGGTAGCGTCGGCCGACGGAGTCCTCCACCCAGACGCCCTCAGCGCGGACGACTATCGGGTAACGACGCTGGAGCTCCAGATGGAGAACGTGCGAGGCGGGGATGTCAACGTACGGTTCCGACACTCCATCAGCCCCCTCATCGCAGCACCGGATTCAGCTGGATGACCTGGAAGAGGTCGTTGTGGCATCTTATCAGCGGGGGGTTAGCGGCTGCCGCGGGGAGGCATCGACATGGCTACCAGCACGACACCAGCGGTGAAGGTCCTCGAACCAGCGACCGAGCAGATTTTGGCGGAGGTGCCACAGGCTCAGATCGAGGACGTCGAAGAAGCCATCGCCAGAGCTAAGGGAGCCTTCCCGACTTGGCGCGCGATGGCGCCCAGTGACCGAGCGGGTCTTCTGCGGCGGTTCGCCGAAGCCATCGAAGATCGGGCTGAAGACCTGGCCAAGCTCGAGGCCCGGAACGTGGGCAAGCCCATCGCCGACGCCAGGGGCGAGATGGGCATGGTCGTCCACGCCTTCCACTATTTCGCGGGCGCGCCGGAGCGGCTCTTCGGAAGGACCATCCCCGTTGCGGGAGGCGTGGATATGACCTTCCGCGAGCCCCTGGGGGTGGTCGGGCTGATCACCCCCTGGAACTTTCCGCTCATGCTCGCCACGTGGAAGGTGGCGCCGGCGCTGGCAGCCGGCAACACCGTGGTGCTGAAGCCGGCGGAGTTGACGCCGCTCACCGCGCTCGAGGTCGAACGCATCGGTCTCGACGCGGGTCTTCCCGTGGGCGTCTTCAACGTTGTGGTTGGACCGGGCCGAACGATCGGTGAGCGGCTGGTGGAGCATCCAGACGTCGCCAAGATCGCGTTCACCGGCTCGACGGAGGTTGGGAAACGAGTCGGCCAGCTCGCCGCGCAGTCGATCAAGCGGGTGACGTTGGAACTGGGCGGCAAGTCGGCCAACGTCATCTTCGCCGACGCCGACCTGGAACAGGCCGCACTTTCTGCGCCATCGGCGGTGTTCGGAAACGCCGGACAGGACTGCTGCGCCCGGTCGCGCATCCTGGTGGAGAGGCCGGCGCTCGATCGGTTCATGGAGGTGTTCGAGAAGGCCGTCTCGGCGCTGCGCGTGGGCGACCCGCTGGATGAGCAGACCCAGATGGGGCCGCTCATCTCTGCCGGCCAGCGCTCGACGGTCGCTTCGTACCTCGAGGATGGCGCGCCGATCGCCTTTCGGGGAGCCTCCCCCGAGGGCCCGGGTTACTGGTTCGCGCCGACGGTACTGTGCCCGGTCTCGAACGACGACCGCGTCGCCCGCGAGGAAGTCTTCGGCCCGGTGGCTGCCGTCATCCCCTTCGACGACGAGGCGGACGCGATCCGGCTGGCGAACGACACCATCTACGGGCTCTCAGGGTCCATCTGGACCCGCGACGGCGGCCGCGCGCTGCGGGTCGCTCGAGCGATCGACACGGGAACGCTCTCCATCAACTCGAACACCTCGGTCCGCGTGAACACCCCATTCGGCGGTTTCAAGCAGTCGGGGCTCGGCCGCGAGCTCGGCCCGCATGCGCTCGAGTACTACACCGAGCTGAAGAACGTCTACATGTCGACGGGGTAGATCCGCAGGGCGTTCTCGCGCCCGATCCGTTTCGAGATACGCCGGGCGTCCTCGGTCGTGCACTCACCTTCCCCGATCCACTCCTCCAGGATCGCTCCCAGGGCCCTCCGAAACAGGACTGAGCCGAGGAAGTACAGCTCGGAGAGGCCGAAGGCATCGGACGAGAAGAGCTGCTTGGTAAAGGGAGCCACCTCCAGCGCTTCGGACATGAAGCCCCTGGCGCTCGGTCCCGTGTAGTTCAGTGCGGACCCGATGTCGAAGTACACGTGAGGGAAGACCGCCGCCAGATAGCCAGCCTCTCGGTGGTATGGGTAGCAGTGAAGGAACACCACGTTGACCGGGAGGTCGCGGTCAAGACACTTGACGAGATCGGTGAGCAGCGCAGGATTGGCCTCATTGATCCGAAGGTCCGTGTCGCCGAAGCCCGAGTGGATCTGCAGAGGCAACCCTCGCTCGGCCCCGATCGCGGCGCCCGTCCAGATCCCGTGCCGCAACAGCACGGGGTCGGTCAGCCGGTCGCGCCCTTCGCCGATCGAGTGGAACCACTCTCCAGCCGCACGGACGACTTCCTCGCGAGTCGGCCGTGTTGGATCGATGACGAACCCGGCGCGGTACGCCACGATGGTCTTGAGGCCAACCGCGTTCGCCCCCCGCTGGGCCAGGGCTTCTTCGAACGCATCCGGATACGCGCCCGCCTCGGGTCCTTCGGCCGCCACCGCCTCAGCGACCGCCTCGATCCGGACCACCTCGCGGACCGGCACGCCGGCAACCCCGCCCATGCCAGGGAGATCCAAGAGCTCGTCTCCTCGGTAGCCGGAATCGATCAACAGTGCTCCTAGACCAGCTCCCCGAAGCAGCCGCCGGTTGACTTCCTCGGGCCCGAGATCTTCTCTCCGGACCAGGTACTCCTCGGCTGACGCCAGCGGGTCCAGGTCGAGGACCGGCGCGCACCAGCGGCGCACCGCAAGCCCGATCGGCGCGTCGAAGTGACTGACGCCGGGAGGTGGCGGGTCGAATCCCTCGTTGATCAGGTTCTCGAACCCAGATCGCTCGAGGGGACCGGCGACCACGCCGTGGCAGTGGTGGTCCACGAGCGACAGGTGCGCCAGGCCGATCCCCTCCGGCGCCTGGTTCTCTCCGACCATCGCTCCCCTGTCGTGGCTCCCGCGGCCGTAGTCTGCGGCACTCAGGACGGCTGGGCAATGCCGCCCCCGGACACTGGTATCGTGTGCGCGTGACTGGAGCGGGCTTCGGGGCGCGCGGGGTGGCGTATCTCGACGGGCGCTTCGTCCCGATGGAGGAAGCGAAGATCTCCATCGCCACGCATGCCTTCAATTACGGCACGGGCTGCTTCGAGGGCATCCGCGGGTACTGGAATCCCGAGCACGAACAGATCTATCTGGTCAAGCTGCATCATCACTTCCGGAGGCTGTTGAGCTCGACGCGGCTCTTCCGGATCGAGCTGGGACTGGATGCCCAACAGCTCTGTGACATCGCAGTGGAAGTCGTCAAGCAAAGCGCCTACCGCGAGGACGTGTATGTGCGGCCCATCGCCTACAAGGCCTCCCCCGTCATCAAGGTGGGGCTGCTCCACCTGCAGGACGCGTTCTGCTGCTTCTCCGCTCCCATGGGCGACTATTTCGACATCCAGAAGGGGCTGTCTGTCACGGTCTCGGGATGGCGGCGCAATGACGACAACGCCATCCCCGCCCGAGCCAAGGCTACGGGTGGCTATATCAACGCCGCCCTGGCCATCGCCGACGCTCAGCAGGCCGGGTTCGACGAGGCGATCCTTCTCACCCAGGACGGGCACGTATCGGAGGGCAGCGCAGCCAATATCTTCCTGGCGATGAACGGCAAGCTCATCACCCCCGCCGTGGCCGACGACATCCTGGTGGGGATCACCCGGGGCACCATCATGGAGCTGGCCGAGAGGCTCGGGGTCCCGGTCACCGAACGGCGAGTGGACCGGACCGAGCTCTACGTCGCCGACGAGATCTTTCTGTGCGGGACGGGCGTGCAGGTGGCCCCGGTGACCAAGGTAGACGGTCGCCGGATCGGGGATGGCAAGATGGGCGAGATCACCCGATCGATCCAGGACCTGTACCTCTCTGCCGTCCACGGCGAGGTCGAGGAATACATGGACTGGTTGACGCCGGTCTATCGGAGTTAGCAACTCGCCGGTCAGGCGAAAGCCAAGCAGCGAACCGCCGGCAGATCCTTGGCCAGTCGGCGCCACGACTGGCCTTCGTCTTCCGAGATGTACACGGAGCCTTCCTCCGTGCCGAAGGCTGCCAGCGAGCCAGAGGCCGCCAGGCAGAACGTGTCGATGTTCTGGGAGAACCACTCGGGCAGTCCCTCGACGCACTTGACGAACGGTCCGTCGCCGGTCAGCGATCGGCGGTAGACGGCAGCCCGCCCCCCTCTCGGCCCGGTGGAGGCGGATGCCAGGAGAGTGGTTCCCCCAACCGCCACAGCCCGCGAATACGAAGCATGCAGACCTTCGGTGACGAAGCTCCAGGTCTCTCCTCCGTCGGAACTCACCGCCACCCCATCGGCCCCGGTCGCCGCCAACTCGAGTCCTGGTCTTCCCGCAGGTGCCAGCACCTGGTGGACGTCGGTGTCGATGTCGATCGTTGGGTGGAATGTCCTGCCGGCATCGGTCGAGCGCACGACACCCCCCACATGCACGTTGACGAAGATCGCTCGTCCCGGGTCCTCGCTGATGGAGCGAACATCCGGTGGACCGCCCCACGGTGTGTACCAGCCGTCGCGGCCGGGCACGTCCCCGAACGCATCCACGGGCTGGAGCTTCCCCTCCTCCAGCCGGAGCAGCGAGGCCTCCTCCGCGCCAACGAGCAATCCTGCCGAGGTCGAGGACAGGCAGTTCAACCGCTGTCCGCTCGACGTGGCAGCCCGATCCCAGGCCCCCCGCCGATCCGACCGCCAGAGGTCTTCACCGTCCGTCAGGACCCACCAGCCTGACCCCTCCGGCGCGATGCATCCCACCGCGTGACCGGCAAGATGGATGCCGATCGCCCCGCTCGACGCATCGAGCTCGTGAAGGCCGGCCTCCGTGCCGACGATGAGCGTCACAGCCACACCTTATCGCTACGGAAACCGGGACACCGAAGGCAGATGCAGCGAGGCCCTGGACGCTCTCTTCCAGGGCCTCGAGCTTTGAACCCGATGAATCTCAGGCGGGCTACACCGGCGGGGCCGGCCGCCACAGCGCCAGCAAGGCGACGGCTCCAAGGACACCACCGGCGGTGGCCAACCACCACACCCACGACGACCCGTGAGGGACCAGGACGGAGGGCCGCGGCGGGCCACCTCCATCGATCGACAGGTCGTATCCGATCCTTTCCGCCGGGGTGTGCAGCGACAAGGCGGTGAGCCACATGTCTTTCGCCGGCAGCCATTTCATGCCTTGGTCGGACCTCAGATCCTGGAGCAGCGAGGAGCTGGCCCTGCCGTATGCCCGAAGCCTCATCCCGGGCAGGTTCCAGATCTGCGGGCTCAGTGAGGGGGCGTGATCGGTGAGGACGAACAGGTCCGCGTCGACGATCTCCGGAGCGACCTTGCCCAGGGCCAGGATGCGCAGGGGGATCCAGGGGGCGCCGAGCGGGATGGTGAAGTGGATCGTCTGGCCCTGTCCCTCGACCAGGCCTCGCTTCAGAGCCGCAACCCCGTTGAACTTGGCCAGAGCGAAGACCGCGCCGCTCGACGAGTACCGACCGAGCACCTTCGGGGTGTCCGGGGTGAGGTCGAACCCACTCCTCTGGGCCCATCTGGCGACGTCGGCCCCTCCGCCTCGAACGATCGTGATGTCGAGGGCCTCGATCCGGATCTGCTGCAACACCTCGACATCCTTGGCTGCGGCCGACAACGCTTGCACTTCAGCGAAACGAACCGGGCGGATCTCACTCTCCAGCCGCTCCAGGGTCCAGCCTCCGCCTTTCTCGATCTTCACCGGCACACCGGGAAGCGGAATGATGTACCCGAAGCTCGACGCGGTGCCGCCGAACTGGAACCCGGTCACGTAGTGCTCGTAGCCGTTGTGCCAGGCCGAGAGCGTGGTGGCCTTGCGCAGGACCTCGGCGTGACCAGGAGCGACCAGGCCGCCGCAGGCGAACGCCGCGCCCGATCCGAGGACCAGGAGCACCAAGGCAAGGACAGGAACGAGAAGAAGCCGGCGAGCCATCGAGGGCCTCCCTTCACACGGGGGAGCTTTTTCGCCCGGAACGCTTGCTTCGACGCGAGCGCGATGCGTAGGGTTCCCGCCCATGAGGATCTTGCTCGCCGCTTTCAAGCGGACTCCTCCCGGACCCGATGATGGAAGAGGGATGACCGCGTCGGCCGCTGCAAAGGACGCTTTCCGTCAATCGGCGATCCGATTCCTCTTCTGCATCGCCGCCCTGTCGGTGGCGGGACTTGCCCTGGTCATCACCCACCCTGCATGGTGGCCCGTCTCCCTGGTGACTGCAGGTTCGATCCCACTTCTGTATCACCTGGCTGGGCTGGGACGCTTTCACGGGACCGGGGCAGTCGGTGCCTTCGGGGTCACGGAGCGGCTCGCACGGACCGGGTACTCGGTCTGGCACGACGTGCCCCTGGGTGATCGAATCGTTTCCCATGTCGTTGTCGGACCCACGGGTGTGTTCGCCATCTCCAGAGTCACCTGGTCGGGACGATTCCATTCCTGTGAGGATGGAGGCCTTCGGCATAGCGGCAAGGAAGCCGGAAAGTTGGTGTGGGAAGCCAGCAAGGATGTTGCCGCGGTCAAGTCTCGGCTGCGCAAGGTAGGCCTTCGAAGCGTCCCGGTACGAGCCATCATTGCGCTGACCCGTGCTGGAATCGCGGGGGGATCCATCGATCTCGGGCAGGCGCTCCTCGTTCGCATGACAGACGTGCCGCCACACGTCCTCGCCGGCCGACGCTCGCTTTCTCCCGACCAGGTCGCTCGGGCAATCACCGCCTTCGAGGGCGAGGAGCCCACGCAACGGTCCCGCCCCGGCCGCGGCTAGCCCAGCACAGCTTGCTCCAACTCCATCCGATGGCCACGCTGTCGCCGTGGGCGACCCGCCAACACCTATCCGTGCCACCGTGATCGACTTCGACGGGACGATCTGCCTCCGCGACGTGTCCGAGGAGATCCTGGCCGAGTTCGCCTCGCCCGAGTGGTAGGAGATCGACCTCGAGTTCAGGCGAGGAGAGATCGGGTCGCGAGAGTGCCTGACGCGCCAGGGCGCGCTCCTGTCGGGCAGCAAGGGCGCGATGCTGGAGTTCGCTCTGGCACGCTTTACCATCGACCCTTCGTTCAGGCCTGGCGTGGAGTGGGCCCATGACTTACGCATCGAGGTGGTCGTGGCCAGCGACGGGGTCGGCTTCTACATCGAGCCGATGCTGAGCGCCGCCGGTGTCGATGGCGTCACCGTGTACACGAACGACACCGCGATCGAGGATGGCCGCCCACCGAGTTTCTCGTTCCCCAACGCCCACCCGGTCTGCGTGGGATGCGGGACCTGCAAGATGCTGGTGGTCCTACGGAGCCGTGAGCAGCATGGCCCGGTCGCCTTCGTGGGCGAGGGCTACAGCGACCGCTACGGTGCCCTGTACTCGGACCTCGTGTTCGCCAAGAAGTACCTGGTCGACATCTGCAAGCAGGACGGCATCGCCTTCAGTCCGTGGGAGACCTTCGACGATGTGCGCGCGGGGCTGGAAGCAGGAGGCGAACCGCCTGGCCCGGTCGCTACCGAGACCTGCCCGGCTGGACCTGGCCCCGGTAGTTGCCGAGGTTGAGCGCTTTGGAAGGCACCACTGACAGGAGAGCGAGGATCGATGAGAAGCGGCGCCCGAGGCATTTTCGCCGACGCGCGCCCCAGAGTCAGGCGTCGGCTTCGGCGCGGGTGTTGCCGAGCCAGCTTTCGTACAGCGAAGCGTAGACGCCACCCGCGGACACCAACTCCGCGTGCGTGCCGCGTTCGACGATTCGGCCCTCCCGAAAAACCAGGATCTGTTCGGCTGCTTCAGCAGTCGACAGACGGTGGGCGATGGTCACCGTTGTCCGCCCCTCGGACAGCCGCGTCAGGGCGTCGGCCAGCGCGCGCTCGGCCTCGGGGTCGACGGCCGAGGTGGCCTCGTCCAGGATGAGCAACCCAGGGTTGCCCATCTGCGCACGAGCCAGAGCCACCAGCTGCCGCTCGCCCACCGACAGGCTCTCTCCCCGCTCACCGACCGGGGTGTCCAGGCCCTGCGGAAGGCTATGTACCCACTCGCTCAGCCCCAGGGACTCGAACGACGCTTCCACATCCCGGTCAGTAGCCCCTTCCTTCCCGTATCGCACGTTCTCCCGAACGGTGGCATCGAACAGGAATCCGTCCTGGGGCACCATGCGAATGGCGGCCCGGCGCGACTCGGGCGCCACCTCTCGCAGATCCACGTCTCCGATGAGGATCCGCCCGCCGATCGGGTCGGCCAGCCGGCACAGCAGCTTGGCGAAGGTGGTCTTCCCGTGCCCGGTCTCCCCCACCACGGCGATGTGCGAACCGGCCGAGAGCTCGACGTCGATCCCGCGCAGCACGATGCCGCCTCCGTCCGGATAGCTGTACTGCAACCTTTCCGTCCGGACCGTGAGCGGCTCCTCGGGGAGCCTCACGCCGGGAGCCGGCTCGACCATCGCCGCCGGCATGGCGAGAAGCCCGAGGACCTTGCGCCACCCCGCGATGGCCTGCTGAGTCAGGTCGAAGGTCTCCGAAAGCTCGGACAGCGGCTGCACGAACAGGCTCACCAGAAAGATGAACGCCACCAGATCCCCCAGCGACAGCCCCCACCGGGGCCCGAACCATGCGCCGACGGCCACCACGGAAGCCACCGCGGCCGCCCCGAACAGGTCGGCCATGGGGAAGATCGTGGCCTGGTACCGCGCCCCGTACATCTCGGCCTTGTACCGCCGGCGGATGGCGGCCTTCAGGCGCTGGTTCGTCCGTTCCTCCAGCCCGTACGCTCGGACCACCGCCGCTCCCATCAGGCTCTCCGAGACCTCGGACAGCGTCTCCCCGACGCGGGTCCGGACGGTGTCGTAGGCCCGGAGCATCCCCTTCTGCATCGTCCGCAGGATGAGGAAGAGCGGAGCGATCACCCCCAGCACCAGGGCAGCGAGGCGCCACGAGTAGACGAACATGGCGACGGAGGTCCCTACCATCAGGGCCGAGCTGGTGATCCAGGAGATCCCGCCCCATTCCAGGAATTGGAACAGGATGTCGATGTCGGCGGTCACCCGGGACACGAACGCACCCCGTTTCTCCGCGCTCTGCTCGGCGATGCTGAGCTCGTGGATGTGGGCGAAGGCCCTGACTCTCAGGTTCGCCAGGGCGTTCTCCGTGGCCCGCACCATCCGCTGGTAGGTGAGCCGTCCCGCGAAATAGACGACGACGACGACCGCTACGGCGACGCCGCACGCCCCGTAGACGAAGCGGGGACGGAATCCCTGCGGCCCGGTCAGGCCTCGGTCGAAGATCTGCTGGATGAGGATCGGGATCAGCAGCCTGCCGGCGGTGAGGGCCAGGGCCAACCCGAGCGTGAACCCGATGCCCGCTCTCAGCTCGGGCGTGGCTCGAAGTCCGCGGCGCACCAGCTCGATGGCGCCTTCGATCCGGGGCTCGATCTCCTCGGGAGCCGCCGGCTGGCTGGGCCCCGGAGCCTCCCAGCCGCCGGGCCGAGCGATCTCTTCCATCGGCGGCAGCTCGCCGCGACGCCGCTTCTCCCTGATCCACTCCAGGATCCACTCGAGCCGAGTCCAGCCGAACATGCGCTCCAGCCGCGAGCGTTCTTCTTGCAATTCCCGCAGCCGAGCCCGCTCGTCCCGCGCACCAACGCGCTGGCCATCCTCTTCCGGCCGACGACCGGCGCGATCGCGTTCGTCGAACCTCATGCCGCGCCCCGTTCGTACGCGGAGACCATCGCCAGATAGGCGGGATGGGACAGGAGTTGCCCGTGTGTCCCCTCGGCCACGATCCGGCCCTCGTCCAGGAACAAGACGCGGTCGGCCAGGCTGATGGTGGACACCCGATAGGCGATGACGAGCAACGTGGTGTCCAGCTCGCGACGGAGCCCCTGGAGGATGGCCGCCTCCACCGTGGGGTCGACGGACGAGGTCGCGTCGTCCAGGATCAGCAGTCTCGGCCTCCGGACGAGGGCACGGGCCAGGGCCAGTCGCTGTCGCTGCCCGCCGGAAAGGGTCACCCCCCGCTCGCCCAGGACGCTGTCGAGGCCTTTGGGGAGCGCCGCCACGAACTCATCGGCCTGGGCCAGGCGGAGCGCATCCCAGATCTCGTCGTCCCCCACGTGGAGATCGAGCGCCACGTTCTCCCGGACCGTCCGGGCGAACAGGAAGCTCTCCTGGAACACGATGGCCGCGGCCCTGCGAAGCGCCTCGGCGTCGACGTGGCGAAGGTCGACTCCGCTCAACCGGATGGACCCGTCCTCCGGATCGGCCAGGCGAACCAACAGATGGGCCAGAGTGCTCTTCCCCGAGCCGGTCGGCCCGACCAGGGCCACCGACTCGTTGGGCTCGACTTCGAAGGAGAGGTTCTCCAAGACCCGGTTGCGGTCGTAGGAGAACGAGACCGACCGCACGGACAGCCCCGCCGGGTCGGGCGGCAAGGGGACACGCTCGGTTGCCGCGGGAAGGCTGATCGGCTCGGTGAAGACTTCCTGGATCCGTTCCCGCCCCACCACGGCCCGAGGGACGTCGGAGAGGACGAAGCCGATCAGGCGCAGCGGGAAGGCCAGCAGCTCGAAGAGGCTGACGAACTGGACCAACGTCCCCACCGTGATGGCGGCCGTCGAGACCCTCCACGACCCCACGGCGATGAGCACGATGATCCCGATGGCCGGGATGGACTCGAACGCGGGCTCGAATGCCGCGCGCAGCCGGCCCATCCGGATCCGCTCGTCTCGCAGGGCCCAGGCTCGCTCTCGAAGCCGCTCCACCTCGGCGCGTTCCCGGCCCAGGGTCTTCACCATGAGCGCGCCGTCGATGCTCTCGTGGGCGACCGCCGAGACGTCGCCGATCCGCTCCTGGGCCTTCGTCGCCGGGTCCTCGACCTTGGCCGTGTAATACCGGTTGATCACGGCGAGCCCAGGGAGAACGAGGATGCCGATCACCGCCAGGAACAGGTCGGTGAGGAGCAGCGCGATCGTGGCGAACAGCACCAGCAGCACGACCGCCAACGACCACGGCAACGGATGGATGACCTCGATCGCCGCCTGGACGTCCGCTTCCGCGTGAGCCATCAGCTCACCGGTGGGGCGGCTACGGTGGTAGGCGAGGGGGAGTGCCTGATACCGGTCGACGATGCGGTTCGTGAGCGTCATCCGCATGCGGCTGCCAGTCATCCCGGCGAAGTACCGCCGCAAGATGATTCCGGCCGCCCGGATGACCCCGACCGCCATGATGGCCACAACGCCCCACCAGATCGTGCTCGCCTTGACGCCACCCTTGAAGGCAGGAACGAGCACCCGGTCGGTGATCCGGCCGAGCACGATGGTGCTGCCGACCGTCATGCCGGCGTAGATCGTCGCCCCCGTCACCCCGATGGCAAACGGCAACGGGTGAGTGGCGATGTATGAGCCGATGATGCGCAAGCCGCGCATGACGACGGTGCGTTGTTCCTTCATTTGGTCGTGCTCCTCGCCCGGCGGAGGGGCGGAAAGTTCCGGACAGCCTGAACGAGACCTGGGAGACCCGGCCGGCGGCTCGATCATGATACGACGTTCGAGCGGGTCGCTCCACGCGATGGGGCCGGCCCCCGGCTCGAGTCCAGGTCGAGTCGACGAGCTAGCTCACCCTTGGTAGCGTCACCCCCTCGTGTCGCTCGTCGTCCTCCTGGAGGGTACCTGTGATCCCTGGACAGGCCGTGCTTGCTCCTTTCCTCGCCATCTCCCTTGCTTCCTGGGGTTCGGCTTCGGCCTCTGCCCGCCCGGACTCGAGTGGCCCAGCCGGTCACGTCTTTGCGATCAGCGCCAGCCCGATCGTGACCGGACTGGACTTCCCGGCTGCCTTCACCATCGGACGAGATGGCCGGATCTTCTACGGCGAACGATTCACCGGGGAGATCCGCGTATACGACCCAGCCAATGGCTCCGACACCCACTTCGCAACGATCCCGAATGTGGCCAACCAGGGCGAGCGAGGACTGCTCGGCCTGGCGACCCTGCCTGGAGCGATCCACCTGTCTGTGTTCGCCTATGCGACGAGGAACGTCGGCGGTGTTCCCACGAATCAGATCATCGAGGTGACCTCGATCCTCCGGGTGATCTTCTCCAGCAACACGCCCTCGCAGCTCAACCACAACGGGGGTCGGATCCTGTTCGGGCCCGAGGGGAATCTCTACGCGGTCATCGGCGATGCCCAGAACCCGAGCAACTCCCAGGATCTGGCCAAGCACGCCGGCAAGATCCTCCGCCTGACGCCGACCGGAGGCGTCCCCGGTGACAATCCGTTCCCCGGCAATCTCGTCTGGTCATATGGGCTCAGGAACTCCTTCGGGTTCAACTTCGATCCGCTGACCGGGCGGCTCTGGCAGACGGAGAACGGCCCCGAGTGCAACGACGAGATCAACCTGGTGGCCAAGGGAGCGAACTATGGGTGGGGATCGCACGCGACATGCGCCACACCGCCGGCGCCGCCCGCCAACACCAACCAGGACGGTCCGAACCCGGTCATGCCGCTGGCGTGGTTCACGCCCCCGACGGCTCCGACGGGGGCGGCGTTCTGTGTCGGATGCGGCATCCCCTCCAGCGAGGGGAACCTGTTCTTCGCCACGTACAACACCAGGCAGATTATCCGAGTCGTCCTGGACGCCAATCGGACGGGGATCGCGTCGATAGGAATGGTGTACACACACCCCCGGCCGATCCTCTCGATGGAGAGAGGGCCGGACAGGGCCATCTACTTCAGCGACACCAGCGGGATCTACAAGCTCGAGGAAACCTGATCCATCAGCCGGGCAAGGCCGTGGCATGGAACCACAACATCCACTACCACGACGTCCTGCTTGCCGCCGTTCCTCGCGGGTGTGAGCGCGCGCTGGACATCGGGTGCGGCCGGGGAGAGTTCGCGACTTCTCGCTCAGCGCGCTACCCGCGTAGTCGGAATCGACCGTTCCGCCGAGATGGTGGCGCGAGCGAAGGAGTTGAACGCCGACCTTCCGAATGCTGAATTCCGTGAAGCCGACTTCATGGAGTATCCGCTGGAGGAGCGGTCCCTCGATTTCATCTCTGCCTTAGCCGTTCTTCATCACGTCCCCCTGGAGCCGGCCCTGGAAAGGTTGAGGACCGCCCTTCGCCTCGGCGGCGTGCTCGCGATCCTCGGCCTGTACCGGGTCCGGACCCCAATCGATCTTGTCGTCACGGCCATGGCCGTCCCGGTCAATCGGATGTACCTGCTCGCCCATGGTCACCATGAGTACCCGCCGCCGGTCGCTCCCGCATCGATGTCCCTCGCCGACATCAGACGATCGATCCGACGCGTCCTGCCGGATGCGAAGGTCAGGCGGCATCTGCTCTGGCGATATTCGCTCATCTGGCGGCTGCCCTAGCTTGCACCGCGGAAAGTCCGACGATCGGTGAGGGCCTGAGGCCTGCGACAAGGTCAGACGTCCTTGAGATCCAGCTCCAGGCGGTACGACTGCAGCCGGAAGCCGTCGTCGAGCATCACGTCCTGGCCGCGGACGAACCCCATGGCTTCGTACAGGGCCACGGCCGACCGCATCCTCTCAGCGGTATTCAGCGTCACCGCCCGCTTGCCCCGAGCCAGGGCCTCGGCGATGACCGCTTCCATGAGGGCCCGTCCGACGCCGCGCCCGCGTGCCTCCGGCGCCACGCCCAGCATCCGAACATTCGCCGCGTCCGGCGCCAGCGGGATTCCCTCGTTCCCGATCTTCCGATCGACCTCGAGGGTAACGGTGCCGAGCGGGCGGTCATCTTCGAAGGCCCCGAGCACCAGGGTCCGGCCGGCCCGACCGCGAATGTCGGCGATCTCCGCGACGTAGGCTTCCCATTCGGGATCGGGGTCCGCAGGCAGGAATTCACGCCAGGCCGACGCGGTGATCCTCCCCGCTTCCTCGTACTCCTCGGGCCTGACCTCTCGAATATCGATTGGCACGATCATCGAGGTTACTGCGATCCCCAGTAGATACGGGGCAGCTCTCTGGCGGAGGGACGGGATGCGCGCGGCTCTCAACGAGCCCTGCGCCCGCTCCTGACTGATGGGTGATCCGGGTCTACTCGGTGGGGCTCGATGTGCCGCTGTTCGGCACCTTCTTGAACCCACTTCGTGCCGCATCGAGCACAAAAGGCCCGACGCTTGGGACTCACTACGAGGATCACCCGCTCCGAGCCGCAGACCGGGCAACTTGGCAGCGACATCCTTGTTCCTCTCCGCCCTTCGGTGTCAAGACTCCAGGTCCACCCCCGTCGGGTCAGGTCTGTCCCTCTGGGGGGAGGGACCTGGAGCGGGGAAGTGCTCCCCACCGGTGAGTGTCCGAGGTCCAACGGCCTGTGCGCTACGGTCGGTCGCCCCATCTTCGGCCTAGGCCGAAGGGCCCATCCGATCCGCCGATGTGGGACGGCGGGCCGCGGGCGAGGTACGCCTTGCCGAAGGTTGCTGGAAGGCCACCGCCTTGCCTCGACCCTCGACAGGGGGTAAAAGGTGACAGCGGGAAGTCGGGGGATGAGACCATGTATGGTCCGGTCGATTCAATGCTTGCTGCGGTGGAGCAGGGAAACTTCACATCCGCTCAGGAAGCCACGGCTGCCATCCTCGGAACCGTCTTCAGGCTGAACGAAGAGATCACCCGGATCGTAAATGAGGAGGAGAAGAACAGGCGGCTACGCCAGTGGGTGGAGCAGCTGCTGAACGGAATAGCAAGGGTCGCCAAGAAATATCCTGCCATGAGTTTCTCTGTATCGGTCGGGTGGCCACCGTCGGTGACCGTGACTGTTGAGTGGGAGTCTCTGTCCGACCTCCCAGCATCGAGATCCACGCGTGGGAAGGCCTCTTCGGTGCGGGTCTCGGACGAGGCATTAGCCTCGGGCCAGCGTAGTCGCCTTTCCAGATAACTCGGAAGCTCCTGAACTGCGGCACTCTGGCGGAGGGACGGGGATTTGAACCCCGGAGACGGTTACCCGCCTACACGCTCTCCAGGCGTGCCCCTTCGTCCGCTCGGGCATCCCTCCGCCGGCCATTGTACGGGGCAGGCTCGGCCTCACACGCCCGGTTCCACAACGGCTGGATTCCTTCGCGCCTGCTCCCTGATCCACGAGAAGTGATGGCGCGCGCTGAACCGCAAGGGCAGCGCAGCCACGAGGCCCGCGAGCGCCCATCTCCTCGTTCCTCGGGGCGTCTCCATGGCCAGGGCAGTGAGGGCGACCAGGGCCCACGCGTAGAGCACCGCGTTGTACGCGGGAAGCTGGCTGGCCGCCAACTCGAACCCGTGGTGGACGGCTGTGGCGACCGACGTGAGCGCGTGCAGTGGTCGGCGCACGATCCCGACCCTAACAGCCCACATTCCCAACCAGATCCCGGAACATCGTTTGCGGCGCGCCTGATCGGGGAACCACGGCAAGGAGCGCCCAGTAGAGGCCAGAACCCCGATCTGGCTGCTCCTTTTTTGCTGTAGCGGGCCACTCCCGAAGATCGGTTGACCGGAAAGGAGACGCGCGATGAAGGAACGTTCTGACACGGAGAAAACCAAGCCGAAGAAACGCTCGATCCTCTTCGCCGGTGCCCTGGGGGCCGCCCTGGCCTACTTCTTCGACCGGGACCGGGGGCGAGGTCGCCGGACGAAGGCCAAGGATCAGGTGACCGCGGCCTTCCGGCGGTTCGGAAGGCGCGGGGGGCGGCTCGCTCGCAGGGCGGAGTCCGAGGCCTACGGTGCATGGCAGCGGGCCACCCACCCCTTGCCGGACAACCCACCGATAGACGACGAGACGCTGAAGCAAAAGGTGGAGACGGAGCTCTTCGGCAAGCCGGGCGTGGAGAAAGGAAAGATCGTCGTCAACGTGGAGGACGGAGTCGTGGTCCTTCGAGGCGAGGTGGGGACCCCCGAGCAGATGACTGGGCTGGCCCAGTCGGCCCTTGAAGTCCCAGGGGTAGCCGGCGTGCAGAACCTGCTCCACCTGCCCGAGGAGCCCCCTCCGAACAAGGCAGCCGCCCGGAAGGCCTCGAAGCAGGCGACCGAGAACCCATAAGGTACGCCCTCTAAATCGAGCCCGACCGCGAATAATCAGCTATGCGCAAGGCCCTCATCGCGGTGGGCGTCGTCGTCGCGCTCCTGGTTGGGGCAGACCTCGGACTCCATGCTCTGGCTCAGTACTGGATCGCCGGCCAGCTCAGGTCCTCGTTCGGACTCGAACAACGTCCCTCCGTGTCCATGGGAGGGTTCCCGTTCATTCCCAAGCTGGTCACTGGGAGGTTTCGCTCCGTCACGGTCGAGTCCAATGGCTCCTCGAAGACGGGCCGATTCCCGGTCTCGGCAGTGGTCGTCACCCTGCGTGATGTCAAGTTCCCACCCGACCAGCTCCTGTTAGGCAACAAGGCAACCATCAAGGCGCGAAGCGGGGTCGGAACGGTCACCCTGAGTGAGCAGGACATCAACCGGGCGTTCCCCGCAACCATACCCGTGACCATCCGGCTGGTCGCCGGGAAGGTCTATGTCCGAGCTTCGGACCAGCAGGGCGAGGTCGAGACGAAGCTTCGGATCGCGGACAACCGGCTGGTCCTGGTGCCGGTCGAGGGCTCGCTTCCGGTGGAGGTGCGGGTGGCTCTCCCCGTCCTCGCGCTGGTAGCGTCTTTCGTGGTGGTGACCGCGGGGCAGGCCTTCGCTCAGTACCCTCCCTCCAAGCCCCCCGGAGGAGGGGGAGGAGGAGGGGCTCCGGGCGGAGGGACAGGGCCGGGTACGGGTACGAACGTCGCCTTTACGGGGACGGACATTTCTCTGGGCGTGATCATCCTTGTCGCCCTGGTCGTCCTCGGTCTGCTATTGCTGTTTGCGGGCCGGCGACGCCGCGTGGCGGCAGCGAAGTCAAGCTGAAAACAGCTCTTCGGGGCACGGATCGGCCGGAGGGAAGGATCTTCGGCCCAGCTGGCGTGTGTGGCCGGCAGAGGCGCGGGCACCAGGACGGTTCTGGCCCTGGGGAGAAAAACTACGGCGAAAGTCCAATGTGAGATCCACCCATCCGGGGGTAGAGTCTCGTCTTTCAAGCGGATCATCGGGCAAAGGAGGCCTGAAGGTGAAACGAGTGGGTGTCGCCCTGGGCACGGCGGCCTTCATGATCGTGATGACCGCAGGTCAGGCGATGGCGCAATACCCCCCCTCGAAGGCTCCTGGGAACCCTTCAGGCGCGAACGACCCGAGCGTCGCTTTCACGGGCACGAACATCACGCTGGGCGTGGTCGTCCTGGCTGCCCTGGTTGTCGTCGGGACCTTTTTCTTGGTGATCGGTCGCCGTCGACGGGTCAGTGCTTCGAACTAGCCCGGGAGAGACGCCCTCAGGCACAACGATCCTCGGCCCCGAGGCCAAACCCCCACAGCCCGTTCGCGCCGGCAGGATTCTCCGTGCGCTCGGCACCCTGTGTCTGGTGGGCGCGCTCGTCGTGGCCGGTTATCTCGGGTGGCTTCTGTGGGGGACCGGGATCGGCACGGCCCGCGAACAGCATCACCTTCGGCAGCAGATCGACAAACTCATCGAAAACCCAGTGGCGCTCGGCCCCCGGCCCCGCTGGCCGGCGGGTCCGATCCGAAGTGGCACTCCGGTAGGCATTCTTCAGGTCCCGAGAATCCACCTCGACATCGTGGTGGTCAACGGGACGGCCACGGCTGACCTCAGGAAGGGGCCCGGGCACTACCTCGAGACCGCGTATCCCTGGGAGGACACCGGTCGGGTGGCCATTGCGGGGCACCGCACCACCTATCTCCACCCGTTCTGGTCGCTGGACAAGCTTCGCCCCGGGGACCTCATCCGCTTGGTGACCGAGTACGGTACGTTCGACTATCACGTCACTGGTTCCAGGGTGATCCTGCCATCGGGGGTCTGGGTGCTGAAGCAGACGAACGAACCGACACTCGTGCTCACCACCTGCACGCCCCGCTTCTCGGCATCGCACCGGCTGGTCGTCTTCGCGTCTCGGTAGGGCGGTCGTGGCCCGCGCGGCGCTCCTTCGCCCTCCCCGAGCAAGGCATCGCCCCGCCTGGCGGAGAAAGCTTCTGATCGCTTCGGTGCTTCTGCTTTTCGCCGTGTTGATCGCGATGGCCATGATCACGGTGGCGACGGCGCTCTCCATTCGCCAGCACTTCGAGGATGGGAGACGCCTCCTGGCTACCGCTCAGTCCGCGCTGCTCGCGGGCGACGCCAACCGGGCAGCCGCGGACTTCGACAGCGCGCGGCAGGCCTTCGTCCAGGCGCAGGACGAGCCGGGCAATGTCTTCCTGCGCGTCGAGGGGTTTCTGCCCTTTCTCGGCCGGACGCCCGATGCGCTCCTGTCCATGAGTCGAATTGGGGCACAGGCGTCCAGGGCCGGCGCCGACGTATCCATCGGCGTCGCACGTCTTCCGAACGGCATTTCCTCGCTGGGGCCGAAGAAGGGACGCATCCCCCTAGACTCCCTGAGCTCCCTCGCCCCGTACGTAAGAAGAGCCCGTGCGTCGCTCGATGCTGCGGCCAAAGATGCAGCCCGGCTACCGAACTCATGGGTGATCGGGCAGGTGGCCCAGGCAAGAGATCTTGTCCGAGAACGATTGGCTGAAGCTGTTCCTCTCGCCAGATCCGCAGACGCCCTTCTCTCATCACTTCCTCGATTCGCGGGGCAGGGGCGCGACGCCCGCTACTTCGTTGCTACCCAGAACTCCGCTGAACTTCGGGGAACCGGAGGACTGATCGGGAACTACGCCATCCTCACCATCCGTGACGGGCGGTTATCGCTTGGGGGGTTTGATGACATCGGTTCGCTCAGGAACCTTCCGCCCAAGCGTGCCCCTAGTCCATCTGCGGACTTCGCCGAACTGTACGGCCCTTTCGGCGGGGCGGGCTTCTGGCTGAACATCAACATGACGCCAGATGCGCCGACGGCAGGCACCCTGATCGAGCAGCTGTACGAGCGGGTTACGGGCGAGAAGGTAGACGGTACGATCTTCTTTGACCTGGAAGGGCTGTCTGACCTGCTGCGGGCTACCGGCCCCGTTCGGGCCGAGCGGCTCGGCTACACGTTTACAGCCGACAACATCGTTCAATATGTCGCCGCAGCGGACTATCTGAAAAGCCACATCCCCGATCCTCCCCGCCAAGGGCCGCGCCTGGTCGCGGGGACCATATGGGGACGATTCCTCTCGGCCGCCGCCCCCGAGCGGGCCCTGCGAGCCCTGGTCACCGCCGCTGCCAACGGTCATCTCATCTTGCACGGGGCGGATCCGCGGCTTCAAACCGCATTTCGGCAGGCCGGGGTGGCGGGTGGATTCGGCGCGAACAGCGGGGATTTCTTCGGGGTGGCTCACTCGAACGCCGCCGCCAACAAGGTCGACTTCTACCTGCGGCAGGACCTCACCTACAAGGTCCGTCTGGCGCCGAACGGGAAGGCCACGGCCGAGGCTTCAACCAGGATCATCAACCACGCGCCGGCGGGCGCTGCCCGGAGTTATTCACTAGGCCCCTGCAACTGCTTTCCGCCCGACGGCCCGCATCTGGAGACCGGTGAGGACCGGACGTGGTCCCAGTTCTACTGTGCTGCCGATTGCTCGCTGAGGCGTTCTACCGAGGACGGGAGAGACATGGCCCTCGAAGCTCACCGGGATGTGGGACTCCCCGTGTTCGCGGGATTCATCCAGGTCAAACCCCAGCGAAGCCGCCGCGTGGTCCTTTCCCTGGACCTCCCTCATGCGTGGGACGGCGATCGTGCCGCCGGTTCCTACCGGCTGCGGCTCCAGGGCCAGACCACACTGGTCACCACTACGACGCTGACCGTCCGGGCTCCGGACGGGATGTCGATCGTCTGGACCAGCGTCCCGATGCGCCTACAGGACGGAGAGGCCACCTGGCACGGAACGTTGAACGGAGCGAAGGACTTCGAAGTCCGCTTCCAGCGCGGATTCTTCGGCCGGGTGTGGGCTCGTGTCCGGTCTTTCCTGTCGAAACCGGTGATCCACCAGTAGCCGTCGGGGTGCGGCGGAGCGGGCTCCCGCCGGCTCGGGCTCTGCTCCAGGCTACTTGCCCAGTTGACCGCGAATGGCTCCCGCAGGGAACACGGTGCTGTGGATGTTCACGTAATAGACGGCGGGTCTTGCCTGATCGCCTTGATCAGCTCCTCGTCGACGCCGCCCAGGCAACCGCTCGCGGTTCCCGTGCCCGGAAACGATTGGTCCACAAAGAGGGGGACCACCACCGGGCCGGGCGTTCCTGGAGGCGCAACGTGGATGTGCGAGGCGGTGACCGTCCCGTCGATGTTCTCCCAGCCCAGGTCGAAGCAGACTTCACGCTGGCTCGAGAGTCGGGGGCTAAGGTTCGCCCGGCCCCGACGCGGATCACCGAGCTGACCTCATGAACGAGGGGGAGCCCACGCAGGCCCGTTCGCGCACGCCTGCAGAGCCTGAGGATGCCCTCCCCGCGCGGCCGGGGTGGCTCTTCTCCCAGCGGAACTTTGACAGTGGCTGCGGGTGATGCTTGACACCTCCCGCCTCCTTGTCTCGGCCTCGGTCGAGGGTCGGTCGAGGAATGAGGTAGGCCGGGCTAGTGGAGCTGGGCGCCGTTGATCCTCTCGGGGGCTCAGGGGCCGGAGGTACCTCTGCGAGGCGTGAACTGATCGCAGGTGGCAGACCCCTGGATCAACCCCCGGACCAGCCTGCATCCCCCCAGGACCATCGGAGGGAACATGTTCTTGCAGGCGTCGCAGCGGACCTCGGGCCTGGGGGCGGGCCGATAGTTCGCGGCTTTCTTCGAAAGACCCCAGATACTCGCCATTTCGGTCTCCTGCGAGGTCATCTTCCGCCGTCTCAAGTTTTGGCGCAAACCGGCGGCCGAGCTGCGGGGCCCAACCGGTCAGTCGCCGGACAGACGCGTCGGCCTTCGGCGAGCGAACGCCTCAGCATGGTCGCGTTGCCCCGCCAATGCTCGAAATCACGCTCCGATCTGACTGCCCGAGCGGGTAGCGGAGCACCAGTGCTGCCGCGATCGCATCGTCTAGCAGCCCGGCGAGGGGGACGAAATCCGGGATGAGGTCGATCGGCGATGCGATCCAGACCGGACGTCCGTGAGGTAAGCGCCATCGCCGACTGGATCCAGATCGTGGTTTCCGGCCCGGTTTGGTCGCCTCCCTGGTCGACCCGACATTTCAGCGGTCCGGACTCGTCCCCTGGCATGCAGCCGTTTGACAGCTTCTGCCGATGGGGAGGGGAGGGTAGGGATAGTCGGATAGTCGGTGCTAGCGGCGAGGAAGGAGGTCGGAATGCATCCGAACGAGAAGATACTCCGGGACATTGACGAGGCGCAGCTTCGAGGAGACATGGGGGCGTTCGCCGGCTTCTTCACGGACGACGTGATCGTCCACATCCCGGGCAAGAGCTCCTTCGCGGGGGTGTACAAGGGCAGAGATCAGTTCATCGAGCTGTTCGGGCGTTTCATCGAGCGGGTGCCGGAGTACACGTTCGAGCCTCACGCGTACCTGGCAGACGACGAGCATGGGGTCAGCCTCCAGCGGTCGCACTACAAGCGCGGAGACGACAGCCTGGACTCGAATGACGCGTTCGTCTGCCACTTCAGCGACGGCAAGGTCTCCGAATTCTGGCTTCTCAGCGAAAACAGCGACGAGGTCGACGCGTTCCTCGGATAGCCGGGCGATTACAAGCCCGCGCAACTGTCGGCAGGTTCCCCGAGGGCGTCTGTACGTCTAGCCGGGAGGGTCAGCTGCCACGACCGTGGCGCGCAGCCGGGAGAGCAGGTCTGTCCGAATCGTCCCCTGCAGGAAGTGCTGACTACAACGGGTCACGAGCGCCCGAACACGTTGCCCTGCGGGGTCGGGATTTCCGGAAATCGGGGCCGGACAGGCTCCCGAATTCAAATCCCCCTCCCTCCGCAACAAAGCCCCAGGTCAGAGGGTCTGCATGTTGCCTTCGTTCTGGATTGGAGGCACGCCACAAACGCGGGTTGCGCGCTCGAGGGCGGCCCGCTACCTTTCATCCCAATTGGCCACTCAGAGCGCCCAGAGGGGAGGCTTCATGCGCCGCCTAGCGGTACTGTCGTTCGTCCTGGCACTTCTGGCCAACCTCACTGTCCTGGCTTCGTCCGCATCTGCTCAGGCAGACACGGAAGTTACTGTGGGCAGCAACGAGGACAACACCTGCCCGTTCACGCCGGATGTGGGAGGCTCCGGCGTCCAGTTCTCGGTGAATGGCGGGGCGAGCTGGATCCAACCCGAGTACACCGGACTCACCGCGCGACACTGTTTGGGAGTGCCCGGCGACGACGACCCACCGTGCCAGCCCGAGCAGGGCCCTATCGGAACCCTTCCTCGCTACGACGAGGTGGGCGTGGTGTCGGATGGGGACCCAGCTGTGGCATGGGGACCGCAGCCGAGCCAGAACGGCTTCTCCTGGGACAACGGAGCGCGGCTGTACTACGCCAACCTGACCAGCAATCTCAGCGCGGGTGGTTCGGAGTCCTTCAAGGGATTCGAGGCCATCTTCGTTTCGCGGACCGACGACATCGCCGGCGCCGTTGCCGGCGAGAACAACGCCTGGATGAGGCCTGTTCGGGTCTCCAAGCAGAGCTCGGCCACGTTTGCCGACAAGGAACAGATCCGAGTCGACAACGCCGCGAGCAGCCCCTTCTTCGGCAGGGCCTACGTCTGCTGGGCCAACTTCACCGGCAACGGGGCCGCGCCGGTCAGGGTTGCCCGGTCCACCGATGGCGGGGACACGTGGAGCCAGAAGCAAGTGAGTCCGGCCAGCAACGTGGCTCCCAGGCATTGGGGACGCACCGGATGCACGATCCGCACCGACAGCAACGGGGTTGTGTACGTCTTCTGGGAGCTGTTCCAGTCGCCGTTCTTCTTCCAGCCGCCCAAGGGCAAGCTCCAGATGGTGAGGTCCTTCGACGGTGGCGTGAGCTGGACCCGGCCTCGGACCATCCAAGAGACCGTGGATCCGTGCTACTTCGTGGACCCGGTCATCCTTCGGTGCGTGATGGACGGGGTGGCCGGCGCGCGCAACGACCTGTCCGGCGGTCCCAGCGTAGACATCGCGAATGGAGCTCCCACGGGTGAAGGCGCCACCGATGACATCCTGCTTACGTGGGTGGACGGTCGGCGTGGCCTCAACAACGAGGACGTGATGGTGTCGTTCTCCGGTGACAGGGGCGAGTCTTGGTCCGCCCCCACTCCGATCCAGACAGGAGGGGATCGCGGGTACTACTCGGCAGCGGCGCTGTCTCCCGACGGATCCGATGCGTGGATCGTCTACAACGCATTCACCACGCCCTTCCGGGACACCACCTTTACACCGAGGGCCCTGGTTGGGGTGGTGAAGCACGCGGACGTCACGCCGCACGTGGGCCCCGGGGGGTTCACCGAGGTGCACCGGGGCGCGGAAGGTGACCCACGGGGGTCGTCGCAGAACAACTTGCAGGCCGAGTTCCTGGGCGACTACGTCTACGCTGACGCGACGAACGACTACGCCACGTTTGTGTGGAACGACGCCCGGAACGCGGCGGATTGTCCTGCCATGGACGCATACCGGATGTCGCTACGGACCGACGGTTCGGAGGATGACCTACCTGCTCCCGCGGTTCAGCAGGAGTGTCCGGCAACCTTCGGAAACACGGACATCTTCGGGACGTCGGTGAACGACCCGACGTAGCGCCGTAGCCGCGGCCGGCGAGGAGGGGCGCCGATACAGGCGCCCCTCCTTTCTTGCGGTCCGTCCCCACGTGATCGTGGTGGGTGATCTCGGTCACTGGTGCAGTCTCGGGGTGAATCTGGGCGGAAGGCGGCCCACTCTGCCCGTCCTGCAAACGCCCTGGTCAGAAGCGGTAGGGGTGGGATTTGAACCCACGAGGGAGTTGCCTCCCTAGCGGTTTTCGAGACCGCCGCCCTAGGCCAGACTAGGCGACCCTACCGCCGACGATTCTACAAAGGTCACGGCGGGCTCTCGGCGTCGGCTTCGTCACACGGGCGCACTTCCCGGCGCCCGGCGGCCACCGAAGAACTCTCGGAGCAGAGCGCCGGCTTCCTCCGCCCTCACCCCGCTTTGCACCTCCAGCCTGTGATTAAGGCGGGGATCCCGGACCAGGTCCCCGAGCGACCCCGCGAATCCCGCCTTCGGATCGGGTGCTCCGAACACCAACCGATCGACTCGCGCCAGCACCAGCGCACCGGCGCACATCGCGCACGGCTCGAGCGTGACGTAGAGCGTGCAGCCCTGCAGGTGCCACGTTCCCAGTCCCTTCGAGGCCTCGCGAAGCACCAGGATCTCGGCGTGCGCGGTCGGATCGGCCAGCCTCTCACGCTGGTTCCCCGCGGCAGCGAGCGCCTCCACGCCCCTTGCAACCACGGCGCCCACGGGCACGTCACCCCATTCCATACAGCTTCTGGCTTCGGCCAGCGCTAGATCCATCATGCGGTCGTCGACGGTAGACACGTCGGGAACAACCCTAGGCGATTCAGAATCCAACAGGAGCAAACGCGGCGCCGGTATGCCTTCGCCTCGCGGCCGGCCTTCTATTCCTGGTAGGACTCCCCCGGGACCTGGCGTCGCCGGGTGATCCTTCGGGCGACGAGGAATGACATCGCGAACAACCCCACAAGGCTGCCCAGAAGCGTGAGGCCGATCTTCGGCCACAGGTACACTGCGTAGGCCAGGCCACCCAGGCCACACAGCACGATGATGCCGAAGAAGAAGACGACGGCTGTGGTCTCCCAGAGCTCGGAGTCGGTCGACCCGACGGCCCCACGAAGCCGCCGAATGACCCGGTGCCTGTGGGACAGGTGCTGCCGCACCATCTTGCGGGCCTCGCGCCCGTAGCGGGCGAGCAGCTCCTCGGGAACGCGGTCGGGCGGAGTGTCGGGTCCGGCGTACTCAGGCTGCACCGCGCGCCACACCCTTCGCCGCCAGCTTGGACCGGAGGGATCCAAAACATCTCATCGCCAACGTCCTCCCCTCCTCGTCCGGCGAAGGGCGTCACCGTCGCGAGCGCATCCCGCTTCTTCCGGCCGGCACGAGCCTTATGCCCTCGAGCGGACCGGGACAAACGTGAAGGTACCATGGACCCGATCCCGGGGGAAGGGTCGGGTTCCAGGCGATAGTCTCGGTCTTGACTTAAGGCGAAAGTCCGCGTCCGCAGTTCCGAGAGCGGAGGTTCATCGCCCCATACTCAGGGGAAGCTGATACTCGATGGATGCGGCGGGGGAGCCACTGCCATGGTGAGGCGGGCGGAGGACAGTGCCGCCTGGGAGCTCATCCCCGAGAAGCCCAACCTTCGATCGGTGACCGACGCCGCGCAGGGCTGCCAGGCCTGTCCGCTGTGGAAGGACGCGACCCAGACCGTCTTCGGTGAGGGATCCGCCGGCGCCGAGATCATGTTGGTCGGAGAGCAGCCGGGCGACCGCGAGGACATCGAAGGGCATCCCTTCGTGGGACCGGCTGGAGGGCTCCTCGATCGGGCGCTCGAAGAGGCGGGGATCGACCGCCGCAAGGTTTACGTGACGAATGTGGTCAAGCACTTCAAGTTCATGCGGCGAGGCAAGCGCCGCATCCACAAGAAGCCAGGAGCCCTGGAGATCGCGGCGTGCCACCCATGGCTCCGGACCGAAGTAGAACTGGTCAAGCCGAAGGTGATCGTGGCCCTTGGCGCCACCGCCGCCCAGGCACTCATCGGCCGGACGTTTCGAGTGAGCACGCAGCGAGGGCAGTTCGTCCAGTCCGACCTGGCTCCGCTGGTCACCGCCACAGTGCATCCCTCCTCCATCCTGCGGGCTCCGGACGAGGAAACGCGCCACGATGAGCTGGGCCGGTTCGTCGCCGATCTGAAGAAGGTGGCCGGACGACTGAGCCGATGACGGAACAGGACGGGCGGTCGTTTCACTGATGGGGAATAGAGACGGCCCGGCTGGAAACAAATGGTGTATGAGACAGGCGATCCTGGGGGTGTCGATCTTCTTGGGGCTCCAGATCGTGTATGTCCTCGTGCTGTTCGGACTGACCTTGTGGGAGAGGCGGCAACTGAGCAGACCGATCGGTCGCCCCCTCCCGATTCCCAAGGCGGGTCGCGCCCCCAGGCCTGTTCCGGTGCCGTCCAACGAAGAGGATCCTCCGCTGGGCGCGTGAGCGCCCCCGCTATGCTCGACTGGACCGAGGCAACGAGAGGACCGAGCTAGGCGCTGGCTCGCAGGCCGGCTTGCTCCATGGCGAGCGTCATGTCGTGCGGGTTGGATGCTGCTTCCATCGCGTCCTCGCGTGTTACGAGCCCCTGTCGCACCAGCGAGATGAGCGACGCATCGAAGGTCTGCATACCGTAGTAGCTGCTCTCGGCGATGATCTCACGAATCTCTGCGGTGGTATTGGAGTCGACGATCCGGTCGGCCACGCGCCCGTTGTTCACCAACACCTCCAGGACGGGGACGCGTCCACCCCCCACCCGTGCGACCAGGCGCTGGCACATTACCCCTCGCAGTACGCTGGCCAGGGTGACCCTGACCTGATGCTGCTGGAACGGGGGGAAGAAGTCCACGATCCGGTTCACCGTTTCCACGGCGTCGATGGTGTGCAGGGTCGACAGGACCAGATGCCCCGTTTCCGCAGCAGCCAACGCGGCTGCGACCGTGTCGGTGTCCCGCATCTCGCCGATCAAGATGACGTCCGGATCCTGCCGCATGGCCGCCCGCATGGCGTCCACGTAGCTGTCCACGTCCACCCCGAGCTCTCTCTGGTTGACGCTGGCTTTGCGGTGGGGATGCAGGACTTCGATCGGATCCTCGATCGTCAGGATGTGGACGGCCTTGGTCTTGTTGATGTGCTCGATCATGGCGGCCAATGTGGTTGTCTTCCCGGCTCCGGTCGGCCCGGTCACCAGGACCAGCCCGCGGGGGGCCTCCGCCAATGCTCGCACCACCGGAGGAAGGCCCAACTCGTTGAAGGAAGCGCCTCCCAGCCGAACGCGCCGCATGACCACGCTGATCGACCCCCGCTGGCGGAACACGTTCACTCTGAACCGACCACCGCCCGGGATGGAGTGGGCGAAGTCCACTTCCTTCTGGGTCTCCAACAGATGCTGGCGATCGGACGGGGTGATCGCCATCGCGGCCGCCGCGGTATCAGTGGCCTTGAGGGGCGGTGCATCAATGCGGACCAGTTGCCCATCGATCCGCATCATGGGAGGCGCGCCAACGATTAGATGGAGGTCCGAAGCTCCTTGATCGGCAACCGCCTGCAACAGTGACTTTAGATCCAGCATCTTCCTCACGCACGGCGTAATTGGAGTGTTCCGATCGTACCTTGATTCGGGCATGGTCCTCTGTCTCTTGACCCGGACTTTTGTCCTAGGCTCGCCCGGAGGGCTCCTTGATCACCTGCCGCGGGGAAGCAACTTCAGCGGAAAGGTGAACAACCGAATGGGGAGACCCGGCGGCCCGCCTCCCGAAGGCGACTCCCCGACAGGGCAAAACTGGTAGCTCGCCGGCAGTGGCCCCGGACTACCGCACGCAGACCCCAAGGTCAGGCGGAGCTCTCCCATTCCGGACTCGAGAGCTCGAAAGCGAAAGGGCGGCGTGGGGGAACGCGAGATCAAGCTGATGAGATTCCTCGGGTAGCTGACAAGGTGCCAGCCCGCCCCTGCTGGCGAGGGGCTCGCGCCCGAAACCGAGAAGACCAGCGTGTCACCGACATACAGCGTGACCGTCCTCCCGGCGTCCTGGGGCCGGACGGTAACCGTGCCAGGGGACGGGCGGCTCGGTTCGGGACCGCTCGGACTCGTGGTCTCAGAGGAGGTGCCTGCCGCTCCGGCACAAGCCGGCAGGAGAAGGATCAAGCCAAAGACCAGCACCAAGCGCCGCCAGGATGTGAACATCTTCGCTCGCGGAGCCATCTGAACCAGGTTAGACCCTGAGGCCTGGGGCTAGGTTCCCGCGCGCTCCGCGCGCAATGACTTCTACGTCCGAGGCAGGAGCCGAGCTACGCTGAAAAGATGATGTTCTCGGCGAGCCCCGCGTGTTTCGTGGGGCCCCAAGCTGAGCTGCCCTGGAGCGATTCGCTCCGGCGCCCCCTGGAAGAAAGGAGCCAGTATGAGAAGGGCCTCACGACTGCTGGTGGCGGTCGCGGTCTTAGGCGCTACCGTCGCGCTTGCGGCGCCTCGCGGCTCGATCGCCACCGAGACAGCACCGTTGTGGATCAAGCACATCCAGAAGTATTCAGGTGGCATCTCGAACGGGGTTCGCCAGATGGTCAGCGTGGAGACGCAACGCGTTGGAAAGCCGAGCACTAGTTCCGCGGCGACCGCGCGGCAGCACGCCGGAAATCGTCATCTGCGCAACGTCCAGATGAACGACAACTCCTATCCGCCTCTGCCGCAGAACGAGACCGCGGTCGCCTACAGCACGGACAACCCAATGGTCGCCGTGGCAGCGTCCAACGATTATGTGAGCGGCGGCAACACCGTGATGCGAACCCGGGATGGTGGCCGCCACTGGGCTACCCTCCGGGTCAATCCCCAGTTCCGGGGAACGGGCGACTTCTGCACGGGGGGCGACCCCGCGGTCGCCTACAGCTCCCGCGACCACGCGTTCTACATGACGCAGCTGTGCTTCTTCCGGAGCCAGTCCTACTCCGAGATCCACCTCTTCAAGAGCGTCAACGGTGGAAAGACTTGGAATCCAGGGCGTCAGCGCGCCTTGGTGGCTTCGAACTTCGACTACGCCTCAGGCGAGGTCGACCCCACGGTCTTCCACGACAAGGAGTACCTGACCGTCGATAACTACCCGGCCAGCTCCCACTACGGCCGGATCTACATCACCTGGACCAAGTTCCACTTCCTGCCGGACGGGTTCGGCGACTACTGCCCGATCCAACTCGCATACACCGACAACGTCCCCACTACGAACCCGGCACTGACGACGTTCCAACACAGCCAGGTGGTTCCGGACAACCCGGGGGGTGACGGCCTTGGTGAGTCGGCCAACCAGTTCTCGGTCCCGGTGGTCGAGAAGAATGGGGACCTGGACATCTCCTACGTCATCGAGGACTGCAACAGCTCGCGGGATTTTGGGCTGCGGTTCCAGAAGTCGACCGACGGCGGTACGAGCTTCCTACCTCAGCCGGTAACCGTGAACCACCCCGGTGAATGGGCGGACAACCCGAACCCGGGCGATGTCCTTCCGCCCAAGAAGTTCCGGACCCCGGAGACCGAGTCCTTGGCCTACAGCCGGAAGACCGGCACCCTGATCTACACGGAGCAGAACTACATCGACGCGGCCAACTCGGGCATGAACATCTCGTACTGGCTGTCCCACGATGGAGGGCTCACCTGGTCCGCGGCGAAGACGCTCTCCGTGGACAATGCCGGCCAGCCGGCCCCGAACGATCAGTTCTTCGCGTGGGTCGCGGCTGCCCCGAACGGGACATTCCACGTGATCTGGCTGGACAACCGGCTCGATCCGGAGAACAGGTGGATCGACACGTGGCAGGCAACGTCGAAGAACGACGGGAGCACGTGGAAGACCTTCCGCATCAGCACCGAGAGCTGGAACCCGGACTGGGGGTTCTTCACCAGCGGTGCGTTCATCGGTGACTACACGGGCATCGCTGCGTCCAACCACGTCGTCTACCCCGTGTGGCCGGACGGGCGAAACACCAAGTTCTTCGAGACGGGCATCGGGAACACGAACATCGAGACGAACGTCGAGATCGGGGAGGGATAACTCTCGGCATCACCGTCGAGGCGGGGTGGCCCTCAGGTCGCCCCGCCTCGAACGGGTCTGAGCCGGGATGGCGACTTGGGAGACGGTGGGCGGGGTGCTGGGGGAGCTTCTCGGCACGGTACAGGCTCCCCCGACCCGAATGCCGGCGGTGTGGATAAGCGGGAGGCTCGTCGCGTATGTGCATGAGCGCACCTCGATCCTCTCTGGGAAACGCGAACCCCTCAGCGTGCGCGCCACCTTCGCTGTCAATTGCTCGTTGGGGCAGGTCAGTCACCGTCGCATCACCCGCGGGGCAGCGCTCCTTCGGTTGGCTAAGATGCCGGTGTGGATCTCCTAGTGGAGTTCTTGCGGCACAACGCCATGATGAATCGGCGGCTGGTGGAGGCTTGTCGGCAGCTCCCGCCCGAGCAGCTCGATGCCACGGCCACCGGGACCTACGGGAGCATCGGCGCCACCCTAGTCCACATCGCGAACGCCCAGGACGGGTACGCGGCGCGGCTCATGGACACCGAGCGGCCCGAGCGGCTCCCCGAGGACCCGTTCCCGGGGTTCGAGGCCCTGGCGGAGCGGTTCGCCCACGGCGACGCACAGCTCGAGGAGGCGGCGGCGCAGGCCGGCCAGGATCGCGAGGTCCAGGTGACCGGTGACGACCCGCCGGGCACGTGGTGGATGCCCGTGTCGCTGTTCCTGCTGCAGGCAGTCAACCACGGCACCGAGCACCGCTCGCAGGTGGCCACGATCCTGACCCAGCTCGGGGTCGAGCCCCCTGAGATGGACGGCTGGACCTACTTCTTCGCGAGCGGCCAGATGGTCGCGGTCTAAGCCCTCCACGCGGCGTCGAGACTCGCGCCGCGCCACGACGGTCACGCGAGCGCGGGGGAGCGCAGGGACGGTCCCTCGGCCGAACGTTGCCACACGGGCGGCTGCTTAGGCAGGGCGCGGACCAGGCGGTTGGACGAGCCCCAGCTGCACCATGGCTGTCAGGTCGTCTCGGGTGGCCCAGTGTTCGGCGAGCTTCCCCTCGACGACGCGAAACCAATGGCTCGATCGGGACGAGAACCGCTTTCCCGTCGGTGGCACCGGCCCCATGGGCCCAAGGTTCGTCCCCTCGCCAAGGAGCCGGACGGCTACCAGATCGCCCTCGGCCACGATCGCTTCGATGGCGAACTGCAGATCGGGAAACTGTCCCAGCAACCACTCCGCTGTGCCGCGCATAGCTTGGGGGCCATTCACCTTCCCGGGCTCGGACTGGCCGAACGGCGCGACACCGTGCTCCACGTACTCCTCCGCCATGAGCTCGTCACACGCGGCCAGGTTCTGCCGATTGAAGATGTCCTCAAAGTGCCGCCGAACGAGTTCCTTGTTGGTCACCGACATGGCTCCCCCTCTCAATCGTGAAGCATGTAACCATGCTCCCGCCGCTCGTCTCACCAGGTCGCGGGCTCACGGCCGGACATGCGACACCCGCCAGATGCCGGACCAGCGCAGAAAGGTTCGAACAGCGTAAGGATCGTGCGCCTGGAGGGACTCGAACCCCCAACCTTCTGATCCGAAGTCAGAAGCTCTATCCATTGAGCTACAGGCGCGAAGCTGCGAACCGTTCCTGCCGGGGGCGGGTAGCTTACCGTGCGCCAGGAGGGACTCGAACCCCCAACCTTCAGATCCGTAGTCTGACGCTCTATCCAGGTTGAGCTACTGGCGCCTCTGGTGAGGATACCAGCGACCCTTCCAGCACGAGGATGGCCGGCGCACCGCCCAGCCGTTTGCCATCGCCGTGGAGGGGAAGGGTGCTCCATGTGTCCGATCCCGGCCCATCCGCGCTTGGGACTGGCCGTTCCGCCGGCTCGACTACATCTTCGTGCGATGCGGCGAGCATGGGGGACCGACGCTCCAGGTCTGCGCCTGCTCGCGGATCTTCGACGAACCGATCGATGGCGTCGGGGCGAGCGACCATTTCGGAGTCGTGGCCGACCTCGCTGTTCCCGCTTGACCTGCTGCGAGGATGTCGGCTTTTGGCGGAGAGGGGGGGATTCGAACCCCCGAGGGGCTCACACCCCAACCGGTTTAGCAAACCGGCGCCATAGACCGGACTAGGCGACCTCTCCGCGGCCGAGTGTATCGAATCGTCACTATCCCGACAGTTTGTTTCCGGTCGCTCGCTGGGAAATCTGTAAGCGACCATGGAGAAGGAGGTAGCTATGGGCACCGGCACCGGTGACAAGGCCAAGGGCACATGGGACGAGGTGAAGGGCAAGGCCAAGCAGAAGTACGGCGAAGCCACGGACAACCCCTCCAAAGAGGCCGAGGGAAAAGTTCAACAGGTCAAGGGTGAGGGCAAGCAGGCCTGGGGCAACGTCAAGAACGCTGGCCAGAAGGTGCGAGAAGCAAAGGACGAGGTCAAGGACTAACTCCTCGACGAGAATCTTTCCGCAGCCGGTCTGGACGTCCCCTCCGGCTGGTCGATGCCTGGTCCACAAGGCCTGGGCGTCCCCGACTTCGCCATCGCCAGCTCCGAGATGACGTTTCTTCCCGGCGAAGGGCTTTCCGGCCGGGTCTGGGCCACCTGCGCCCCGGCCTGGGTCGCCGACGTCACCCAAGACTCCGACTTTCCTCGAGGGCAATTGGCCTTCGATGCAGGGTTTCGCGCCGCCGTGGCTTTCCCCATCATGCAGGGCGGCGGCGTGGCCGGGGTCTAGGAGTTCCTGAGCACCGGCATCAGCCCTCCGAACGAGGACCTCCTGAACCTGATGGCCGCGATCGGGTCGCAGATCGGGCAGTTCATGGGGCGGTGGACATCGAACAGGCTGTGCTCGACAGCGAGGCGCTCAAGACCGCCACGCTCGAGTCAGCCCTCGACTGCGTGATCACGATGGATCACGAGGGGAGGGTCGTCGAGTTCAACACGGCGGCCGAGCGGACCTTCGGGTATGAGCGAAGGGACGCGGTCGGGAAGGAACTCGCCGAACTGATTATCCCGCCGGCACTTCGACAGCGGCACCGAGAGGGGCTGAGGCGCCTGCAGGATGGCGGCACGAGCGAGATCCTCGGCAAGCGCTTGGAGCT
>WNFV01002180.1_pt1 | contig 51610 bp, 23 predicted proteins | sample 5400101 | NCBI WGS metagenome assembly WNFV01 (sample SAMN13153361, study PRJNA577476) | soil metagenome | isolation source: 115 cm soil or saprolite under grassland replicate 1 | place: USA:California | collected 2016-06-15
ACGCGGATTCACAATTTTTTTGAACTCCGAGAGTGGTTTGCCGTTTGTGCAAATGATTCGGCAATGTAGCGCAGACTGTCCAATTTGCGCCGCCCCAACACTTAGCGAGTGAATGAGACCTGCGAACTATCAGGTTTCGAAACTTCCGGCATTGGTTGGGTGAACGCGACACGCAAACTGGACAGTTTGCGGTACGGTTTCCCCCAGTTTCATTCGCTTCAGATCGCAATCATCCAATATCAACAAAGAGGCCGAATGATGAAACTCGTGATGACGAATCTCGTTATGTTCCTGTTTCCGGTCTGCATATTGTCCGCCGCTTTCGCACAGAACTCGAATCAACCCACGGCCCAGACTCCGAATCAACCGGCGCCGATTCCCCTCTGGGCGAACGGCGCGCCGGGAGCGAAGGGCGACGCGCCCGACGACATTCCGAGCGTCCAGCTTTATCAACCGCCCGCTGACAAAGCCTCCGGCGCGGCGATCGTCGTCTGTCCCGGCGGCAGTTACTCTCATCTCGCGCCGCACGAAGGGCACGACATCGCGGTGTGGCTCAACGGCATCGGCGTGACCGCGGTCGTTTTGAAATACCGCCTGGGGCCGAAATATCAACACCCGGCGATGATGCAGGACGCGCTACGCGCGATTCGCTTCACGCGGTCGAAAGCCGCCGAATGGAAGATCGATCCGAATCGCGTGGGCGTTATAGGCTTTTCGGCGGGGGGACATCTGGCATCGACCGCAGCCACGCAATTCACTGTCGGCGACCCGAACGCGAGCGACCCGATCGAAAAGCTGAGCAGCCGTCCCGACCTGCTGATCCTCGGTTACCCGGTGATAACGATGACCGATCCGTTCGCGCACAAAGGCTCGCGGCGAAATCTGCTGGGCGAAAATCCGCCGGGGCAGTTGATTGACCTGATGTCGAACGAGAAACAGGTCACCGACCAAACTCCGCCGACCTTTTTATTTCACACCGGCGACGATCCGGTCGTGCCGGTTGAGAACAGCTTGATGTTCGCCCTCGCGCTGCGCAAGAAGAAGGTCCCGTATGAATTGCACGTATACGAACACGGGCGGCACGGCGTCGGACTGGCGTCGAACGACCCGGCGTTAAGCACATGGCCTAGGCTTCTCGAAAACTGGCTGCGCGCCAGGGGCTTCGTGAATCAGTCGCGGCGCGTCTCGGAGACGGCCCCCGACAAATACCGCAATCCGGAGCTTGTCCGGCTGATCGACGAACTGCGAGTCGCGCCGCCCGAATTCGCCGCCGACTCGATGATCAAACTCTCTCCACACCCGGAGATTGACGACAAATGGAGAGCGGAGATTCTCGAAGAGGCTTTCAGAATCGCGTTCGACGCGCAACATCCGTATAAGATGAAAGACCTGAGCGAGTCTCGGGCGGAGACTCGAACCGGGTACAAGAGCATGGCCTTCGATCTGAAGATGGACAGGCTGTCGCTGCAACTGCTCGCGATTCTCAACCTGGTCCCGCTCGACCCGAAGAAAGCGCGCTCGCTGTGGGGCGAAATGCGGAAGCCTAAGCTGGAGCCGCTCAGGTGCGAGGAGACGCTCCTCTATGACGTCGCCGATTACTACCGCGCGATGGTGGGGATGGCGCGGAAGGCGTTCACGCGCGAGGAGATGAGGATCGGCGAGGAGATACAATTCGTCGACTCGCACATCGTCAACATCGCTTCCCCGGCCGAGGTCAAGGACGCCGCCATTGCGATTATGGACTTGAAGACCACGCCCGCTCAGTTCAATACGCTGGTCGAGACGTTCAGCCGCACGCTCGAAAACGTCGCGAACGATAACCGCTCGTTCTGGTTCGACATCGATCAACTCTCGGCCGCGCCGGTCGCGCTCGCGGGAGCGTGCGAGCGGCGCGGGTTTCCGGCGGACTTCCTGCTCATTCGCTTTCGCGATTATCTGGTCAGACAACTGAGCGCGCCGCGCTGCGCCGACAATCTGACGGGTGATGGAAAGCTCGTCCGGCAGCCGAAATTCGTGACCGACCTCAACGCGGCTTTGGACCGCTATGAATATATTCCGAAGATCTCCGATGACGACGTCAAACCGCGCAAGTTAGATCGCGCGGCATCGTATTATCCTTACTGGACGACGCCGCGGGCAAAGAGCCTCATTGAGAAAATATATATCCTGCGCTTCGGCCAGACTCCTAAACAAACGACCAGGGCGAAATCGAACAAGCCGCCCCAGCCGTTGTCGCTTGAAGCCAGGCAGTCTTCAGAGTGGCCATACAAATTGAGCGATTTTCTGCGCGAGATGGCCGAGTGGAAGCCGGAGCACGAGGCGTCGGCTGACGATTACTTCCACCAGAAATGCCGCCTGTTCAACGAACTGCTCGAATTATCGCCGAACAGTTCGATGCGGCTGAGGATGCTCGGCGAGTACATGGCTTTCCTGGAGCAAAATCGCTTCGAGCGCGAGGGCTTCATCGAATGGTTCCTCCACGTGTCAGACCTGCTGCGCCGTATTCGTTCTATGGAGGAAGAAGAGAAGAAACTGTCGCTCGAAGCGCTGCGATATTCAAATGACCACGTGCTTCAGCTTTGCGTAAAGCTCATGCCCGTGATCGAGGCCGCGCTACAGGCCTCGCGTAAAACTCCCACGCCATAATCATGCGAACCTTCATCGCCATCGAGATTCCTTCCGAGGTCAAATCCGCGCTCGCGGCTTTGCAAGACGATTTGCGGCGCGCCGGCGCTGATGTCAGTTGGACAAGGCCTGAAAACATTCACCTGACGCTGAGATTCCTGGGCGAGGTCGATGAAAGGCGGATCGTAGAGGTCGAGAAAGTCTGCGTCGCTTCGGCCGCCGAATTTCAGCCGTTCACTCTAAGGCTCAACGACACGGGCGTCTTTCCGAACGCGAGACAGCCGCGAGTCCTGTGGGCCGGATTGGCGGGCGAGATCGAAAAGGCCGTCGAGATGCGGAAGCGCCTCAATGATGGGCTTGCTCTGATCGGCTTCGAGCGCGAGGAGAAGCATTTTCGCCCGCACCTGACGATCGGACGGGTGAAATCTAACAGTAAGACCCGCGAACTGCTCGCGCTCGCGGACGCTCGTCAAGTTCCCGCGTTGTCATTCGTGGTCACCGAGATTGTCTTGATGAAGAGCGAACTGCATCCGGCGGGCGCGCGGTATACGCCGATAGCTAAGGTTTCCCTGTCATGAATAGGACCTATAGGACCTATAGGACCTATAGGACTGATCAGTCCTATAGGTCCTATAGGTGCTATTCATAGTGTAATTCCCTCGTCGCTGCGGCCCAGAATGAGCGCGACGTTTTTGGCCAGCGCGACCGGTTCGACGGGCTTCGCAAGGTGGCGCTGGAATCCGGCGGCGAGGGCGGTTTTTTTGTCCTGGGCCGACGCGTAGGCCGTCAAGGCGATGGCGGGCACGTCGGCGCCGTTCTCCGGCGGCAGCGCGCGAATCTTTTTGATCAAGACGTAGCCGTCCTCTACAGGCATTCCGATGTCCGAGACCAGGACGTCGGGCCTCCATTGGCCGAAAACCTCCATGGCCTCGGGGGCCGACCCGGCGGTGCGAATCTCGGCGCCGTAGCGGGTGAGCATCACGCTTAGGATTTCGCGCGTGTCGTGTTCGTCATCGACTACCAGGACCCGCACGCCGCCGAGCTTGCCCGCGCGCGTCTGCGCCCCTTCATCATCGGGGCGGGCGGCCCACAACTCCGAGGCTTCGCCCTCTACGATCTGAGTCGCCAGCGGCAGCGTTATCATGAAGTCGCTCCCCTGCCCTTCTCCGCGGCTGTAGGCGTATATCGCGCCGCCATGCAACTCGACGATGTGTTTGACGATGGCCAGCCCCAGTCCGAGTCCGCCCTGGCGCCGCCTCGACGTGCTGTCCATCTGAGAGAACCGGTCGAAGACGTACGGCAGGTATTCAGGATCGATTCCCTGCCCCGTATCGCTGACGATCAGCAGGGCTTTGCCCTCCAGTCTTTCGAGGCGGACCTCGATCAGGCCGCCCTGGGGCGTGAACTTGATGGCGTTCGAGAGCAGGTTCCAGACGACCTGTCTCAGGCGCTCCTGATCGCCGTTGAACGGCCCGACCCAGGGTTCGAGCACGATCTGCATTCTCAGACTCTTCGCCTCGACTGACGGGCGGACGGCGTCGACGGCGGCCTCGACTATAGACATCAGTTCGACCGGGCGGTTTTCGAGGGTCAGTTTCCCGGTGGCGATGCGCGAGGCGTCGAGCAGGTCGCCGACCAGGTGAGCCTGCGATTTCGCGTTGCGCTCGATGGTCAGCAGCGCCCGTTCGGCCGAGGCGCGGTCGAGCGCGCCCGAACGCAGCATCTGCGCCCAACCCAGAATCGCCGTCAGCGGCGCGCGCAATTCATGCGAGATCATCGCCAGGAAGTCGTCCTTCAACCGGCTCGCGTCCTCGGCCAGGCGGCGCGCCGCCTGCTCGCGCTCCAGGAACGCCGCGCGCTGCTCCTCGATCCACCTGCGCTGGACGCTCTGCACCACTTTGTCGGAGACAGCTTCCAACGAATTCAACATGTCTGGCTCGAGCCTGTGCTTTGCGAACATCGCGATCACGCCGATCAGGCGGTCGCCCATCAACAACGGATAGCCGGCGAAAGAGACCAGCCCTTCGCGCCTGGCCCACTCCTGGTCGCCCACGCGCGAGTCATTGGCCAGGTCGTTGGTCAGGCTCGGCGTCTTTTCTTCTGCGATCAAACCGATCTTGAACTTGCCCACCGGCACGCGCGTGTGGGCGCCGTGGATGCGGGTGTAAATGCCCGCGCTGGCCTGAAGGTCGAGCGTCTGCTCTTTGTCATTGAGCAGCCAGATTCGCGCCAAGGACGCGTCGAGATGTGTGACGATGGCCTCGGCGCATTTCTGCAAGCTCTGCCTCAACGTGATCTCGCCTGAGGTCAATATGTCGCTGACGTCGGCGCGCAGCGCGGCCTGGCGGCTGAGCCGCTGCCTGATCCGCTCGTCGCGCTTGCGCTCGCTCATGTCGCGGGCGATGCCCTGTATGCCGACCGGACGCCCGTTTTCATAAATCAATCGCGTGTTGATTTCGACGGGCAAGCGGCGGCCGTCTTTGCAAATGATCTCGATCTCGTACGGGGGAGTGTCGGTATTATTGGCCACCATGTCGGCGATCGTCTGGCGAACCAGCTTCAGGTGCTCCGGAGCTACGATCTGACCGATGTCCATCTTCAGGACGTCCTCGCGCTTGTAGCCAATGAGCCGCTCGGCCATCAAATTGAGCGAAGTGAACCTGCCTTCGAGATCACAGGTGTAGATTATGTCATTGGCGTTATCGAACAGCTCCTGATAGCGCGTTTCGGTGGCGCCGCGCGCGGCCTCGGCGCGCTTGCGTTCGGTGACGTCGCGAACGACCCCGGTGAAGACGCGTTTGCCGTCCGCGGCGTACTCGCCGAAGGTGACTTCGACCGAGATTTCCTTCCCCCCCTTGCGCAGCCCCTTCAATTCGACGCCCGTCCTGGCCGCGCGTTTCTGACCCTTCTCCGCGCCCCGCCGCGCGACTTCGCTCAGGCGGCTCATGAAATCCGGCATGATCTGCGTCAGTTCGGCCCCGATCATCTCAGCCGCTTTGTAACCGAAGACCTTCTCTACCGACGAATTGACGAAGAGAATGCGGCCGTCCTCGCCGGCGGCGAGGATGACGTCCGAGGTCGTCTCGGCGACCCTGCGGTAACGATCCTCGATTTCGCGCAAAGCGCCCACGATCCGCCCCCTCTCGCCGATCTCGCGGATGACGCTCATCACCAGGATTCCGTCTTTGGTCTCTATCCGCCGTCTGGTGATTTCCGCCTGAAACTCCCGCCCGGCGCGGTCGACCAGAACGGATTCGAACTGTTCGCTCGCGCCGAGGTCTCCTCCGTAAGGATCGGCGCCGGGCTCCTCCTGCGTATCGCGGCGCACGACGGCGACGGACTCCGACCGCCCCGTTGTCAAAGTGTCCACGCTCTGGCCGAGAAGCTCATCGCGCCTGTAGCCGAACAGCTTTTCGGTCTGCGAGTTGACCAGCGCGATCCGGCCCTCCTGATTGGCCACGACGATCGCGTCGGGCGCGAACTCCACCATCTCTTGAAACCTCGTCCGCGACGTGACCAGGTTGTTGACCAGGCCGCGGTGTTCGCGCATGTCGCGCGCGACGGCCAGCACGCCCGTGATCTTGTTCTGTTTGTCGTGCATCAATCCGAGCGAAAAGCTGACGGGAATCGCCTCGCCGTCCATCGTGCGGACCTCGATTTCGAGGTTGGCCAAACGGCCCGTCGGGGCAATCTCCATCAACTTCCACGGCGTGGCCGGTATCGCGTCCGAACCGCAGACGACAGCCAGGGGGCGGCCAAGGATCGAACTTTCCAAACACCCTAGCAGCGCGGCGGCGGCCGGATTGGCGCGGGTCACCCGGCCCGAACGATCGGTCAGAAACACCGCCTCGGTCATCGAAGAAACGACCTGCTGGAAGAGGTCTCGCGTCTCGGCTATCTCAGCCGCGCGGCGCTCAAGCTCGAATTGCGTGTTGGTCAACTCGGCGTAGGCGCTCTGCAGGTTGGCGAACATGTCAGGCCAGGCGGCTTCTCGCAACCGCCTGACGCCGTCTTCGCGGTCGTTCGTCTCGGTGTTCTTGGATATCCAACTCGGCAAACGCATGTCTATTACCTCCAAAATACAATGGCCGTAGCATTATTCATCATTCATGATGCATTTTCATTTCATCTATTAAGGATCGAAGCTGCGCATTACGCGCAAAATATCGTGGGACAGACTTTAGTCTGTCTGTCCGTGAAATGAATCAGCGCCGGACAGACTAAAGTCTGTCCCACTCTTTTAAGGATCGAAGCTGCGCATTACGCGCAAAATATCCACGCCGGTGAAATCTTCCTGGCGCGCGCATTCTTCGAGCAGTGGGGTGTTTATCATCGCGGCTTCATAAACTCCCGGAAGATTGCCGGCGTCGCGCGGCGACCCCATCCATTCGGAGGGGGCGCCGATCTGATAATTGGCGATCTTGGATTTATCTATCACCAGGTGATGCGTGATCATTCCGCGCCCGCACTCCCAAAATCCGGCGCTGATCTTTTTCTCGGGGATGAGAAATCGGACCGACATCCTCAACTCGCCCCGGCGGATGTAATCGAACGCTTTCAACAGGTCGGCGTATGCGACCATCGCCGCGTAGGCCACCTGATAGGCCCTGGCGCGGTTGCGCTCCAGGGCGTTCGGCTTTTCGGGGATCAACCATCTCAAGGTCGTGGCGGGCCGCTGCCCCTTGGGCAAGTAGATTTCCAGGCTGCGGCGCGCCGGCCTGATGAATTCGCAATTAAACGCGCCGCCGAGAGCGTTGATCCACAACCGGGCGAGAGGCCCGGTCTCCATCGCCTCGCGATCCCAACGCGGCGCCGCGTTCCAGGAATACCGCTCCTTCCAATTGCGCGGGGCCGGCTCGGGCAAGGTCTCTTTGTTCCAGGGGTGCCAGGGCGAGACCGGGCCGTCCAGCGGATCGGCCTTGACCTGACCGCCCTCCCACTGCCTGTAATAGGCGTGATCGACGAATTCCTCGATGCCGATGTTGACGTCCGAGAGCCGGCCGGTTCGCGTCTCGCCGTCGATGATCACGCCCGGCGCCGACATCCGGCGCGAGCCCCATTCGTTGATGTTGAGATAATTCGCGTCGTAACTCTCGGGATCGTCCCACAACCCGGCGCTGATCAGGTTGACCGGCGTCGCGCCGACGCGGGCGTAACGAGGCTCGGCCTCGTAAAAGAAATCGACCAGGTCGTCCCAGACGCAGGTGAGTTTCTTCGAGTAATCGAGCAGCGCGTTGATCCGGCCCAGAACCTGATTGAACAGCTCCCGGTTGGCTTCGACGGCGATTCCCGCCGGGACGACCGTCGTCGGGTGGGGGTGTTTGCCGAAGATCAGCGTCGCAATCTCGCGCCCCAGACGGGCCATCTGCAGCGCTTCGAGATAGAGGTGACCGCTCATCGGGTTCATCCCGCGCATCAAGTCGGCGACCGACTCCAGCCCGTGCTTTTCCACGCCGGCGGGCGTCGTCTTCTGCGCCCTGGCCCACAACGAGAGACTGGTGCGACTGACCGCGCCTTCCGAGTAATCGGGGCCGGCGAGGACGAACAGGTGATGGATAAGCTCGTCAATCATCTCGCCGCTGCTCGCCAGGTTCCGCGCGACGACGGCCAGCGGCGGCGGCGGCGTTCCGGCGGCCATCTCCACCGCCATCGCCGAAGCTATCGCATGCGCGCCGCTCGAAGTGCCGCAGATGCGGCTCGAGATGTGAACGGCGTCGGACGGCCGCCTGTCTCTCAGGATCGTTTCGCAGGCGCCGGACTGCCTGCTGAATTCCCCGCACTCGACGTGCGCGTCGAGCGTACGCCGGTTGGCGAAATCGATTTCGGCGCTCAGCATGAAACGCCCGCAGATCCGAGTCACCGGCTCAATCTCGAAAGTCCCGACTCCGAGATCGCCAGAGAGTTTCTCCAACATGCGCTCCCGGTTGAGCGCCCGTCGACTCCGCCCGTCCGGGGCGCTGTCGAAAGACGCCTTCGCCTCCCCTTCGCGCAGAGAGGCGCGACCATCCATATCAGAATCAATAGGAAGATTTTTGAAAACCATTAAAACCTTGGCGCTCCCTGACGCTTGGCCAAAACGCTTTCGCCAGACCGCGATAATGGCGAAAGTGGCTCGCGAGCGTTAGCCCATGTAAACGGTCAGACTTCTTTCACAGCCGCGGGAGCTTTCTATAATAAATGTAAGCAGTCAGGTATGGAAATGATTACACCGCAAAATTTTTTCGGCGCCGCTTATGTAGTCAAATCGCCGGGTCCGGGCGAGCCAGAGCCAGGTGATTATCCGCGAAACCGCGCTCGGTGCAACCGATGCAGCTTCCGCCGACGCGAGCGCATCCACCATAACTTCTCGACCATCCAGTTACGGGGACCGGGCATTTGACGACCGGACGACTTAACGGATCGAATCCGACCGCCGGCGGATATTCCAGACGTGGAGGCGACGGATACGTTTCGTGATTGTAGAGCCAGCGAGGACGGCGTTCCTCATCCAAATCAAGGGGCACGAGTCGAGCCAGATGGAGGAAGACGTAGATGAGGGTCTCAATAAAACCTTCGCCGGTGGGGGCGCATCCCGGCACGTTGATCACCGGCAATCCAAAAGAATTGGCGGAATCGGCGGAACCATCAGAACCGCCGCCCCGGCGAGCGACTCGTCGGCTATGGCGCCTTCGAGCACGAGCACGAAAGGAGAGAGCCTCCCTTTCGCGGCCTGTTCCAGGTTCGCGAGAAAAGCGTCTCCGCTCTCCATAGCCATGTCTGGATGCACCAATATGACGCGCGGCGCGTCGGGCACATTGCCCAAAATCAGATCCTCGATGCCAGGCTCCGACGACCCCAGCATCGCCCTCGTGCAACCGTTACACCCGCCTCCGCTCAACCAGATCAGGTGCACCGCTTCGAGCGAGGATACTTCGCTCAACATCAAACACTCCTCAGAAAATCCCTGGGTACGCATCGCTTCCAGCGTGCAGTCTCGGCGAAAGACCTATTGACCGGAATCAGTCGCCCACAAACCTCAGGCGATGCGTACCCAGGTCTGGTTCCTATAAATTCGTCTTTCGCCGAGACCGCACGCTGGAAGCGATGCGTACCCAGGGCGCGTTTTCATTGTTTCAGGGCGTCGCAACGCGACATGAACGACTCCTCAGAAAATAGCCACGTAGGCGCCGAACTTATTCGTCACGTGATGGTCATGTGAAGAATAAGTTCGGCGCCTACGTGGCGTGTTTTCATTATTTCTGTGCGCCGCCGCAGCGACAGGAACCACTCCTATTAAACAAACCGCTCAGTCAAACTCGTGACCGCCCCTTCCGACGCGGATGAAACCAGCGCGGCGTATTTGTGGAAGACCCCAGAAGTGTACATGGGCGAGGGCGGCCTCCATTCGGCCAATCTGGCCTTGATCTCTTTATCGGAAAGCTCGACGTCGAGCCGTCGTTTTTCGATGTCAATGACGATGACGTCCCCTTCGCGCAGCGCGGCGATGGGGCCGCCCACGGCGGCTTCGGGGGCGACGTGGCCGATCATCAACCCGCGCGTGGCGCCGCTGAATCGCCCGTCGGTCATCAGCGCCACGCTCTCGCCCAAGCCTTCGCCGACGATGGCCGCCGTCACGCCCAACATCTCGCGCATTCCGGGGCCGCCTTTCGGGCCTTCGTAGCGTATCACCACGACGTCGCCGTCTTTGATCTGTTTGCCCGTGACGGCTTTCATCGCGTCCTCCTCGCGTTCGAAGATTCGCGCGGGGCCGCGGTGGTAATGGCGCTCGTGCCCGGCGACCTTGACGACCGAGCCTTCGGGCGCGAGGTTCCCTTTCAAGATCACAAGCCCGCCGCTTTGTTTGATCGGGTTGTCGGCGGCGTAGATCACGTCCTGCCCCGGAGTCTCACTGGCCAGTTCCGCCTCCTGCCCGATGGTCAATCCGCTGACGGTCATCTGGCCGCCGTTAATATAGCCCTTTTCGACGAGCCGGCGCGCGACCAGGCCGATTCCGCCCGCGCGCCCCAGATCAATCGCCGTATATTTCCCTCCGGGCTTCAGGTCGGCTATCAACGGCGTGCGTTTGCTGATCTCGTCAAAATCTTCGATCTTCAAATCGACGCCGGCCTCGCGAGCCATCGCCAACAAGTGGAGAACGGCGTTGGTCGAGCCTCCGGTAGCCGCCACGCCGGCGATCGCGTTCTCGAAAGATTTGCGCGTCAGGATGTCTTTCGGTCGCGTCCCACGCCGCAGCAGATCGACCACGTATTTGCCGGCTTCCACGGCCGTCTTCTCTTTCAGCGGGTCGGTGGCGGAAACGCTGCCCGTGCCCATCACCGCCAGGCCGATGAATTCCACGACCATCGCCATCGTATTCGCGGTGTATTGCCCGCCGCACGCGCCCGCGCCGGGGCAGGCCACGTTCTCGATCTCGCGCAGATCGTCGTCGGACATCTTGCCGGCGGCGTTCGCGCCGACGGCTTCAAAAACATCCTGGATCGTCACGTCGCGCCCACGGAAATTGCCCGGCGCGATCGAGCCGCAATAGAGGAGCATTCCGGGAATGTTCAATCGGATCAGCCCCATCGCCGCGCCCGGGATCGTCTTGTCGCAGCCGACAAGGGCGATCAAGGCGTCGAACATATAGCCGCGCGCGACCAACTCGATTGAGTCGGCGATCAGGTCGCGGCTGACGAGCGAAGCCTTCATACCTTCCGTGCCCATCGTCACACCGTCGCTGATCGAGACGGTGTTGAACTCCATCGGCGTGCAGCCCGCGGCGCGGACGCCCTCTTTGACCTTCACTGCCATGTCGCGGTGGTTGAAATTGCACGGCATGGTCTCAATCCACATGTGCGCGACGCCGACGATCGGTTTGGCCAAGTCTTCGTCGGTGAAGCCGATGGCTTTGAGCATCGAGCGCGCCGGAGCGCGGTCCCGACCATTCGTGATGACGTGACTCAGGTGCTTCGGATTGAATGACATAGGCAAGTTCCCAGCAAAAAGGCCCTGCGGCCCGGTTAACCTTTATAATGATTTAGTCAGCAGTAATAGTCGGCGAACAGGAAGGCGCATTGTGGCTGAGATTTGCCCATGGCGCAAGACCGGGAAAGAGAGGACAAGGAGAGGAGGAGACAAGGGGACAAGGGGACAAGGGGACAAGATGTTTTTCTCCTTGTCTCCTTGTCTCCCCTTCTCCTTGTCTCTATACGGTCTTCTCAACGGCAGCGGCACGTGTTGTTAGTCGTGTCCCTGTCGTTGATTGTGAAAACTCGACCAGATTTGACCACTGCGAGGCCCGATCTGGCCTGGGCCATCGGACTGATGTTGACCAGGGCGAATACCCTGTCGGCGCGCAGCGTCATCAGGTTGCCCAAGCGGGTCGTATCGCCCTTGCCGGTAAATAGGAATCCGCCGCGGCCGCACTTGGTGACCTGGAAATCGCCGGTGCAGGAGTCGAATTGCAGAGTGCTGCCGCTGCGGTCGTCCTGAATACAGACGTCGTAGCCGCCGGCGCGCGAAAAGCCGCCGATCGCGATGCCCTGAACGGGTTCATTGAGGCCGCCGATGGGGCCGATGAGCGTCGCCGCTCCGGTCACCAGGTTGACGGTGTAAAACTGTGATTGATTGGCGCCCTGCGGGGTCAGTGAGGCGAAGCCCGCGTTGCTTGGCGACGCGATGTCGAAACCTACCTGCCCTCCATTCGCCGCCACGCCGAGCGAGCCGATGGTGAAGAGCTGACCCATGTTCGGCGAGACCACGGGCGTAACTCCGGGGGCCGATCCTTGCCTGACGAGCACTCCCGCAGCCGGATTAATGCCGAAAAGCGTAGTTGTCGTCGAGCCCTGGAAGCTGTTGGTGTAAGCCGAGCCGACGAGTCCCGGATTCTGCCCGGCGTTCGGATCGCCCGGGGCGAAAGCCAGCGGCATGTCCGCAGGGGCCGCGTTCGCGACCGTGCCGTCGTTAGGATTGAGCCGGATATTCTGACCGCCGTCGCTCACCAGACGAATCCGGTCGGGCACGGGATTGAAATCGAAACCAAAACTATTCCCGTTCAGCGTGAACCCGGAAGACCTGTTCACCCGAATGGCAATCGCCTTACTTGAATCGATGAGGATCATGTAGAGACGATTGGACGAGCTGAGAGCGTAAAGCTGCCCGGTAGCCGGACGGAAATCCAGGCCGACAATCCTTTCACGGCCGGACAATCCTCTGATGACGCGCGAGCTATTGATCACGCCTGGCGTTGCGGCGTTGAAGCTCACCAATATATTGCTCGGCGTGACGGCGAAAACATCGGGCAAGCGGACTTCGATCGCGATGTCAAGAATTATATCGCCGCCGCCGATGGCCCCGATGAGCGTCGACGCGCCGGTCGTCAAATTTACTGTGAAAAGATTCGTGGTCGCACCGCCGTCCGTATTGAACGAGGCCAGCGCCACGCCGGTCTCCGACGAAATGTCGAAGCCGAGGACGCCGTTCGGATCGACGCCAGTTCCCAGTGAACCGACGGTGAAGAGTTGGCCCATATTCGGCGAGACCGCGGGCGTAACTCCGGCGGCCGTACCCTGCGTGACGAGCGCGTTCAGATTGGAGTCAATCCCGTAAAGCGTCGTCGACGACGCGCCGAGGAAGCTGTTGGTGTAAGCGGAGCCGACTACATTCGGAGTCTGTGCGGCGTTCGGATCGGCGGGGGCGAAAGTGAGCGGCATGTCCGGAGGGGGCGCGTTCGCGATCGCGCCGTTGTTCGGATTGATACGGAAGTTCTGATTGGCGTCGCTCACCACACGAATCCGGTCGACCACGGGATTGAAATCAACCCCGAACGACTGGCCGTTCAAGGCCGTAGCCAACGGCGCTGCGCCCACCTGCGTGGCGACTCCGGTCCGCGTGTTGATGGTGTAAGTGCGGCTGGCGTTACTGAGCGCGTAGAGCACCCCCGTCGCGGGCCGGAAATCAATGCCGACGAGACTTTCACCAGAGCCCAATCCCGAGATGGAGAGCGAACTGCTGATGGCGCCCGGCACGCCGGGATTGAAGCGGATCAATTTGCCGCCGGCCGTAAGCGCATAAACAGTCTCAGGCCGAACCGCGTACGCGATGTCGCGGATCAACCCCCTTCCGCCGATGGGCCCGACCAGCGTCGCCGCGCCGGTCGTCAGGTTGATCGTGTAAAGATTCGACGTCCTTGCGCCCGGCGGCGTCAACGAGGCGAATGCGGCGTTGGTCACCGGCGAGATGTCGAATCCGACCATATCGTTAGTGTCGACGCCGAGCCCGCCGACGGTGAAGAGTTGCCCACTGTTCGGCGAGACCGGGGGCGTAACTCCGGCGGCCGTACCTTGCGTGACGAGCGCGTCGCGATTTGAATCAATGCCGTAGAGCGTGGTCGACGTCGATCCCGAGAAATTATTCGTATAAGCCGAGCCGACTACATTCGGAGTCTGTGTGGCGTTCGGATCGGTGGGGGCGAAAGCGAGCGGCATGTCCGGAGGGGCCGCGTTCGCGATCACGCCGTTGTTCGGATTGATACGGAAGTTCTGACCGGCGTTACTAACCACACGAATCCTGTCAACCGTGGGGTTGAAATCAATCCCGAACGACTGGCCGTTCAAGGCCGTAGCAATCGCCGCCGTGCCCACAGCCGTCGCAGCGCCTGTGGACGGATTGATCGTATAAATGCGGTTGGCGGTGCTTAGCCCGTAAAGCTGTCCGTTTGCCGGGCGGAAATCAATGCCGACGAGGTTTTCGCCACTCGACAGCCCTGTGATGAAGCGCACGCTGTTGATCATACCGGGCTGGCCTGGATTGAAATTCAATAGCGTGTTCTTGTCAGTGAGGGCGAACATGGTCGCCTCATAGGGCTGGCTGGCTGAACACGAATTAAAACTCGAAGGGCCCTGGCCTTGCGCAATGGCAGGCTGGACTGGAACTCCGAGCATCGGCGCAAGCGGGCTGGCGCAGCAGAGTATAATCAGCGTAATGGACAACCATCGTTTGTAATTCTTTTTTGTACGAGTTCCGGGCATACGTTTCTCCTCCAATGAAATGGACTTCGAGCAGCCGGCCAAATTCCGTTCGGCTGGCAAACTCTGTAATGATTTTTCCGGTATTTTCCGGCTCCGTTAGAGGCGAGACCCTGATGAGAGAGAGAAGTCAGCGTTACGCTTATTAAACGCTCTATGGCGTCAGCGTCTATTCTTCACACTTTCATCTTTAATCAGGATCACCGCTCAGCCAGACACTAGGGGCAGACACCAGGGGCAGACATTGGGAGCGGACTTTGGGAGCGGACTTTGGGAGCGGGCATGTAGGGGCAGATATTAGGAGCGGGCATTGGGGGAGAGACACCTTACATATTACGCGGAGATTCTATCAAACGAGATTGCTGAAGCCTACTGAATATTACTTAAAATTTTCTCCTTCGTGTAAATATTTCGTGGCAAAAGGGCATGTCAGCTATTCGTACCTTAACGCTTCAATGGGATCCAGCCTCGACGCCTTAAATGCGGGGTAGAGTCCGGCGATCAGCCCGATCGCGACCGAGACGCTAAATCCTATGAAGACATACAGCAGTGGCACTTGCGAGGGCATTAATACCGCGTTGAGCAGAAGGCTGATTAGAAACCCGACGACGATGCCGATGATTCCGCCCACGCCGGTCAGCATGCTGGCTTCGAGCAGGAACTGCAGAATGATGTCGGCTCGGCGCGCCCCGATCGCGCGGCGCACGCCGATCTCCTTCGTCCGCTCGGTCACCGAAACCAGCATGATGTTCATCACGCCGATGCCTCCGACTAACAGCGCCACGCTGACGATCGGAAAGACGATCATCGCCACCATCGCCAGTATCTGGTTGAAACTTTCGAGTATCCCGCTCGGCGTAGTGATTTCGAAACTGTTCGGTTTGTCGAAGGGGACCTGGCGGCGGCGGCGCATTAGATCGGTCGCCTCGTCAACCAGTTTGTCGAGTTGTCCCTGTGTCGCGCCGAGGGCCACAAAATGGTCGTCCTGATTCGGGTACATCGCATGCATCACGCTGTAAGGTATGAAGACAAAACTGTCGGCGGGAGTGTTACCGCCGCCGAACGGGCTTTTCGCCTTTTCGAGCACGCCGATGACGCGGAAGATCTTGTTGCCGACCTGAATTTCTTTGTCGAGCGGCTCGTATCCGGTGAAAAGCTTCTCCGCGATCTCGTGGCCGATGACGGCGACTCCGACGCTGTGATGGTCTTCGGTTTCGGTGAAGAATCGCCCGCGCGCGATGCTCACTTCGCGCGTATCGGCGTAGCTAGCCCAGACGCCGCGAACCTGAGGCGTGCGGACTTCGTTGTTGCGGAACTTGACCGTCGGCGGCAGTTCGGGAGGGCGCAGGATCGGAGACGCGGCAATCGCCGAAGGCAGTTGGCTCAAGGCGATCGCGTCTTCGAGCGTGATCGGCTTACGCTTGCGCTCCTCCTCGGTGAAATCGCTATGTCGCGGGCCGCCGCCCCACCGGCTGACGAAGGCCACGTTACTCCCGAACTGCTCGATCTGTTCTTTCACCCCCGCCTCGAGGCCCTTCGCCAGCGAGGCCACGCCGATCACGGTCGCGGTCCCGATCACAACGCCGAGCACTGTCAGGAACGAGCGGAATTTGTGCGACCACAACGTGGTCATCGCCTGAGTGAAGAGTTCTTTCGCCTGTTGTTTGAGCATAAACGCATTGACTCTATAGATTTCGAGGAAAAGAATTTCAGCCACGAATGAACACGAATAATCACGAATCTTTATTCTAGCTCGTAACGATTCGTTTGTTCTCCTTCGCTACTATTTCGTGAACATTCGTGTTCATTCGTGGCTGAAATTCTTATCCTGAATGCCATATCTTCGGCCCCCCGAGTTCATTCCGACCTCAACGCCACAATCGGATCGAGTTTGGCCGCCTTCCATGCCGGATAGATTCCGAAGATCAGCCCGACGCCGCTCGACACGCCGATCGCCAGCGCGGCGGCCCACAGCGGCAACTCAGCCGGGATCGGCGTGAATTTGACCAGGATCACCGAGATGCCGTACGCGACGCCCAGGCCGATCAGCCCGCCGATCAGGGAGAGCGTAGTCGACTCGACCAGGAACTGCGCCAGAATGTCTTTGCGGCGCGCGCCGAGGCTCTTGCGAATGCCGATCTCGCGCGTCCGCTCGGTCACGGTCACGAGCATGATGTTCATGATCACGATGCCGCCGACCACCAGCGAAATCGAGACCACCCCCAGCGCGACCGCCGCGACCATTCCGAAGATCGCCTGGACGAACTTGTTGATCGCGTCCGAGGTGAAGACGCCGAAAGTTTCCTTGTCGTTGTATGCGAGCTTGTGGCGCGCGCGCATCAACATCTTCACCTGATCCTGCACGTCTTCGAGTTTGGCCCAGTCGTACCCTCTGACGGAGATGGTCAGGCTCTGGCGCGCGCCGAAAACTTTCTGGTGTGTCGAGAGCGGGATGATGACGAAATCGTCGCGCGATTGGCCGAAGAATGACCCCTGCTCTTTCGCCACGCCGACGACCTCGAACGGCAGGCCGTCGATCTTGATTTCGCGCCCTACCACTTCGCGCGCGCCGAAGAGTTTGTCGGCGATCTCCGCGCCGATCATCGCCACGCTGCGGCGGTGTTCGTTGTCGGTTTCGCTGATGTACCGCCCGAACTCCGGCTGAGTGGAATCAATGTTGACCATGTTCGGCGTGGCGCCTTTGACGGTGACGTTGGCCATCTTTTCGCGGGGCGACCTGACCTCGGCGCTCGAAAATCCTTGCACGCCGATATTCTGAGCTAAGGTCATCCGCTCGCGCAGGTAATCGGCGTCTGCCAGCGTGATGTCCTTATTGCGGCGGTTGGCGTTGATGAACTCCTCGAAGCTGGTGATCAACCCGAATTTGTCCAGGATCACCGTGTTCGCCCCCAGGTCGGCGGTCACCGTGCGGTCAATGTAGCGGAAAAATCCCTCGATCACCGCGGCCACGGCGACCACTGTCATGACGCCGAAGATCACGCCGAGCAGCGTCAGGAACGTCCTCAACTTATGCGCCCGCAGCGACGCGAGCGCTATCTTTACGCCTTCCAGAAATCTCATAAGCGCGCCTGCAATTCTGTTTGTCGAATCTTCATAACCGTAAACAGAAAATAGAAACGATCCATTAACAGCCTTGGTTGCAAATATCGAGAGACTCTCACGCGCGCGCCGGCGCTGACCTATGCCGCGCCGGCGGGCGAATTGAAACGCGTGACGTAATACGAGTTGACCTCCTTCATCCATCGCCGAATGTCGGCGGCCAACTTTTCGGCGCCCCTCTTCCAATCCCGCTCACGATAGCCGAGACGTCGAGCGAGCGATTTGAACTCATCAGAGTCTGCTTCGGGAAGAGCCAGATCGCTCGCGTCGCCGCGAACTATCCTGAGCGCGTCGATCAGATTCCGCAAAAAGAGGTAAGCCGCGCGCAACGTCTCGCTCTCAGCCTCGGAGATGAGGCTCAACCGGCGCAGTCTGTCGAGCGCATCGAGCGTGTTCGTGACTCTGAGTTCCGGATGATCCTTGCCGCGCAGAAGCTGCAGGTACTGCGCGGCGTACTCGATGTCGATGATCCCGCCGGAGCTGTATTTGACGTTGGTCTGACCCGGCTTGACAAGTTCGCGCGTCTGGCGACGGCGCAGATGCATCGCGTTCTCCCAATCCCAGGGGGTGCCGCTGTAGGTAAAACTGTCGCGGCGCTCTTCCACGAGCCCGCCCAGGGCCTCGTCTCCGGCCACCCATCTCAATTTGATGAGCGCCTGGCGTTCGAACGGCGCCGCCTCCCCGTTCTCGCTGTAGTAATCGGCCAGTCGCTCGAACGGAGTGGCCAGCGCGCCCGCCTTGCCGTGTGGCCTGAGCCTGAGGTCTATGTGAAAGACGCCCTTCTCGCGGGCCTCGATGAATTCGACCACATGCTGCGCCAGACGCTCGAAGAACAGACCGTTGTCTATCGGCTTCGGGCCAGTCGTCCGCCCCGGCCCGTCATGAACGAACAACACTTCGAGGTCGGAGGCGTAGCCCATCTCTCGCCCGCCGAATTTGCCCAGGCCGCAGATCGTGAACCGCGCCGGAGAACCGTCAGCCCGCGCCGGCTCTCCATGCAGTTCGGCGACGCGCTCGTAACATATCCTGGCCGCCTCGTCGAGAGCGACCTCGGCGAGATCGGTCAGCGCCTGAGAGAAATCCATCAGCGTGACCTGCGGGTCGAGCAGATGCTTGACATCGATCAGAAAGACCTGGCCGTCCTTGAACCGGTTGAAGGCTTCCTTCTTATCCTCAAAAGTACGAGACCCTGATAAAGACTCGGCGAGCCGCCGTCGCAGCGATTGTTTGCCCGGCCTCAATTCGGTCTTAGTGAAGTCCTCTAAAATCGGGAGGAGGTCTTTGAATCGCAAACTCAGGAAGTCGTCCCAAAGGAAGTCGCTCGACCCGAGCAAATGAGCGAGCAGATTCATTCCTTCATTGCCGGCGAAGAACGAAACCATACGATCGGGAATGCGCTCTTCCGCGACCTTGTCCAGGAACTGATCGAAGTGGCGCATCGCTTTGGCCGGGTCCGGGGCTTCGGGCAGAAAGCGGGTGAACTGTTTGATCAGCGCGACGGTCGTCCGCAGCCTCTCTTGCTCCCGCCCGTCTTCGATCTTGCGCCCCCAACTGTCCGCGATGAAGAAGCGATCCCTCGCCTCGCGCCCGACGCTGCGGATTTCGACCTTGTGGATGTATATGCCGCGAATGCTGAGCGCGTTCGAGAAGGCGTAGAGGAAAGCGAAGGCGTCCTCGGAATGCGCGTCCATTACAGTCCAATCGCGTGAGAGCTGATTATCGAAGCGAACCTCGACGGGAGAGAGCAGGCCGCTCAACCGCTCGTTCATCTTCTCGATGCGCTCCGTCAGGAAGCGATTCAAACGCTCCCTGGCCCGCTCGTCCGAGCCGGACGCCAACATCAGGACGAGCGTTTGCAACTCCTGTTCGAACTCGCGCCGCTTCGCTTCATCAAAGTTTTCTCCGGGCTTGGCGCGGACATTGAAGACGTCCACTATCTTGCGCGGCGATGATTGCGGCGCTTTGCCCCTGGTCGCCCGCCGGGTCAAGCGAGGGCGACCTTCTCCGGGCTGTCGGCGCGCGAACGAATAGATGTTCCCCGCCCGGATGTCCAATCCGAAGGACGACAACAAACCGCAAAAGATCGAGAACTCCGAAAGGTAATCGTATCCGACGATGACGATGTCGAATTCGTCCGGCCCGCGCTGCGTGACGCGGCATTGCGCGGGACGCTCACGATCGAGCGCGCATGACATTTTGATGTGCGTCGAGATTTCTTCGGGAGAGAATGTCGCAAAGTAATCCTCGTCCATCCGGGCGAAGAAATCCTGAATGGCCTCCTTGCCGACTTCCGGACAGAGAGACTCTATCGCCTGCTTTGACTCTGCGCTGATCACGCCACATTCCTCATATATTAAAACTGTTGGCCACAGAGATCACAGAGGGCACAGAGGGAATCAATGATTTCTCTGTGCCCTCTGTGATCTCTGTGGCTATTCATCCACAGTTCATATCCGCAGCATCTTATTTTATCATTGAGCTATGACACCGCCGAACGTCAAAGACCTGCTGCTCGCCCCGCGCCTCGATCCACAGCAGGTCATCGCGCTGCTCAGCCCTTACGGGTTCAAAGAACCGACCAAGGCGGACGCTAATCTGCAAGCGTTGGCGGACGACGCTCCGGCGCGCCGGTCGCTGGCCGACATTCTCGAAGATTTGCTGGACAACGCGTCGCAGTCGGCGGATCCTGATCAGGCGATCAACTATCTCGAAAGATTCGCCCGCGCCGCCGTCAACAAAATTCATCTCTTCTCCTACCTCAAAGATTCTCCGCGCACGTTGGAGATTCTGGCCAAGACCTTCGGCGGCAGCCCCTATATGGCCGAGATCCTGATCCGCGACCCGCACTATCTCTACTGGGTGACCGACCCGCAGGTTCTCTACGACGCCAGGAAAAAGCGCGAGATCGAGCGCGAGCTGGCGCGCGCGCTGAGGACTATCGCCGACGAGCGGAAACGGCTCGATTACCTGCGGGCCCTCAAGCGAAGAGAGATGTTGCGAATCGGGGTGCGTGATCTGTTGCGGCTTTGTTCTGTCAGAGAGACTCTGGCCGACCTGTCGACCCTGGCCGAAGCGTTGATCTCTGCGGCCCATTGGATTTGCTCTTTCGCGTTGCGCCGCGAATACGGGATTCCCAGAAAGGCTTTCGGCGGCTTCACCATTTTGGCGATGGGCAAGCTCGGCGGCGGCGAGCTTAACTTCAGCTCGGACGTCGACCTGATCTATCTCTACGCGTCCGACCAGGAAGAGGTCGTGGAAGAGGCCGCGACGATTTCGGCCTCGGAATATTTTCGCCGCCTATGCCAGAAGATCACCGTGGCCTTGAGCGAATTCACTGGTGAGGGCTACGTCTACCGCGTCGATCTGCGACTGCGGCCGGAAGGCAAGGCGGGCAATATCGCCTACTCGCTCGACGGCTTTGAGCGTTACTACCAATCGCGCGGCGAGACGTGGGAGCGATTGGCGCTGCTGAAGGCATGGCCCGTCGCGGGCGACCGCTCGCTGGGCCGGAGATTCCTCGAAATGGCGCGCCCGTTCATTTACGACCGGCCATTCGACCTCAAAACTTTGGAAGAGGTGCGAGGCATCAAGCGCAAAATCGATCAGCGGATATCCCTAAAACAGCAGCGCAGCCGCAACGTCAAGCTCGGCGCAGGCGGCATCCGCGAAATCGAGTTGATCATCCAGGCGCTCCAAGTCTGCCACGGCGCCCGGACGCCGCAAATACGCGAGCGCAACACGCTGAAAGCGCTCGGCGCGCTTCGCGATCAATCATTCATCTCGGCGGAAGAATGCGAGACGCTCACGCAAGCTTACGTCTTCCTGCGCGACGTCGAGAACAAACTCCAAATGGTCAACGACGCGCAAACACACTCGCTCCCGATCGAGGGTCAGGAATTGGCCGCATGCGCCCGCCGATTGGGCTATTACGACAACGACCTCGGCGGCGCCGCTGAACAGCTACTGCGCGATTACCAACACCACACCGGTCAGGTGAACCGGGTCTTCGAGGGCGTATTCAGCGCCTCCGAGCCGCGGCTGCTCTCCCAGTCAACCTGTTAGACGCTGAAGGAATGGGCGCCGAAAAATAATGTGGCGCATCTGCCGTTTGTTGGCGCCGAGTCGAATGGTAGAAACGATCTTCAACCACGAATTCGAATTCGCCCCGTTCATGAGAAAAGGAAAGGATGAGTCGAAATGAAAAAGAAACATCTTCTTGCCGCTGAATTATTCAACTATAGCTATGCCAATTACGCTGATCACCTGGGCATTGGCAATCTCAGATTCGAGAAGCTGATGCCGGAGACATTCGATATTCTTGACCGAGGGCGCGGTGAGGGCTGGAGTGACGCCCAGTTGGCAAAGGCTATGGAGATCGAGGAAAAAGACGTTGATGAGTGGAGAAAGCGGTACCAACAAGCTGTAGACATAATTGACGCCCCCAACCCGGCTGAATCGTTCCGGCGTGGGGTGAAATACTCGATCAGGTACGCGATTGAAGAGGGCCTGGAGACAGAGGAAGATATCGATCAATTAGCCACGCAGATCTGCTACAGGGCGGCGGATTTGGCAGTGTTGCTGGAAATCGAAGATAAACAGTTGTCAGATTATTCTCGGGAATTGAGGCGAGAGAAAGGCGTGAAGTATTTTGGAGATGAGGAACTCTAGCCCTCAAAACAACACGCGGACGAAAGCCAACAGCTCTCGCCCGCGCATCATTAATTTAGCAGTGGTCCGAATCGGGCTTAGATGTTGAAGTAGAGCGCGAACTCCCACGGATGCGGGCGCAGCCGGATCGGGTCCACTTCGTTCTTCCTCTTGTATTCGATCCAGGTCTCGATCAGGTCGGGCGTGAAGACGTCGCCTTTGAGCAGGAAGGAGTGATCGGCCTCCAGCGCGTCGAGCACCACGTCGAGAGATCCCGGGAGTTGTTTGATCTCGGCGGCCTCTTCAGGCGGCAACTCATAGAGGTCTTTGTCGAAAGGCGCGCCGGGGTCGATCTTGTTGGCGACGCCGTCGAGTCCCGCCATCACGCACGCGGCGAACGACAAGTACGGGTTGCAGGTCGGGTCGGGGGTGCGGAACTCGATGCGCTTGGCCTTTTCGGACTTCGAGTACATCGGGATGCGCACCGCGGCCGAGCGATTGCGCTGGCTGTAGGCCAGGTTGATCGGCGCCTCGTAACCCGGCACCAGGCGGCGGTAGGAGTTGGTCGTCGGCGCGATCAGCGCGCAGAGCGCCGGCGCGTGCTTCAAGATGCCGCCGATGTAATAAAGACAGGTCTGCGAGATGTCGGCGTAACCGCCCTTCTCGTAGAAGAGGTTCTTCCCTTCCTTCCATAACGACTGGTGCGTGTGCATGCCCGAGCCGTTGTCCTGGAAGATCGGTTTGGGCATGAAGGTTACGGTCTTGCCGTATTTGCGCGCGACATTCTTGGTGACGTATTTGTACCAATACACCTTGTCCGCCATCTTGGTCAGCGTGTCGAAGCGCATGTCGATTTCGGTCTGGCCTCCCGTGGCCACTTCGTGGTGATGTACTTCGATCTTGACCCCGACGCTTTCGAGGGCCAGTACCATTGCGGAACGGATGTCCTGGGTGTGGTCGTCGGGCGGGACCGGGAAATAGCCCTGCTTGTAGCGCGGGCGATGGCCCAGGTTCGGGCGGTCCGGCGTCCCTTCACGGCCCGAATTCCAGAAGGCCGCCTCCGAGTCGAGGTAGTAGAAACCGAAGTTGTAGCCTTGATCGAAGCTGACGTTATCGAGGATGAAGAATTCCAGCTCCGGGCCGATGTAGACGGTGTCGGCCAGGCCGATCTTCTTGACGTACTCCTCGGCCTTCTTGGCCACGAAGCGCGGGTCGCGGGAGTAATTGCCGCCGGTCACCGGGTCTTTCACGTCGCAGATCAAGACCAGCGTCTGATGTTCTGTGAAAGGGTCCAACTGCGCCGTCGCCGGATCGGGGAAGAGCAGCATGTCCGACTCGTTGATCGTCTGGAATCCGCGGATTGAGGACCCGTCGAAGCCAATGCCTTCGGCGAAGAGGTCTTCAGTCAGCTCATTAGCCGTGATCGAGAAATGTTGCCAGGTCCCTGGCATGTCCGCGAACCGCAGGTCCACGATCTCAACGCCCTTCTCTTTGGCCAACTTAATTACGTCTTTTGGGGTCATTCATTGCCTCCTTATCAGGCGACAGGCTGCGGCCCGAGCCTGAAATGAAATTAGTGGAATTAAGAAAGAAACTCGTACTTGCATCTAAACAATGACAGAAAAGGCGCCGCCTGCTCGTTCATTCGAAATCGCTCGTATGAGACGGCGGGTCATTCAAATATCTCGGCCTCATCGTCAACTCGATATCGAGCGATCGTAGATCGGCTATGAAACGACGGACCGACTCGAGGGCGAAAGCATGAAAATCTGACTCCGTCGCGAAGCGGTCACGCTCGCGCATCAAGCAGGCCATCAACTGGCCGTAATTGCTCTCAGCCTGTTCTTTGTCCTTACGCATATTGTGGCGGCATTTTGATTCGGCGACGGTTTTTCACTCGGGGTCGGCCCGAACTTCAAGCCATTTTTGTAGCAAGTCCCTTGCCAGTCACGGACAGTCCGATGAGGCGCCCACTAAGTCGCAGTAACGACAGCAAAAACGAGAGATCAACGCAATTCGGCGCGCCGCCGAGTGGCGCGCCGAGCGCCTACAAAAATGTATTTCACATTGGTTTATCGAACAAGATTGTCGGTTTCTTTCCTGGGAGCGCAGGCATCCTTGCCTGCGCGGTTCCGGAAGCAAGCAGGCAAGGATGCCTGCGCTCCCAGGAAAATCAGCTTCGAAAACGACGACAATCGATTTCGTATTTATTCACTTTGTAGCCGAGAATCCTTTCGGTCGTGTCGAGCAACCGGGCGGCGCGCGCGCGATTGCCTCGTGTGGTCTTCAGCGCGTCCTGAATCAAATCCTTCTCGAAGGCGCTGACGGCCAGATCCAGACTCATCTTGGTTACAGTGCCGGAACCTTCGGCGGTTTGCAGCGTCGGCGGCAGATGGTAGCCGTGAATGACGTTGCCCTCGCAGACCAGCGTCGCGCGCTCGACAACGTTCTCGAGCTCGCGCACGTTGCCCGGCCAGTGATAACTCATCAGCATGTCTATGGCCGGCGTGGAGATCCGCTTGATCCGTTTGCCGTTCTGTCTGCCGTATTTTTCAAGGAAATGGTCGGCCAGCAGGAGGATGTCGGTCTTGCGCTCGCGGAGCGGCGGCAGGTAGATCGAAAAGACGTTCAGCCGGTAATACAAATCCGAGCGGAAGCGCCCGTCGGAGACCGCCTGCTCCAGGTCGACGTTGGTCGCCGTGATCAGTCGCACGTTGACCTTGATCGTCTCGGTCCCGCCGACGCGCTCGAATTCGCGCTCCTGCAGCGCGCGCAGCAGTTTGACCTGCATGGCGGGCGACAGGTCGCCGATCTCGTCCAGGAACAGCGTCCCGCCTTCGGCCAGTTCGAAGCGGCCTCGCTTGCGCGCCACGGCGCCGGTGAAAGCGCCCTTCTCGTGGCCGAACAACTCCGATTCAATCAGGGATTCAGGCAGCGCCGCGCAGTTGACTTTGACGAAAGGCTTCGATGATCGCGGGCTGTTATAGTGGATGGCGTGGGCGACGAGCTCTTTGCCCGTGCCCGATTCGCCGCGGATCAGCACGGTGGCGCCCGAAGGAGCGACCTGCGCGATCTGCTCGTAGACGTCGCGCATCTCTTTGCTCGTGCCGATGATGTTTCTGAAATCGTACTTCTGCTGCAACTCGCGCTTGAGGAGGGCGTTTTCGTCCTGCAACTGCGCGCGCTCCTGTTCGACCAACTGCGCGAGTCTCAGGCTCTGCGCGATCATCGAAGTTACGATGGTCAGCAGTTGCACTGAATCTTCGTAATTCCGGTTCTGCTTGTACGGGTAGGTGATCGAAAGCGCCCCGACGGTCTTGCGCCGTTCTTTGATCGGCACGCAGATGAACGACTCTTCCGTATCGGGCGAGCGCTTGCGCGTGCGGTACAAAAACAGCGGCTCCTTGCTCACCTGCGGCACTATGATGGGTCTCCCGCTCGCCACCACTTTGCCCGTGACGCCTTCATCGACCTTGTAGCGGCCGCGCTGGCGTTCGCCCTCGCTCAACCCGTAGGCGTATTGAATCTTCAGGTCGGCGGCGCCTTCGAGCACCGCGATCGCCCCGCGCTTCATCCCCAGCTCGCGATCCAGTATCTCTAAAACCTTTTCGACGGCGGCCCTGGTGTCCAGCGTCGAACCTAAAGCCTGACTGACCTCCAACAACGCCGTCAGCCTCCTGCTTTTTATTTTCGCTACATCATCTACCATAATTCATCTAAAACTCCATTTAAGAATCCCGGCCATCGAACCAATATATTTTTCAGAGTCTAAGAAATACAAAATTGTTTGAATAGGCGTCAAAGATAACATTTTTGTCGCGCGTGGCAAAAGGCGACGCCAAGCCTCAACCCCATTTCTCGAAGAGACGGTTACGGCAGTCTTCGCGCGCCGATAGGAAAGCCTCCGGTACGAGGGGCGTCAGCGACTGCGCTACAGTGCGGGGAGCGTCAGCGACCTGAGCCCCGGCCAAATAGCCTATTGATCGGGGCTCAGGTCGCTGACGCTCCCCGCACTGTAGCGCCTGGCGACTCTTAGGCCCAGGTCGCTGACGCTCCTCGTACCGTGCCTCTTACTTAACCTTCAACGTATTTCTCGCGCCGGTCTCTCAGAGCCGGGCGGTTAAGCCAAAAATATTAAGCAATCAGAAAGAGCAAATGGCGTACCTCTTCGATTTAACTTTGATCGCCCTGACAGCGCCGAGTCAGAACTGCTACAATGAACCGGTACTCCTCCACAATAACTGATTGATAACCTCACCTGAGCCGTTCTCCGATTGGGGCGCCATTTTCTCCACTTGCGTCAAACCAAATATCTCGAGGCCAGGCGATGAACAACGGTGAAGAGCGTGGAATAGAAGAAGATTGGAAGCGGGATAGCGAAAATCTTTTCCGACTTATGGTCGAGAGTGTGTCCGATTACTCGATCTTCGCGATCGACACTGGAGGGCGCATACTGAGTTGGAATAAGGGGGCGGAGGAAGTCTTCGGTTACAGGAAAGAGGAGATAGTCGGCGAGAGTTTCGCGATCCTCTTCACGCCTGAAGACCGCAGTCAGGGCGCGCCGGAACGCGAGCTTGAGAACGTCAGAAGCAACGGGCGGTCCGGTGAGAACCGCTGGCATCTGCGGAAAGACGGCTCCCGACTCTGGGTTTCCGGCCTGGTCAATCCGCTGTGGGATGAAGCCGGGAATCTGGTCGGCTATGTCAAAGTGGCGCGCGGCGATGACGAGGAGGCCGGCGCCCGCAAGCGGGCCGAGGAAAAACGCGAAGAGGATCTGGAGCGGGAGAGGGAGGCGCGGAGCGAATCCGAAGACGCCGGCCGCATGAAAGATGAGTTTATCGCCCTGATCTCGCATGAGCTGCGATCTCCGCTCAACGCCATCCTCGGCTGGACACGCATTTTGCGCCAGGGGCGGCCCGACGAGGAACTCTACCTGCGCGCCACCGAGATCATCGAACGCAGCGCGCGAATGCAATCGCAACTGATCGATGACCTCATGGACACGGCGCGCATCGTCAGAGGCAAGCTGAAGCTCGAAGTCCAGCCGGTCAACCTGGCGCCGTTGATCGAGAAGGCGATGGACGTGGTGCGCCCCGCGGCCGACGCCAAGGGCATCACGCTCGACGCCGTACTCGACCGTGAAGCCGATCAGATCACGGGCGACCCGGACCGTTTGCAGCAGGTGGTCTGGAATCTGCTCTCGAACGCCGTCAAGTTCACGACCGAGGGCGGGCGCGTCGAGGTGAAGTTGGGGCGAGTGGATCCTTACATTCAAATCAGCGTGAGGGACACGGGTTGCGGCATCAGCCCGGAGTTCATGCCTTACCTCTTCGAACGTTATCGTCAGGCCGACGCGTCCGCCGCACGGCGCAAAGGTGGACTCGGCCTCGGATTGTCGCTCGTGCGACAACTGGTCGAGATGCACGGCGGCAGCGTCACAGCCGAAAGCGAGGGCGAAGACAAAGGCGCGGCCTTCATCGTCAAGCTGCCCGTTCGCGCCATCTATACTGCCGAAACCGAACGCCCGCCGCTGGCCGGCGTCAAGACGAGGTCGCTGGAGGGCGTCTGGGCGGCCGTCGTGGATGACGAGGCCAACGCGCGCGAGTTGATCACTTCAGTGTTGGAATCACACGGAGCTCGAGTGACGGCGTTCGCTTCGGCCGGAGAAGCGCTCGAGATGTTGACCTCGGAGCGCCGTCCCGATGTGCTAGTCTGCGATCTGGCCATGCCCGGCGAAGACGGTTTCAGCCTGATCCATAAGCTGCGCGAATGGGAAAAGGCGAGCGACGGCGTGTTGCCCGCCATTGCGCTGACGGCCTTCGGCCGCGTCGAAGACCGCACGCGCGCGCTCTACGCCGGCTTCCAGATGCACATCGCCAAACCTGTAGAGCCGGTCGAGTTGGTGATCGTAGTCAGAAGCTTGATCGAGCGGGGCTTGCAATCGAAGGTGAAGACTGGAAAAGCGTGAAAGATGTCAGATGTCAGATGTCAGATGTCAGATGTCAGATGTCAGTAGAACCGCGCCACATCCTGACATCTGACATCTGACATCTGACATCTTTCAGTAATGAATGTTCCCGGTAAGGCTCGCCACCACGGCGATCAATTCGTCGGGGTCGATCGGTTTGGCGATGTGCATCTGGAAGCCGGCGGCCAGTACCCGCACTCGGTCTTCGGCCCTGGCATAAGCGGTGACTGCGACGGCGGGAATTTTGCCGCCCCGCTCAGGATCGCGCGAGCGGATCTCACGTATCAGGTCGTATCCGTCCCGGTCCGGCATCGCGATATCCGAGACCAGCGCGTCAGGCCTAAAACGCTCCAACGCGTCCAGCGCATCATCCACCGAGGTCGCGGGGATCACTTCGGCCCCGGCCTCGTCAAAAATGAATCTGAGCATATCGAGGGTGTCCGGATTATCTTCGACCAACAGCACGCGCACGCCGTCCAGCCTGTGGCCGTTTTCTAAAACCATTCGCTCTGCGGGCGCCGGCGGCGGCGCTTCAGCGCGCGGGCCTGACCGAGGCGCCAGCCGCAGCTTTGAAATCAGCGGCAGTCTGATCATGAACGTCGCCCCTCGCCCCTTGCCCGGGCTTGAAGCCAAGACGCTGCCCCCGTGCATCTCGACGATGTGTCGCACGATGGCCAGGCCGATGCCCAGGCCGCCATACTCGCGCGTAGAGGACGCGTCGGCTTGGCGGAACCGATCGAAGACGTGAGGCAGAAATCTGGGATCGATGCCTATGCCGGTATCTTTGACCGCGATCTCGATCTGGCCCTCGGCGCGCCCGAGGCGCGCTTCGATGCGCCCCCCTTCATTAGTGAACTTGACGGCGTTCGAGAGCAGATTCCAGAGGGCCTGTTGCAAACGGTTGGCGTCGCCGAAGACCACGCCGTCAGGCGTGTCAACCACCTCGCTCAAGGCGATCCCTTTCGCCTCGGCGCTGGGCCGGATGACATCGACGGCGGCATGAAAGATATTCTCGATCAAGACCGGCTGGGCGTCGAGCTTGAGGCGTCCGGTGATGATCCGCGAGGTGTCGAGGATGTCCTCGATCAACCGGTTCTGCGATTGCGCGCTTTGAGCTATCACCTCCAGCGCGTGGCGCGCCTGCGGCTGGGTCAGCCCGCCGCCGGTGAGCATGCGCGCCCAGCCCAGGATCGAAGTGAGCGGCGTGCGCAGTTCGTGCGAGATGGTGGCCAGGAATTCATCCTTCATCCGGTTCGCCGCTTCTGCCTCTTCGCGCGCGGCTTTCTCCTGGCCCAATAGACGTTCGAGCTCCTCTTCGATCTTCTTGCGCTCAGTGATCTCCATCACGACTATATTGACGCCGAGCACCCGCCCGCCGCCGTTTTTGATCGGGTAGTAGCTGGTGATGAAATGGCGGGCGGCGCCCAGCTCATTCGCCGACTCCGCGCTCTGTTCGACGTTCAAAGCCGGCTCGCCGGTCTCGATCACGCGCCGGCAAACCGGCTCGACCGTGTCGGCCATCTGTGGTATGACCTCGCGCACTGTGCGCCCCAGGTGCTCTTCCACCGAGCATCCGTTGATCTCCGCCAGACGCTCGTTGATGCTGAGGTATTGCAGATCGGTGTCCACGAAACAGAGGCCGACCGGGGCCGTGGCGTAGATCGCCTCGACGTACGCCAACTGGCGGCGCGCCTGCTCCTCGCTCTCGCGCAGCGCTTCTTCGGCCCGCTTGCGCTGGGTGATGTCATGGACGATCGTGACAAAACATGGTTCGCCACGAAGCTCAATCGGCTCGATCGAGATCCTGGCTATAAGCGCTTCGCCAGATTTCCGTTTTATCGCCATCTCGAAGTCGCGAATGTAACCTTGCTCTTCCAGAATCGCGCGCACATGCCGGCGGTCCGTGGGATCGATCGGGAAGTCAAAGTGAGCCCAGCCTTTTCCGATCACTTCATCGCTCCCATAACCGAGCATCTGGCGCCAGCTATCATTGACCTCGAGAATGACGCCGTCGGACTGGCGGGTGATGACGAGACCGTCCGGACTTGCGCGGAACGCTTTGGCGAAACGCTCCTCGCTCTCGCGCAGCGCTTCCTCGGCCCGCTTGCGCTCGGTAATGTCGCGGGCGACCGTGAGCCAACAATGTTCGCCGCGAAGTTCGAGCGGCTCGGCCGAGAACGCGACCAGACGCGTTTCGCCGGATTTCCGCTTCATCATGAATTCAAAGTCGCGGACGTAATTTCGCTCTTTCAGAATCGCCAACATGCGCCGGCGGTCCGAGGGATCGACATAGAGTCCGAGGTCAATCGGGCTTTTTCCGATCACCTCATCCCGGTCATAGCCGGACAGCGAGACGAAGCTATCGTTAGCTTCAAGAATGGCGCCGTCAGCGAGGCGGGAAATGACGAGGGCGTCCGGGCTTGTGAGGAAGGCTTTAGCGAATCGCTCCTCGCTCTCGCGAAGCGCTTCCTCGGCCCGCTTGCGCTCGGTAATGTCGCGGACGATCGTGAGCCAACAATGCTCGCCATGAAGTTCGAGCGGCTCGGCCGAGAAAGTGATCAGACGCGATTCGCCCGATTTCCGCTTCATTGCAAATTCAAAGTCACGAACATAATTTTGCTCTTTCAGAATCGCCAGCATGCGTTGGCGGTCCGCGGGATCAACATAGAGTCCGAGGTCAATCGTGCTTTTTCCGATCAGCTCGTCCCGGTCATAGCCGGATAACTCAGCCCAGCTATCGTTAACCTCAAGGATGAGGCCGTCGGAGATGCGTGAAATGACGAGACTATCGGGGCTGGCGCGGAACGCCTTCGCGAATCGCTCTTCGCTCTCGCGCAGCGCTTCCTCGGCCCGCTTGCGCTCGGAGATGTCAATGAAAGCGGCGACGGCTGAGACCCTGCGGCCTTCCGAATCGTATATCGGCGCTGAATCCACTGAGAAGAAGGTCTCCGTCCCGTCGCCGCGCCGGTACCTCATCTCTTCGCCCTTGACCGCTTCTCCGGAGATGAGCGAGCGCGCGATGGGATACTCTTCCGCCCCGTAAGGACTGCCGTCCTCGCACAGGGCGCCGTATTGCGTGTATCCTCCGTAGTCGTCAGAGAGCAGCATCGGATGGCCCCACAGCGATTCCGCTTCGCGGTTGCAGAAAATCGTACGGCCCGAAGGCGCCTCGGCAATGGCCACGCCGATGGGCATCTGTTCAAGAATCTGCCTCAGACGATTACGCTCGGCCTCGATCTCCCCGTGCAGGCGCTCGCGCTCGGCCTCCTCCCGCTTTCGCCCGCTGATGTCGTGAATGATGAACTGCGCGAAATGCCGCCCCTTCCACTCGAACCTCACGGCGCTGACCTCCGCCGGAAGAACCTCGCCGTCATCGCGCCGGAACGCGATTTCGACCTGCCCCTCCGGCATGTCGCTGGTCAGCAGACCGGTCAGACAATCGCGGAATTGATCCACGCATTTGGGCGGAAAGAAGTCGAAGAGGCTCCGTCCTATCACTTGCTCTGGCGTGACTCCGAGCATCCGCTGCATCGACTGGTTGGCCAGATGGATCGTCCCGTCGTCGCCGGCGATCACAACGCCGTCAGGCGAGATTTCGGTGAGCAGCCGGTACCGCTCTTCGCTCGCGCGCAGCGCCTCTTCGGCCTGGACGCGGTCGGTGATGTCGCTCATCGCGCCGGCTATCAGAATCGGCTTTCCGCTTTCGTCGTAAAACTTCTGGCCCTGGTCGAAGATGTGAACATAGGAGCCGTCGGCGCGGCGGAATCTGTATTCGTCGAACCAGTTGCGGTCGGCGCCCCGTATGAACTTTTCAAAACGGGCCTTGACTCGCCCCACGTCTTCGGGATGAATGCGGTCAAACCAGTCCTCCAGTCCGGGCTGCAAATCTCCGGGGCGGGTCCCGAACAGCGGCCTCGCCCGTTCGCTCCACCACAACTGGTTCGTCTCCAGATTGATCTCCCAGATCGAATCCTGAGTGGCTTCGGAGATGCGCCGCAGCCGCTCTTCGCTCTCGCGCAGCGCCTGTTCGGCCCGCCTCCGCTCGGTGATGTCGCGCTGCGTTCCCCAAGCGCGTACCACGGCCCCGTTCTCCACGATGCCGGTCAAGTTGTTCAGGAAGTATCTCGTGTTCCCGTACCGATCGACCTCATGCGATTCGGAGTCCGTCAGGTTAAACCCGGAGCGCTTGAAGGCGCGAAGTTGGTCGATGTTCCGCGGGTCCGTCCTGACGAGCAGATCGCTGATCCGCGCGCCCACGATCTGACCCGCGGTCTCGTAGCCGTACATACGCGCCATCGCGTCGTTGCATTCGGCGAGGTAAGCGTATTTGAAGATCATCTCGATCTGCTCGTCTTCAGGCAGGTTGGCTGGGACCGGGCGTTCAAGTTCGAAGCGCCAAATCGCTTCCGAACTATTCGCGATGAAGGCGCGGTACCGCTCCTCGCTCTCCCTCAGACCTCTCATTGCTCTGGCCCGCTGTACCGACTCCCAGCATCGGTTGGCCACCTTCGTTACAAGCTCGACCTCCCAAGCCTCCCACTGGCGCGGCGTCTTCTGGCTGACAACCATCCTCGCCACATAATGGCCGTTCTTGCTCAGCGGCGCGCAAATCAAAGCCCGGGCCTCCGCCCGCCGGTATGCCGAGAGGTCTTTTCCCGCCAACGCCGCGGCTTCTATGTCATTGGCCACAAAAGGGCGATTCGCGCGCATCATCCGCAGAGCTTCGACGCCCAAATCGTCCACGCTGAACCGGCCCACGATGCCGGGGGCGTCGCCGCGGGTGTACTCGCTCGTAATGCACAGGTACTTTTCGTTCGCCTCGATCTCGGCGTAGGCGCAGCGGTCCACGCCCAGATATTCGCCCAGCATCCGGGCGGCGGCGGCCATAATGTCTTCCGGGTCGGCCAGCGGCTGCAGCGCCTGATTCAGGTCGGCGAAGAAACGGATCTTCTCCTCCATCACCTTGCGCTCGGTCACGTCGCGCATGATTATCGTGAACCCGCGCAGTCTGCCTCTGTCGTCATGTATCGCGGCGATGACCCCGCTCGCCCAGAAACGCGAACCGTCCCTGCGGACGTGCCATCCGCTCTCCTCATAGCGCCCTTCGGCCGCCGCAATCTCCAGGACGCGTTGCGGCTTGCCGCTATCGACATCCTCCGGCGTGTAGAAGACCGAAAAATCGCGCCCGACGATCTCACTCGCCCGGTACCCTTTGATCCGCTCGACGCCGGGGTTCCAACTGGCCACGCGACCATGCTCGTCGAGCATAAAAATGGCGTAATCCTTGACGCCTTCAACCAGCGAGCGAAAGCGCTCCCTGATCTCCCTCTCGGTTTTGATACTCTCCCTGAGCCGCGCAAAGATCAGGCTGGAGAGTATCCCGAATATTCCGAAGGAAATGGCTCGGATCTCATCTAATCGGCTGTCGTAAGTGAATAGCGAATATTTCGGCGCGAAGAAGAAGTAATCACTGACCAGTAGCGACAAGATGATCGCCAGCAGCCCCGGCCAGAACCCTCCGAACCACGAGGTCAAGATCACCGCGATAATGAAGATCAACAGCGGCGCGCTCTCGCCGAGGAGCGGATCGAACTCCAGGCGGACGACTGTGGCTAGCGCGACACTCAGGACCGCCACGCCATAAGGCGCCAACTGTTTTAATGAAGGTATCCGCATAATGCCTCGCGGGGCTGAGTGTGAGTGTACTGAAAACGCTACAATACCCCATTGATATAGTCCCCCGATGAGATAAAGACGCAATTTATAGTCCATGTCCATATTTCATATGGCGTACGCAATATGAAATATGGACTATTGGCGTACGCTTGCCCCCGAGCGGCGGCGCCGCGTAATATGCGCAGCCTGTAATGACGCTCAAGATTCACGAAAGACTTATGCTGCGCCCGTTGATGCATTACTTCGAGCGAAGGTTACATGCCCGCGACGAGGGCGCGCGCGTCGCTCACCCTTTCGAGTGGGGTCTGGAATTTCTCGACGCCGGCGGCGACCCGATGCGCGATTCTCATAGCGCGCGAAAATTCATCAGGGAATTCAATGAGGAAACGCTCGCCTCTAGTGAGATTTTTTACACTCCGGCGCCTAACCACCAATTCGATTTCGAATCTTCGGCGTCCGAGTCTGGCTTCCACTTGCTGAAATTTCCGAGCGCGGTCACCACTCCTTATGAAAAAAACAACCTGGCGTACGCCAGATTCTTCCCGGCCGCCAAAGGCGACGGCGCGGTAATCGTTTCGCCTCAGTGGAACGCGAAAGAGGATTCGCATGTGGCGCTCTGCCGTGGTCTGAACCGCTTCGGGGTTTCGGCGCTGCGGCTGAGTCTGCCCTTCCACGACGAGCGGACGCTCGACGGCTTCACGCGGGCCGATTTCCTGGTCAGCGCCAACATTGGACGCACCATCCAATCTGTCAGACAAGCCGTTCTCGACATCCGCCGCGCGGCCGACTGGCTCTTCTTCCAAGGCTACAAGCGCGTGGGAGTGATCGGGACGAGCATCGGCTCCTGCGTATCGTGGCTCGCATTCATTCACGACGAGCGGCTGGAAGCGGGCGCCTTCAACATGATTTCGAGCTGGTTCGGCGACGTTGTCTGGCGGGCGCTGACCACGTCGCACATCAGAAGAAGTCTGGAGACCGAATTAACGGCCGAGGAGGTCCGTGAAGTTTGGAAGACAATCAGTCCGAGCGCCCACGCCGCCAGACTGGATCGCGAGCGTCGCCCCGTCCTGTTCATCTCGACGAAATACGACCTGACTTTTCTACCCGACCTGGCGCGGATATTCTTCGACGACTGCGACCGCTATAACATGCCGGCGCGGAAAGTATTTCTCCCCTGTGGCCATTACACCCTGGCTGAAAAACTTTGCGCCTTTGCGCCTTTGTGTTTAGGATGTGCGTCCGCGTCGATGGCGTTGATCATCATTCGGCCGCCGGGCGGACAAAAATGAGTTGGAGCTTGCCCTTATTACGAATACAAGAAATATGAATTCGGCAGTTAACACACCCTTGGATTCGGACGGTCCCACGACTTCTCAATCAAGCAATCTCAATCGAGAGCCGATTACGCGAAGAGCCGCAACGATAATATTGCTGTTGCTGCCAGTCGTATTCGCGGCGCCGATCATATTGGCCGGCTACTCGCTGATGCCCCGCGCCGATATAGACGGAATTCTCGGTTTGCATCTCATTATCGGGCGCAATATCAGCGACGGAGCCCCTCCCTTCTTGAATCCTTATATGTTGTCGGCCCCGCTGCTGTTCGCGACGATCTATTCCGGCGCGCTATATCCTCCGTCGTGGCTATTCGCCGTATTCTCTCCGACAACATCAGCCGATATTTTCATTATTACGTCATACTATGTTGCTCTCGTCGGATTATACCTGTTCGGACGCCGCATAGGCCTGACTCGGCTCGGGGCGATAATCTCATCGGCTGCATTCACCTTTGGAGTGTTGGGAGGGTTGAGCGCGGCAGGCATAGGCGCCAGTTCCAACATCGCCTCAGCCGCCTGGATCCCATGGATTTTGCTGGCCATAGAATGCGTCGCCCAAAAAGCAGGCGCCCGATGGGTTTTGCTAGGGGCGGCATTCTTAGCCTTGCAAGTCTTTGCGGGCGATCTTCAAATCAGTCTCCTTACCGTTCTGACCGCGCTCGCATATGTATTCTTCCGCAGTAAGCTAGGAGGCCGAAATAATCTCTTTTTGATCGGAGCCGCAATCATATTGATCGGCGGTATTTTTCTCGCCATGATCCAATTGGTTCCCATAAAAGAGAAGTACGTAGCTGGAATCGCCGACCATATAGTAGGCGAACTGCTGCCGACCTCAGGCATGTTTCCGATGAGGATTCCTATTCTGGCCTATCTCTGGCTGTCGGCGGCTTTCGCAGTAATTATCGGCTTCAGAAACCGGCGCGATAACAAATCATCGACGATGTTCTGGGCGACTACGGCGGCGATCACTCTATCGATAGCCTCCATGACGCCGGAGACTCTGGAGAGAACATTATACTGGATACCGATATATGGGATTTTCCGATCTTCCGCCATTCCATTATTCATCTGCGGTTTCACAGTTTCAGTACTCATGGGGTCGGCGATTAGCCATTTCCCGGACTTGAGAAACAATGCGATTTTCAGGCAAGTCGCGGCGATTATTCTTCTCTCGGCAATACCGATGATACTGGCCTTCTCGGCTAATCTGATGGACAACAGATCAACGGCCGCGATTTATAGCCATCTTCAAGATCCGCCCGCTGTTCAATTTATAAAAGCACGAGAGAAAGATCTCAATTCTTTCCGCGTTCTCAAATACGATTTGGCGCCGAATCAACAATGGAAAGGATTGGAGGCTGACCCGAGGCAGGCTATAAGGCCAGAACTGCACTACGTGAACGGCGCCCGAGAGTCATCTCACCGGTTGATTGCGGCGATAGCCGGCGATTTAAACGAGAAAGGAGAAGTTACGAGATTCTCCCTGTTCGCAACGCCTCATACAGGTCTTGATCTGTTAGGGATAAAATATGTTTTAATTGAGAACAAACCGACACAGAATGCCGAATACGCCGGCGCCAATCTGGTGGAAATCGACGGCGTCGAATTTCTGAAAGATAACCTCGACTTACGTCTCACGCCGGGAAATCACCTCGACATTACGATCCGCCCGACTTCGGCGTCCGAACTTGTCTTCATATCCAACATGGCCGGCTCTAATGACTTAACTGATGGCGCGACAATCTGCGACGTCAAACTTCATACTAAAGACGGGCGCATCTTGGCTCAAAAGATCCAGGCGGGCAGAGATACATCCGAATGGTGTTATGACCGTTCCGATCTGCTGAATAAGATTAGGCACAAAAAGGCCCGCGTGGCGGAAAGTTTTTCCGCCGAAGGGTTTTCAGGCCACTATTATATCGGCAAGCTGCCTTTCGATCGGGCCGAAATTACGAGAATAGAGATGGATCGAGCCGAGTCGAATGATTTCATCATCACTCGCTTGGCGCTTTACGACGAAGCGGCGCGAAAGTCGACGCCTATTACGCCGGAAGATTTGCTGACAAATCATCTGCGAAAAATAGAGCAACTCGGCGACATATCCATATATCAAAACGATAAACATCGACCTGTCGCCTGGTTCGTCAGGCGCGTCGCAGTACAATCGGGCTCGGAGGTTCTAAGCGCTATCACGTCCGGCAACCTCCCGGACAAGTCGAAGTTCGACGTTTCGGAAACCGCCTTGCTTGAACGGAAAAGGCGCCGAACGCGAGAACCGGACATTCCTCCGGAGAACAACTCCACCGATTCGGCCGTCACAATTTTGTCTCAATCCCCGAACGGCATAGAGATGACCACACAAAATAACCAGCCTGGGTTCCTGGTTTTAAATCTTCCCTACCATCGGGGGTGGACTGCTCTCATTGACGGTCATCCACAAGCTGTGGAACGAACCGATTTCGCTTTATCGGGTATTGCCGTGCCCGCAGGAACGCACAGAGTTAATATTACTTTCAGTTTTCTGAAAGCCGGAAATGGGATTTTATATTTCATATTCGGCCTCCTAATATTATCCCTTACGCCTATGGTATTCAGCCTGCGACGTAGAAATGCCGTACTCTTATCGCCTGATTTCATTGATCGAATTCGCGGCGTCGGCAATCGTTCCGTCGAGTGGTGTAAATCATTGGCCGACTCAATACTGAAATACCGGCGAAAAATCGATTTGTCAAAGCTCCCGATGATAATCGGCGCGGCATGTCTCATTATCTACGGGTCTGTGATGATCTGGCGGGCGGGATACGGAATAGGCGGATGCGACAGCTACGGGTATGCGAGTCTGGGGAAAACAGTCTCACACTTGAAGGCGACTGAACCGGTTAAGCAATTGGCCGAGTTCAACCTTTCGCAGGATTATATCGACCTGTTTATTCCGATAGCCAACCTTCGCGGGCCTGAACCGGGCACAATGTCGAACGTATACTCCATAGGTCTTCCGCTACAGGCGGCGGCGGCGGCGGCCGTCTTCGGGTGGGATATCGGGCCTTTCCTTGTCAGCCCATTATCGGCGGCATTGAGCGTTCTATTGATGTACCTGATCGGGCTGGAATTCGGGCTGTCCAGAAAATTGTCGGCGGCGGGCGCCATCTTACTTGGGATATTCCCGACGATAGTGTCGCAAGGGTTAGTATTGATGACTGACGTGCCGGCTATGCTCTGGTCTATGGCTACAATCTTCGCCGCTTTACGATCAAGGAAAAATCCTTATTGGGCGGTTGCTGCGGGTTTCGCATTCGGCGTATCGGTTCTCTTACGCCCGCCGGATGCATTGTTGGTTTTTCCGATCTTGTTTGCGCTCCCCATATCGATTAAATCTCTGATACGTTTCGGACTGGGCGGACTCCCCACCGCGGTGTTATTCTTCTTATACAATCTGGCCGCTTACGGAAATCCTCTTGAAGTGGGACACTCGGCCATAGGGCAATACGCTTTTTTTAGATTTATTCTCTTTACGACGCATCTCTCTCAGTTCATTTATTGGATATCGATCCTGATAAGCCCTTTGGCGTTGTTTTCCTGGGCGGCGACGGCCGTAAATAAATCCGTTCGCTGGCGCGATCGCGCCCTGCTTATATCTTGGTTCGCCGGATTTTACTTGTTCTGGTGCTTTTACGCTATCGAATACGATTATGATGGAGCCTGGTGGTGGACAAGATATCTTCTGCCGGGGATACCGGCTGTGATACTGGGATTTTTACTCACAATCCGATACATCTCAGACCTATTCATCTCTTCAACCGATAACGTCGCCAGAAGAGCTACAAGCAAATTTGTCGCCCCATTACTCTTGTTACCTGTGTTCTTTACATCGGCGTCTCGAGTTCATTTTTACAACATTTATGACGCAGGCGCCGGCCAGGAAGAAATGAAAAAGGCGGCTCAATGGGCGGGCAAAATCATTCCTGAAAAATCACTGGTCGTTTCTGAGGATTATAGCGGCGTCGTACCGTACTACATCAATCGACCTTCCCTTCGCTACGACCAAGTAACGCCGGAAAAATGGAGCGTCGTCAAAGACCGCATCAAAGAAAAAGGATACCAGTTATATGCTCTGCTTATTTACAACGAACCCGACACCGCGAAACGGAAAATCCCCGGCAAGTGGACTCTCATAGATACGTTTAACGGCCATTCTACGCTGTGGAGGATCGACCAGGAATAATATCTTTCTCTGTCACGACGTTAATGGCGGAGTCCGAGACCTCGCGGCCGCGGCTAAGGATGAATGTTTGAGGCATGAGGTCGGCGGGAGAGTCCGTTCAGGTACATTCCGCAAGAATTTGATAGGCGAACAGAGACGGCCACTTCCTCGCGGCGAAGGATAAGACTCGATCGACAAGGTTGAGGAACCGCCCGCCTCGGGCTACGTTATCGGCGATCGGCGGCCCGAAGCCGATAACGCGATCGACGCGGAAGCCCGCGTTCTTCAACAAGCGTTTAAACGACCCTATGGTAAACAACCTGCAATGGGTCATGTCGAGTATTCCCCGCCGCCCGTAATTAAACCAGCCGAATAGCAAAACAATTCTCAACGGTAAATAGGCGACATTACCGGTGCTGGCGTACAGCCTGCCGTTTCGCTTAAGGCGCCCGAAGATCTCTTTCACCCCGAATTCAGGCGATTTCAAATGCTCCAGCACATCGAGAGCAAGAACGCAGTTAAATTTATCATTCGGGAACTGAGGCGGGAACTGAGGGGCCCACGGTTGATCCAGGTCTACGGCGTATTGCCTGACCGCCGCATCGCCGGTATCTGTATGTTGGTCGATGGATGTAACATTCATGCCGCGAGCCGCAAGCTCAGATTCGGTAAGATGAGGGTGATCCATAATCTATTCAGAAGCCGGCTCGATCTGCCAAAGGCTGGTCGGACCGTGCATTCCAAGATTTGTCCATTTCCCGCTCAATCGCTTCTGCGCATCTTCAATTTCGAATGGCATCAACAACGCGTACCACCGATACCCCTTTTCGGCGGCGCGTATCTTCAATTCGGCCCACTGCTCCGGCCTTAGAAAGTCCCAGCGGACGATCGGACGTTCAGTATAAAATCCCAACGCGCCGCTCATCTGCATTGACACCAACAGCGAATCGCCTGGAATCGTCTGGTCCGCCCAACGGCTGGAAGTATAGTACGCTATTTCACCGGCCCCGAAACTGAACAGATCGAAACGCCTGACGTTATGATTCTCGAAAATGAGCGTAACACCCAGCAGGATCGCTAAACTAATCCGCCTTAAGCGAGCCTGCTCGACTTCGCTGATCGCCTTTCTGAGCAGATGGACAACATCTCTGGCGACCAACAAGGCCCCCAGGATCATCGCAGGGTATGCCGGCAGGAGAAACCTGGTATACCACCACGCGCCGTAAATATCGTAGCAGGAATAGAAAAGAAGGTAGGCGCCGAACCAGGATAAGAGCATCGCCCTGTTCCGCCATTCGACCTTACGATCCGCCGGCACACCCAGCCAGCCGAGCAACGGCAATGGACTCATCGTCACCGCGATCCAGTAACTATAATAATTGAAGCGATCGGCAAATCCGGTCGTCTTCATAAAACCGCGGCGGGGCGTCCAGTATCCAATCGGCAATGGATGGTTATGAGTGACGATATTGTAAACGAAGAAGATCGCCGCCAGCGGTAGACCTCCGAGGATGAAGAAGAGAATATTTTTGAACCTCAAACGAAGACCGAACATAAGCGGGATCAGCAAAAGCACACTGGATGGCCGTGTAAGAACCGCCATGCCGAATGCGGCGCCGGCGAGCAACGCCCAGCCGTCCCGCTTCCTTGAGCGCAACGCCCCCAAAATGGCAACGAGACCACAGAACATCTCCACGACGTCGCTCATCGGCTGCATGGAATAATGAATGAACGTGGGACTGGCGGCGAGCATTACTGCGCCCGCTATCGAGAATCCGCGCGGGAGCCCCAGTTCCAAACCGACCAGATAGATCAGAAGGAGGCTCATCAGCCCAACCATGGGAGTGACCAGAAAAGGGCCGTGCTCCCACCCGGCGACCAAAGCGCCAAGGGCTATAAGCATTGGGAATCCTACTGGGTAAGATGGCGTCATCGTTCCCGGCTGCGGCCCCGGATCATAAGCCAGGGGCATGAAGAGTTGGTTAAAGTCATTCGGCAGGCCGAGCAGATCCGGCCCGGGCACACGACGAACAAATCCTCCTTTCAAAATTGAACGCGCGACCTGAGCGTACCCGCTGCTGTCAGACCCGCCTACCGTATAAGCGGCATAGCTCGCCAGATAATATCCGTAGATCAGTAGCCCAGGCGCCGCCACAACCATTATGAACCTCGATCTGACTAAAGCCGACAACTTCGACCTGTCCATGGTCAGGGTCTGAGACCCATTAAGCATCGACCCGATTTTGCTCGGGATGCGGATCGCTTCGAGCCTCGACTCGATTTTGGTCAACGTGCGCCCCGCCTTACCGCTCGCGCCGACAAGCAGAAGTAGAAGGCCCAGGAGAGACCAGACGGCTCCGGTGCGGAAGCCGTGCGCGCGGAAGACGAATTCGACCCGATGTTCGCCCGCTGGGACGGCCACCCCACGCAATGCGTAATTCGCCCGCTCGACCGGCTCTCGACGCCCGTCTATCCACGCTTCCCACCCTCGGTAATAGACTTCGCTCAGCACCAGAAAACCTGGTCGCCCATTGCGCGTCTCCAATTCGATTCGCTGCGGCTCATACTTCGTCACCTTCACTTCGGCGCCCGCGGGCTCCTCGATTTGCAAGTTTCCCAGATTCCTCACCGCCCCCTTCTCGAACAAGACCGTCTTCGCCGGATCGAACGCCGTCCCGTCCTTCATTCTTCCAGTTTTGATCGTCTCCAGCACCTCCTCGCTCGGTCCGATCGCCGCCCGGCTCACGAACCAGGCCCGCGGCAGCGCCTTCAGGTTCTCGTACACCTCCACCTCTCCCAGCGTCGCCAGTTTCCGCCACCACGCCCCTTGGAAAGGTATCGAGCTGAGTGTTGTCACGGCCCCGGTCGTTGAATCGAGCAGCGACGCGCGCAGGATCAACACCGACGCGTCTGCCGCCAGATACTCGAATTCGACTCCGACAATTTCCGCCCGCTCGAATGGCAGCCGCGCCAGATAACAATTAGCAGAGAGTCCTTCCTCCGGAAGACTCTCCGCCACTTTCGCCCGCCGGTGTTTGATCGCGGCCCGCACGTCTTCCCTGTCGTATGCCCATTCGGAGGTGTCGCGCCCGGCCCTAAGCTCCTGCTCGATTACACGCCCGTCTTTGGTTCGCAACCTGATCCGCGCCATCGGCGTCTCGTCAGGAATGTGAGTTGAGTGGGACATCGTGGAAACGATCGCCAACTCGGACGCCATGCGCCCGGCCAGCGGAGCCTCGGCTCTAGCGCCGGGCCTCAGTCTCAAGTTGAGGAATTCTGGGCTGAAGCGAATTCCTTCGATCTCGACTGCGCGGCTTTGATCGTCCATCTCCCCCTTCAAACGCAGCGCGTATTTCACATTGAGCAGTTTCAATCCCTGATGATCGACGCCGAAGACCGAAGGATCGGATATCAGTCCGTCCCCTCCCATATTGCCCGCGACGGCGCCCTGCCTGTTTAAACTCAGCGGGTCGTATCCATTCACGCTCTGCAACCCTCGTGCGATCGAGACGTTCGGGCCGTTGAGTTCGTCATAATATCTGCCCCTGATTCGACTTTGTCCATTTGAACGCCGGCGCGTTGCGCCGGCGTTCAAATGGACAAAGTCGAGTTTAACTGTTAACCGCGTGTCGAATGATCTAACTACTGACATTTCAATTGCTTAATTGCACGTTGAGTTAACGGTACTTTGTCCATTTCGTAATGACGGCGCAAGCGCCGTCATTACGAAATGGACAAAGTGGAGCCTGAATAGCGCTTTCGAATAGCTGACGGTGCGGAACGAATTCAGATCGGCCTCGCGCGATTTGATAAATTGAACCGCAGGCGGGTCCTCCAACCGCGCGCCAACGCCAGTCAGGAATCCGAATTCACGCCACATCCAGTTGAACGCGAGGCCGAAGAACAGCAAATCTGCGAAGACCACGGCCACCATCAGCGCGCCCGCATAGCCGCTCCGCAGCCGCCAGAAAATCCCGAACGCCGCGAGGCTCAGCCCCGCCACCAACACCGGGACCCACGCCTCGAAGTTCGTCAACGCGTTGGCGGCAGCCACCCGCGGGCCATCCCCGGCCGGCAGGTATTGGCCGAAGAAGCGATAGATGATTATCGTCATCCCCACGATCGCCGCGAACAGAATCAGACCGCGTCGCGCCGCGCGTCTGCGCGCTTCCGGCCCGCTCCGGGCGATGTAACTCGCCCCAAGCCCGCTGAGCACGGCTACGCTGAACGTGAATTCGTACATATGCCGCCCCGACGCGTAAAACAGGTTGTAAATCGGCAGGCTGTATAGAACACGATTCGATTCGAACGGCAGGTAGTCGCCCAACGAGAGCGTCAGCGAAACCACAGCCGCCGCCACCCAGAATGACGACAGCGATCGCCTTCGCGCCGCGAACAGCGCCACCAGCGCCAGCAGCAGCGTCAGCAGCCCGAAATAGCCGCAGGTCTCGTCAATCGCCCCTACCCCCCAGTACGGAACTTTCGCCGGCGGCAATGGCTCCCCGCCGAAGAAGAAGGGGAAGATGAACGTCAGAACGTTCACAGGGGGGAACGAATAGTCGGAGAAGTATTTGTAGCTGATCGACGCCCGCTCTCCCATCTGCAGCAGCTCGCGCTCGGGCAACAGTTGAATCGACGATAGCAGCGCCCCGCAAACGGACATCGCCGCCGCGCCGAACAGGAATCTCCGTCGCCTCTCGCGCTCTTCGCGCCGAAAGAACGAGAACAGGAAGTAGCCGCCGCAAACCAGGACGGCGTAGAAACTCATCTGCGGCTCGCCCGCGAAAAGCTGCAGCGCGATGAAAGCCGCGCCCAGCGCCACCCACCGCCACGTCAACCTGCAATACAAATTCTCGATGGCGAGCAGAATCCAGGGCAGCCAGGCGGCCGCGGCGATGCGCGAGGTGTGCCCTATGTGCGCCATCATAAACCCGCCGAAGGTGAAGGCGACGCCCGCTACCAAAGCCCCGATTCGAGTCGTCCCGATGCGCCGCCCGTAGAGGTAAGTTCCGATGATCGCCAGGTGATAGGTGGTGATGACGACGACGTTCATCGCCGCCGTGGGCGGGAGCAGGGCGAAGAGCCAGTTCGGCGGATAGAGCACGCCGGGATAGACGCTGGCCAGCAGCGGCGTCCCGGCGAAGATGTAAGGGTTCCAGAGAGGGAGATGGCCATCGCGCAGCATCTGCCCGATAAGGATTCGGACGCCGAGGTTCTGCGTCAATCCGTCACCAGGGACGAGAGTGATCATCCCGAGCGCCGCCTGATAGAAGTAAATGAGCGGGAGCAAGATTAGCGCGGCGGCGGCCACAATGCGAACTGGGAGGCCGGCAGGTTCTTTTTCTGATAAGTAATCGTCTTTTGGTGAGTGATCGTCTTCGAATTTATCCTGCGGATTGTCAGCCAAAACTTCTTTCATTTTGATATTCAATACATCGCAAACTAAGTTTTTTTGGCATTTCTGTGGACGATCAGATCCTATGCCGCGATAGCGGCATTTGAATTTAGCCCGGCGTTTCAACGCCGGGTAAGATGTGGGAAAAGCTCGCGTCGCGTCAGCGACGCTTGATTTCAGGCGTCGCTGACGCGACGCGGAGGCTCTCACACACCTACCGTGGGTTGAAACCCTACCAAGAGACATAGTTAACGCTGTATTCAAGCTACCGGTCAGATCAATTACTCTTACCTTGGCGCCTGATGTCGGGACACTTTTGCTTTTTGGAGAAACACCATTCTTCGCCGCGTGAGCGGCGGCTGACTTTAGCCCAGCGCTTTAGCGCTGGATAAGCTAGCCAAAGCGTTTCGCGTCACGTAGTGACGCTTGAACGGACCGCTGATGGCAGGAATTTCAATCGTCGCTACGCGACGGGAACAATTCGGGCTGCTTCCCGGCGTTGAAACGGCCGGGCTAAAGTCAGCCGCCGCTCACGCGGCGAAAACCAAAGTCTTTATTCAAAAGTGTCCTGACATCAGCCTTGGCGCCAATTAGGGCTCAAGCGACGCGGCGCGATCATGCTGACCAGGTACAATGAAACAAAGCTGGAGTCTCGCATAATACTCCACTTGGAGAAGCTATTCAGAAGTTAACTCAATCCGCCAGAGACTGAACTGATCGAGCGTCCCTACTTTCGTCCATCTCCCGCCCATTTGCTTCTGCGCCCGTTCAATCTCAAAGGGCCACAGCAACGCGTACCACTGATAACCTCTCTCGGCCGCGTGTTTTTTCACTTCGGGCCATTGCCCAGGCGTAACCTCGTCCCACCGGACGATCGGACGGTTGGTATAAAACTTCAACGCGCCGCTCATCTGCATCGAAACTATCAACGAATTACTCGGAAGCTGCTTGTCAGCCCAGCGGCAGGATGCAGGATACCATTCCTCGCCGGCGCCGATATTGAATAAATCGAATCTTCTGTTGTAACGCCGCTCGTGACTTAATGTAACGGCCACCATAAGGATTAAAACGGCCCATTTTAGCCGCGCCCGATCGATCTCGCTGACCCACTTCCTGAGTAGTTCGGGGAGGTCTCGCGCCATCAATACAACCCCCAAGACCAGGGCCGGGTACCCGGGAAGGAGAAACCTGGTGTACCACCACGCGTCGTAATCCTTGTAGCAGCAATAGAAAAGGAAAAAGGCTCCGAACCAGGAGAGGAGCATCAGCCGATTCCTCCATTCGACTTTGCGATCCACTGCCACGGCCAGCCAACATAGCAGAGGCAACGGGCTCATCGTCACTTTGATCCAGTAACGATAGTGATCGAAGCGCTCTCTGAAGCCATCGATTCCTAACGCGCGCCAAAGGCCGATCCGCCCATACCCGGTCTCTAATGGATGGCCAAAAGTCACAGTATTGTATGCGAAGAAGATCGCCGCCGTCGGCAGTCCTCCGAGCAGGAAAAAGAGAATAGTCTTGGGTTTTAAACGAAGGCTGAACAGAAGCGGGATCAGCAAAAGGATACTGGTCGGCCTGGTAAGAAAGGCCATGCCGAATCCCGCGCCGGCGAGCAAAGCCCAACCGTCCCGCTTCCTTGAGCGCAACGCCCCCAAAATGGCGGCGAGGCCCCAGAACATCGCCGTGAGGTCGCTCATCGGCATTAGCGCCGCATTGATGAATGTCGGACTGGCGGCGAGCATTATCGCGGCCCCAATCGAGAAGCCTCGCCGCAGTCCCAGTTCAAGACCGATCAGGTAGATCAGAAGAAGACTCAACGCCCCTGCTATCGGGTTGACAAGAAAAGGGCCATGTTCCCATCCGCCTATCAACGCCCCGATGACCATAAGCAGCGGCAAACCCACCGGGTAAACCGGCGTTATCGTTCCCGGTCGTACCCCCGGGTCGTAACCCAGCGGAATGAAGTTTCTGAGGAATTCATCCGGAAGGCCGAGCAGATCCAGTTCCGTCGGACGCTGAACGATGTCTCCCTGTAAAAGCGAACGCGCGATCCGGATGTAGCCCGAAGTGTCAGACCCGCCGACCGCGTAAACCGCGTACTTCACCAGAACGTAGCCGTAGATCAATAACCCGATCACCGCCACAATCATTATGAACCTCGATCTGCTCAAGGCTGATAACTTCGATTCGGCCATATACAGGATGCGCACAGTCAATTCTGGAATCTTCGACCTGGTTGAAGCCAATATGCGGGTTGCAGGCTCCATCCACCTCGACTCGATACCGATTAAAGCGCGCCTCGTCCTATTGCTCGCGCCGACAAGCAGCAACAGAACGCCCAGGAGAGACAATGCGGCGCCGGCGCGGAAACTGTGCGCGCTGAAGACGAACTCAATGCGGTGATCGCCCGGGGGAACGGCCAGACCGCGCAGCAAGTAATTCACCCTTTCGACCGGCGCCGGACGACCGTCAATCCAGGCGTCCCAGCCGCGGTAGTAGATTTCGCTCAAGACCAGAAACCCGGACTGAGAATTCCGCGTCTGCAACTCAATCCGCTGCGGTTCGTAGCGCGTGACCTTCGCCTCGGCGTTCGCCGGATCGCCGATTTGCGGCAGGGCGAATTCGTGATCGCCAAAATTCTCTTTATCGAACAAGACCGTCTCCGCCGGGTCGAATGGCGAGCCGTCTTTCATCTTTCCGGTTTTGATTATCCGCAGCGCGTCGGCGCTCGACTCAATGGACGCGCGGCGCGCAAACCACGCGCGAGGAAGCGCTTTCGTGTTCTCATAAATTTCGACGTCTCCGAACTGGCTGAGCTTTCGCCAACGATCCGCCAGCACATTCATGGCGCTTATCGCCGTCGACCGCCCGGTCTCGGCGTCGTGGAACGAGGCCCGAATGAACGTCACATTGGCGTCTTTGGGTTCGTATTTAAAAACGACCCGCTCAATCTCCGACCGCTCGAAGGGAAAGCGCGCAATGTAATAATGCCCCTCGAAGCCCTGCCCGGGAAAACTTTCAATCACGGGAGCGCGGTCGTGTTTGGTAATAGCGCGCGTATCTACTTGATCATAGGACCATTCCGAAGTATGCCGCCCGGCCTGCAGTTGGCGTTCGATGACACGCCCGTCTTTCGTGTAAAGATTGATGGTCACGACCGGCGCGCCATTCGGAATTCGAGCCGACATGCCCATCGCGGAGATTATCGCCAACTCGGTCGCCGTCACGTTCGCCTTGAGGTCCATTTGCTTGCCCGGCGCCAACAGGATGTTCACCGGATCCTCCGAGAAGCGGATCCCTTCACGCTCAACGGCGGGCGAGCCGCCCATCAAATCAAGCCGCTCAGACAACAGGTATTTCACGTTGAGCAGATTGAACGCCTGATCATCGGGACCGAACGCGCTCAGCTCCCGCACATCCCCGACCAGGGACATGTCTCCCGCCAGAGCCTTGTAGCTTGTAAGATATACCGGGTCGTACCCGTTGGCGCTTTGCAAACCGCGCGAGATCGAAATGTTCGGGAAGTCGAGCAGGTTGTAATTTGCCCCGTGCGGCCGGACGCTATAACCAATCACCCGGAAGGAATTGAGGTCGGGTTCGCGCTCCTTGATGTATTTGACCGTGGGGGTGTCGGCGAGTCTTTCGGTGAGGTCCGGCGGAACGAAGCGCCATTCGTAAAAGAACCCGAACGACGCGACATCCGCAATAAACAGCGCGACCATCGCCGTCGACATCACATTTTTCAGAATCGTAGACCGCTCTCTGCACAGCGCGTACAAAACTACCGCCATCACGCTCAGGAGGAAAAAGGCGACCGGGATCAACAACTCGGAATTCAAAAATGATTTGGCGCCCGCCGACACCGGCCGTTCCATGACGAGGTAATCCACGAAGAAGCGATAGGCGATTGCGGTAACGCCGACGATCAGAACCATCAATCCGACGCCGGCCCCTATCGCGCGCCGCACAAACTGGCCCTTATTCTGTGAAACCCATGTCGCGCCCAATCCCGCCAACACGCCGACCGCAAAGTCGAATTCGAGCATGTGCCGGCCCGAAGCGCGGAACAAATTGTAGACGGGGACATAATAGAGAAGCCTGTGAATGGAGAAAGGCATGTAATAGCCGAATGCGAGCAACACCGCCATGGCCGCGCAGCCGACCCAAAACCAGACCAGGCGGTTATGCCTCTTTTGCGTAAATTGGCCGATCAACACAATCAGGCCAAAGAGCATGGCCAACATCCCGACATAACTCGCGGTCTCGGTCGTGCTCCACCTGCCCCAATAACCGATACTGTATGAGCCCAATGCGCCGCCGCCGCCGTAAAAATAGGGGAAGATTATCTGGAAAAGATGCTGGGGCGGGAAAGAGAAATCGGCGAAATATTCGTAGGTGAGGGCAGCGCGCTCCCCTTGCTGCAACAGTTCGCGGCCCGGCAACAGTAGAATCGCTGAGAGCAAGACGCCGCAAACGGACATGGCGACGGAGCTGAACAGGAACCGCCCACGCCGTTCCCTCTCTTCACGCAGCTTGAGCGAAAAAAGCCCATACGATCCGGCGACCATCGCCGTGTAACAACTCATTTGCGGATCGCCCGCGAGAAACTGCAGCGCGATAAACAGCGCTCCGAGCGCGACCCAGCGCCATCGCGCATTCAGATAGAGTTCTTCAACCGCTAACACGACCCACGGCAGCCAGGCCGCCGCCGCGACCCGATTGGTATGGCCGAGATGCGCGGTCATATAACCGCCGAACGCGAACGCGACTCCGGCGATCATCGAACCGGCGCGGTTGCAGCCGATGCGTCGCGTATAGAGGTATGCCCCGATCAGCGCCACGTGATACGTCGTAATCACCATCCAGTTCATCGCCACCTTCGGCGAAAAAACCGCGAACAACCACGTCGGAGGATAGAGCGCTCCCGGTTGAAGGGCCGCCATCAAGGGCATTCCACAAAAGATGTATGGATTCCATAAGGGCAGTTGGCCGTTTTTGATCACCTCGCCGATCAAAATACGGATGCCCAAAATCTGTGACCATCCGTCGCCCGGCGCAAGCATGATCTTGCCTATTGTCGCCGGGTAGAAAAAGACGAGTGGCAGCAGGGTCATTGTGGCGGCGGCGACAATCCGCGCACTGACGCTAAGGGGCTCTTTTTTTGATGAGTGATTGTCTTCGAATTTGCCCTGTGGGTCGTTAGCAGAAACGTCTTCCATACTCTCCGATTCTATTCTGGCTGTTCAATGACAGCCGGCGCGACGCGCAAGGCCTCGGCTCCTGGCGTTCGCGCCCGGGGCGATTGTTTAAGGGGGGTTGTTTAAAAGAGGGCGGATTCTATCGGAGCGCCGCGCCGAATGTCCAGATCAATCTATGCAAACGCGCGGCCGCGGGGTAGAATTCGCCCCTCATTACGCCGACAGATAATGGGCATTGAGAGTGTTTTATGGGATTGCCGGCAACTTTAAATGGCGCGCCGAATCTGAATCCAAGTCCGCGCAGGAACCGGTTGCGCTCTATGAGCGAGACCAGTGTGTCTACCACCGAACTTTGATGAGATTGCTCATCCAACGTGAGTCGCGTCTTTATACTTATGTTTCTTTGCATTAGAAAGGTCGTAAGCGGCAAGGCTCACGAGGATCGATAATGTTAACAACGAGACGTATACGCCCTTCCAAAACGCCGGGGCCGTGTATCTCATCTCAACCCTATGTTTGCCTGCAGGCAATGCTACGCCCTTCAATAGATAGTCTGTTTGAAAGATGGCTTCTTCCTTGCCGTCAATCAGGGCTATCCATCCGGGGTAATTGGTTTCGCTCACCACCAGGAATGACGGCTGATCCGCCGACGTCTCTATTTTAAGTTCGTTCGGTTTATATGATGTTATTTTGGCCGACGCTCCGGACAGAACGTTTCCGTTTGATAATTGAGATAGAAATGGGGCAGGCTTCCCGTCCGTCTCTATCAATGCGAGTTTATGTGGATCGAATGTGGCGTTGTTATCGCCGGTTATCGTTCTCAGAGTTTCCTCAGGCTCGACGACTTTAACTTCTCCAACCAGCCAAACGCGCGGCATCGCTCTGCTATTGCGATATATTATCGTATCTTTGGTTCGGTGAACTTCCGTCCACCTGTCCGGGTCCAAAATTTTGCTTATCCGTTCTTTTTCTCCGACGGCGTATAGCTGAACCGAGCTTTTCGTTACTGAGTCGTATATACCGGCTTTCCAAACTTTCAACGGAGCTGTGTTCGGAATCTTTTTGATCGTAATGTCGTCGATTTTATGACGTTGACCTAAGGGCATGACCGCCAGGTAACGGTGCGCCGGGAATGTATTTTGTTCCTCGGCAGGGGTGGTGTCGAATACCGGAGGTAGCGCATGACGTATGACGGCGCGCACGTCGCTGCGTTCGTAAGCCCATTCCGCCGTATGAATCCCCGCCAATATATCACGCGAGATAGTTTGTCCATCTTCTGTTTGAATTTCCACTCTGGCGACAGGGGTTCCGTTTTCCATCGCCACAGAATCAACCAGTGTGGTTACCAGCGCCAGCGTATCCGCTTCACATGAAACCTTATCTAATTTGATGGCGCCGTCTTTTAACAAATCTATCGGAAGATCGCGCCTTACGAATCTGA
>WNFV01000662.1_pt1 | contig 51550 bp, 43 predicted proteins | sample 5400101 | NCBI WGS metagenome assembly WNFV01 (sample SAMN13153361, study PRJNA577476) | soil metagenome | isolation source: 115 cm soil or saprolite under grassland replicate 1 | place: USA:California | collected 2016-06-15
CGTCGGCGCCAGCGTCGTTCCGGCGCTGCGCGCGAGCCGCGTCGATCCGCTCGTGGCGCTCAGGGACGAGTAGGCCTCTCCACGCGAACCGTACGCCGCGCCCTTTCTCGCGTCGGTGAATCCGGAGCGCTCTACGACGAGGTGATCGCGTTCTACACGGCGCGCGGGTCCATCAGTGAGCGCGATCCGCGAGGTTGCTGCTGCTCGACGTGGCCAATGATCCGCATCGTCCGCAGTGGAAGCCGAACAGCTTCTACAAGCGGTATGCGGCGAGGTGGCGTCCGTTGAAGTCGAAGCCGGATTCGCGGCCCAACACCGGCTGCACCCGACGGCCTTCAACTCACTGTGAGCGGCGCGGGTGAGCCGTGGCACTAGGCTGCTGCATTGATAATACTTATGGAACAGAATTCAAAACGACTCAAGCGACTTGTCCGGGAATGGGCTGGCGTGGCCCATGACCGAGAGCTCAATCGGGCCCTTCTCGAACTTCGCGGACACTTCGATCGGTGGCAAGGTGGCCAGATCGGGCCATCTGATCTCAACGAACTGATTCACAACTATCAGGTGACCGAGGCACCATCTCATTGAGGAGCAGTCAATGAAATCCGTAGCGCTTGGGGGAAGCATTTCCCCGGCGGAAGTCACTAACGTTTCGCCCCACGGGTTTTGGTGGTTGATCGACGAACGCAAGCTCTTCGTGCCGTTCAACGAATTCCCGTGGTTTCGTGAGGCGTCCGTTCGGCAGATCACCAACGTGCAGCTTCCCGGCGCGCATCACCTGTATTGGCCGGACCTGGACATCGGGACTGTCGACCTCAAACCGCACGTTTCCTCTACCCGATGGCGCCATGATCCTCTTGACGACGGCCGTCGAGGCGGACCGTACGGGGCGACGGTACGGCGATAAGATCGATCCGGACGAGCGCGTGGAAGCCGCCGCAAGCGTCGCGGATACCGGCGACACCACACTCTCCGTGGCAATACAATGGCTGACGCAGGCGTCCGGATGCAGCCGGCGCGCCCGATAACGGCAAGATAAGGCGAGGGCCCGCATTAGGGACGTATGATGTCGCGGCCGAGAAGCTTGCGGCTTCTCGCTTCGGCCGACACGCTCTGCAAGTAGTCGCTGACCTTCAGGGCCGTTCGGAAGACCAGACGTCCCAGCGCTCCCAGCCCGTTCGCTTCCGCCTCGCGTCCGAAAACGGCATCGCCAACCTCGTCTACGTCGCGCTCGGCCAGCGTCCCGAGCGTCGCGATCACGTGGACGTAGTAGCGCTCCGCGTCGGTCACGCGCGCACGGTCGCCGAGATCGACGACGATCGGCATCGGATTCGGCAGGGCTGAATAACTCTTCGCCGAGCCTTCAGCGTCCGTGATCGAGAGCTCCCTGGCCGACGGGCCACGCCCGAGACGGAAGACGCGGACGATGGACGGAAACACGAGGCGATCCCAGACCGGCCGGCTTTGCCATAACTCCGCCTGCACGCGCAGGTGCAGCACGCGGCCCTCGTCGATCATCTTGTTGAATCGATCGGGAATGATGTCGCGCAGCTCGATCGTGGTGCGAACCGCGGAGGCCGGCGCGCGTACGTCTCTCACCTGGACGCCGAGCGCGGCGGCTGCCGGACTGGCAACGAGAAGCACCCCGAGGATCGTGCCGAGGGCGCGGACCTTCCATATTCTCAGGATGAAACGCCGCATGATTACTTCAGAAGGTGTGGCCGAATCGCAGCAGCACCTGCAGCGATTTCGGCACGTCGTCGAGCTTGTAGCCGAAATCAATTCGCACCGCGCCGAGGCCGATGCCCCAGCCGACGCCTTTCAGCCACGCCGAACCGGGAACGGCCGCTGATGCAGACGAATGCCGTCGCGAGGTTCGGCCGGCGTCGAAAAAGCCGAGCAGCTGCGGACCGCCGTGCCACCCGATCCCGTATTCCAGATTGATCAGGCCAAGCGTGTCGCCGACGGATTCCTTGAACCCGTATCCGTGCACGGAACCGATCCCGCCAATCGCGAACTCCCGCTGTGGGGGCAGCACGCCGTCCGACCAGCCGCCAATCACCCGCGCGGCAATCTCCTGATGCGGGGAGATGTGTGCGCGCGCTCGGCCGCTGACGATATGGCGGCGGAAGTCGAAGTCGCTACCGAAGGCGCCGGGTTCGGAGATCTCGGACGTCCAGTCGATGCGCCACGTCGACCAGCCGCCGCGCGTTTCCTTGGGTTCGCCGATCCGCTCGCCGAACGGCGCCTCCAGTTGGTGGCGGCGATATGTCGCTTCGAGCGATTCCCGATCGAAACCCAAACCGTCCAGCGACCCGCCGACGAGGATGGCATTCAGCCGGCCGTCGCGGACAGGACGGTTCGGCCTGAACGGCTCGTCGTCGTTCCATAAACTGAAGTCGCTCTCGACGGCAAGCGGTTCGTGCCGTTCCGTCCGCCATGCGAACAGGAGCTCCGCGTGCCTCTGGACGCGCACGGCGCTCGACAGCTGAACGCCCCGGCGGCGGTAGTAATCGCGGTAGCTGCGGCGCGGGCCCATCGCGGCGAGGCTTGCCTCCGTCGACGACACCTGCCACAGGTCGTCGCTGGCGGTGAGATCGTGCAGCTCGCCGCCGACGTACACCTTCATCGCGCCGAAGAACGGCCGCTCGAACCCCAGGGCATAGCCGACGTTGGCGGACGCCGCTTTGATTGACAGATGTCCTGCCACGTAGGAGTGGTTGAACCGCTCGCGATCGAACACGGCGGCGCCGAAGCCAAGCGACGGCACGAATCCGTCGACCGCGGTAAACCAGTCTTCGCGATCGCCGAGATCCGGCGCCAGCTTGAACCGGCCGTTGTGCTCGGCCAGGCCGATGCGCAGAATGCGACGACCGTTCTCTTCGACGAGATCGAAGGTTGCGCGCCGCTCTCCGCGAAGCTGCCGCGTATCGGTGAAGGTCCGCGGCGACACGGTGACGCGGCTAGCCGTCACAGCGCCACGGGTGGGCCCGAGAAGCGCGTTCAGCGCCTGCCGTGCGCGGCGGCGGTTGAAGACATCGCCAGGACGCACGGCGAATTCGTCGGTGAACGTCCGCGCCAGTTTCTCGTCGACGCCTTCGAATTCGATGGCATCGATGACGCCTTCCTCGATCGTGATCGTCAGCGCGCCGGACGCCTGATCGAAATCCGCCTTCGCGCGCGCGAACGTGTAGCCTTCTTCCCGGTACTGGCGTTCGATCGTTTCCGCCACGTGTTCCGGCGTCTCGGTGAACGGTTCCCCCACACGGCCAGGCACAGCTTCGCGGACCATCTGAACGGACAGTTCCTTCGACCCAACAATTCGGACGTCGCGGAGAACGGGCGGCTGATCGGCGAGGGGAATGGTGTCCTGAGCTCGGACTGCCGCCGGCGCGAGCGCGCAGACGGCAACAGCCAGGATCGAAAACAACCTGGACATTCAGTCGACTGTGACGAAGGGCAGTGCGAGAAAGTTCCCGTCGCGAAGCGTGTAGAGCGCAATCGCTGCGGGCTCCGTGCCCAGGCCGATGATCAGATACAGATGGTCGGGATAGCTCGCTTCCGCGCGATCGGTTGCCGATGGTTGCGCGTTGGACGAAGGATGCGAATGGTAGAACCCCACCACATCCAAGCCGCGCTGCCTGGCCTCGCGGCGGCCATCGATGTGACCCTTGGGATCCAGCAGGAAGCGCGACGGATTCTCGGCGACGTTTCGCATTCGAACGGCTTCGACGACACAATCGGCGTGGCCGATCAAGAGACCGCAGCACTCGCGGGGCGATGCTTCACGCGCGTGCGCCACGACGAGCGTCACGATGTCGGACTTCAGGCTGACCACTGGCACCTGTCAACGGTCGACTGTCAACTGTCGACTGTCGACTGTCCACTCGGCCATTATAGTGTTACGATTTTTGGCATGAAGACTCGCCTGCTTCGCTTCGCGTCAGCGCTCGTCTTCGTCATACCGATCGCCGCGGCCGCGCTCCTTGCGCAGCAGCCGGCAGCGCCGCCGCGGCCGGTCAACCTGCAGGACGCGCTGCCTGTCGACGCGGCGGTCCGGACCGGCACGCTGCCGAACGGCCTGACGTACATCATCAGACAGAACGGCCGGCCGGCCAAACGCGTGTCGCTCCGCCTCGCCGTCAAGGCGGGATCGCTCAACGAAGCCGACGACCAGCAGGGTCTCGCGCACCTCATCGAGCACATGGCCTTCAACGGCAGCGCGCATTTCAAGCCGGGCGAGCTCGTGTCGTTCTTCGAATCGATCGGCGCGCGTCTCGGTCCGCATCTCAACGCGTACACGAGCTTCGACGAGACGGTCTACATGTTCGACGTGCCGACCGATAAGCCCGAGGTTGTCGAGAAGGCGATCACCGCGCTGGCCGACGACGCGGGCGGGCTCACACTCAGCCCGGAAGAGATCGACAAAGAGCGCGGTGTCGTCATCGAAGAGTGGCGTGGTGGTCTTGGCGCAAGTTCGCGCATCCGCGATAAGCAGTTTCCGATTCTGTTCTACAAATCGCGCTACGCGGATCGCCTGCCGATCGGCAAGCCCGACATCATCCGGACCGCGCCGGCCGCGCGGCTGCGGGCATTCTACGACACGTGGTACCGCCCGGAGCGCATGGCGATCATCGCCGTCGGCGACCTCGAACCGCGGCGGCTCGAACAAAGCATCTCGTCGGCGTTCGCCGGCATCAAGGCGCGGGCGCCCGCCGCGGCGCAGCCGGACCGGACCGTTCCGCTGCACCAGGAAGCACTGGTGAGCGTCGTGAGCGATCCCGAGCTGACCCGATCGAGCGTGGACATTGTCCGGAAACGGACTCGCGAACCCGAATCGCACGTCGGCGACTACCGGCGGCAGCTCATCGAGCGATTCGTCGATCACATGATCGACGAACGGTTCAGCGAGCTCGCGCGAAAACCGGACGCCAAGTTTCTCGGCGCCGGTGCGAGCAACAGCGGACTGAGCCGAGGCGTGTCCACCTTCACGATGGGTGCGGCCGTGGAAGACGGCAAGCTCGAAGACGGCGTCGGCGTCCTCGCGACAGAGGCGAAGCGCGTGCGCGAGTACGGGTTCACGGCACCGGAAATGGACCGCGCGAAGACGTGGATAACGTACCGGCTCGTGCAGCAACTGCTGCCGGGCATCACCGTCAACGAAGCGTCGGCGATGGCCAAGGCACTGCTGGTGGACAACAGCCGCGTCATTCTCGCGACCTCGCCTCAGAAGCCCGGGATCCGTATTCCGACCGACACCGATCTGCAGGCCGCGTTGACGGCCGCCACCGCCGGACCCGTCGCCGCCTGGACCGAGACGGCGATGACCCGCGGGTTGATGGAAAAAACGCCCACCGCCGCCGCGGTGCGCGCCCGCCGCACAATCGATCCGCTGGGCGTCACGGTCGTCACCTTCGCGAACGGCGTCGAGGCGTGGCTGAAACCGACCGATTTCAAGAACGACCAGGTCGTGTTCACGCTCAATGCGCTCGGGGGTTCATCGCTCGCGCCACCCGCCGATTTCGTCGAGGCTTCGCTGTCAGCCGCCTATGTCGGGATCGCCGGCGTCGGTGGCCTGAAAGCGCTCGATTTGCAGAGAGTGCTCGCGGGGAAAGTCGCCTCGGCCCGGCCGTACATCTCGCTGTCGACGCATGGAATCTCCGGATCCGCTGTGCCGGCACAGCTGGAGACCTCGCTGCAGCTGCTGCACCAGACCTTCATGCAGCCGGGAGACGACCCTGAGGCGTTCGCGCTGATGAAGCGGCAGCTCGAAGCGTCGCTCGCGAATCGCGGCCGGTCGCCGGGCCAGGTGTTCGGCGAGAAGCTCGCGCAGGTGAACGCCTCGAACCATTACACGGCGCAGCCGCTGACCAGCGAGCGGCTCGCAACGGTCAACCGCGAGAAGATGCTGTCGTTCTACCGCCAGCGCTTTTCGAACGCCGCGGATTTCACGTTCTTCATGGTGGGCGCCTTCAAGGTTGACGAAGCCGTTCCGCTGCTCGCGCAGTATGTCGGATCGTTGCCGTCGAGCGGGCCGCGGACCTCGGCGTATCGGGATGTCGGCATCCGCTTCCCGCAGGCGAGCGAGCAGGCACGCGTCGAGCTCGGGCGCGAGCCGCGCGCGACGACGGTCATGAGCTTTTTCGCCGACCCATCGGAGGATCCGTTCGAGCAGGAGAAGGTGGTGGAGGCGACCACCGTCCTCGAGATCGCGCTGCGCGACATCCTGCGCGAAGAGCTCGGACAGACCTACACCGTGTCGGTCGGCCTCGCGCAAGCGCTGCCGCAGCGTGGAGGCGGCCACGTGGAAGTGCGGTTCGGTGCGGCGCCGGAGAACATCGAGGCGATGCGCGCACGCGTCCTGAAGGAAATCAAGCGGCTGCAGGCCGAGGGTCCGTCGGCGGACCTGACGAACCGGGCGAAGGAAAACGCGCGCCGCGGCTACGAGGTCGCGCTGAAGCAGAACGACTACTGGCTTCGCCGGCTCGAGTCGGTGAACATGCTCGGCCGGAACCCCGCAGAGATCCTCACGCGCAACGAACGCATCGACGCGGTGACGCCGCAGATTCTGCAGGAGGTGTTCAAGCGGTCGTTCCCCCTGGAGCGCTCGACGGTGGTGACGCTGGTGCCGGGGCCGGCGCAGTAAGAGGCTGCTACGACGGCTTGTCGAGGAGCGCGCGCCATTGCCGCGCGTCGGTGAAGACCTCGGACAGGCGGTCGCCCTCCGGCAGATCGCGCCGCAGGTCCGACAACAGCGCGATGAGGACGTCCAGCGCGGGACCGATCTCGTCGGCGTTCGTGGCCGCGATGTCCCTCCAGATGTCTCCGGGACTCGACGCCAGCCGCGTCGTGTCCGCGAGGCCGCGCCCGGCGAGCGCGAGACCGTCCTCGCCCACCGCGTCGCCCACCACGCGCATCAGCGCGCTCGCAGTCAATTGTGGAAGGTGGCTCAGGAAAGCCAGCAGCCGATCGTGCGCCAGGGCGTCAATCACACGTGGCGCCGCGCCGAGCGCCGAGATGAATGCCGACAGCCGCTCCAAGGCGGCCCCTGCACCCTCGTTTCGGGGTGTCAACAGCCACGGCCGGCCGGTGAACAGATCCGGCCGCGCGTGCTCCAGTCCGCCCTTCGCCGCGCCGCCGAGCGGATGACCTCCGACGAACGTAAACCGCCGCGGGAGGTGTCCTGCAGCGGCAACGATCTCCCGCTTCGTGCTTCCCGTGTCGGTTATGACCGCCGGCTGCCGCACGTTGTCGTCGAGCTCCGCGAGCAACGCGATGTTCTGTTTGACGGGCGCCGCGAGAATGACGAGATCGGCTTCGGCGAGGACGATGAGATCATCGGCGGCGACGTCGATCGCGTGCAGACGCATCGCCGTCTCGAGGACATCTTTCTGGTCGACGCCGATCACGAGCGCGGTGGGCCACAGCTCGCGGGCACGAAGCGCGATCGAGCCGCCGATCAGACCCAGTCCGATGATGCCGATCTTGTCGAAGATCGGCGGCGCCGCCGGCCCCGCTCGGCCGACCTGCGCCATCGGAAGGAATTCCGGCAACTAGCTGCCCCAGCCTCGGCGGGTGACGGGCTCGAGACAGATGCTGCGGCCGATGGCCGGCGCGATGATCCGCAGCTCGGCCATCAGGCGGTCGAACTGCGATGGAAACATCGACTGCGCGCCGTCGCTCAGGGCGTGATCGGGATCGCAATGCACTTCGATGATCAGCCCATCGACGCCCGCGGCGACGGCCGCGCGCGCCATCGGCGCCACCATGTCGCGCCGGCCGGCGCCGTGGCTCGGGTCGGCGATGACGGGCAGATGACTCAGTTTCTTCACCACCGGGATCGCGCTGATGTCGAACGTGTTCCGCGTGGCCGTTTCGAACGTGCGGATGCCGCGCTCGCACAGGATCACGTCTGAATTGCCGCCGCTGAGGACGTACTCGGCCGACAGCAGCCATTCTTCGATCGTCGCCGAGATGCCCCGCTTCAGCAGCACTGGTTTCCGCGCATGCCCAAGCTCGCGCAGCAGCGTGAAGTTCTGCATGTTGCGCGCGCCGACCTGGAAGATATCGCAGTACTTCTCGATCAGCTCGATCTGGCTGATGTCCATGACCTCGCTGACCAGCTTCATGTTCTCGGCGTTCGCCGCGTCGTGCAGCATCCGCAGCCCTTCTTCGCCGAGCCCCTGGAAGCTGTAGGGCGAGCTGCGGGGCTTGAATGCGCCGCCGCGGAAAATCTTCGCGCCGGCGCGCCGCACGGCGGCCGCCGCAGCGCGTACCTGCTGTTCGTTTTCCGCCGAACAGGGCCCCGCCATCACGATGACCTCGTCGCCGCCGATGCGGACGTCGCCGATCGTGACCACTGTCCCTTCGGGCTTGAAGGTCCGGCTCGCGAGCTTGTACGGCTCGGAAATCCGCAGCACCTCGTGCACACCGTCGAGCATTTCGATGAGTCCCCTGTCGGGGTGTCCCTGACCGACCGCGCCGAGCACGGTGCGTGTCACGCCCGTCGACCGGTGGACGTCCATCCCCATTTCGACAAGCCGCGCCACGACCTGTTCGATCTGCGCTTCGGTGGCCCGTTCTTCCATCACTACGACCATGGCGTCTGTTGCCTCCAGAACCTGAGTGCTCATATTGTGTCCGACTTCACCGCGTCGCGGCGGGGTTCTCCTCGCCGTGAACGACGCGCCGCTCCAGCCGTCTTGCCTCGTCGATGATCCGCTCGAACAACCGGGCGATGGCATCGGGCCCGAGCGGCCCCTCCGCTGCTATGCCGCGCACGTGGGCCAGCACCTGTTTCTCCCGTTCCGGTTGGTAGACCTCGATGCCCCGCTCCTTCTTGATCCGGCCTATTTCACACGCGACGCGCGCGCGCTCGTTGAGCAGGCGGACGAGCACTTCGTCCACCCGGTCGATGTCGTCTCGCAGCTCGTCCAGTGTGCGCATGGGTCAGGATCTCGGCGCCACCGCGGGTGCGGCGCTCTTCAGCCACCGCACGTAATCTTCGACGCGATCGATCACGCCGGGTGTCGGACCGGCCTCGGCAATCACCGACACGAGGGCGCTGCCGACCACGGCGGCGTCCGCGTACGCGCACACCTCGGCCACGTGCTCGGGCCGCGAAATGCCAAACCCGAGGGCCACCGGCATCGACGTATGCGCGCGGATGCGGCGAACCAGCGCCTCGGCCCCGGTCGCTACGCTGTCCCGCGCGCCGGTGACGCCGAGCCGCGAGATCCCGTACAGAAACCCGCTGCCCAATTCCGCCGCCCTCCGAATCCGCGCGTCGGTCGTCGTCGGGCTCAGGAGAAAAATAGTGTCGAGCCCGCCCGTCTGTAGCGTGCTTCGGAACCCCTCAGCCTCTTCTATCGGTAGATCGAGGGCCAGCACGCCATCGACGCCGGCCGATGCGGCGCGACGGGTGAATGCCTCGAGGCCCATACGCAGGAGCGGATTCGCATAGCTGAACACGACGATCGGCGCGGAGACGGTGCTCCGGATGCGCTCGATCATCGCCAGCACGCCGCGCAGGTTCGTGCCGGCCGCGAGCGCCCGCTCCGTCGCCCGCTGAATCACCGGGCCATCGGCGAGCGGATCCGAGAACGGGACCCCGACTTCCAGAACGTCCGCTCCGGCGCGGTCGAGCGCCTTCAGGATCTCGGCAGATTGCGCGAGGTCCGGGTCGCCGGCGGTCGTGAAGGTGACGAGACCCGGACGATTCGCGGCGCGCAACGCTGTGAACGTGTCGGAGATGCGGCTCACGAATAATCTCCACCATCAAGGACACCAAGGACACAAAGGAATGATCCTGATCCTTGGTATGCAAATGCATTTGGCCGTTCACAGCGCACGGAGCATATGTGTACGGGTAGGGCTCTACCTTTGTGTCCTTTGTGGTGACTATTTCTTGACAAGGCTCTTCTCCACCGTCTGCACGTCCTTGTCGCCGCGCCCAGACAGGTTCACTAACAGGATCGCCCCGGGCCCGAGCTCGCGCGCGAGACGCTGGGCGTAGGCGACTGCGTGGGCCGACTCCAGCGCCGGCAGGATGCCTTCGAGCTTCGCCAGCGTTTGAAACGCTTCGAGCGCCTTATCGTCTGTCACGTACGCGTATTCGGCGCGGCCGAGCGCGCGCAGCCATGCGTGCTCGGGACCGACCGCCGCGTAGTCCAAGCCGGCAGAAATCGAGTGCGTCAACTCGATGTTCCCGTCTTCGTCCTGCAGGACGAACGTGCGCGTCCCCTGAAGAACACCGGCGCTCCCGCCGGCGAAGCGCGCGGCATGACGTCCACGAATAATCTGTTCACCGCCGGCCTCGACCCCAATCAGGCGCACATGGCGATCGTCGAGGAAGGCGTCGAAGATACCCATGGCGTTGCTGCCGCCGCCGACGCAGGCGACGATGGCCGTCGGCAAACACCGGGCGAGCTCGAGGATCTGCGCCCGCGCCTCGCGGCCGATGACCGCCTGGAATTCGCGGACCATCAGCGGATACGGATGCGGGCCGAGAACCGACCCCAGGAGGTAATACGTATCGGCGACATTGGTGACCCAGTCGCGCATCGCTTCATTGATCGCATCCTTCAGCGTCCGGCTGCCGGCGTCGACGCGGCACACCTCGGCGCCGAGGAGGCGCATTCGAAACACGTTCAGCGCCTGCCGATCCATGTCTTCGGCGCCCATGTACACCTGACATTCGAGGCCGAGCAGCGCGCAGGCCGTCGCCGTGGCCACGCCGTGCTGGCCGGCGCCGGTTTCGGCGACGATGCGCCGCTTGCCCATGCGCACGGCGAGCAGCGCCTGTCCGAGCGCGTTGTTGATCTTGTGCGCGCCCGTATGCGTCAGGTCCTCACGTTTGAGAAAGATCCGCGCGCCGCCGGCCGCCGCAGCCAACCTTGTCGTTTCATACACCGGCGTCGGGCGCCCGACGTAATGTTTCAGCAGTCGATCCAGCTCGGCGCCGAACTGGGGATCGTCGCGAACGCGAAAGTACGCGCGCTCGAGCTCCTCGACCGGCTCGACGAGCGTCTCGGGGACAAATCGCCCCCCGAATTCGCCGAAATACCCCCGCGCGTCAGGATCGCGTCGCAACATCGTTGGTGGCATGCAGGACCTCGAACAGTCTCGTAATTCGATCGTGATCTTTCACACCGGGCGCCCGTTCCACTCCGGACGAGACATCGATGCCAAACGGCCGCACGCGCATGACGGCGTCCGCGACGTTGTCGGGTGTCACGCCTCCGGCAAGCAGGATTGGCCGCTTCTTGGCAATCTCCGCCGCCGCGGTCCAGTCGATCGTCAGCCCCGTGCCGCCACGGCGCGCCGGGTCGTGCGCGTCGAGCAGCACCTGGACGCGCGCCGGCCAGTCGCTGAATGCCTGGCTGTCGATTGTGAGCGCCTTGATGACCGGCGCCACAACGGCCGCCGCGTACTCGACGGTCTCGTCGCCATGAAGCTGCACCGCACCGAGCCGCACCAGGGAGGCGACCCCGTTGACGAACTCGACGGGCTGGTTCACGAACACGCCGACCGTCGTCACGAACGGCGGCAGCGTTGCCGCGATTGCGCGGGCGCGGTACGGATCGATGATGCGCGGGCTCCCCCGCCAGAACACGAAGCCGATCGCACGCGCGCCGGCCCTCACCGCCGCGTGGGCGTCGTCGAGGCGCGTGATCCCGCACACTTTTACAAGCATTGGGCTCTTTCGCATTGACCACGAAGGACACCAAGGACACAAAGGTAAAGCCCATCATGGGTGGAATCTTGAAGGCCCGTCATGGCCGGCGTTCTGCGAAGACCGTCATGCTTGAACCTTCGTGCCCTTGGTGTCCTTTGTGGTCATCCCCGAGAGGAGCCTCTCGAACTCGGCTCCCGGATCCTCCGCCGTCATGAAGCGCTCGCCGATGAGGAACGCGCGATATCCGAGGTCGCGCAGCCTGCGGAGATCCTCGTCGGTGCGCAACCCGCTCTCGCTGACGGCGATCACTTCCTGGGGCATGCGGGCGATCAGCGCCTCCGACGCGTGAACATCCACTTCCAGTGTGCGGAGGTTGCGATTGTTGACGCCGATCATGCGGGCACCAGCGTCGACAGCGATGGCGAGCTCCGTCGCGTCGTGCACTTCGACGAGAACGTCCAAGCCGATGGCTCGCGCGTGATCGTACAGCACCTTCAGCTCGACCGGCCGAAGTGCCGCGACGATCAGCAGAACGGCGTCCGCGCCGGCGGCGCGCGCCTCGTGCAGCTGGTATTCGGACACGACGAAGTCCTTGCGTAACAGCGGCACGTCGACCGCGGCGCGCACGGCGGCAAGATGCTCGAGTGCGCCATCGAAGAATGTCGGCTCGGTGAGTATCGAAATCGCCGCGGCACCCGCGGAGGCGTACCCGCGCGCGATCGCGACCGGATCGTAGGCTGCCCGCAGCACGCCACGCGACGGAGACCGCCGCTTGCATTCCGCGATGATGTTCACGCGATCGGCAGCGGCCAGTGCACGTTCGAAACGCCCGCGCGTCCACGGCACATCGCTCGCGCGCGTCGCCACGGCCTCGAGCGGCTCCGCGGCCTGCCGTACTTCGACGATCCGGCGCGTTGCAGCCACGATCGCCGCGAGCAGGTCCGCGCCCGGTCGTGACGCGTCGACTGTTGACGGTCGAGTGTCGACTGTCGACTGATTCATGCCTGACTTCCTGCGGTGAGCTCTTCGGCTGTCGAAATCGAGACCAGGCGGTCGAGCGTCCGTTTCGCGTCCCCGCACTCGAGCGCGGCCGCCGCTCGCGCGATCCCCTCTTCGACTGATCGGGCGGCGCCCGCGATGAACAACGACGCGCCCGCATTCAGCAGAACGACGTCGCGCGCCGGTCCCTGGTCGCCTCCTAGGACGCCTTCGATGATCCGGGCGTTGTCATGGGCATCGCCGCCCTGCAGCGCGCCTACAGGCGCTTTCGGCAGCCCCACGTCCGCCGGGTGCAGATAGAACGTATTGACGGCGCCATCGCGACATTCCGAGATCTTCGTGTAACCCGTCGTCGTCAGCTCGTCGATCCCATCCGCGCCGTGCACCACCCAGGCGCGCCTGCTTCCGAGCAGTAACAGCGCGCGGGCCAGCAGTTCGGTGAACTCGGGGCTCGACACACCGACGAGCTGCCGCGATACGCCTGCCGGATTGGTCAACGGTCCAAGGAGATTGAACGCGGTGCGAATGCCGAGCTCGCGGCGAACTGTTGCTGCGTGACGCATCGAAGGGTGAAACGTCGGCGCGAAAAAGAAGCCGATCCCCGCCTCGGCAAGACACCGCTCCACAACGGCCGGAGATGCCGTGACGCGGACCCCGAGCGCCTCGTAGACGTCGGCTCCGCCCGTTTTGCTCGACGCCGACCGGTTGCCATGCTTCGCGACACGCACGCCGCACGCCGCGACGACCAGAGCCGCACACGACGAAATGTTGAAGGTGCCGGACTTGTCGCCGCCGGTCCCGCAGGTGTCGAAGAGATCGTCATAGTGTTTCGACACCGGCACGGCATTGGTACGCATCGCGCGCGCGAGGCCGACGATCTCGACCGGGCGCTCCCCTTTCATGACGAGACCGACAAGCAGTCCGGCGATGTGCGACGGCGCCGCCTGCCCGCTCATGATGGCGGTCATCGCCGACGCCGCCTCGTCGGCGGTCAGGTCGTCGTGCCGCGTCAGTTTTTCGATCAGCGGCTGAAACATCGTCAGCAACTCGGCCCCTTTTCGATCTACGTACGGTCCTCGAGAAAATTGCGCAGGATGCTGTGTCCCTCGCCCGTCAGGATCGACTCGGGATGGAACTGCACGCCGTGAACCGGCCAGCTTCGATGCCGCAAACCCATGATGACCGCATCATCCTGCGTCCGCGCCGACACCTCGAGATCGGCCGGCAAACCCTCTTCCGCCACCACCAATGAGTGGTAGCGCGACGCGACAAACGGGGTCGCAATGCCGCTGAAGACACCGCGGCCGTCGTGCTCGATCGTCGACGTCTTGCCGTGCATCGGTACTCCTGCGCGGACCACCGCTCCGCCGAACACGGCGCCGATCGCCTGGTGGCCGAGGCACACGCCAAGAATCGGCGTTGCCGATCCGAACCGGCGAATGACGTCCATCGTTACCCCCGCCTGTTCCGGCCGGCCCGGCCCAGGCGAAATGACGATGCGCGCCGGCTTCGCGCTGGCAACCTCGTCGAGCGTCACCGTATCGTTGCGCATCACCTGGACCACTGCGCCAAGCTCGCCGAGATATTGCACGAGGTTGTAGGTGAACGAATCGTAGTTGTCGATTACTAGGACCATTACGTTTGCAACACCGAGCTGCAGCTCTCAGCTGTCAGCTCCTAGCCAAAGCTCACTGTTCTAGCCGAAAGCGGACGGCTGAAAGCTGATGGCTTCATAAGCCTGCCTGCGCGAGCTCGAGCGCGCGCACGAGTGCGCGGGCTTTGTCCCGTGTCTCCTCGTACTCCGCCGTCGGGTTCGAGTCCATGACGATGCCCGCGCCGGCTTGGACGTAGGCCTTGCCTTTCGACATGATCACCGTTCGAATCGCGATGCAGAAATCGAGGTTCCCCGCAAAGTCGACATAGCCGACCGCGCCCGCATACAGGCCGCGGCCCGACGGTTCCAGCTCTTTGATGATCTGCATCGCCCGCACTTTTGGCGCCCCCGACACGGTGCCGGCAGGAAAACACGACACGAGCGCATCGAGCCGATCGCGGTCGTCGGCGAGCTTGCCTTCGACGATCGATGTCAGATGCATGACGTGTGAGAACCGCTCGAGGCCCATGAACTGCGGTACGCGCACCGACCCGTATTCGCAAACCCGGCCGACGTCGTTCCGGCCGAGATCGACGAGCATGACGTGCTCGGCGCGCTCCTTCTCGTTCCGCTTCAACTCTTCGGCCAGACGCATGTCCTCTTCGTTGGTCCGTCCGCGCGGCCGCGTTCCCGCGATCGGGTGTGTCTCTACCCGCGCACCTTCGACCCGTACCAGCATCTCAGGCGACGACCCGACCACCGAGACGCCGCCCATCCGTATGAAATACATGTACGGCGATGGGTTCACGTGGCGAAGCGCGCGATAGACGGTAAAGGGATCGGCCGGCACGTCGGCCTCGAACCGCTGCGACAGAACCACCTGGTAGATGTCGCCGGCCGCGATGTGCTCCTTGGCGGTCCGGACCTGCTCCTCGAACCGTTCGCGCGTGTAGTTCGACCGCAACTCGAGACCGTTGCCCGGCGTCTGAGACGTGCGCGACAGATTGCGTTCGAGCTCCCGCTCGAGAAACTGGATCTTGGCGCACGCGAACTGATAGAGCGACTCGAGGTCATCGTCCGCCGTAATGCGCGCGTTGGCAATGATCAGGATCCGGTGCTGCACGTGATCGAACGCGAGCACCGTGTCGAACAGCATGAAGCCGGCCTGGTCCGCCCCATCGGGAGCCGTGCCCAGATCGCCGAGCACCGGCTCGAACCATGACGAGGCTCCGTAGCCGAGGTACCCGACCGCGCCGCCGGTAAAGCGCGGAAGATCCGGCACGAAGGGCGAACGGAAGTCCGCCATCAGACGACGGAGCGTGTCGATGAAGGGCCGTTCGCTCTCCGTCGTCAATCCGCCGCGTTCGATGGTCGTGCGGCCGTCGCGCGCGCGCAGAATCAGAAACGGATCCTTCCCGAGGAACGAATAGCGGCCCACGTGCTCGCCGCCTTCCACGCTTTCGAGGAGGAAGGCGTAGTCGGCGTGGTCGGCGATTTTCAGGAAGGCCGACACCGGCGTGAGCAGATCGGCGACGATCTCCTTGCACACCGGCACGAACGTTCCGCGCCGCGCGAGCTCCTTGAACGTGTCAAACGACGTAATGTTCATCGTGTACAAACTCCGCCAGCCGCCTCAGCGCGGCATCCCGCATCACACCTCGTGGCGCGTTCGTGCCGATCCACCACCGGAACTGCTCCTGCGCTTGAGCGACGAGCATCTCGAGTCCGCCGATGGTTTGACATCCCGCGGCCGCGGCCTCCCGCAGAAGCCGGGTCGTCGGCGGGTTGTAGATCAGGTCGTACACGTATTGGCCCGTCAGCAGACTGGCCGGAATCGGCGTGTCATCGACCCGCGGATACGTGCCGACCGGCGTGCAGTTGATCAGCAGATCCCATGTGCCTGGCTCGGGCGGCCACGACGCGACATCGACAGGCGTGAGAGCCGCCAGCTGCTCAGCACGTGCGCGGTCGCGCGCGTGCACGGTCACCTTCGCGCAGCCGCTCGACGTCAGCGCCGCGGTGACGGCTCGCGCGGCACCGCCCGCGCCGAGCACGGCGGCGCGCAAACCCCGCAGCGGCACGCGGTCCTGCAGCGGCGCCAGGAAACCGGCCGCGTCGGTGTTGCCGCCGATCCAGCGGTCGTCCACGACCTTGATCGTGTTGATCGCGCCGGCGCGCCGCGCCATTGCCTCGAGCTCGTCGACGCGATTCAGCAGCGACACCTTGTGCGGAATCGTGACGCTGGCCCCGCTGATCCCGAGCGCGCGGCCGAACGTCTGGATGTCGTCGGCATCGACGGCCGGGAACGGCAGGTAAACGGCGTCGATGTGCGCCGCGGCGAACGCGGCGTTGTGCATGGCCGGCGACACGGAATGCGCGACCGAGCCGCCAACGACCCCATAGATGGCGGTTGAATCGCCAATCGAACGGAAGCGATAGTCGTTCAGCAGCGACTGGGCCGTCAGTTGCCCCAGTTCACGGATGATTCCCGCGTACGCCCATTTGGATCCAAAGCGGCTCGCAAGGATGCGCGTCGCAATACCGTGTTCGCCCATGGCAATGGCGATCAACCCCTGGTCGTTTCCTGCGCTCCCGAGGTGAAGCAGCGGCACGCAGTCAGACAGCCGCTTCGCGTTGATGGCGACCTTCACCACTTCGGCGCCTGTGGCGCGCATCGCCTGCAGCTGCGCGGGCAAGTCCGTTGGCACACCCTCGAAGTCGTGCATCGACAAAACAATCCGGCGCCCCGCCGCGCGCGCAATCAGATCGGCGAAGCCGCCGCGCCATTCGAGGTCGACGTACTCCGCGCCTCCGGCGAGCGCATCGGCGAGAATCCTCCGACGCTCCTCCTCGGAGCCACGGAACGTCCCGCCTTCCCATTCGGGTCTGCAGGTGACGATCACCGCCCGTCGGCGGCCGGCGAGCGCGCCGGCAACGTCCGGATCGCGCACCGAGTCGAGCCGGAGCTCGACGAGGTCCGCATCCATCACGGCGTCGCGCCTCGCGCGCAGTTCGGCCGTGGTCGCCGCCGTAACAGTCACACAGAGCCGTGGTTCAGACATAAAAAAAGCCTCTTCAACCGTTCGGCTGAAGAGGCTGGGGATCCTTTCGCGCGGTGGCAGGTCAGGCCAAGGCGGATGCCTCTTCAGTCGCGCCCCAATACCACCACGACGCCGACACGGAGGTCGACAGCAGGGGCGTTCGGGCGAGGCAAAACGACTGACGACTTGTCACAGGAATGCAGACGATAGCAAACCCCGATGATTGCTGTCAACACGATCGCCCATTTCTCCTTGACCCGTAAGCACTTCTCCCGAATAATGATTGGTGAACCCATGCGCATTGCACGACGTGTCTTGATGCTCCTCGCGCCGCTCGCGGGGGTAGCGGTGGCCACCTCTTCGCTGCTGTCCGGGGCCGCGACCCACATGGCCGTGTCGGAAATCCGGCCGGGTATGATCGGCGTCGGACGGACGGTCTTCGACGGCACGCATGTCGAAGAGTTCAAGGTGAACGTCATCGGCGTGCTCGAAAACGTCATCGGCACGCATCGCAGCCTCATCCTGGCGAAGCTCGAAGGCGGACCGCTGGCAAACACCGGCGTCATCGCCGGCATGAGCGGCAGCCCGGTGTACGTCGACGGACGGCTCATCGGCGCCGTGTCGTACGCGCTCGGAAGCTTCTCGAAAGAGCCAATTGCCGGCATTACGCCGATCGCCGAGATGACCGATTCGACCACCTTTGGCGACGCACGGCCGTTGGCCGCGAAGGTGCACGTCGAGTTCCCCCTCACCCGCGACACGCTGACAGCCGCGTTCCGGAAGGCGCTGAACTGGAACCGGCCGTTTGCCGACCGGCCGAACGACAGCCAGTTTGTCGGCACGCCTGTGGGCGCGGGAGTGAGCGGCGGACAACTCGGCACGCTGCTCCGCCCGATCGCCACGCCGCTCGTCATGTCCGGTTTCGAGCCGGAACTCGCGGACTTTTTCGGAGAGGCGTTCCGCGAACAAGGCTTCATTCCAACCGGAGGAAGCGCGGCCGGCTTCCACAACGGCGAGATGCCGTTCAATGGACCGCTGAAGCCCGGAGACGCAATTGGCGTGATGTTCGTGGGCGGAGACCTCCAGCTCGGGGGCACCGGCACCGTGACGCACATCGACGGCGATCGCGTGTATGCCTTCGGCCATCCGATGTACAACCTCGGACCGACCGAATTCCCGATGACGCGCGCGTATGTCTATACCGTGCTTCCAAGTCTCTTCTCCTCGATGAAGTTGTCGACCACGGGCGAAGTCATCGGCACATTCCTCCAGGATCGCGCCACCGCCATCGCGGGACGCCTCGGCCCGGCGCCGCACATGATTCCGCTCACGATCGCCCTCGAATCGGATCGCGCGGCAAAACGGACGTTCCACTTCAACGTCGTCAACGATCAGCTGTTCGGGCCGCTGATGACCTACGCCAGCATTCTGAACACGCTTGGCCAGTACGAGCGGCAGTTCGGGTCGGCGACGTTCCGGGTGCAGGGAACGGCGAAGGTCAAGAAGCACGACCCGATTACGTTCAACAACCTCTTCTCCGGCGATCAATCCTCGATGGGCGCCGCCTCATACGTCGTCGCTCCAATCACGTACTTGATGGGCAACGATTACGAGAAAGTCGATGTCGAAGGCGTCGACATCACGATTGGTACCACCGAGGAGCCCAGAACCGCGACGCTGGAGCGGGTGTGGCTCGACGATCCACGGCCTCGCGCCGGCCGCACCGTGCCGTTGAAGGTGCTGTTCCGCACCTATCGCGGCGACGACATCGTCCGGACGCTGCCGATCGACATCCCGGCGAACGCCACGGGCACTTTGTCGGTGCTCGTCTCCGACGGCTCGCGTCTCGGGCAAGCCGAACAGCGCGAGGTGCGGTCGCCGCAGCCGCGCAGCGTCGATCAGATGATCAAGTCGCTGAACAAGGCGCGGCGCAACAATACGCTTTACGTCAAGCTGCTCGGCTCCAACGCAGGCGCGGTCGTGAACGGTGAGCTGCTGTCGTCGCTGCCGCCGTCGGTGCTCGGCGTGCTGGAATCCGATCGCAACGGCGGCACATTCAATCCGCTGCACAGCGCGACGCTCGCCGAATGGGAACTGCCAACCGAACATGCCGTCGCCGGATCGCGAACGATCACTATTACCATCTCGCAGAACTGAGCCGCGGCGCTTTCCTGCTGTCAACACTATGCTGATCACACGCGCGCGGCCGATGGTCGCCGCCGCCATCGCTTGGGCGATCCTGCTGTCGGCGGTCGCGCTCGACGCCTCCACTCCAAAGTTCTTCCAGGCCGCCACGCAGGCCGATTTCCTGAAGGGCGACGTCGAAAACCTCTCGATCGATACCCACGGCCAGCTGACGCTGGGCCTGGCGACCGAGCTGGTCTACGAAACGGCGGCGCCGTTCCTGTGGTCCATGGCGACGCAGCCCGACGGAACGATGTTCATCGGCACGGGCAACGAAGGAAAGGTTTTCCGCGTCGATCCGCAGGGTCGCGGATCGGTGTTCTTCGACAGCACCGAGCTCGAGGCGCACGCGCTGGCGCTGGCGCCCAATGGCGGCCTGTACGTCGGCACGTCACCCGACGGGAAGATCTACAGCGTCGATCGCAACGGCACGGGCCGCACGTTCTTCAGTCCCGACGACAAGTACATCTGGGCGCTTGCGGTCGATGCGAAGGGCAACCTCTTCGCCGGAACCGGCGACAAGGGCGTCATCTACAAGATTACCGCCGACGGAAAAGGCACGATCTTCTACAAGACCAACGCGACGCACGCGACGGCGCTCGCCTTCGACAAAGCGGGCAACCTCTTCGTCGGCACCGGCACGCCTGGCAGAGTGCTGCGGATCGATCCCGAAGGCAAGCCGTTCGTGCTGCTCGACTCTCCCTTCCAGGAGATCCGTGCGCTGCGGTTCGACGATAAGGGCGCGTTGTACGTGGCGGCACTCAACGGCCAGGCCGGCGGATCCGGAACGCCCGCGACGTCCGAAGATCGCCTCGATCGTCCGGGCGCCGAGGTGTCCCGGCAGCCCGTGCCCTCGGTGTCCGCTGAAATCACGTCGATCTCGATCGTCGATGTCGGCGCTGGACCCGGGCAGCCAAGCTCGGCTCGCGAAGACCGCCGATCGCCAAAGGGCGCCGTCTTCCGCATTTCATCCGACGGCGTCTGGGATCAATTGTGGGAATCGCGCGACGACTCGCCCTACGATCTCGCCTTCGATCGTACCGGCGCCCTCATCGTCGCCACCGGGAACAAAGGGAAGATGTACCGGCTGGAGGGCGAACCGCTGCGCGCAACGCTTCTGGCGCGAGCAAGCGCTCAGCAGGTCACGGCGTTCTATAAGGATCCCCGCGGCCGGCTGTACTACGCCACCGCCAACCCCGGCAAACTATTCCGGCTGTCGTCCGACCGGGCGCCGCGCGGCACGTACGAATCGGAGACGCGCGACGCTCAAATGGTGGCTACGTGGGGCGCGGTGAGCTGGCACGGCAAGACGCCGAGCGGTTCGCGTGTCGAAGTGTTCACACGATCGGGGAACACGGAAACGCCGGACGACACGTGGAGCGTCTGGTCATCGGCATATACCAACGCCGACGGATCGGCGATTACGAGCCCGAAGGCGCGTTATCTGCAGTGGCGCGTCGTGCTCACCGGCAAGAGCGAAAGTCCCGTCCTGACGTCGGTGACCGCCGCCTACCTGCAACGGAACCTGCGGCCTCAAGTCCGGTCCGTCACGGTGCATCCGCCCGGCATCGTGTTCCAGAAGCCGTTCACCACCGGCGAACCGGAGCTGGCAGGGTTCGACGATCAGTCGACGCCCGAGCGCAAGCTTGCGGCCGCGGCCGGCGCGCAGCAGGGTTCCTCGTTGCAGGCGTTGGGCCGCCGCACGTATCAGAAAGGGCTGCAGACGCTCGTCTGGAAGGGAGAGGACGAAAACGACGACGACCTCGTGTACGACGTCTTGTATCGGCGCGAAGGAGAAACGGCCTGGAAGACGCTCCGGAAGGCGACCGCCGACTCCATCGTCGTGTGGGATACAACAACCGTGCCCAACGGCACCTATTTCGTGAAGATCGTCGCGTCGGACGCGCCGTCGAACACGATCGGCTCGGCGCTGACGGGCGAGCTCGACAGCTCGGCTTTCGAAATCGACAACGCCGCTCCGGTGATTGTCGTGGGCAACGTGCGTGTCGAGGGGACGCACACCATCGTCCCCTTCGACATCAAGGACGACCATTCGCCCATCCAGCGCGTCGAGTTCTCACAGGACGGCCAGCGCTGGCGCGGCGTGTTTCCAGTTGATGGGATCGCCGATTCGCGCGACGAGCACTACGAGCTCACGGTCGACGGCGAACTCGGCGAGCGCGGGCTCACCCTGCGCGCGAGCGACTCGATGAACAACATCGCGACGATCCACGTCGACGCGCCGAAGCGGCGATAGGAACGCAGCGCGCGCTGAGCTCGGCGAAACGCACAGCATTGCTGTCACGCTGCGACTCCACTCCGATCGACGCAGAACCGCAGGAACTGCTTCGTCTTATTCTCTGCGAGGTCTGCGTGCTCCGCGTTCCTACGTGGATGATTACGCGCGCGTGAGGCGCAGCGGATCGGCGAGAGAGGCCGCGCGCTTTTTCGGCGGCAGCGGCACGTCGAGGGGCGGCTGCTTGGTGGCGCGCACCGTCTCGCGCTCGACGAGCCAGAGCATGTTGTTGACCGAGGCCGGCGCCTGCGGCGCCTGACCCGATTCGAGCCGCGATCGCGTCATGGCATCCAGCAGGCCCTCGATGAGCTTCACCTGCCCGGCCGCCGCATGGTGGCCACCGGCGCGCAGCACGGCGAGGTTCGCGAGGCGTCCCTGGTGCGTCACAACCGCCTCGAGCGTAAACACAGTGTCTTGTTCCGCCGCCTCATTCGCACGCTGGAAGCGTTCGACCCAGCGTTCGCGGCAGATGGACGCATCGGAGAAATCGTTGCCGAATTCGCATTCGAGCGGCGTCGCCAGCATGGTGACGATTGCCGCGAGGGAATCGGGCCGTTCGTTGGTGGCGAAGCGCATCATGCCGAGCATGATGACCACGCAGACGACGGTGGCGACGGTCGCGCCAACACCGGCGTACACGAAATGCATGTCCTCGAACATGCCGCGGACGCGGGCGAAGAACGACGCGTCGTTTTCGGCGCTCAGCCGGTTTACCACGGCCGCACTGAATGCCGCCGCCTCCTCGTTCGAGAGCGTCCAGGCGTGCGGCGCCATCGTATGCAGCGCGTTCCGCACCGTGCGCAGATCCGCCAGCATCGCGGCGCATTGATCGCACCACTCCAGGTGTGCGCCGACCGCGATCTGATCGGGAACCGCCAGTTCCTCGTCGTGGAACGCCTGCAGCCGTCGCCGCGCCGCCGCGCATGTGAGGGCTTTCACGCGATCCTCTCTTCACGCAACTCGCTGCGCAGCGCCTGCCGCGCCCGCGTGAGCCGCGACTTCACGGTCCCCACGGCCACACCCAGCGAGAAGGCGATCTCTTCGTAGCTCAACCCGTCGATTTCGCGCAGGACAATCGCCGTCCGCTGATCGAACGGCAAGCCGTCGAGCGCGCGCTGCAGCCGCTCGGCCAGCTGCTTCTGCGCGAGAATGCGATCCGGTGTCGATTCCCCGCCCGACAGGAATTCGCCGTGCGAGGCGATGTGCTGATCGAGCGACACCTGGTCCGCCCGATGGCGACGCCGCCAGAACCGGTGACGGTTCCTGGCCTGATTGACGGCGATGCGATAAATCCAGGTCCGGAGAGTGGACTGACCGCGAAAACGATGGATCGTCCGGAAGACGCGCAGGAACACTTCCTGCGACAGGTCGAGGGCCTCGTCCCGATCGCCGAGCAGGTTCATCGCCAGCTGGACGACCATCCGCTGGTGGTCGTTCACCAGTTCGGTACAGGCCAAGTCGTCGCCGGCCGCACAGCGCTGCACCAGCGCCGCTTCGCGGCCGCCAACCTCAGACCATCCAACGACTCTGGCCTGTTTCACTGAGACGTCCACTATACCAGCTTAGACCCCAGCAACGGCCGGAAGTTCCACCGGGCTGGTAACATAGGGGGTGTCGTGAAGCGCGCAATCCTCCTGCTGGCGACGCTCGTGCTCGTGGCCGCCGGGGCGGCGGCGGCCTATCAGGCGGCCGCGCGCCAGCGCGACTACCGGGCACGGCTCGCCCAGGGCGATGCGGCGTTCCATGACGATCAGACGTTCGCCGCCATTGAAGCCTACAGCGGCGCAATCGCCCTCCGGCCGGATTCGATGCTCGGCCATCTGAGACGAGCCGAAACGTACCGGCGGCGCGCCGATCCGGGCGACCTCGACCTCGCGGCGCGCGATTTCCTCCGAGCGGCGTCGCTCGACCAGACCGCGACCCGACCGCTCGAAGAGCTCGGGGACGTCCTGTATCAGCGTCAACGCTACGCGCGGGCAGCCGAGGCCTACGAGCGGTACGTCCGCCTCGACGACCGGTCCGCGCGCGTCACCTACAAGCTGGCGCTCGCCCGCTTTCGGTCGGGCGACGTCGAAGGCGCCATGTCGAGCTTGAAGGACACGGTCCGCCTCGACGATCGCATGGCGGACGCGTACTACCTGCTGGGCGTGTGCCTCCGGAACCGGTCGCGCCAACCGGAAGCGCTCACGGCCCTCGAGAAGGCGGTGGCCTTATCGCCGGGCCTGATTGCCGCCCGCGAAGAACTGGCCGATCTCTACGGATCGGTCGGCCGCCCTGCCGATGAGCTCGCGCAGTTGCAGGTGCTCGCCGGTCTCGATCGCACCAACGTCGAGCGGCAAGTGGCAATCGGCCTCGCACATGCGCGCGCCCACCGCTGGGAGCTCGCAGTGCTGACGCTCGGCAGCGCGCTCGAACGGACGCCCGACAATCCGTCCATCTATGGAGCGCTCGGCCAGGTCTGGCTGCAGAGCGCCCAGGCCCGAAACGATCGCGTCGATTTGAGCAAGGCGCGCGAAGCGCTCGAGCGCGTCGCCTCGATGCCAGCCGCGACGAGCGAGATTCTGGCGCTGTACGGGCGGGCGTTGCTCGAGGAGGGCGACATCGAGGGAGCAGAACGCGCGCTGCTGGCTGCGACGACGCGATATCCGGTCGATCCGGCGTCGCTGCTGCTCTACGCGTCGGCGGCTGAACGACAGAACCATCTGGACGCCGCCCGCGCGGCGTTGATCCAGTACGGCGCCCTGGTGTCCAACGACACCGATCTGGTGGCGCGGACCGGCCGCATTGCCGCGCTGTCCCTGCGTTTGAACGAGCCCGACGTGGCCGCCACGTGGCTTCGGCAGGCACATGCCGCGAGCCCGAACGACCTGCGTGTGACCGCCGCGTTGGCGGACGCGCTGCTCCGGGCAGGCGATCAGCCAGGCGCTCAGGCCACCATCGCGGGAGGTCTCGAAAAGGATCCAAAGAACGTGCAGTTGCTCACGTTGTCCCACCGCGTGACGCGACAACCCTGAACACATGGAACGCGCAGCGTTCTACTGTTTTGTTGTCTTGGGATCCGTGACGTCCCGGAGCCCGTCGCCGAGAAAATTGAATCCGAGCACGAGGATGGCGATCGCGAGGCCGGGAAAAATCGTGAGATGCGGAGCGTCGAGCAGATGGGCGCGGCCGCCGTTGAGCATCGTGCCCCAGCTCGGCGTCGGCGGCTGTACGCCAAGGCCAAGAAAACTGAGCGCGGCTTCGCCAATGATGGCGCCCGCCATGCCCAGCGTCGACTGAACGACGACGGCCGGAATGGCGGTCGGAATGACGTGTCGCCAGAGAACGCGTGGCGTGCCGGCACCGAGCGCGCGGGCTGCCTGTACATACTCGAACTCGCGCGCGCGCAGCACCTGCCCGCGCACGAGCCGCGCGTATCCCACCCACCCGATCACAGTGAGGGCGAACAGCACGTTGCCAAGGCTCGGCCCGAGCACCGCTACGAGCGCGATCGCCAGCAGAAGGCCCGGAAACGCCAGCAACACGTCGATCACGCGACTGATGACATCGTCCAGCACGCCCCCGAAATAGCCGGCAACGGCGCCGAGCAAGACCCCGATTGAGGCGGACACCGAAACCACTGTGAGGCCGACCAGAAACGAGATGCGGGCTCCTGCAAGCACGCGCGCGAGGATGTCGCGGCCAAGCTCGTCGAGACCGAGCGGATGGCTGATGGTCGGACCCGCCAGGCGAAGCGCAAGGTCCTGCGCGGCCGGATCGAATGCTGTGACGAAGGGCCCGACGACCGCCGCGAGCACCGCGAAGACGACGATGGCGCCGCCGACTCGCAGCATGGGTCAGTCGAATCGAATGCGGGGATCGAGAAACCCGTACGCGAGATCGGTGAGCAGATTCATCCCCACGTAGGTGACCGCGATGAGCAGAATGCACCCCTGCACCAGCGGATAGTCTCGGAAGCTGATCGATTGAATCAGCAGCCGGCCGACGCCGGGCCACGCAAAAATCGTCTCGGTGATGACGGCGCCGGTGAGCACCGCGCCGAATTGGAGCCCTAGAACGGTGACAATCGGAATCAGGCTGTTTCTGAACGCATGCCGCAGGACCGCGCGGATGAACGACACGCCGCGCGCGCGGGCGGCAAGCACATAGAGCTCGCGAAGCTCTTCGATGACGCTCGCGCGCGTCATGCGCGCGAGCACCGCCGCGAGCGGGGCGCCGAGCGTGATGGCCGGGAGCACCAAGTGCGCCGGGGTGCCTCGGCCCGACACAGGCAGCCATCCGAGGAGAATGGAAAACAGGATCGCCAGCAGCGGGCCGAGCCAGAAGTTCGGCACCGAAATACCCACCAGCGCCAGGGTCGTCGCCGCATGATCGACCCGAGTGCCGGCGCGGACCGCGGCGAGAATCCCCAGCGGAAGCGCGATCACTACCGCGACCAGCATCGCGGCAAACGCCAGCTCGAACGTTGCCGGCAGGCGCTCGGCAATCGCCGCCGTCACCGTCTGGTTCGTGCGCAGCGAGGAGCCGAGGTCGCCGCGCACGGCCCCCTTCAGAAACCCCGCGTATTGCACCAGCAACGGCCGGTCGAGGCCAAGGCGTCCGCGCAGCTCGGCGATGTCCTGCGGCGACGCGCTCTCGCCAAGCATCGCCTGCACCGGATCGCCAGGGACCAGGTGGATCAGCGAGAACACGAGCGTCGCCACGCCCAGGAGAACGGGAATGGTCAGCAGCAGGCGGCGGATCAGGAAACGCGTCACAACGTCGTCGTCCCTTGTGATCGTTCGCGTCAGTCAGTGGTCATGAGACGTTCGCCGGATGCGATGCCGAGCCGGGACATGAGCTTCGTCAACCCCTGGCGCGTGACGCCCAGTTCTGCGGCCGCGCGGCCGCGGTGTCCGCCCGTTCTGACGAGCGCGGCGCGCACGAACCGCTCGTCGAATGTCCGCCGCGCGTCGGTCAACCGCCACGTCTCGCTGCGCTCGCGGCCGGCGAACTGCGCGGGCAGCGCCGTCGGCGGTACGACGCCGCGTTTGGGGCTGCGGACGGCGAGCGCCGCGAGCACGTTCTGCAGCTCGCGGACGTTGCCCGGCCAATCATAACGTGCGAGCGCGGCGACCGTCGTCGCAGACAGCGTGGCCCGGCTGCCGAGCCGGCCCGTTGCCTCGCGCCAGAACTGCTCCGCCAGGACGCCGATGTCGTCGCGGCGTTCCCGCAGCGGCGGAACGCTGATCCGAATCACATCGAGGCGGTACAACAGGTCCAGACGAAACCGTCCCGCGTCGACGTCCTGCCGCAGATCGCGATTCGTGGCGGCGACGATGCGGACGTCCACGCGGCGGGCGACGTTCTCGCCGACGCGCCGCAACTCGCCTTCCTGGAGTACCCGCAGCACTTTGGCCTGCGCGCGCGGCGACAGCTCGCCGATTTCGTCGAGAAACAGCGTGCCGCCGTGGGCGTCCTCGAACACACCGGTTCGATCGCCGGCGGCACCCGTGAAGGCGCCACGCGTGTGTCCGAAGAGCTCGGCTTCGACCAGGTCGTCGGGCAACGCGGCGCAGTTGAGCGTGCAAAACGCGCGGTCGCGGCGAGAGCCAAGCCGATGGACGGCGCGGGCGACCAGCTCCTTGCCGCTCCCGCTCTCGCCGTCGATCAGCACGGAGAACGGGGCCCCAGCGGCCCGCTCCACACTTTGCCGAAGCTCCGCCATCGAGGCGGTGACGCCGAGCAGTTCGGCGCCCGAGGGAACAACGGCCTGCGCCCGACGGATCAGCACCGCCGAAAAGATGGGTGCCGCCGCTGCGGCGGCCATCTCGAGGACGACACGCGCGCGCGACAGGTTGTGAGTGGATCCAAGCGTCCACCGCGCGCACAGCGCGCCGATGGTGCCGCCGCCGTAGTGCACCGGAACTGCGCCCTCGACGCGATCGTCATGCCGATGCGGTGAGATCGTGATACCGGCCGTCACGGCCCTCTCGGCGATTCCCGGCTCGAGGCGTGCGCCGTCAGATGCAACGACGACGTATTGCCCCGACGCGCTGGAGACGAACGCCACGGAGGCGGCATGCAGCTGTTGACGCAACCCCGTGCAGAGATCTCTCAGCACGATCGCTTCATCCTCGGCCGTCTGACAGGCCCGCACGATCGCGACGACCTCGGCGACCAAAGCATCCTCGCCGCTGGTTCCGATCGCTCCCGGGTGCGGGTCGCCGGCATACAGCCTCAGCGCGCCGAGCCCTGACGCCGCGATCTGGCGTGCGACGGCCTCGTCAGCTTTGCCATCAGCCGCCACGAGTGCGTCGAGCAACACCCATCGCGAACGCACAATCGGGGGCACCGTCGACGCGATGCGCGCGAGCTTTCTCGTAAGCGCGACGGCGACACTGGTCCGGCCGCGGCGGCGTTCGACCTCGACCCGCAACAACCTGGCGCGCAGCGCGCGAAGCGGATCGTGCGCCAGCCGCGCCGCGGAAAGCGCATTGGAGACCTCGCGCTCCGCTCCATCGAGATCGCCGATCGCGAGACGAACGAGCGCGCCGCAATACATCGCCGCCGCCGTGGAGTGCGCGTCGTGTGGCGATCGCGCCGTGTCGAGCGCGCCGGCCGTCAGCGACATCGCGCGGCCGACGTCACCCTGTCCGAGGGCAATCCGCGCGGCAAGCAGGTCGTGCCGCGTGTTGTGCGTCGACAGGCCACCCGCGCTCGTAAGGGCAGCCGCCGCGTCGGCATACTGTCCTCGCCAGTACAGGCATCTCGCCAGGGCGAGAGATGCGTTGGCGACGCGGGCTGAATCGCCGACTCCCCGTGCGGCAGTGAGGGCCGCCGCCAGGACGTTCTCTGCTTCGTCCAGCCGGGCGAGATCGATCCAGGCCTCTCCGTTCAGCGCGGCGATGTCAATCAGCAGACCGTCGCGGCCCGCCCGGCTCGCATACTGCCGCGCCTCCTCGAGCGCCGCCTGGGCGTCCCGCGCGCGTCCACGACGCAAGAGGCACGAGGCGAGCGCGAGCGCCCCGTCTGCCGCGTCGCTCCAGTCGTCGCGACGCGCCAGGCCGCCGATTGCCTGACGAAGCTGCCGCAATCCAGGGGCGTGGCGGCCAGCGGCCAGGTGCGCCAGCGCCGTGTCGAGACGACGGCGCAGGCCTGCCAACTCACCGGGAGCGGGCCAGACGCGAGCCGTCGACGGTGTATTGAGCGGCTCGTCGACTGCCTCTACGCCGCCGTAGACCGCCGCGTGCTCGGCCACGCGTACGGCGCGATGTCGGTCGCGACCTGAGAGCCGGGTCGGCTCGTCACGAAGGTCCCCTGACCGGCCCCACAACAGCCGCGCGAAACGACCCGGCAGTCCACTGGCGCGCTCCGCTGCGCGGCGAATCCGCTTCTGCTGCCGCGGATCGCGGATGTATGGACACACCGCGCCGGCGAGGACGTCCGCATCCAACCCCTCTAACCGAACGCTATCGACCGCGTTCGACTCCTCCTCGCCAACGATCAGAAAGACATGAGGTCGCGGCGCGCGCAGAGCCGATTGCAGAAGCGCGTCCCACGGACGGGGGACGGCGCTATCCACAATGACGAACAGGCTGCGCCCTCGCCAGAGCTCGGCGTACCGGGTGTCGATCAGGCGTGATGCAACAGGCACGAAGCCGATGGAGCGCGCAATTCGCGCCAGTTCTGTAACGACGGTCCGCTTTCCAGAACCCGCAGGCCCCCACAACGCCGCCACGCGCGGCCGGCCATCGCTGTGCTGAAAAATGCCACTCAGGGTGGCGGCCGCGGATCGCGCGAGGATGCGCAAGCCGCATGTCGCGAGCGACACTTCGCCGATCGCGGGTTCATCGGACCCATGCGGGTAGCCCGTATCATCCCCGGGCAGCACGAGAAGGCCAGCGTGTCCGGCATGAACGGTCTTGGGCGGTTTCGATCCGGCCTCCAACCCAACGCCTCGAAAAAAGCGCAACGCTGTTTCGCGAACACACTTCGTTTCTTCATCGTCTCGGGTGCAACGCTGCCGGGCCGGCGTACAGAGCCACGCTTCGAATCGCGATGTCTCACCGATCAATCCAAAATCGACCAGCGGAACAATGGAGCGGTGTTGCAGCGTACGCAACATGTCGCATCGTACGGTCCATCGCAATTGCTCTGACGCACCTCCCGCGGTTCCGATCTTCACCGACACCCGCGCACCCGTCGCCAGGTCCATCACGCGTCCATCGTCATCCGCCGCGAATCGATCGGCCACGAGCTGCACGGCGTCCTCCTGTCGCTGATGTTCGCGGCACGGGTGCAAGAACGACGCCCATGCGTTGGTAAGGAGATGAGCCGCCAGAGCGTGGCAATAACTTCGGATAGAATGACGACCGAATGCTGCGTTTTTTGACTGCCGGCGAGTCGCACGGCAAGGCGCTCGTGGCGATTCTCGAAGGTGTTCCCGCCGGACTCACGATCGACGTCGACGCGATCACCGCCGACCTGCGCCGCCGGCAAACCGGATATGGGCGCGGCCGCCGCATGCTGATCGAATCCGATCGCGCAGAGCCCTTGAGCGGCATCCGGCACGGCCAGACAACCGGCGCGCCCATTGCGCTGCTGATTCCAAACAAAGATTGGGAAAACTGGCAGCGCACGATGTACGTGGAGGCCTCGATGCCGGCCGAGGCCACAGGCGTCGATCGCGCCGAAGTGACGCGACCGCGCCCCGGCCACGCGGACCTCGCGGGCTTCGTCAAGTACGGTCACGACGACATGCGGAATGTCCTCGAGCGCGCCAGCGCCCGCGAGACCGCCGCACGGGTTGCCGTCGGCGCGATCGGCCGACAGCTGCTTCGCTCGGTCGGAACGGAGCTCGTCAGCCACGTCGTGTGCATCGGATCGGCTGCCGTCGGTGATCCGCTTGCCCTGACGTTCGATCAGGTGCGCGCAATTCCGGCCGATTCACCGCTGCAATGCGCGGACCGGGCCGTCGAGCAGCAAATGGTCGCGGAGATCGATCGGGCGCGTGACGCCGGCGACACGATGGGCGGCAGCTTCGAAGTGATCGCTCATGCCGTGCCGCCGGGGCTCGGCAGCTACGTGCAGTGGGATCGCAAGCTCGATGGCCGTCTGGCGCAGGCACTCATGTCGATTCCGGCCATCAAAGCCGTCGGAATCGGCCGCGGGCCGATGGTGGCAACGATTCCAGGTTCGCGCGTGCACGACGAAATCCTGCTGCCGAATGGCGAACCGCACGATCACGCTTCTCAACGGGCGATCGGCGTGCGACGCCCCACCAACAACGCGGGCGGTCTCGAAGGCGGCGTCACCAACGGCGAGGATCTCCGCCTCACCGCGTATATGAAGCCGATTTCAACCTTGATGAAGCCGCTGCGCTCGGTCGACCTCACGACGATGACGGAGAGTCCCGCCACCGTGGAGCGCAGCGACGTCTGCGCCGTCCCCGCCGCGGCGGTCGTCGGCGAGGCGATGGTGGCGTTCGTGCTCGCCGACGCCCTGCTCGAGAAGTTCGGCGGCGATACCATCGACGAGCTCGTCCGGAATTGGGAGACGTTCAGAGCCCGCACGAGCGCGAGATTCACCCGAAGGTGAGACGTTTACGAGCTCCTCCAGAGCCGCTTGGCCGTCGAACGCCAAAAGGCCATGCCGCTCGCTCGTCTATCGTGACCAGACACTGGATTGCGGCTTTCGAGTTGATATCCTCGTTGACACCAGCGTGGTCGTGGAGGTCAAAGCGATTGAACGTTTCGACAAAGTGCACCTCGCTCACCTCCGGACCGACCTGAAACAATCGCGATGTAAAGTAGGCCTGTTGATCAATTTCAACGTAGAGTGGCTGGTTGAAGATGGCATCAAGAGAGTCGTCGATGGCTTCCCCGATTAACTGATCGGTCTGCGAATTCTGCGCGTTCTGCGTTGATCGTCGTGCGCTTGCTATTGCACTCTACCGTCGCTCCATGATCCGTCCGATCCTCAAGTACGGCGACACGGTTCTCCACGAAAGGGCGCGGCCTGTCGACGCCATCACACCGGAGATCGATCGGCTCGTCGACGACATGATCGAGACCATGTACGCTGCGCCGGGCGTCGGGCTCGCGGCGCCGCAGGTTGGCGCGCCTCTCCGAATCTTCGTCGTCGACGTCTCCGCCGGCCGCGATCCGTCGGCGCTGCTGGTGCTGATCAACCCGGAGTTTGTCGAGCGCGACGGCATGCAGCTCGAGGAGGAAGGGTGTCTGAGCGTGCCCGGGTTCAACGCGACGGTGGTCAGGCCGACGCGTGCCGTCGTCAAGGCGCTCGATCGGACCGGTGAGGAGCGGCAGCACGAAGGCACAGGGCTGCTGGCGCGCGCGTTTCAGCACGAGATGGATCATCTCGACGGGACGCTGTTCGTCGATCGACTTCGCGGCATCAAGCGCGACCTGATCGTGCGCAGGATCCGCAAGCTGTCCCGCGCCGGCAAATGGTAGGCACGGCGGCGCTGCGCATCGTGTTCTTCGGCACGCCGGCGTTCGCGGTGCCAACCCTCGACGCGCTGCTCGCCTCACGACATGCGGTCGTCGCGGTGATCACGCAGCCCGATCGGCCTCGCGGACGCGGACAGAAGCTGACCGACGCGCCGGTGAAAGCACGCGCCCTGCTCGCCGGGCTTCCAGTCCTGCAGCCTGAGCGCCTGAAAGATCCAACCTTTCTCGAGACCGTCCAGATGCTTCGCGCCGATCTCGGTGTCGTCGTCGCGTACGGCAAGATACTCACCGATGCAGTGCTCGCTGCCCCGCGGCTCGGACTGATCAACGTCCACGCGTCGCTGCTGCCACGCTATCGCGGCGCGGCACCCGTGCATCGCGCGATCATGGCGGGCGAGCGTGAGACCGGGGTCACGATCATGCGCGTGGTGAAGGCGCTCGACGCGGGCCCGATGCTCGCGAAGGTCGGCCGGCTGATTGAACCCGAGGAAACGAGCGTCGAGGTCGAGCGCGATCTGGCGCACCTTGGAGCGCGGTTGCTGATCGCCAGCGTCGAACAGATCGCCGCCGGCCGTATCCATGAGACGCCGCAAGACGACGGCGCCGCGACATATGCGCCACGGTTGACGAAAAGTGACGGTGCAATCGACTGGTCCTGGCCTGCCGAGCGGATCCACAACCTGATTCGCGGGCTGCACCCCTGGCCGCACGCCTACACGTTCCTGCACGGCACACGGCTCATCCTGTTGCGTTCCTCGCCGTCGCCTGCAGGGGCGGAGCCGTCGGACCGCGCCGGGCCGGCACATCGGTCGGCCGCTACCAATACAGCGCCTGGCACGATCGTCGGAACAGACGGAGACCGCCTGGTGGTGGCCACTGGTGCCGGGAGGATCCGGCTCACGCTCGTCCAGCCTGAAGGCAAGCGACCGATGACGCCGCGCGACTTTCTCGCCGGTCATCCAGTGGCGTCCGGCGATCGCTTCGACGCGGCGCCTGCCAAGGAATGATTGCTCCGGCGCGAGTGGCCGCGTACGAGATTCTCATGGCAGTCTCGGCTGGTGCCGCCGACCTGCCGTCGGCTATCGCCGGCGCACGCGGCCGCCTGCACGACGATCGCGACCGCGCGCTCGCCGCCGACATCGCCGCTGGAGTGCAGCGCTGGCGCGCCGCCCTCGATCACCTGATCGTCGCGTTCGCCAAGCGCGCAATCGATCGTCTCGACTCCGAGATCGTCGAGATCCTCCGATTGAGCATCTACCAGCTCCTCCATCTGACGCGCGTACCCGCCTCGGCGGTGGTCGACGATGGCGTCGAGCTCGCGCGGCGGGCGGGAAAGCGGAGCGCCGCTGGGTTCGTGAATGCCGTTCTCCGCACGATCTCGCGGAAACGGAAGTCGCTGCCGCTGCCGCCGCGTCCGGCGGACCCAGCCGATCGCGAAGCCGCGTTGGCGTACTTTGCTATCACTCTGTCCCATCCGCGGTGGCTCGCCGCCCGCTGGTACGAGCGTCTGGGGTTCGACGCGGCCGAAGCGTGGATGCGATTCAACGACGAGGCCGCGCCGCTGACGCTGCGAGCCAACCGCATTCGGATGACACCGGAGAATCTGACGAACCGTCTGGCAGCCGAGGATGTGCGTGTCCGGCCCGGCCGGTTCGCGCCCGATGCCCTCGTCGTCGAAGAAGGCCATCCACTGCGCGGCTCCGGCCTCGATGCGGGGTGGTTTGTCGTGCAGGACGAGGCGTCTCAACTTGTCGCGCTGCTGGCGACGCCGCGCCCCGGCGCGCGGGTGCTCGACACGTGCGCCTCGCCCGGCGGCAAATCGACGGCGATCGCCGCGGCCATGGATCCTGGCGACCTGCTCGTCGCGTGCGACGTTCGCAGCCGGCGCATCGACTTGCTGCGCAGAACGGTGGCCGTGACCGGCGCCGCGAATGTGCGGATCGTTCAGGCAGATCTGCTCGAGCCGTTGCCGTTTTCCCGGCCGTTCGATGTCGTCATCGTCGACGCGCCGTGTTCCGGCCTGGGGACCCTGCGCCGCGATCCCGATATCCGGTGGCGACGACGAGAATCCGACCTGACTCGGCTTGCCGCCGCGGAGCTCACGATGTTGCAGCATGCCGCCGATGCGGTCGCGATCGGTGGTCGTCTCGTGTACGCCACGTGTTCCAGCGAGCCCGAGGAGAACGAAGGCGTCGCTCATGCGTTTCTCGCTTCGACGCAGGGCTTCCTGCCGCTGCACGCCCATTACGCGGCGCCGAGTCTCCCGGGGGAGGTGATCGACGCGCGCGGCCATCTCCGCACCGAGCCGCATCGCCACGGCCTCGAAGCGTTCTTCGGCGCGGTCTTCGAGCGGAATGGGGTCAGATCTCGATTTTCTACCTGACGGTTTGGTCAGTAGAAGATCGAGATCTGACCCCGTGATACGATCTCGATCATCCCATGGCCTTGAGAACCCGCGTGTGGAGCGCGGGCAAACTGGTGCTGCTTGTCAGCGGGCTATTCGCGACGTACGTGATCTTTGCCGCGGCGTCGATGCGTATTGCGCTCCGATCGCGTGAGGTGCAGATACCGAACCTGACGAATCACACGGCGAACGAGGCGACGGCGATTGCAAGCGCGCTCGGACTGACGTTGAAGGTCGACGACCTCCGCCGGCCCGATGCCAAGATTGCCGCGGGGCGCGTGCTGGCGCAGGAGCCGCCCGCGGGATCGACCGCGCGGCGTCAGCGCAGCGTCAGGATCTGGCTGAGCACAGGCCAGCGCGCGTCCACGGTACCGCTTCTGGTCGGCGAAACCGAACGCACCGCACAGCTGCGTCTCGCACAAGATGGTTTGACGCTCTCCGGCATCTCCGAGATTCGATCGCAGACGTTCGCGCCCGACGTCATCCTGGCGCAGACGCCGCCCGCGAAGGCGAACGCCGGAACGGTGGCACTGCTCGTCAATCGAGGCGATCGCGGCGCGAGCTACGTGATGCCGGATCTGATTGGCGCCAACGGGGACCGGGCGGCCGAGATTCTGCGGAACCGCGGCTTCCGCGTCGCCGTGGTCGGATCGGTGCCTTACCCGGGCGTCGCCGCCGGCATCGTGATCCGGCAGAGTCCGCAGGCAGGATTTCAAGTGGGCCCGGGCGAGCCGATTTCGGTCGAGGTGAGCCGATGAGCGTCCTCATTGCTCCCTCGATTCTGTCGGCCGATTTCGCGGCGCTCGGCCTGGCCATCGGGGCAGCGGAACGCGGCGGGGCCGATCTCATACACGTGGATGTCATGGACGGCCATTTCGTCCCGAATATCACCATCGGACCACCGGTCGTCAAATCGATCCGCCGGATCGCGCAGGTGCCGCTCGACGTGCACCTCATGATCGAGGAACCCGATCGCTACATCGACGCGTTTGCGGAGGCCGGCGCGGCCATGATCTCGGTCCACGTCGAGGTACTGCCGCACCTGCACCGGACGGTCCACGCGATCCAGGCGCTCGGCGCGAAGGCCGGCGTGGTAGTGAACCCGTCGACGCCCGTCGGTGCGCTCGAGGAAATCGCCGCCGACGTGGACTTCGTGCTCGTCATGTCGGTGAACCCGGGGTTCGGCGGCCAGACTTTCATCCCCCGCAGCGAGTCTAAGGTGCGGGCGGTTCGCGCGCTGCTGGACCGTGCGGGCAACGCCGCGCCCGTCGAGATCGACGGCGGCATCGACCGGCACAACGTCGCACGGGTCGTGGCGGCCGGCGCGCGAATCATCGTCGCCGGATCGGCCGTGTTTCACAGCGCCGATCCCGAACGGGCAACCCGCGAGCTGAAGGCGGCCGCGCTCGGCGCCGTCACCTCGCCGGCATGAGCCCTCCACAGTCCGTTTCCCGGATTCGCGTGCGGTACGCTGAAACCGACCAGATGGGCGTTGTGTACTACGCGAACTACCTCGTATGGTTCGAAGTGGGGCGAACCGACCTGCTCCGTGAGGGCGGCTTGAGTTATCGCGAGATGGAGGCGGACGGATTCGGGCTGCCGGTCATCGAGGCCAGCTGCACGTACCATGAATCCGCGAAGTACGACGATGAGCTCGAGGTGCGGACAATGGGAACGCTGATCTCGCCGGTTCGCGTGCGGTTCACCTACGAAATCGTGCGGGTGGCCGACGGCGCAGTCCTCGCCAGTGGAACGACCGTACACGCGACACTCGATCGAAACGGACGGCCATGCCGGCTGCCGGAACATGCGCGGGTATTATTTGCATGAGAGCCCTCGTCACCGGCACAGCCGGATTCATCGGATCGACGCTCGCCGAGCGTCTTCTGTCGCAGGACGCCGACGTCGTCGGCATCGATTGCTTCACCGATTACTACCCGCGACCGATCAAGGAGCGGAATCTCGGTGCGCTCACCGGTCATCCGAAGTTCCGGTTTCTCGAGACACGGCTTCAGGACGCCGACCTCGCATCGCTGCTCGCCGACCGCACCCATGTCTTTCATCTCGCCGCGCAGGCAGGCGTACGGAAAAGCTGGGGCCGCGATTTTTCCGTGTACACGGTCAATAACGTCGAGGCGACGCAGGTGCTGCTCGAGGCCTGCGTGCAGGCGAAGCTGGAGCGTCTCGTCTACGCGTCGAGCTCGTCGGTGTACGGCGACCATGTGCCGATGCCGATGCGCGAGGATGCCCTGCCCCAGCCGGTGTCGCCGTACGGCGTCACGAAGCTCGCCGCCGAACAGCTCTGTTATCTCTACTATGCGAACTATGGCGTGCCGACCGTCTCGCTCCGCTATTTCACCGTGTATGGGCCACGCCAGCGCCCGGACATGGGGTTCAATCGGTTTCTGCGGGCGACGCTGCGTCACGAGCCGATCACGATCTACGGGGACGGCGAACAAACGCGCGATTTCACCTTCGTAGCCGACGCCGTGAGCGCGACCGTGGCGGCGGCCAGACGGGGGGTTCCGGGGCGTGTATACAATATTGGAGGGGGATCGCGCGTCTCGATCAACGAGGTGCTCGACATGATCGGCCGTGTCGCCGGCCGCCGCCCTCTCGTGACCGTCGATTCGGCACAGAAGGGCGACATGCGGCACACGTATGCCGACACGTCGCTCGCAAAAGCCGACCTGGGCTTCGCGCCGACCGTGGGTCTCGAAGACGGGCTCGCGGCCGAGTATCAGTGGCTCGCTGGAAACCTGTGATGACCATTCGTGCATTCCGCTCCGCCGCCGTGATCGTGCTCGTGGCGCTCGCCACGCTGGCGGCCGCCTGCGCGGCGCACTCGCGCGGCATGGTCCCGCCTGGCACGGCGGAACCGGACAAGTTCCTGTTCGATAAAGGCACCGAAGCGCTCAACGCGAAAAAGTGGCTCACCGCGCGGGAGTTCTTCAAGCAGATCACCGAAACCTACACACAAAGTCCGTACAGGCCGGACGCCAAGCTCGGTATCGGCGACACGTATCTGGGCGAAGGCTCCTCTGAAGCGCTCGTGCTCGCGATCAACGAGTTCAAGGAGTTCCTGTCCTATTACCCGACGAACCCGCGCGCCGATTACGCGCAGTACAAGGTCGGCATGGCGCACATCCGCCAGATGCGCGGCGCACAGCGCGACCAGACGGAAACGCGCGAGGCCGTCCACGAATTCCAGGCGTTCGTCGACCGGTACCCGAACAGCAAGCTGATGCCCGAAGCGCAGGCGAAGCTGCGCGAAGCGCGCGATCGGCTGAGCGAATCCGATTACCTGGTGGGATACTTCTACTTCCGTCAGCGCTGGTATCCAGGGGCGATCGACCGGCTCCGTGATCTCGTGATCCAGGATCCGGCCTTTACCGGGCGCGACGCCGTGTACTTTTACCTCGCGGAATCGCTCGTGAAGCTCAAGCGCGAAGCCGAAGCGCTGCCGTACCTGGAGAGGCTCGTGAAGGAATTCGAGCGCAGCGAATACCTCGCGGACGCGCAGAAACGCATCGGCGAGCTCAAGGCGCAGGCCCAGATCAAGCCATCAGGAGCGTAATCATGCGATTCGTTCGAACCCTCGCCGCCACCGCGGCCGCGCTGCTGATGGCCGGAGTCGTTGACGCGCAAAACGACGCCCCGCTGTCGGTGCTGCAAACGTCGGTGGCCTGCGCGCCGCCCCCGTCGTTCACGGGTCCGCCCGCCGGCGCGCCGCGGATCATTGGTGCGCAGGACACGGTTCCCCGCCGCCTGTTCGGCGAGCACGATCTGCTCGTCATCGACGCCGGCACCGCCAGCGGATTGCAGCTTGGCCAGCAGTTCTTCGTCCGGCGCGAGAACCGGTTCGGCACGCCATCGGGCCAGCATTCGCGTGGCGTGCGCACGCTCGGATGGCTGCGGGTTGTCGCCCTCAACGATACGACGGCAATCGCGGCCGTTCAGCACATCTGCGGCGGGATCATCCAGCACGACTACCTCGAGCCGTTTACCGCCCCGATCGTACCGGCAGGAGCGGAGCGGGACGACGCGCCGGGTGAGCCGGACTTTACGAAGCTTGCGCACTTTGTCGCCGCCAACGAGGATCGTCAGACGGCCGGTGCGGGCGATTTCATGCTGATCGATCGGGGCACCGAGCAAGGCATGGCGCCGGGAACGCGTGTGGCGGTGTATCGCGATACGCGATCGCCGCACATGCCTCTGGCAAGCGTCGGCGAGGCGGTCGTAGTCAGCGTCGGCCCGACCTCGGCGCTGACGCGGATCACGAGAGCGCGCGACGCCGTGCTCAGCGGCGACTACGTGGCGATCCGGAGATAAGACAGACGACGACATTCAACGCAGAATTCGCAGAACTCGCCGAAAAACACGTTCTCAGTCGTGTTCGTCTCTGCGTGTTCCGCGGGTTCTGCGTTGTTCGTCGTCAGACGCGGGGCGACGGGAACAAATTGAACCGCCGGAAGTAGTCTGCGGCCGACACGAGCGCGGTCACTACCACCACCCACAGCGCGGCTTGCCCGATCAACAGGAACTCGCGTGCCTGCCCATGGGCGAGGATCAACGCCAGGATGGCCACGACCTGCGCGACCATCTTGATTTTGCCGAGCGGCGAAGCGGGCATCGCGATGCCGCGCGCGTACGCGAGGCTGCGCAGTGTGGTGACCGCGAACTCGCGGCCGATGATCACCGCGACCATCCACGACTGCGCGAGATCCATCTGCACGAGGGAGATCAGCGCAGCCGAGGTGAGCAGCTTGTCGGCGAGCGGATCGATCACCTGACCGAGCGGCGTGACCTGCTTGCGGCGCCGTGCGAAATACCCATCGGCCCAGTCGGTGAGCGAGGCGAGCGCGAAGATGGCGGCGCCGACGAACTCCTTCGGTACGCCGAAGATTTGCCGGCCTTCGAACTTCGTGAGCAGCACGACCACGAGCAACGGCACCAGAAAGATTCGCGTGACCGTCAGCGAGTTCGGCAGGTTCATGGCGCGCTGTGGGCACATGATATCATCGGTGGTTGCGATGAAGGCGATTCTGCTGGCGGGGGGCAAAGGCACGCGGCTGCGTCCGCTGACGATCCACACGCCGAAACCGATCGTGCCGATCTTCAACCGGCCGTTCCTTCACTATCAGCTCGACCTGCTGAAGCAGGTGCCCGCGATCGATGAAGTCGTCCTCAGCCTGAATTATCAGCCGCGCCGCATCGAAGAGATCTTCGGCGACGGCGGCGAGTCCGGTCTCGCGATCCGCTACGTCGTCGAGCCGGCGCCGCTCGGCACGGCCGGCGCCGTTCGATACGCCGGCGAATCCCTTCACGAATCCGTCGTCGTCTTCAACGGCGACGTGCTCACGCAGGTGGATCTGGCGGCGGTCATCGCGCTGCACCAGCAGCGGAAGGCAAAGGCCACGATCGTGCTGACGCCGGTCGAGAATCCGTCGGCGTACGGTCTGGTCGAGACCGACGAGGCCGGCAACATCCGGCGTTTCCTGGAAAAGCCGAAGGCCGACGAGATCACCTGCGACACGATCAACGCCGGCATCTACGTCCTCGAACCCGAGACGTTCGATCGGATTCCGAAGGACATGCCGTGGTCGATCGAGCGCAGCTTTTTCCCGTCGCTCATCGAGCGCGGCGAAACCTTCGTCGCTTATGTGTACCGCGGGTACTGGATCGACATCGGCACTCCGGAGAAGTACATGCAAGTCCATCGCGACATCATGGACGGACGCTACCGCGCGTTGCCATTCGCGGCAGTCGCCGATGGAGACGACCGGGCGGCACAACGCGTCTGGATGTCGCCCGACGCGCGGGTTGAAGAGGGCGCGATCATCGAAGGCCCCTGCTTCGTCGACGAGGGCGCCATCATCAAGGCGGGAGCGCGCATCGGTCCCTACAGCGTGATCGGACGCCAGTGCCACATCGAAGAGCACGCCGTCATCGAGAACGCCATCGTCTGGGCCAACAGCCGCATCAGTCAGGAGGCCGCGGTCCGCCGGTCGATTGTGGGCCGCCATTGTCACATTGGCCGCAGCGCAACCGTCGAGAACGGTGTCGTGCTCGGCGACAAGTCGGTGCTCACGGATTACAGTCGACTCTAGAAGCTTTCAGCTATCCGCTGTCGGCTATCGGCTGGAACAATGTCTACCGATGACCGAATCGAAAGCTATAGCTGATAGCCGAAAGCCGACAGCTACTGAGATGCATGTCAACCCATCGATTTTCAAAGCCTACGACGTTCGCGGCGTCTACCCCGGCGAACTGAACGAAGACGCCGCGCGCGCGATTGGAGCGGCGTTCATCGCCTACCTGAAGGCCGCACGCATCGCCGTGAGCCGCGACATGCGGCTGTCGTCGCCCGCCCTCGCGGCGGCGTTCATCGACGGCGTCACCTCGCAGGGCGCCGACGTGGTCGACTACGGGCTGGCCCCGACCGACATGCTGTATTTCGCCGTGGCCAGCGACGGCCTCGAGGGCGGCGCGCAGATTACGGCGTCGCACAACCCGAAGCAGTACAACGGCATGAAGATGGTGCGGCAGGAAGCGTTCCCGCTCAGCGGCGAAGCGGGCATCGGGGACATCCGCGACATGATCGCCACGGACCGCATTCCCGCTCCCGCGCCCAGCCGCGGCCAGGTCTCGACGAAGGACGTCCTCGACGCATACGTCGCCCACGTGATGTCGTTCATCGACGCGTCGATCATCCGTCCCTTCAACGTGGTGCTCGACGCCGGCAGCGGCATGGCCGGGCTCGTGGCGCCGAAGTTGTTCGAGCGGCTGCCGTGCAAGACGACGCGGCTGTGCTTCGAGATCGACGGCCGCTTCCCGAACCACGAAGCCAACCCGCTCATCGAGGAGAACCGCCGCGACATCGTCGAGCGCGTGATCGCGGAGAAAGCCGACATCGGGATCGCCTGGGACGGCGACGCCGACCGGTGCTTCTTCATCGACGGCACGGGCGCGTTCGTGTCGGGCGATTTCGTGACGGCGCTGCTCGCCGAGGCGTTTCTCATGAAACATCCCGGCGCATCGGTCATCTACGACCTCCGCGCCAGTCATGCGGTGAAGGACACCGTCGCGCGCTACGGCGGCAAGGCGCTGATGAACCGCGTCGGCCATGCGTTCATCAAACAGCGAATGCGCGAGTCGAACGCGATCTTCGGCGGCGAGGTGACCGGCCACTATTACTTCCGCGACAACTTCTTCGCGGACAACGGCTTCATTCCCGCGCTGCTGATGCTCGAGCTGATGTCCAAGAAGGGCCAGAGCCTGCACGAGCTGCTGCAGCCGCTCGCGCGCCGCTACTTCATCTCGGGCGAAATCAACACGAAGCTCGCCAGCATGGATCTGGTGCCGGCGAAGATCGACCAGATCGCGGCACGCTACGCCGACGCGCGTCAGTACAAGCTCGATGGCATTTCGGTGGAATACTCCGACTGGCATTTCAATGTCCGGCCGTCGAACACCGAACCGCTGCTGCGGCTGAACCTGGAGGCGACGACGCCGGAGATGATGGCCGCAAAGCGCGACGAGGTGGCTGCGCTCATCCGCTCGTGAGGTAAAATCCCACGTACTGCGAAGGCTCTGAGCCGAGCGTCTTCGCGTCGTCGCGGGCTTAGTACAATGGTAGTACAGAGGCTTCCCAAGCCTCGGACACGGGTTCGATCCCCGTAGCCCGCTCCAGCCTTCGCTTGCGTGGCTCATGAGCAAGCTTCGGCTTGGCAAGCCACGTCATGATGGCTGTCACGCTGAGGCGCGCAGCGCGAAGGCGGACCTTCCGCTTGGCAGGCTGGACTTCCGCATCCGCACACGTAGCTTCGCATTCGACGAGTCCATGATCCTGACCACATTCGAGTTGATTGCAACGCTGCAGCTGGAAGTCCGCATCCTTCTTCACCTCGCGGGCAAGGTCGAGGGCTCGATGCTCAGTTACCGGCCGGCGCCAAAGCAGCGCAGCACGCTCGAGCTCCTGCAGTACATGGCGATCATGGGACCGACTCAGCTCACGGTCATCGAGCATGGCATCTTCGATCGGCCGACGCTCAGCGCCACGTGGAGGCCGGCGGAAGCCGAGGCGGCAAAGATGTCATTCGATCAGGCGGTTGCCGCTATCGGGCAGCAGTCGGACGAGTACGCGCGGCGCCTGGGCGCGTGGACCGACGCAGACTTCAGAAAGGAAGTCGACATGTTCGGCCGGACGTCGTCGCGCGGACTGCTGGTCGTCACGCTCGTGCTCAACGGCCACGCGGCATACCGCACGCAGCTGTTCCTGTACCTCAAAGCCTGCGGACGCGAGGAGCTGAGCACGATGAACCTGTGGGCCGGCGCCGACATGCCGGCGAAGACATAGCGCAGCGTACGGGTGTAGGATGCGGCCGAGCCTGGACGTCACAATGACATCTCAGTTTGAAGGAGCGACCGTATGCGACTGATTCCTCGATTGCTGGTGGTCGGATGTGTGCTTGCGAGCGCGTCGAGCGCCACGGCGCAAACCAAGTTCACGGGCAAGTGCAGCCAGGGAAAACCGGACCCGAACCACATGATTCCCGTCGGCGATCGTCCCAATCACACGATGTTTCTCGCAAAAGTCACCTGCACGTGGTCGAGCGGCGAGATTGCGGGCGTGGCTCTCAAAGACGAGATCGACACCGTGTCCTCCGACATGACGGGAACCACGTCACGCGATCGTGGGTACGGCGTGGGCTCGACCGCCAGCGGGGACAAGTACTTCGTTCGCTTCGACGGCACCACGACCTACAAAGGCGAGACGCCAACCACGGCGACGTGTACCTGGTCGTTCTCCGGTGGCACCGGCAAATTGCGTGGACTGACCGGAAAGGGCACCTGCACCGGCACGTATGACGCGACCGGCGCGGCTGTGTTCGACGTGGTGGGCGAATATTCGATCGCGGCGCCCAAACCCAAGTAGACGGACTCAACGCTGGGTAAACCCTGGTGTCGCCCGGGGCGTCTAAGCACACGCGATGAACTCCACAGTCTCCGACATCCGCCTCGCATTCCGCGGGCTCCGGCGGAGCCCGCTTTTCGCGACCGTCGCCATCGTATCGCTGGCCCTCGGGATTGGCGCCAACACCGCAATTTTCACGCTCCTCGACCAGGTGCTGCTCCGGAAGCTGCCCGTCAAGGCGCCTGATGAGCTCGTGATGCTCCATCAGCAGGGCTCGAACATGGGCAGCAATGCCGGCGCGCGGATGCACTCCTATCCGCTGTATCAGGATCTCCAGCAGCGCGCCGAACCGCTGGCCGAAGTGTTGTGCCGCCGTCTGGTGCCAGCCTCGCTGAGCGTCGACAACACGACCGAGCGCGTCGAGGCCGAGATGGTCTCCGGCAATTACTTCTCGATGCTCGGCGTGAAACCGGCCCTCGGCCGCGTGTTCAACTCGAAAGACGACGATCAGGTCTACCAGGGACATCCGGTCGTTGTGTTGAGCCATGGATATTGGGCGACGCGCTTCGCGCGCGATCCCAGCGTGATTGGCAAGAAGATCTTCATCAACGACTATCCAATGACGATCGTCGGCGTGTCGGCGGCAGACTTCGTCGGCCTCGACCCCACGCGCTCGCCGCAGATCCGCGTGCCGGTGCTGATGAAGAACGCGATGCTGCCCGACTGGGGCTGGCTCCGCATCGAGGATCGGCGCGCCCGCTGGGTGCAGGTGTTCGCGCGCCTCAAACCCGGCTACACCGCCGATTCTGCGGCCGCCCCGCTGCAAGGTCTGTTTACCCAGATTCGCGCGCACGAGATGACGCTGCCGGCGGCGAAGGACTGGTCTGCGTACTCGCGCGAGCAGTTCATGAAAGGCCGACTGCGCGTGACCGGCGCGGCATTCGGCTACTCAGGGCTGAGGAACGACTTCTCGACGGCGCTCGTGGTGCTCATGTGCATGGTCGGCCTGGTCCTGCTGATTGCATGCGCCAACGTTGCCAATCTCTTGATCGCGCGCGGGTTCATGCGCCAGAAGGAAATCGCGGTGCGGCTCTCGCTCGGGTCGTCGCGCCGCCGGCTCGTGCAGCAGCTGCTTGCAGAAAGCCTCGTGCTGTCGTGCCTGGGCGGGGCTTTGGGCGTCGCGATCGCCGCCGGGTTGACGCGCACGCTGCTCTCGCTCGTCCCTGCGCAAGGGCAGCCGCTGCTCATCGCCGCGCAGCCGGACACCCGCATCCTGGGATTCACGATCGCCCTCACGTTCCTGACCGGCCTCATCTTCGGCCTGATGCCGGCGCTGCGCGCGAGCCGTCCCGACCCGTGGGCCACGCTGAAGGACACGGTCGGATCGATCGCCGGCACCAGCGGATCGCTGTTCCTGCGCAAAGGCCTCGTCACGGTCCAGGTCGCCCTCAGCTTTCTGCTGATCTTCGGCGCCGGTCTGTTCGTGCGCAGCCTCCAGAACCTCAAAACAACGGACACCGGTGTTGCGCTTGACAACCTCGTGACCTTCCAACTGTCGCCAGCCCTCAGCGGCTACGACAATCCGCGCGCCGTGCTCTTCTATCGACAGCTCCTCGAGAAGCTTCGCGCCGCGCCGGGCGTGAAGTCGGCCGCGCGGGCCACGGTCCCGATCCTCGCGGGAAACGAATGGGACAGCTCGATGGCCGTCGAGGGCTACCGCTACAAGGACGGCGAGGACCAGCAGGCGTTCATGAATGCAGTCTCGCCCGGCTACTTCGAGACCATGAGAATTCCGCTGATCGAGGGCCGCGATTTCCGCGACAGCGATGCGAAAGAGGACCTAGCGGTCGCCGTTGTCAACCGCCGCTTCGCCCAGTTCTTCTTCCCCGGCAAGAGCGCCGTCGGCAACCGTATCGGCTTCGGCGGTGGGCCGGACACGAAGCTGAAGATCGAGATCATCGGCGTTGCGGACAACGCGCTGTATGAAGGGCCGCGCGAGGGCGTCCGGCGGCAGGTCTTCGTCCCCGACTGGGGCAGGAACAGTTCAGCCGTCTACGTCCGGACGCTCACGCCGTCCGCGACCGTGTACAACGTGCTCCGGGACGTCGTGAAGCAGCTCGATTCGTCGATGCCGATCTACGAGATGAAGACTCTGGAGGCCCAGCTCGACGAGACGCTGCTGACCGACCGTCTCATCGCGATGCTGTCGGCAGGATTCGGCGTGCTCGCCACGCTGCTCGCGTCGGTCGGACTCTATGGCGTCATGGCGTTCGTCGTCGCGACGCGGAGGAAGGAACTGGGCATCCGGCTCGCGCTCGGTGCGCAGTCTTCGTCGGTCATCTGGATGGTGATGCGGGAAGTACTGCTGCTGCTCTCGATCGGCCTGGCGGTGGGCATTCCGACCGCGATGGCGCTCGGACGGTTCGTCGCCTCGCAGCTCTATGGGATCCAGCCGCGCGATCCGATGATCGCCGGCTGGACGGTGTTGCTCCTGACGATCGTGTCCACGGCTGCGGGCTTGATTCCCGCGCATCGGGCCAGCCGGATCGATCCGATGCTCGCGCTGCGGTGCGAGTAGGGGAACGCCCGGCGACTCTACCCGTTCGGATTGAATCGATAACCCACCCAGGGCTCTGTCACGAGATAGCGCGGGTTGGAGGGGTCGGGCTCCAGCTTCTTGCGCAGCTGTCCCATGAAGACGCGCAGGTATTCCGGCTGCTCCTGCGACGCCTCACCCCAGACGGCTTCGAGCAGCGTTCGGTGGCCGATCACGCGGTTCGGATGACGCGCGAGGTAGACGAACAGGTCGAACTCCTTCGGCGTCAAGCGGACCTCCTGCCCGCGTGCGTGCACTCGCCGACTCTCCATGTCCACCCGGAAATCGCCCACCTCGAATGAGCCGATCTCCGCCTCGCCGCCCCCGCGACGCAAGGCGGCGCGCACGCGCGCGAGCAGCTCGTCGATGCCGAACGGCTTCGTGACGTAATCGTCGGCGCCGGAGTCCAACGCCTCGACCTTCGTCCGCTCCTCTCCCTTCACCGACAGCACGATGATGGGCACCGTCGACATCGTGCGGATGCGCCGGCACAGCTCGATGCCGTCCATGCGCGGCATGTACAGATCAGTGATCACGAGTTCAGGCCGCCATTCGGCGAAGTGCACCAGCGCCGCCTCTCCCTCTGCGGCGGTCTGCACCTGGTAGCCCTGGCTGCTCAGCACGGTCCGCAGCACGCGTGTGATTTGGGGTTCGTCGTCCACAACGAGCACCCGCGATTTTTCAGCGGTGGTCGCCATCATGTGTTCCACTCCATCATTTGTCTGCCAACTCGCCGGCGACGGCCATCGGCCGCTCCGGCTCGGGCGCCTCGCTCGTCACCGGGAGAATCACGGTCACGGACGTGCCGCCGGCTTCGGACCGGTCGATCCCGATGCGGCCGGCCTGGGCCTCGACCAGCCGCCTGGCGATCGGCAGTCCGAGGCCGATGCCGCCGCGCCGCGGATCGTAGGGCTCGCGTCCCGGCACGCGAAAGAACTTCTCGAAGACCCGTTCGTGCAAGTCGGCGGAAATCCCCGGGCCTTCGTCAGAGACGGTAATGCGCACGTGCCGGTCATCGTCGCGGCTGGCCTTTACCGTTACCGCTGTCCCGATCGGCGCGTACTTGCTGGCATTGTCGAGCAGGATGTAGATCACTTCGCGGATCGACGCCGCGTCGACCGACAGACTCGGCAGGTCGCGGTCCATCGCAACGACGACCCGGTGATCCCGAAGGAGCGCGTCGGCGCGAGTCAGCCCGGCCTGAATGATGTCGCCGGCCTCGACCGCGCGCAGATGGAGCGGCGGCACGTGCTCCGCATCGTCGGAGCGCGATAACCCCTCGATGAATCGATTCAGGCGATCCGATTCCTCGTCGATCACCTGCAGCAGCTCGCGCCGGCCTTCCCCCGACAGCTCGGAATCCGGGGTCCAGCTGCCCGCGCGAATGAGCGCCGTCACGGCCGCCTTGATGGCCGTCAACGGGGTCCGCAGGTTGTGCGTGAGCGCGTCGAGCAGCGCCGACTTGAGCTGTTCGTTGCGGCGCGCCGCCTCCGCCTCGCTGGCGCGCTCGAACGCGCCCTGTAGCTCCTGATATAGCCGCTCGATCTCCCGGCGCCCGGCCTGCGCCTCCGCGGTCCGCCGCTGCGCGCGCGATGCGAGCTCGCCGGCCACAACGGCGGTCACTGTGAAGGTGACGAACGCAATCCAGTCCTCCGGATCCTCGATGCCGAATCCCTCGGGCGGCAGGAAGTAATAGGAATAGGCGCAGGCGCCGACCGCCGCGGCGACGAGCGCGGGCCCGGTGCCGAACAGGCGTGCGACCACGACGACGTCCAGAAGCAGAAGGGGCGCCGCCACGCCGGCCGCGTCGACCGAGGCCGCCTGCAGCGCGCCCACGACGACGACCACCGCCAGCGCCGCCGCAGCGTATCTGAACCAGCGCACGCGTCGATTATATGGCGCTGGCTTCGGTTGAGAGCGGTTCGTAAGGCTTTCCTTACAAACCGCTTGACCGGCCCGTGGCAGCGCGTAGAATTGAACGGTGGTTCATTTTTTGAACCGGCGTTCACGTCGCGCCGATGCCCGGCGCGTGGCCATCCTGAAGGCCGCGGCGACGGTCTTCCGCGCGCGCGGCTTCGCGGCCGCCGGCATGCGCGACATCGCGGTGGCCGCCGACCTCTCGCCCGGCAACCTGTATCACTATTTCCGCGGCAAGGACGAGATCCTGTTCTTCTGCCAGGACCGCACGCTCGACCAGCTGCTCGTCGCGTTGTCGAGTGCGCAGCGCATCGGCGCGCCGCTCGCGGAGCGTTTGCGGGACCTCGCAACGGCGCACGTCCTCTGCCTGGTCGACGAGGTCGAAGGCTCCGCGGCCCATCTCGAGGTCGGCGCGCTGCCGCCGCGCCTGCGGTCGCGGATTATCGACAAGCGCGATCGCTACGAGCGCGGTGTGCGGGCGCTCGTGGCGGCGGGCATCCGCCGCAAGCAGCTGCGGGCGACCGACGCCACGATCGCGACGCGCGCCTTCCTGGGAGCGCTCAACTGGACGGCGCACTGGTTTCGGCCCGACGCATCCGAGACGCCCGAGCACGTGGCCGCCCTCGTCGCCGATTACGCCGTCGCGGGGCTCACGAGTCAATCCAATGACACCACACATCGCCATCGCACTGACCGTCAACGGCGAACCAAGCGAGGTCGCGTTCTCCGGGTACAAAACGCTGCTCGAGGTCCTTCGTGAGGACCTGAACCTGTGCGGCACCAAACATGGGTGCGAGCTTGGCGAATGCGGCGCCTGCGCGGTGTTGCTCGACGGCCAGCCCGTCCTCTCCTGCCTCGTCCTCGGCGTGGATTGCGACGGCCGGACGGTGACGACGGTCGAGGGCCTCGCCGCCGACGGCCGGCTCCATCCGCTGCAGGAGACCTTCGCCGACCTCGGCGCCGCGCAGTGCGGCTATTGCACGCCAGCATTCCTGGTGACGGCGAAGGCGCTGCTGGACGAACACCCGCATCCGACACGCGACCAGATCAAGGACGCATTGTCAGGCTGTCTCTGCCGCTGCACCGGCTATCAGCAAATCTTTGAAGCCGTCGAAGCGGCGATCGCCCAGGAGTCGGCGCGATGAGCCTGCCGAAGACCCGAATCATCGGCGCGCCGCGCCGTCGCGTGGACGGCCGTGCGAAAGTCACCGGGCAGACGAAGTTTGCCGACGACATCATGCTGCCGCGGATGGTGCACTGTAAGCTCCTCCGCTCCACGTCTCCGCACGCCCGCATCACCAGCATCGACACCTCCCGGGCACGTGCCCACCCGGGCGTGCACCTGGTCCTCACCGGCAAGGATTTTCCAATCGCGTACGGGATTCTGCCGGTCAGCCAGGACGAACACGCGCTCGCCATCGAGCGTGTGCGTTTTGTGGGCGACCCCGTCGCCGCCGTGGTTGCACGCGACGAGCTGACCGCGTTCGAGGCGCTCGATCTCATCGATGTCGTGTACGAGCCGCTGCGCACGTTCAGCGGGCCCGCCGACAGCCTGGCGCACGCCGAACCGCGGATTCACGAGTACGGCGACGCGGGTAACGTGCACAAGCTCGTGTCGCTGGCGTTCGGCGACGTCGAGCAGGCGTTCGGCGACGCCGATCGCGTGTTCGAAGACACGTTCTTCTACGAGGGCAACACCCATCTTCCCATCGAGCAACACGCGGCCGTGGCGGCACTGGACCCCGACGGCAAGCTCGTGCTGTGGTCGAGCACGCAGACGCCTCATTACGTGCACCGTGCGTTGGCGAAGGCGCTCACCCTGCCCGCCGCGCACATCCGCGTCATCGCAACGCCCAATGGCGGCGGCTTCGGCGGCAAGAGCGACCCGTTCAACCACGAGGTCGTCGTCGCGAAGGCCGCGCTCCTCCTCGATCGGCCCGTGAAGATCTGTCTCACGCGCGAAGAAGTGTTCTACTGCCATCGCGGACGCCATCCGGTACTGATGCGCTTCAAGACCGGCGTGAAGCACGACGGAACGATTACCGGCATGCACGTGAAGACGATTCTCGACGGCGGCGCCTACGGGTCATACGGAGTCGCCAGCACGTTCTACACCGGCGCGCTGCAGACGGTCACGTATCACATTCCCGCGTACCAGTTCCAAGGCTGCCGCGTCTTCACGAACAAGCCGCCATGCGGCCCCAAGCGCGGACACGGAACGCCACAGAGCCGTTTCGGCCAGGAGATTCAGCTCGACAAGATCTCCGAAGCGCTGGCGATCGATCCCGCCGATCTGCGACTGCGCATCGTCGAACGGCCCGAAACGCTCACCGCCAACTACCTGCACGTCGGCACGATCGGTCTGTCCGAATGCATCCGTCACGTCACCGCGGCCTCCGACTGGACGAACACGTTCCGCCGCCTGCCATTCGGGCGCGGCGTGGGCCTGGCGTGCTCGTCTTATCTGTCCGGCGCAGGCCTCGCAATCTACTGGAACGACATGCCGCACTCCGGCGTGCAGCTGAAGCTCGACCGCAGTGGTGGCGTCACCGCCTTCTGCGGCGCGACGGAGATCGGTCAGGGATCCGACGATGTGCTGGTGGCGTGCGTGGCGGAGGTGCTGGGCATTGAGCCGATCGACATCCGCGCGATTACCGGCGACACGGACCTGACGCCGGTCGATCTCGGCTCGTATTCGAGCCGCGTCACGCTCATGATGGGAAACGCCGCAATTCAGGCGGCCGAGCGCGCGCGCGAGCTGCTGGCCGCCGCGATGTCGAAGAAGCTCGCCGTGCCAAAGGATCGGCTTGTCTTCGCCGAGCGGCGCGTCTTCGACGCCGGGAATTCTGATGCCGGCGTGTCGTTTGCTGAAGCGGTCTGCCTCGCCGAAGCCACGTTCGGCACCATCGGGACGACAGGTTCGTACACCCCGCCACGCTCAGCCGCACGCTTCAAGGGCGGCGGCGTCGGACCCTCGCCCACCTACTCGTACACCGCCGCCGTCGTGGAAGTCGAAGTCGATTCAACCACGGGGTGGATTCACGTGCCGCGTGTGTGGATTGCACACGACATCGGCCGCGCGCTGAATCCGGCGCTCGTCCGAGGCCAAGTCGAAGGAAGCGTGTACATGGCGCTTGGCGAAGCGCTCATGGAGGAACAGGTGTTCCGCCGACTCCCGCCGCGGCTTTCGCATGCATTGGTGCACAGGTTTCCGTCGATGCTCGAATACAAGAGTCCGACGACGCTCGACATGCCCCAGGTGTTCACGGAACTGATCGAGAACCCCGACCCGCGAGGACCGTTCGGCGCGAAGGAAGTCGGCCAGGGTCCGCTGCTACCCGTGATGCCTGCGGTGGCCAACGCCGTATACGACGCGGTCGGCGTCCGCATCGATGAAGTACCGATCACGCCTGAAAAGATCCTGAAAGCGCTCGATGCCAAGGCGGCCGGCAAGCCAGGGCGGGTCGGCCCGAC
>WNFV01003174.1_pt1 | contig 51505 bp, 49 predicted proteins | sample 5400101 | NCBI WGS metagenome assembly WNFV01 (sample SAMN13153361, study PRJNA577476) | soil metagenome | isolation source: 115 cm soil or saprolite under grassland replicate 1 | place: USA:California | collected 2016-06-15
GCCGGCCTGTACGCCATCAGCGGCTCCCTGTACTTCGGCCTACCCAGCGGACCGTTCCTGCGCTGGGCGCTGATCCCCGCGCTCCCGATCGCGGCACTCGCCGCCACCACCGCCGTGCTCGCCACCCGCCTGCGCCGAACGCCCACCGGCGGCTGGCACACCTGGCTGAACTACCCCACCAGCTCCATCCTGTTCGCCACCGCTGGCATGGCACTGATCCAAACCTCGATGAGCGTCGCCGGCAATTCATCCACCGAACTGCTCATCAGCGGCGCCGGCCGCCTCGGCGCGCTTCTGCTCGGCATCGGGGCCACTCTCGCCGTCGTCAAACCCCCGCTGCACCGCATCATCCTCGGCGCCCCCCTCGCCACCTTCACCACCGCAATCGTCAGTTGGCCCGCCACCGGCACCCTCGCCGTCATCTACATCGGCGCCGCCACCGCCTGGTGGCTACGATGCCTATGGCACCTCCTCCACAACCGCGACAACCCCGTGGTGGCGTAAACGCCCGACCGGTTGCCGTCTGGGGCTGTCGGGTCAGTGGGCTCGGCATGCCTTGCTGCCCCGTCCATAATCCGGGTGCTGTTGTGGACAGCCGCGTCACCCCGGGTCGGCGTTGTACTTGGCGACCAAGTCGGGCAGCTCACCCAGCGAGTACATCCGGAACAGGCATCGGGCGCTTGCCTGCTCGTCATCGAGGATGTGACCCCACGGGCCGCGGCAGATCAGGGCTGTCGCCATGCCGGCTCCCTGGGCCGGTCGTATGTCGTTATCGACCCGGTCCCCGACATAGAGCACGGACTCGCGCGGGCAGCCGGCCTCTGCGATGACCCGTTCAAAGAAGCCCGCTGCCGGCTTCTCCACAGCCCAGCCGTCCGACGTGCCGATGACGTCAACCGGCAGGTCCAGCGAGCGCAAGATGATCTCTGCGCGCGAGGTCTGGTTTCCGGCGAGCCCCACTCGCAATCCCTGCTCACGCAGCGCGGCAAAGCATGGCCGGGCGTCGGGATAGAGGTTCTCCTCGCCGAATGCCTCAGGTTCGCCGACTGCGGCGCGTAACTCCCGTTCCGCGTTGAGGTCAAAGCCGGGCTTGAAGTGCTGGAAGGTCTCCCGGTAGTCGCCACCTCGTGCGATCACGGCTCCGAAGACGGCCGAGAACGTGTGTCGCGGTATGCCTAGCCAGTCGGCCCAGGTCCCGTACTCGCGTGTCTCGTCCACGATCGCCTCGCCCACGTCGAAGAACACAGCTTGAATGACAGCCATCTCGCTCCTCGGAGTCGTCAAAACAGCCTTCGCCACAGTTTGATTGTCGGCTACTACCTTCCCGGCGGGCGCCGCCTTCGCCGGAGCCAGGTTCGCGGATGCCCCGTACTAGCTCCGATGACGTGAGCTGGGTGCAGTGGCGACCTGGGCGGATACGGAGCCGGGACGGCCGGACAGGTAGGGGTCGATCCGGTTGTACCGACATCGCCACAGCGCGGTATCACTGCCGATCTTGTAGACGAGGAGGTCCTCGATGGTCTCGCCGTGCCGCTGCCGTTCCCAGCGTGGCGCCACGAAGCGGCGGTCGATGAGTTCGTACCGGTCGGCCAGGTGCTTCTCCACCCGGTCCAGCGGGAAGTGGGGGTGGGTGTCTGTGATCACGTATGGGGACATCAGGCCGGCGAGGTAGGAGTCCGGGTCGGGCATGTACTCAAGTACAGCGGCGAGAACGATCAGGTCATAGGCATGGGTGTCCGGTTCGTCGACAACGGTGAACCCTTGCTCCGCCAGCCGCATGGCGTAGACGGGGGCCGTCTCGACGCAGTCCACCGGCGCCACGCGGAGGAGATGGCGTGTGAGGTGACCTTCAGCGGCTCCGACCTCAAGGATTCGGCGCGGTTGGACCGAGGCGGCCAGACGGGCGATCACTCTGTGCCGCTCGATCTCGTACCGACTGGTGCCAAAGCCCCAAACGTCTTCGTACTTGCTGCCGAGGTACTGGTGGTGGTCGCCGAAGTTGGCGACGCCCCAGTAGAAGATGTCCACGGCGGCGCGACTGAGTCGTGTGAACCGTTCGTGGCTGCATATCTCGAAGGTGCTGGCGAGTTGGCCGTACTCCCGCCAGTAGACGGTGCCCATCACCTGTTGCTTGAGCTGGTACTCGTCGGGCGTCAGTTCGTGCACCAATTTCGGGTACTGGTTCCAGGCGACGGAGAGCACGTCGTCGAAGACCTGGTGGACCGAGTAGCTGACGTCCTGATGGTGGGGGTGTTCGTTGACTTCGCCGTAGGGGCTGTGGGTGAACACCAGGTCGTAGCCGCCAGCCGCAAACCGTTGAAGATCGGCGACGAGCTGGGCCATGTCGAGACGGTGGCTACCTCGCCGGCGGGGATCGTCGGGATAGCCGAGGATGTAGAGGTTGGCGACGCCCTGGGCAGCGGCGGCTTGCTCGATCTCCGCCTGGCGGCGTCGCCGTGTCTCGTGATCCCAGCCACAGGTAACGCAGACGACGTCGGTGCGATATCGGGCCAGCACGGAGGAAAACCACAAGGTTTCGTCGTCGGGGTGCGCGCAGACGGCGAGGGCGCGGGGAGCCGTCGTGTTACTCGATGAAGTCGACACAGAAGCTCCTGCCGATGCGCCGGGTCATGCGCGCGATTTCGTCGTCGGACGGATGGGTATAGGTTTCCCCGCCTGCTGGCTGCGGTGTCGGGCTCAGCTCGCCGCGTGCGTAGGCGGCGACGGTCTCCGCGACCATGGGTACGGCCTGGAGGACATTGGTGTAGTGCGCCTCCTGGGGCGTCAACCGCTCGTCGGGTAGCTGAGCGACGCGCGTGGCCAGTAACGGTCCGGTGTCGATGCCTTCGTCGATGAGGTGCACCGAGCAGCCGATCAGGTCGGGCCTGTGCTCGTACATCGCCCAGAACTCGGAGTAGGGACCGCGGTAGTGCGGCAGCAGACCGCTGTGGAAGTTGACCAACTTGCCGCGGAACTTGGCCACCACGGGCGGCTTGATGATACGGCTGCCGGCGACAATGATCAGCCGTATGTTCTTCTCCTGCCAGCGAAGGCCGGCGGTGTTGATGTCATCGATGTAGCGGATGATCAGGCCGCCGCGTCGGGCCGCACGTTCGAGGCTGTGGTAGCGGTGTGGTTCGCCGTTGGTGTTGTGCCGCAAGGCGTTGAGCCCATAGCGGACGCGGGACCGGATGAACGAACGGCTTCCCCACCATGGTCGCTGGATCACCAGGTGAGTGAGGCCAACTCTGGCGTCGAGTAGGCCCGTCAGCAGGGCTGATCCTTCCCAGAAGTAGGAGGTCAGGAAGACCACACTGTTCGGCTGACCGGGGAACGCCGTTTGTTCGTCGACTATGCGGGCCATGGTGACGTGCCTCCAGGACGTCGCGAGGCGGATTTGGTTGGCGGAACTGTCGGTCCTGCGGCGCATAATGGCCGCCGCGGACAACCCGAGGACGGATGATGCGAGTGACCGAGCCGATAGAACCTGGGTACGACGGCGCGATCCCGACGCCGACCGGCGCGATCCGGCGCGTCGCTGTCGGTAGTGACCACGTGGGCCTCGCCTTGAAAACGGCTCTGGCCGCCGCCTGCTGCAAGGCCGGGTACGAAGTTGTCGACGTAGGCGTCCACGAGACTGGCCGGATCGACTACAACGACGTGGCAGTCGACCTGGTCCGCCTGTTGACCAACGACAAGGCCGACGCCGGCATTCTCGTGTGCGGAACCGGTGCCGGTATGCAGATCGCGGCCAACCGCTACCGGCAGATCCGGGCGGTCGCCGTCAACGACCTCTACACCGCGTACTTCGCCCGCTCCCACAATGATGCGAACGTCGCGTGCCTGGGCGCGCGGCTGGTCGCCCTGGAGTTGGCCGTGGCGATCGTGGCTCGGTTCCTGGCCACACCGTTCGAGGGCGGCCGGCACCAGCGCCGTGTCGACAAGCTGTCCCATCCGCCAACGATCGGAGCCTAGTAAGACGCACAGCCCGACCGAGGATCGGGAAGCGGTTGTCGTGAGCATCGCCGGTTCAGTCCGCGGGGTCGACGAGCACGACGTGGCGCATCACCCGCCCGGCGGGCCAGCTATTGAGCAGTTGGCCGGCCTCGGCCAGGGAACCGGTACGGATCGGATAGCGGGCTAGGTCGACCGGCAGCTTCGCGGCGGCCTGCACGCAACTTCCCATGTCTGGCGAGGTGCGAGGTACCACGTTGCGGACGTTGACGCTGCGGAGGTGCCATTGGTCGAGCAGGGCCGCCGCCAACCGTCGGCCTGCACGGTGGTGGGCCACGAGCAGTAGCGCGGCCCCGGCGGGCAGCGTTGTCGTCAGCTCCCAGAGGACATCTTCGCCGCCGGTGCACTCGTACGCGGCACCCGCCTCACCGATCGCCTTCCGGAGCTCCGGCGAGTCCGGTTCGAGCACGTGAACCCCTGCTGCGGCGGCGAGTTCGAGCCGGTCGGGATGGCTGTCGGTACCGATGACCAGCCGGCCCGTGGCGGCAAGCAGCGCGGCGATCAGTTGCCCAAGCAGGCCCAAGCCGAAGACCACAGCCGGGGACTCCTCCTTTGACGGATCCTGCTCACACGCGTTGACCGCACAGGCCAGTGGCTCGACGAGGGCCAGGTGCGGTCCGGCACCCGGAACGGGTGAGAGCTGCCACGCCGGCGCCCGCATGTACCGCGCCAGGCCGTGATTGCCCATGCCAGCCACGCGGGTACCCACCGGCCATGGCGACTCGTCGCCGACGTCGACAACCGTGCCAACGACTTCGTGTCCGAGAACCTCCGGTAGCTGCCGTGGAATCTCGCCGGCCCAGATGCCGATGTCCCGTTGGCACACGCCGCACGCCTCGACCTTCACCGTGACCTGACCGGGCGGTAGAGGCCAGCGGCGGACCTCGCCGGTTCGGCGTCCGGTGACCACGAAGGCGTCGGTGGAGTCCATGGGAACCAGCTCCTCGTCTAGGTGAATACGCGTTCGAGATAGGCCGCGACGCCGTCCTCCGCGCATGGTCCGGTGAGGGCGTCAGCGGCGGCGAGCGCGGCTGGATGCCCGTCTGCGACGGCGACTCCTTGCCCGGCCCAGCGCAACATCGGTACGTCGTTGGGCATGTCGCCGAACGCGAGGACGTCCGTTTGATCTACTCCCAGGCGGGCCGCCAGCCAGGCCAGGCCGGTGGCTTTGGAGACACCGGCTGCCACGGCCTCGACCAGATCCGGTACGCCGGAGTCGACAACGCTGAGGCCCGGACCCATCGCCTCGGCGACCACGGCTCGCCATGCGGCGTCCGGCTCGCGGACTGACCTGATGAGCAGCTTGCTGACCGGATGGGCGACTAGTTCATGTGCGGCGACCGTTCGCGTTGGGCGAGCCAGGGCGCCGACCGCCCGGGGGAAGCCGGGCTCGTGAAGCAGTTCGGCCCCTCGCTCCACTCCGGCCACGGCATCGGGTACCGCTCGACGAAGCCGGGTTAGCGCGGCGGACAACACCGCTGGGGATATCGGTCGGTGCGCAAGTACCCCTACACGGCCGTCGACGACCATCGCGCCGTTGGCGCAAACCGCCGGTCCGGTAAGGCCCAGGCGACGGGCCGTCGGTAGCCACGCCCCGATTGCCCTGCCGGTTACGACGACGAACGGCACCCCACGCGCGCCCATTCGGTCGACTGCCGTGCGGGCACGCCTGGACAGCGTGTGGTCGGGGCGCAGGAGCGTCCCGTCGAGGTCGCACCCCACCAGACGCGGCGACCGGGGACGTGGCGTCGGCGTTGCGGCCCCGGCGTCCAGAGGTATTGGACGGCTCATGTCGTTGCCACCTCGCGAGGTGAGCGGGGGTACATCAGGACCGCCGTGGTGGCGATGCCCAGCGACTCGGAGATCTGTCGTGCCGGTAGGCAGTAGCGGTCGCACCGGCCGCTGAGCAAGGCGGTAGCCGATACGCCGGGGGGCAGTTCATGCGCGGTCGGGTAGGCGATGCTGGAGAGCATGAACACCTGGTGGATGACATACGGGTGGCCGTCGATGAGGACGGGCCAGTGCTGAGCCGCCTGGGGCGGCAGCCCGTCGGCGTATCCGACGTCGAGGCGAACGGGCGTACCTTCCGGCGGCGAGGCGCCCTGGTAGCCAACGGACGGCGTCGACTCGTAGGCCGTGGCGCCTGCTAGCCAGGCCCAGGCCGGAATCACGCCGTCTCCGTCTCCGGCTCGGAGGGAGCGGGGCATGATGCCGTAGAGCGGGCGTCCGATCCGAACCCAAGCGGCCGGCGTCGGACGATGCCACCGCAGTACGTCGCTGCCGCCAAGGTGGGCGATTGCGCCGGGGCAACGACGACGCAGCCGGCCGAGCGTGGTGAGCGCCTCGCGAACGGCCGCCTCGGATGGGTTCGCCGGTAGATGACCGGCGAGTCCAACGACCCTGATCATCGGGTGCCTGAGGAGGGCGGACAGCGTCTCGTCCGTCTGATCCGCCGGCACGCCACCGCGTCCTACGCCGAAGTCAATCTCGATATGGATCCGCGCCAGGGTTCGGGTGTGGCGATGTGCCAAGAGGCGGCCTATCTCGATCTGTCCGACCAGCCACTCGACGTTCAGCTCTGAAGTACCGATGCCAGCGGAGTCCAGGACGATCAGACGCACGTTCACCCCGGCGGCCCGTACTTGGGACGCCTCCACGATCGAGCCGACTGCCATCGCGCGGACGCCAGCGGAGGCCAGTGCGGTGGCGCATGTCGCGACGCCCAGCCCGTACCCGTCACCTTTGATCACCGCGATTGTCCACGGACCGTACGCGCGCCGGAGCGCCGTGGCGTTCTGACGCAGCCGGTCGGGATAGATCCACATCGTCCCGCCCCGGGGCCGCGGCCCGCCGGCGCCCACTGCCCAGCCGTCACGACCCGGATGTACCGCTGGCGCCGTCGTCATGCGGCTGCCACCTCCGCGGCGGACGCGGCGAATGCGCGCCACGCTTGCTCAGCGGCTCCTTCGCCTGCATGTTTGGTGGCACCTCGCGCAGCGACGGCTATCGCCCCAAGCAGACCGAAGACGTGGAACAGTTCGATGCCCAGATGCGACACGCGCACGATGCGACCGGCCAACGGCCCGAGACCAGAGCCCATCTGGACGCCACACAGCTCACGCATCGTTGTGACGAGGACGTCGGCGGCGATGCCCGGTGGTGGCTCGGCGGCGGTGACGGGAGCTACGTCCACCGCCCCGCTTGGCCAGGGGGTGAAGCCGTACGCGGATAGCCCTGCACGGACGGCTCGGCCGATGGCGGCCCGGCGTTCCTGGGTCTGCGCCAGCGGTGCGCGGCGGGTAAGCGCCTCCAGGGCGACATGCAGCCCGGCCATGACACTGACCGGAGGGGTCCAGAGGCTCTCGGCCGGGTCGCGCAGGAACGCTCGACGTACCCGGCCCCAGTCGCCTGCCAACGTCGCTGGCGGCGCGACAGTGCGGGCGCGTTCCCATGCGCGCGGCGAGACGGCCAGGATCCCGACTCCAGGCGTCCCTCCGATCCCCTTGTGGCTGCTAGTGACAACGACGTCCAGGCCGTGGCGGTCCATGCTGATCGGTAGTACGCCTGCACTGGATATGGCGTCGACGACGCACAGCGTGCGGCGGGCACGGCACAGGTCGCCGAGTGTCGCGAGGTCGTTGACGCGTCCGGTCGAGGTCTCATGGTGGACGGCGAGGAACGCCGTTGCCGGCGTCCGCAGGGCCCGATCGATCCGCGTGATCGGAAGTGGCTCGGCGTAGTCGGCTCGGACTTGAACGGTGTCGAGGTCGAGCCGATGGCATAGCTCGGCCAGACGCTCACCGAAGTACCCGTTGGTGGCCACCACGACCCGGTCACCGGATCGGCAGATGTTCTGGACGGTCATCTCCAGCGTCGCTGTACCGGACCCGCCCACGCAGTAGACATCGCTCGCGGTACCGAGGACTTGGGCGAGCATGGCGGTGATGTCGCGTAGCATCCGGCCGTACTCCTCGCCGCGGTGATAGATCGGCGAAGCGGCCTGGGCCATGAGGACGGCGGGGTCGACGGTGACCGGTCCGGGAACGAACAGTGGGATCATGGTGCTGGTACCCCTGTGCCTTGGTTCGGCGACGCGAGGTTGACGCCGAGCATTCCCGCTAGCTCGACGACGGCTTGAGGTCCGGTCTGGTCTGTGCCGCCTTCCAGCACCGCTCGGGCGAGGTCTTCCAGTTCGGCGGTCGCGGTCGGGAAGTCGAGGTCGTCATCGATCGCCGCGCAGACCCGTTCGATCCAGGGACGAGGGTCAGGTCCGCCGAGGGCCTTGACCGCCGCGAGCAGGATCTCCAAGAGTCGCTCACCGGCGGCGATGTCCCGGTCGCGCCACTCGAAGCCCGCGGTGTACCGGTACAGCCGTAGCACGGCGAGCCGGATCGCGCGTGGGTCGTGGCAGGTGAGCAGGTCGCGGGCGAGCACGATGTTGCCCAGCGACTTGGACATCTTCTCGCCGCGGTAGCGCACGAACTGGCAGTGATGCCAGGTGCGTACGAACGGCTCGGTCTGCAACGCCAGTGTCTGCGCCTGTTCGCATTCGTGGTGCGGGAAGATCAGGTCGGTGCCGCCGCCATGCAGATGGACCGTGGCGCCGAGAAGGCTGCGGGCCATCGCGCTACAGCCGATGTGCCAGCCGGGCATCCCGGGGCCGTATCGGCTCGGGATCTCCGGCTCGCCGTCGCGGGATGGTCGCCACAGCACGAAGTCGAAGCTGTTGCGCTTTCGCGGGTTGTCGGGGTCGCCGCCGCGCTCCCGGGCGTAGTGGCGGCGCAGATCCTCCGGGTACCCCGACAGTGTGCCGAAGACCTCGCTTCGCGCGGTGTTGAAGTACAACGTGCCGTCGAGGCGGTACACGTACCCGGCCGAGTCGAGGTCGGCGATGAACGCGAGCGTCTCATCGAGCATCTCGGACACCCGTGGCTCGGCGTCCGGTTGCAGCATGCCGAGCTGTCGCATGTCCTGGCCGAACTGAGCGACTTCGGCCTTGACCAGGTCCGAGTACGGCACGCCGAGTTGGCGGGCCTTGGGTGCGATGGGGTCGTCGAGGTCGGTGATGTTGCGAACCATCCGGGTTCGGTGCCCGCGCTGACGCAGCCGCCGTACCAGGATGTCGTAGGTGAGGAAGGTCGCGACGTGGCCAATGTGGCTGGCGTCGTAGGGAGTGACCCCACAGATGTAGATCTTTACCTCTTCGCCTGCCGCCCGGAACTCGATCGTGCCTGACCCACCCGGCCCGCTGAGTTTGATCATTGCGCGTACTCCCGTTCGCTCGTCATCCCCGGCCCTGGGCTCACAACCCGGCCGCGATCTCCCGTACGGCGTTACAGGCCGCCATCAGGCTGCCGATCTTTCCGGGCTTGTACGCCTGCCCGCCGTCGCCCGGTCGGTACATGCGCTCGGGAGCGATGTGGGCCTCGATGAGTAGCCCGTCCACGCCAAACGCCGCGGCGGCGAGCGCCACCTGTGGTACGGCGTCGACGCGGCCCGCGCTGTGGCTTGGGTCGAACACGACCGGCAGGTCTGTGCGCTCCCGCGCAGCCAGTACCGCGCCGAGGTCGGGCATGAACCGCAACGAGGCGTCGAACGAGCTGATGCCGCGGGCGCACAGGATGACCGCCGGGTTGCCGTGCGCGACCACGAACTCGGCGGCTCGCAGCCACTCCTCGACCGGCGTGCGGTATCCGCGCTTGAGGAGCACGGGTCGCCCCGCGCCACCCAACTCTTTCAGCAGTGCCTGGTTGGTCATGTTGCGGGTGCCTACCTGCAAGCAGTCCGCGGCTTCGGCCACCAAGCCGACGTCCCTCGGGTCAAGTACCTCGGTGACCACCGGTAGCCCGACGGCCGCCTTCAGCTCCGGCAGCAACTTGACGCCCGGACCCTGCTTGCCCTGGAAGTTGTACGGACTCGTGCGGGGCTTGAAGATGCCGACCCGCAGCGCGTGCGCCCCCTGCTGACGCACGGCCAAGCCGGTGGCTACCGCGTCGTCGAAGGATTCGAGCGCGCACGGGCCTGCCGCGCACCACAACGGACCGCCGCCGACGGGCGTGTCGCCGACGTTGATGGTCGCGGGTGCGATGCCGTTGGTGCGGTCCAGGAGCCAGTACCCGCAGGTGTTGGTCGAGTGCCTGCCGACCACGATCGGGGCATAGATGTCGGGCACGCACGTCTCGTCCCCGCTGACAGCCACGAAGCGTCGGCCGCCCATCGAGACAGGCCAGGCGGTGACGTCGTCGTGGATGGCGAGGGAGTCGCACAGCGCGGCGACGGCTCCCGCGTCCGCGTCCTTGTCGACTTCAATGATCATGTGAGGGCCTCTTCCGTCGAGGTGGTTGCGTGTACGGGTGTCCGCCGGCAGGTGGCTTCGTCGAACACCGCGACCATGTCGGCGGCCATGCGAGCGACGTGGTGTCGGCTGCGGGCGGCGCTGCGGGCGGCGGTGCCGATGCGGTCGCGGAGCGCCGGGTCGGCCGCCAACTCGACAAGCCGCGCGGTCCACGCAGCCTCGTCGAGGACGGCCAGCCTGCCGCGTTGGGCGATCGGTACCGTCACGCCGGTCACCAGATGCTCGACATGCGTGTGCTTGCCGAACCCGGTGTTGCTGACCACACACAGCCCGAGTCCCATCGCCTCCAGCTCGGCGACACCGAAGGTTTCGATGAGAGCGGGGTTGCAGAAGATGTCGCCGCGTCGAAGCTCATCGACTACCAGGGGACGAGGCAGCGCGCCGAGGAAGTTGATCGCCGGGTGCTGGTACAGGCGCGTGGCTTCGGTAAGGCGGGCGCCGTCTCCCACGACCCGCAGTCGCAGGCGGCGGTCTACGTTGGCGGCGGCCACGAACGCGTCGAGGAACGGCCGCCAGCCGCGTTCGCTGCTGATGCGGCCGAGGTAGTGCACCATCACCGTCCCGGGGTCGACAGCCGGGTCTGCCTGGCCGGCAGACCCGTCGATGGCGCTCCAGTCGAGGCCGTGCGGGACCACCCTCAGCTTCTTTGAGTACTTGGGGAAGTAGCGCGCGGCCAGGTCGCGCGCCGTCGTGCTGGGCACGACGACGAGGTTGGACGCGAGGAAGCACCGCTCCTCGGCCGCCCGGAACTCCGCGTCCTCCGGTCGCACCCGGCGGCCGGACACGGCCGAGTAGTGCCGGTCCACGACGTGCGCGGTCGTCACCACCGGGCATCCGAACCATGCGCCGAGCGCGTCGGAGACCGGCTGGGTGGTCCACCCGTCGTTGTGTATGACCTCCGCCCGCCATCCGCCGAGGGGCCAGCCGGCAGTAAGCCAGCCGACCGCGGCGGCGTTCCACGCTTGGACATCGCCTGGGGTGGCGAACATCTCGGTCGGCCGGTCCGGCGGTAGCAGGTGCCGAACCGTCAACTCGGTGGGCGCTTCGACGAGTTGGACGGCACCGGCTCCGCCTATGTGGTCGGTACGGTCGGCACGGCCGGGCGTGAGTACGGCGACTTCGTGGCCGGCCCGGTGCAGGGCACCGAGCAGGTCGTCATTGACCGTGCCCGAGCCGTACCGGGTGCGGCGGGGCGGGTAGTCGAGGCAGACGTGCAGGATCCTCATGGCCGTGCCTCCGTGAGGGTGCCAGTCCTGGCCTGCGTCAGTTCGCTCGACCTGCCCGCAGCGCCGGGGACGCAACCAGTGCAGGCCAGGTCGTGGCGGACCTGGTCGCGCAGCGACAGCGCAAGTGCCCGCCATGGTGGGGGTAGCGTTTTCGTTTCGTTCTCGTCGAGGCTGGCCAGTTCCTCGAAGCGGCCGGGCATCAGGTAGTTGGTCAGGTCGTACACGTCGGGACCGAACTGCTCGGCGTACCGGTCGGTCACCTCGTCGGCGATGGTCCGGGGTCGTAGTTGCCGGTTCGCGCTGACGTGCGCGCTGTAGAAGCGGTACACGTCGACTGGCACGGTGGCGGGCAGGCGTGGGTGGACGCTCATCCAGAGGGTTTCCAGCACCTCCACGCGCCGGTAGAACTCCGGCTCCGTGAATGCCGCTACCCGCATGGCCGCGTCCAGCAGCGTGATGTCCGCGGTGGACGCCAGGCCGTACCGGGTCAACCCAGCCAGGCGCCACTTGCGGTGGGGTACGAACCGGCCGGCAAGCACGTACAGCAGTTCGATGATCTCATCGATCGCCGCGGCGAGGATAAAGTGGCCGGCCGTGATGTCGCCACGGCGGACCATCCGCTCCGGCGCCCGCCGGATGTCCCACTCCAACCGGCTGGCGAGCCGGATCAGCCGGTCCAGTCGTTCCGACTCGCCCATACGGGTCTTGTCCTTGATGAGCCGGCCGATGTCGCCGTGACGGTCGTAGACGACCTGTGCGGTGTAGGCGTGGGCCTCCCGCATCGCGTCGTCCCACGCGGTGCGCGGGTCGGCGTCATACTCGATAACCCGCTGGTGGAGGTTCACTTCGACCATGCCCCAGCGCAGCGGTACGTGGAACGAGAAGTTCCCGAGCCACGTCGGTAGTCGATCGGCCAACAAGCGTCGGGTGACCCGCGGATCCGGTCGCCACTCGTGTGGCTCCATGCCGGCACGCAGCCACACGGTGAGGTCGATGTCCGACAGTTCGTCGAAGGTGACTCGCTGGCCGGTCATCGCAATGCTGGACAACAGCGCGACACCCTCGACGTGCGGCTGGCGGACGAGGCGGGCGACGAACGGGCCGAGCACCTCGCGGGCTTCGGTGATCAGCTCGACCGCCTGCGACGTGGTCATAACGGCCGGTCCTCGACCGTCGGGCGGTGCAGTGTGGAGCGCAGCGCTGCCACGGTTCGTTCGATCCCAACCTCGTACGGCGGCGGCCCTCGTACTCGATGACCCACTGGCCGGCGAAGCCAGCGCGATCCAGCTCGCGGATCGCCCAGGCGAGCGGGATGGTCGTCTCCACGCCGGAGGCGTCGAACTCGTAGCTCTTGACGTGGACATGATTGGTGATCGGGGCCAGCCGCCGGATGGCAAACCGGCGGACGTCGCCCGGCAGGTTACCGAAGTCGAGGCACACTCCGAAGGACTCGCTGGGGTACCGGTCACACAGATCCGCAAGGAACGCCGGATGGTTGGACAGGCCGCCGTGCGTCTCGACGGCCAACGCCACGCCGACCCGCCTGGCGTGTGGGACTACCTCGTCAAGCGCCTCCGTGATCTGACGCCGGGCGGTGGCGTCCACGCGCTGCCACCCGGTCCAGACGCGGGCAAGGCGGCAGCCGAACGACTCCGCAATGGTCAGCCACCCGATCAGGTGGTCGACGTTGTCGGCGACCGAGCCCTGATCGCCCGTGAAGTCGTTCCGCAGCGCGATCGAGGGCATCGCGAGGCCGCGATCACGCAGGCCCGCCTGGACAGCGGCGGGGTCGCGCACCGACCGGTCGCACAGCTCCACCGAGGCGAAGCCGAGACTTACGGCCGCGTCCAAGAACTCCGCCGTGCTCCTTGCGCCCGTCTTCAGCTCGTTGCCGAAGCAGACGACCGCGAGCGAGATATCGGTCTCCACCTGACATCGAAGGTCCTGGTTCGTAGTCATCGCCTCACTCCTCCTTCACCCGAGGTGCCGCCGCCACGCCGAACGCGCAACGGAGCACTAACTTCGCGAAAAATGAGATGGTCTGTGTTGCTTCGGGAGCCGCCGGGGGGCCTATCATGGGCGTCGGTCGCGCGCTTGGCGGTCACGCCTGCTCGCCCTGCTGGGCCAGTGTCGATATCGGCAGGCGCGACCAGAGAATCCATGCTCGCCACTCACCCGGGAGGGACCGTGACAACCGGGCACCCGCTTCGGCTGTACAACTCGCTTGGCCGCCAACTGGAGGAGTTCGCTCCGGCTGGGGACGAGATCGGTATGTACAGCTGCGGCCCGACCGTCTACGGATTCCCGCATCTGGGCAACATGCGGGCCTACGTGTTCGCCGACACGCTGCGCCGGACCCTTCGCTGGAAGGGTCTGCCCGTCCGGCACATCATCAACATCACCGATGTGGGTCACGCGGTGGCGGAAACGGAGCTCGGCGAGGACAAGCTCGAAGTCGCCGCTGCAAGGGAACGCCGGTCGGTCGAGGACATCGCGGCCTTCTACACCCGGGCATTCTTCGACGACATGGCCGCCTTGAACATCCTGCCGGCGCACGAGTATCCCCGAGCAACCGCGTACGTCGACCAAATGATCGACTTCGCCAGAAGGCTTGAGGAACGCGGCTACACGTACCTCATCCCGTCCGGGCTGTACTTCGACACCGCCAAGATGCCCGACTACGGCTCGCTGGCATTGATCGACGTATCCGGCCAGCGTGAGGGTGCCCGCGTCGAACAGGTCGCGGGTCGGCGGAACAAGACCGACTTCGCGCTCTGGCGCGTCGAGGAGCCCCACCGCATCCGCGCGATGCGGTGGAAGTCGCCATGGGGCTGGGGCGCACCCGGCTGGCACCTGGAATGCTCCGTCATGAGCATGGCGCTGCTCGGTCCCCACTTCGACATCCACACCGGCGGCGTGGACCACCGGGAACTGCACCATGTCAACGAGATCGCCCAGAGCGAGGCGTACCTCGGAGACGGAAGGCCCTGGGTGCGGTACTGGCTTCATAACGAGTTCTTGCAACTGGGCACGCAGAAGATGGCCAAGTCCGCGGGCGGCGCACCCAAGCTGGCCGATCTCGTCGACGCCGGCTACCACCCGATGGCGTACCGGCTTTTCCTGCTCGGCGGCCATTACCGCAGCCAACTGGACTTCACCACCGCGGCCGTTGACGGCGCCCAGGCCACCCTCCGGCGCCTGGTCACCCGGATTCAGTCGATGCGCCCGCTGCCCCCGGTCGACAGCGTCACGGAGGCCCCGACCCTGATCGGCGAGAACGACCGGGCAGCGACGCGGCTGCTCGACCAGATCGACCTCGCGATCACCGCCGACCTCAACACACCGCAAATCCTCGCTGTCCTGCAGGACGCGCTCCGCGATCCCGAGATAACCGACGAAGGCCGGCGCGCGGTCGTCGCCGCATGCGACGCGGTGCTCGGCCTCGGACTGGCAACGCTTGAACCCACCGATGTGCAGCCCGGTCGAGACGCCAGCGACCTTGCTCCGGAGGAGCGCGCTGCCATTGATCGGCTCATAGCCCAGCGGACCAGCGCCCGGAAGGGCCGCGATTGGGCGCGGGCCGATCAGATACGTGACGAACTGGAGAGTCTCGGTGTTCGGGTCACCGATACGCCCGATGGCCCGGTATGGACGCTGCGGTAGCAGCCGTCCATGCTGGCCTGGCCCATAGGCCACCATTTTCCAGTTCGCACCGGTCGCCACCGCTTCGCCCTTCGACCACGCAGAGTTGGATGGCACCGAGGCGGGCGGGGTTTACGCCAGACGGTCATGAGGGGGACTGCGCCCGATGTCAGAGCCCAGCACCCGTCCCGGTACCTTGACTTAGACAACAGGCTGTGATCGTTCGGTACCAGCGCGCGGTCGTCGGACATGTGCGGCATCCATGTTGCATCGATGGGCGTGAACTGCGGAAAGGGTCGTACGGGTACCGTGTCCTGGTAGCCGAGGAGGTCGGGGAATGGTGCGAAAGCGTCCCAGGCTCATCCAACGTCGCAAGACCGTCGGCTACACACAGGAGAAACTCGCCGAGGAACTCGGCGTCGACCGAACGACCGTGGTCCGGTGGGAGCGAGCCGAATCTGAGCCACAGCCGTGGCAACGCCCGAAGCTCGGCGCGCTGCTGAAGGTCTCTGCCGAAGAGCTTCACGACATACTGCTCGATGTCCTGGATCTGCCCGATCGGGGAGCCGACGCGATCATGGGCATGGACGCCGCAGGCCACCACGTTGTTCCCGGCCCGCGCATTGCCACGGTGGAGTGGGACGGGGCAGCGTCTACTCATCGGGATGCCGACCGACGCACCTCCATGATCGGCATGCGGCTTCAGCAGGCAATCGCGGACGCTTACGATCTCGGCGAGCTGAGGCGGGTTGTGGAGTCCCGACTCAATGTGGATATAGAGGATGCATGGGCACCGAGTCACGGCAAGGCCGAGTCGATCCGCCTGCTCGTCGAGCGGGCGGCGACGGAGGGCTGGCTGCGCGCGCTGGCCGCGGGTCTCCGGCAGGACACGCCGGACCGGACCCTGCGCGCGGCCGCCGAGGCGTTCCTGGCGGGCGGTACGGAGAGCCTGCCCGTCGTCCTCGTACCGTCCCTGGAGCCCAACATGGTCTACCGTCCTGACGACGTCGAAGCGTTGATCACCACCTTGGCCGACGTGGCTGCATCGGATGTCACGAAACTTGTCGCGGTCTACGGTCCGGGCGGGTTCGGCAAGACGACCTTGGCGACACAGGTGTGCCACGACCCCCGAGTCCGGGAGCTGTTCCCCGACATTCTCTGGGTCGAGACTGGCGAGCAGCGCACGCCCGCCCGCCTGGTGCAGTTGATCTCCGATCTCTGCGTACATCTGGATGGCACCCGGCCAGCCCTCGCCGATCCGGAGCAGGCGGGCTTCCACCTTGCCCGGATACTGGGCGACCGGCGCGCCCTGATTGTGATCGACAACGTCTGGTCAGCGGCTGACTTGGCACCCTTCCTCTTGGGCGGCTCGGCCTGCATCCGGCTCGTCACGACCCGGAACGTCCGCGTGTGCCCGTCCCAGACCAGACTCCTGCGCCTCGGCCCCATGTCCTCGACCGAGATCCGCGAACTCCTCAGCCGGAGTGTGTCGAACCTGGGGAAGCACGAGACAGCACGCCTAGCCGACCTCTGCGGTGGCTGGCCACTACTCGCCACGGTCGTCGGCTCCAACGTCAGTCAGGACATCGCCGCCGGAGCACCACCCGCCCGCGCGGTATCCGAGGCCGGGCAGGTCCTGCGCACGCACGGACCGCATGCCTTCGATGTGTCGGACGCCGACCAACGACGAAATGCGATCGGACAGGCCATCACGTCGAGCCTGCAAAGTCTGGAGGAGAACGTCAGTATCGGCGGCGGCTCGGCGCTTCGCGACCGGTACCTCTCGCTCGCGATCTTCCCCGCTGCCACGCCCATTCCGCTGGCGGTGCTGTCGCTATGGTGGGAGCGCGCCTACGGCTGGACTCCCAACGCGGTGCGACAGTTCTGCCGGATGCTCGCGGACCGGTCACTTATCGACACGTACCTTGCCGATCGGGACGCGATCCTTCTGCACGACGTGTTCCGGTCGTACGTACGTCATCTGGTGGGCGAACACTGGACGTCGCTACACCGGTCCCTCGTCGACGCGTACCGCACGGCCGCTGGGGACCGATGGGACAACCTCGCGTCCGAACACGAATACATGTGGCGGAACCTGTCCTACCACATGCACGAAGCCGAGCTGGACTTGGAATTGGTCCAGACGCTCGCCAATCCGGCGTTCATCGTCACGAAGACCACCACGTTCGGGCATGAGTCGTTAGTGGCTGACCGGACCGTCATAGACGCGGTAGCCGTACAGTTCTCCGCTGATCATTCCGCCCACCCGACCTGGCGCGTGGCTTCTGCCCTGACCAGCGCCGGTTACCTACTTCATGACCTCCGGTTGAGCAGGGACATCGCGTTGACGCTGCTCGCGTCGTTCTTGCGTACCACAAACGAGCCGGAAGTCATCGACCAGCTTCGGCATATTGCCCTGGAGCAGGGCGAGGGCTTCGACGTCCGGTGGGCGACCAGCGACGCCTCGCCCGCGCCGGAGGACGCCGATGCCGGCCACATCGGCGCGGTCACGGGGGTGGCCGTGCACGGAAAACTCGTTGTGTCCTGCGGTGAGGACGGCACAGTCCGGGTATGGGATCTCGCCAGCCGGCGGCAGATCCACAGCTACCGGGGGCACACGGGCTGGGTGTTCGCTACGGCGATTTCAGCAGACGGCGAAGTCGTCGCCTCGGGTGGCGACGACGGGATGATCCGGCTGTGGCGCAGGCACACCGGCGAACCGGTCGGGGTGCTGGTCGCGCACACCCGGCGCGTTCGTAGCCTGGCGTTCGCTCGTGCCGGCAGGCTCCTGGTCTCCGGAGCCGAAGACGGCCAGGTGTGCCTGTGGGACACTGAGCGTCCGGGCCTGCTGCGGGTCATGGACACGCCGAAGTGCCCGGTGTGGTCGGTCTCGATCGGGTGCTCGGACACCCTCATCGCCGCGACCGGCGAGGATGAGTTCGTCCGGCTGTACGACATGCCCACCGGCCGGTTGCTCGACGAGAAGGCTGGCCATCGCGACTGGGTCAGGTCCGTGGCCTTCGCCGCCGCCGCACCGCTTCTCGCCACCGGATCTGGTGATCGCACAGTGCGATTGTGGAGCGTCGGGGACAACAGCCTCACTCCCGTCAGGGCGATCGACGTACAGATGGCGCGGGTCCGCTGCGTGGAACTCTCGGCTCAAGCCGATCTCATTCTGGCAGCCGGAGAGGACGCGACCCTGCGCGCGTTCACGGCTGAGGGACCGGCCGGCAAGCGGCAGATGCCACCCGGCGTTGACTGGGTACGCGCGCTTGCGATGACGCCAGATGGCGAGGTCGTTGCCGGCTGCGAGGATGGCGCGCTCCGCGTATGGACCGGCCCGCAAGGTGATCAACTCGGCTTGCTCGCCAGCGGCTCGAACACGGTCTGGTCGACGGCGTTCGCCGACGACGCCCGACTCGCGCTCTTCGGTCGTGGCGACGGACTGATCGAGGTTCGCGACGCGGGCTCGACCAACCTCCTGCGAACCCTGCCAGCCGGCCACGGCCGGGTATGGTCGCTGGCGTCCGGCGGCGCCTACGTCGCCGCGGCGTGCGGCGACGGGACCGTCCGCGTCCTCTCCGTGCGCGACGACAAATGGTCCCTGGAGTTGAACGAGGGCGAACAGCGCACCTGGGCCGTGGCGGTCAACCGGGCTGGCACACGGGTCGCCGCCAGCTCGGGCGGCGGCGTCGTGCGCGTGTGGGAGCTGCCGTCTGGCCGGATGTCGTGGGAAAGGGCAGCCCACTCGGGGCGGATCCGGTCGATAGTCTTCGACGCCGACGGAGACCTTCTCGTGACCGGCGGCGGCGAGGGAACCGTTCGGCTATGGCGGCTCTCGACCGACACGCGGGTTGGCGAGTTCGCCAACCCGGGTGGTTGGGTGCGGGCGGTTGCTGTCGATGATCCTGGAACGCGGGTGGCGGTAGGAGCAGGCCCCGGCGACATCTACGTACGCGACCTGACCGAGGACCGGTTCGTCGCCCATCTGTTCGGGCACAGCGGACGCGTCCTGATGCTGGGCTTCAGCGCAGACGCCGACCGTTTGGTGTCGGCGGCGGCGGACGGGACAGTGCGGTCCTGGTCGCTGGCCGAACAGCGGCAACTGGCTGAGGTACGAGTCGATGCCTCCCTTCAATGTGGCGCTTTCAACGCGGACAGCCGAAGCGTGATCGCCGGCAGCGCGGCAGGCGTCGTAGCGATCACCTTTCACAGCCACCGAGCGACAAGCTAGGAGCATCAAGGATGCGGATGCCACTCGTTCCAGGGATCGGGACCGGGCCTCTCGTGGGCGGAGACGGACTCGCGAAGGCACCGGCCGTTCCTGCCATTATCAGCAACGTTCCCGGCTCCTTCGCCTGGCACGTCTTCCACGATCGCCATCCCAAGCTGATCGGCCAGATACGCCAGGCGCACCCATACCTACCAGGCCAGCATCAGGCGCTCCACGATCTGCTCGACGAGACCTTGACCGGGCGCATCAGCCCGCTGCCGCCAACGGCGCACGACCATGCGGCCTGGGACGCGTTGGGGGACGGCTACTTCGGCCAGCGGTGGTACGACGTGGCCTTCCTGTGGGCCGAAAGCTACTTCTACCGCAAGCTGCTCGACGCGGTCGGATTCTTCGAGCCCGGTCCATGGTTCTGGATCGACCCGTTCGAGTTCCTCAAGACCGCGGAGCTACGTGACCCCGCGCTGGAAAGCGAGCTGGGCGCGCTTGATGAGGTGCTCCGCCTACCGGCGCACGACCGCGCGGAGGCCCTGCTGCTGGCCTCGCTGTGGGGCAACCGAGCCGACCTCGGGTTCCGGATCGGATTGGCGGCTGCCTCCGGTCAGCCCGCACAGGCGGCGAGCCTGGTCGCCGATGACAGCGCGGCCGTGTGGTCGGTCTTCGACGCCGGTGCCGCGCGCAAGGTGTGCCTCGTCGCAGACAACGCAGGACGGGAGCTGCTGTCCGACCTTGTCTTGCTAGACCACCTGGTCGAGACCGGACTCGCGGCCGAGGTTGTCCTGCATCTGAAGCCGCAACCGTACTACGTCTCCGACGCCGTCACCGCAGACCTTGTGGGATGCCTGCGCCGCCTCGCAGCGACCACCGGAAGCGCGGCCGACATCGCACGCCGGATACACCAGGCCATGGCCGACGGCCGCGTCACGGTGTACACACACTGGTTCTACTGTGCGCCGTTGTCGTTCCACCACATGCCGCCCGACTTGGCGCGCGAGTTCGAGTCGGTGTCGCTGACCGTGTTGAAGGGTGACCTGAACTACCGGCGTCTCGTGGGCGACTGCGATTGGCCCGCGACCACGCCGTTCGCAACGACGGCCGACTACTTCCCAGGTCCGGTTGTCGCGCTGCGTACCCTCAAGTCAGACGTGGTCGTCGGGCTGGACACCGCTACCCTGTCGGCCCTCGACGCGTCGGGAGAGTCTTGGCGCACGAGCGGAACCCACGGACTGGTCCAAGCGCGGCTGTCGTAAGACTGTCGGTGTTCGGCTGTCTGCCTCGCGCAGCGGGACGGATGCTTGGCTGTCCTTCCGGGGATACCCGGACGAGAGTGTGTTCCACGAGCCACACGGATGCAAGCATCGGCACGGGCTACGCTGCGTTGGGTGTCCAGTCCTCGGCGAAGGTCTCCATCTGACGGATCACCAGCTCGATCGCCTTGGCCTCGGCATCGGGCGGGTAGTTGTACTTGGCCAGCAGCCGCCTGATGACCGTGCGGAGCTTGGCTCGGACATCGTCTCGTGCCACCCAGTCCACGCTGATGCTGCGGCGGATCGTCGCGACGAGATCCCGCGCGATGTCGGCAAGTACACCTTTACCCATTCCCGTGACGGCGGACTCGTTCGAGGCGACCGCGTCGTAGAAGGCCAGCTCCGCCTCCGTGAGGGCGGGGCTGAACTGCTGGCCAAGTACAACTACCCGCCCGATGCCGAGGCCAAGGCGATCGAGCTGGTGATCCGTCAGATGGAGACCTTCGCCAGGTTCGGGGTTTTGGACTCCCGCAGCCGCTTCACGTACGCCTCATCCAGGTGCGTGAGATCGGGCCGGTCGATACCGGCTGCGGCGAAGATGTCGGTGACGCCACCGGCCTCGATGATGCCGGCGGTGAACTGCTTGAGGTACAGCTCGATCTCGGCAGGGATGGGCAGGCCCCGGGCGCGGCGGTCCTCCGCGTCGAACTTGGCCATCCAGACCCGCACGGCCACGAAGAAGGCGATGTCATCGCGCAGGCCGTTGAGATCGCCGCTGGTGGAGCACAGGGCGTAGAAGCGCTCCAGGCGAGCCGACTGGAGCCGGAATCGCTCCGCGAGCGGCTTCTCGCCCGGCTCGACCTGGTTGTCGGGCAGAGCCGGGTTCCGCAGGTAGTTGACCGCGCCGAGGGTGGCCTCACGGAACGCCTTGGGCGACCCGGACGCCAGCACGGTCTGCCAGTCGTAGCCGCGCAGCATCGCGCAGATGACCTCGTGCAGGTCACGGACGTGGGCCAGGGCCTCTTCGGTGTCGCGGTCGACGGGGCGGGTGTTCTGGTCGTCTGCGGTGTACTCGGCCAGCGCCTGGTGCAGGTTGTCGATGACCGGGGCGTACCCGACGAGCAGCCCGTCCTGCTTGCCGCGGAAGGTGCGGTTGACCCGCGCCAGGGCCTGCATCAGGGCGGCGCCGCGCATCGGCTTGTCCAGGTAGAGCGTGTGCAGCGGGGGCGAGTCGAAGCCGGTCAGCCACATGGACTGTACGATGACCAGCTCCAGCTCGTCGTCCGGGTTCTTGGCCCGGCGTTGGATCGCCTTGTTGCGCGATGGTCGGCGTACGTGCTTGCGGATGTGCTCGTTGGTCTCGCTCGGCTCGCCGGTGTAAACGACCTTGATCTTCCCCTTGTCGTCGGCGTCGTCGTGCCATTCCGGGCGCAGGGTGATGATCTCGTCGTACAGCCTGGCGCAGATCTCCCGGGTCGCGCACACGATGATGCCCTTGCCCGGGGCGTCAATGAACTTGCGCATCTGCGCGGAGCGGGCCTCCCAGTGTGCGACCAGGTCGTCCGCCACCGTCTTCAAGCGTTGCGGGGCGCCGTAGAGCCCGTTCATGACCGCGACGGCCCGTTTGATCCGCTCCCGTTCGGCCTCGTCCAGGCCGGCGGTCAGCTCGTCGGCCCGCTCGTCGATGACTTCCGGCGCGACATCGGCGGGCAGGTCGACAGGCACCAGGCGGGACTCGTGGAACACGCGCACGGTGGCGCCGTCCTCGACCGCGCGGGTCAGGTCGTAGATGCTGATGTAGTTGCCGAAGACCTCGCGGGTGTTGCGGTCCGCCTCTGACAGTGGGGTGCCGGTGAAGGCGATCAGCGTCGCGTGGGGCAGGGCGTCGCGCAGGTGGCGGGCGTAGCCGTTGAGGTCGTCGTAGTGGCTGCGGTGCGCCTCGTCGACGATCACAACGATGTTGCGCCGGTCAGACAGTTGCGGATGCTTCCGGCGCGCGTCCTTTTCCTCCCTGGTCAGGCCGAACTTTTGTAGCGTGGAGAAGATGATTCCACCAGTACGGCGGTTCGCCAGCTCCGTCCGCAGGTGGTCGCGGGTGGTCACCTGCAAGGGCTCGGCAAGCAGATCGCTGGCGGCGAACGTGTCGTATAGCTGGTCGTCGAGATCGGTCCGGTCCGTGAGGACCACGATCGTGGGGTTGCCCAGGCTCGGATGCGCCATGATCTGATGGGCGAACAGCTCCATCTCCATCGACTTGCCCGAACCCTGCGTGTGCCACACCACGCCGGCCTTACCGTCGCCGCGGGTCGCTTCGACCGTCTTCTCGACCGCCACCGAGACCGCGAAGTACTGGTGTGCCCGCGCAATCCGCTTGACCAGCCCACCCGGCGTCTGGGCGTACGCGACGTAGCCGCGCAGCAGCTCGACAAACCGCCGCTGCTCGAACAGTCCAAACAGGACCAGGTTGAGCGCAAGGTCGTGATCGCCGGTGGGTGGCTGCGGCACCGGGTCGCCGCGCTCATCGACGTTCCACGGGGAGTAGTGCTCGTACGGGGTGAACGCGGCGCCGTACCGGGCGGTGATGCCGTCACTGACCACACAGGCCACGTTCGCCCGGAAGGCCACCGGTAGTTCCTCGACGTAGGTCCGGATCTGCGCCTGCGCGCCTTCCAGGTCGGCGTACGCGTCGCCGGCCTTCTTCATCTCGATGAGGCCGACCGGCAACCCGTTGAGGTAGAGCACCACATCGAACCGGCGGCGCGCGTCACCATCACGGATATCGACCTGGTTGGCAACGAGGAAGTCATTGTTGCCAAGGTCGCGGTGGTCGACCAGCCGGATCGTCGGGTTCTGCTCTGCCCCATGCTCGTCCACGTAGACGACCGACCGGATGCCCTTGACCATGAAGTCGTGCAGCCGCTTGTTCTCGGTGATCGCGTCACGCGACTGCGCGGACGTCACCACGGAGACGGCATCGCCCACGGCCGATGCAGGAAGGTGTGGGTTGATGCGTGCGATCGCCTCCCGCAGCCGACCCATGAGGATCAGCTCATCCCAGGTCTGGCGTTCCCCCGAGCCTGGGGCAATCGCATTGCCAGGCTTCGGCTCCCAGGCAAGTTCGGCCAGAGTCTCCATGGCCATGGCTTCCCACTCGGATTCGGACATGTCGCGGAACCGAGTCTGAGGGGTGGATTCCGTAGTCACAGGACCTCCTCGACGACTTTCTCCGCATCCCGTACGCGGACTACGCCCGACATTAACCTTGGCAATAACAGTTGGTGCAGATCAGCCAGAGCCAATGACTCCTTTTCTGCCGCCAGAGCCCGGTACCACAGGGGACCCAGATCACGGTCGAGATGTCCGACCGACTCACCGACGGGCGCGACGACTAGCTCGTCAAGGTGGTGCCGCTGGATGTGGCCCATGGTCGTTGCCTTGCCCGCTGCGATGCTCTGAAATTTGGTTAGCACACTCTTGACGAACTCAAACACGAGCCAGTTCGGAAGATCCTCCTTGGGCACGACCTTGAAGATGTGCTGGTTAATAATTGATTCGGCGCGGAACCAGCGCGCTACGGTCAAGGAACCGGACCATGAGAACAGCACGTCGCCGGGCTTTGCTAGATGGCGGTCGGATACTTCGATATCGTTGTATACTGTCGACCCACCCGGGCCCGAGTTAATCTCCGCAATTCGGATAACCATTCGGCCGGTCCCCGTCGCATCCTTCGTGAACGCGCGTCCATTGACAAACTCGGCCAGCGAAGAGAGCGGTCGCAGATTCGCCTCACTTCGACCGGAATCGAGAAATCTGGCGAACCTCAGAGTTCGCAGTTCGTCGCAAGTCTTAGCTATTCGTTCGTTGGCGGCGATCTTGTCGTCGAGCGCCCCGAGGACCGCAGCGATCGCCTCTCGCGTCTGCTCAGGAGGCATGACGATCGGCAGTCTACGTACGTCTCGTAGGTTCAAGGTTGCCTGGACCGTCTCGTTCCGCCAACTTCTCATGCAACGCTGTGCGAGGTCAGTTGTGAGACAGAGGCGAATCCAATGACTTGATACTTTACTGACGGGGCGAAGCACGCCGATCGCCCTAGCCACGTTCCAGCCCGCTATGTCTGATGAAGCGACGGCAGTCTCGCCGACCGAGCCCACGACGGAGAGTAGGACTTCGCCGCCGCGGAGTCGAGTTCTACGGTACTTCTGTTCGATGTCGGCGCTCACGCACGTCACCTCATCGGTGAGTACGCGCCCGTTGCGGAGATTTTTAACCCGCAAGACTGGGATTCCTTGAGAATCGACCGATCCAGGTTGAACGACCCCATAGGAAAGCCCGTCAGGTTCGAGGAGTCCGCCAAGTGTTACGTAGGCCCAATCTGACGGGAGCACCGGCAGATCACCCGCGAAGTCGTCGACTGTTTCAGACATCGAGGCTCTCCAGTTGTTCGCGCACGATCTTTTCCAGGCGCGCGGATTCGTCGAATTGATTAAAGAGCTCTTTCGTCAGTCGTTCGACCTTCTCGCCGATGGGCTCGTCGTCGGCGCCATCACCCTCGACGGCGCCCACATAACGGCCGGGTGTGAGTACATGGTTGTGCTTGCGGATCTCGTCGAGGGTCGCTGAGTAGCAGAAGCCAGCTACGTCCTCGTACTTGCCCAGTGCCGAGCCTGTGCCCCGCCATGCATGGTAAGCGCTTGCAATCTTCGCAAGATCCTCCTCGGTGAAAACGCGCTCCGTGCGGTCCACCATGGTGCCCATGCTGCGGGTGTCGATGAACAGGACCTCGCCGCGCCGGTCAGCGAGCCGTTTCGCGCCCTGTGGGCCTTTGTCTTTGGCGAAGAACCATAGGCAGGCCGGGATCTGCGTGGTGCGAAACAATTGCGGTGGCAGCGCGATCATGCACGCGACGAGGTCTGCCTCCACCATGGCGGCACGGATCTCGCCTTCGCCAGACTGTTTGGATCCCATGGAACCGTTGGCAAGCACAACTCCCGCTGTTCCGCGTTCGGCGAGCTTGGACACGATGTGTTGTAGCCACGCGAAGTTGGCGTTGCTGGCCGGCGGTGTGCCGTACTTCCATCGCGGGTCGTCGGTCTTGCGTGCGCAGTCGGACATGTTGAACGGCGGGTTGGCGAGGATGAAGTCGGCGCGCAGGTCGGGGTGCTTGTCGGCGTAGAAGGTGTCCTCCCACCGCGCGGCGAGGTCGCCGGTGATGCCGTGGATGGCGAGGTTCATCTTGGCCAGCCGCCAGGTGCGTTCGTTGGATTCCTGCCCATACACAGCGATGTCTTCGCGCTTGCCGCGGTGGTTGAGGACGAACTTCTCGGCCTGCACGAACATGCCGCCCGAGCCACAGCACGGGTCGTAGACGCGCCCCGCGTACGGCTCCAGCACCTCGACCAGCAGCTTGACGACGCTGGCGGGGGTGTAGAACTCGCCGCCGCGCTTGCCTTCGGCGCGTGCGAACTTCTCCAGGAAGTATTCGTACACCTCGCCGAGGACGTCGCGGGCGGGTTTGTCGCCGTGGCCGGTGAATCGGGCGTCGCTGATGAGGTCGACGAGTTCGCCGAGGCGCCGTTGGTCGACGTTGTCCCGGTTGAAGATTTTCGGGAGTACGCCGGTGAGGGCCTTGTTGGAACGCATCACGGCGTCCATCGCGGTGTCGATGAGGTCGCCGATGCCTTCGGCTTTCGCATTGGAGGACAGGTACGACCAACGGGCCTCGGCGGGCACCCAGAACACGCCATGCCCGGTGTACTCGTCGATGTCGTCAAGGAACTGGTCGAGCCGGGCCTCGGCGATGCCCTGGTCGAGTACCTCTTGACGGATCTGGTCACGGCGCTCGTCGAAGGAGTCGGACACGTACTTGAGGAACACCAGGCCCAGGACGAAGTCCTTGTACTGGGCCGCGTCCATGGAGCCGCGTAGCTTGTCGGCGGCCTTCCACAGCGTGTCGCGGAGGTCGGCCATGGTCGGCATGCCGGGCAGTGCCGTCTGGCCGTTGGCCTTCTTCCTGGGGGGCATGGTTCTCCTCGTCGGTCTTCTACAGGTTGTTTGGTGTGATGGTCAGTGTGCCGTCGGCGATTCCGGTGATCGTGGTGTGGCGCAGCGTGTCCAAGATGTCGATCTCCTCCTGGGCTTGGCGCAGCCGCTCGTCGAGGTGGGCGAGTAGTTCGTCGAGTGCCTGCACCTCGTCGGGTTCGAGCGTGGGGATCTGCATTTGATCGAGTCTCCGTGTGCGGAGCGCGCCGGGGGCACGGCCGTGTGATGCGGTGGAGATCAGCGCGGCGAGGGTTCGGGGCGTCAGTCTCCGTCGATCGCTGTTGACCCGCAGTGCTAGGGCCGGGTACTCGGCGATGCTGAAGCCGTCGATGTCGACGTACGTCGTGAGGGTCGGCGTCACGGTGACGATCACGTCTCCGGGCTCGGTGAGGCGTACGTTCGGGTAGCGCTCGGCGAGCAGGAAGCGATCGATCACGCGCTGGCCCAGGGGCCGCTGACCGCTCAGTTCGGCGGTTCCGATGATGCGATGGTGACCGTCGCGGGTGATGTGTTCGGCAGCGATCCGCGCGCCCTTGAGTCGCTTGATGTGCTTCTGCCTGATGAGCGTGCCGATCGTGACCGTCGTGCGCGCTTCCGCGTCACGGGCGGCGACATTGGCGTGGATCGGCGCGGGACGGGGGCGTTGATCCTGCTCGGCGAGCCGGGTTTGCAGATCGAGTAACCCAGCGACCCGTGAGTGCCGCAGCGTGTCGGCCTCGGGTAGCTCGGGCTCTCGCGGTCGGGAGAACGAGCCATGCTCGCCCACCAAGTCGGCGACCCGCACCGGTGTGGCGAGCCCCCGGCGATGCGCAGCCGGGTGGTAGCCCTCGCGGCGCCAGGTCGTGACATCCCCGACGAGTTCGTCAACGACGGTCGCGGTGAGCGGTTGGTCCGAGATGTCCGCGAGGAGCACGCGCCCCTGTCCGCGCCCAGACTCGTCACGGCGCAGCACCCACAGAGCGGTCTGGTAGCCGGGTCGAAACGGCATCAGGCCCCTGGGGAGGGTGATCATCGCTTCGACCACATCGGTACGGAGGATCTCGCTGCGGATACCCGCCGCAGCCGGCGGCAGCTGGTCGGTGAGCAGGTCGGCTGGGCCGACGACGGTGGCGGACTGATGTTGGTCAAGGCCCGTTGCCAGGTGATGCAGGTATCCGAGTTGGCGTTCGCGGCTGCGGTTCTCCTGGGCGCGGTAGGGCAGCAGGGTGACCAGGACATCCCACCTCGCGGTGGCCGGCAGCGCCGTCGCCGTGTGGACCTCGATGTCCGCTGGCGGCAGATCCCAGATGCTCAGGCGGCGGCGTAACAGCCGGGAAAGGTAGTCGGTACGGGTGGCGGCCGAGATCGTGGGCTGGCCGTGTTCCCCAACCGCAGCCAGGACCGCGGCCAGAAGATCTCCGGTTCCCGCCCAAGGATCTGCCAACCTCACGGTGCCGCCGACCGCCGATCGCTCACTTGCCCCGCTGACCGCCGCGATGAGCCGGGCCAGCTCCGGGACGATCGCGTCACGGTAAAGCGCCGGCACGTTCAACCGCGTGCGTGTGGCCAGAAGCCGCTCGAACGCTGGCCGGCATCCCCACGCCGCCTCCACCAGCTCATCCACGGCTGCGACGAGCCAGGCCGCGTCGGCGGGCAATGCCTCGATCTCGGAACGCAGGAACAGGTCGGACGGGTCGACCCGGCGCGCTCGGTCCGTCAGGACCCGCGACCATTCGCCATGGGCCTGAAGCGGCTCGTCGTCAGCCAGACCACGCAGGCAGATCAACGCCGTGGCAAAGGCGGTCAGGTCCCCGCGCTTCAGCTGCGAGCCGAGGTGCCACAGCGCGTGCTGGCGTAGATCCTGCTCGACCGCCCCGCGATCGACACGGCCGGTATCGGCGAGCCAATCGAGGATCGCTCGGGCGTCGAACAGCGGCCGACTGGCGTCACCACCGACCGGCTGCGGGAACGAGCCGTTGTACCGGCGCCGCCAAACCGTGACGACCGGACGCCGCACCCCGGCCAACTCCGCGATCTCCGGCATCGAGATGAGCGATGCACCATCAGTCGGCACTCGCTCACCTCCATCGAATCCGTGGTCGGGGCACCTCGTCGACCGGTGCTGTCACGACAGTATGCGAGTTCAGCTCACCAGACAAGATTGGAATCCGATAACCCCGGTTATCGGAGATAGATATCCATCCGACAACGATCTTGCTTTGATTGGTGCAGCGCCGGTTGTCGCCGGTCGAGCGTGTTAGCCACCGCACCTAACTTCCGCATAGGGAGACCTCGATGCCCCGTCCACCATCCGCCAAAGCACGTGTCACGGTTTACCGCTTGGCCGGCACGGGGAGGCTCACCGCGCGCATCCGCGACAAGTACCTCGACCGCCCCGATTTCACCGCCGGCAGCGTCACCGTTGCCGGTGCCCGCGGCCTTCTCATCACCGGGCAGATCCGCGCGGACAAGGTCAAGTGGGCCACCGATCTCGCCCGCTATACCGGCCAGGACCTCGACCCGCACAACGACACCGCCGCCGCGGTCCTGCTGCTCCAGGTGGACGATCACATCTACGCGCTCTGCTACGGCATGGGCCACCACCTGCTCGACTACGGCACCGTCGAGCCCGGTTTCGGGTTGCAATACCTGGCGCGGGTGGCCGACGTGGACGACCTACGCTCCGTCACGAGGCACACCATCGACCGCCGGGCATTGATCGACCGACGATCGATCCCCAGCGGCGGCGACGTACGAGCCTTCGGACTGGCCGAACTCGGCACCGTCGTCAGCAAGGTGGTCGGCCGCCGGGTCAGCGACCCCGCCGGCAAGTCGGTCACCATCCGCGGGGCCGATGCCTTGAACCTGCCGCTCGCCCGGGATCCTGACGAACTGATCAAGGAGCTGACCGCGGTCGGCGCGACCCTGACGCAACCCATCACACACCCAGACCTTGAACTGCTCACCAGGCTCACGCCCTTGCAGCCCCGCCACGCCCAACGCAAGAACCTCGACGCGCGTCTCACCGCCGCGCTGCGCGGCGAGGCCCACGAACGCCTCGGCACCGGCTGGCCCTGGGAACAGTCCGACGAGTTTGGCGCAGTCGACACCGTCAAACTGCTGCACGTCCCCCACACCGAGGACGTCGACCTGCCCTGGCTGTCCATCGACGACCTCAGAAGGATCGTCGAACAGTCGCCGTCCCGGAACCCCCTCGACCTGCTGCGCACCGTCAAGGTCATGCTCATGGACGACGACGACACCGCGTTGAGCCCGCAGATCCCCGCCCTGAAGTGGATCGCGTTCGAGACCCGGATCGACGACAAGCTCTACTTCTTCCACGACGGACGATGGTTCGCGGTCGCCCAGGACTACGAAAGCCAGGTCCGCGAGGAAGCGTCACGGATCCTCGGCGCCAGATCTTCGCTGGCACTTCCCGCCTGGACCGACGGAACCGATGAGAAGGACTACAACAAGCTCGTCGGCAGCCAGAACCCCAGGTACCTCGTCCTCGACCGCGACCTCATTCGCACGACCGTCCACCCCCGAGGCATCGAGCACTGCGACCTGCTCGGACCCGACGACGAGTTCATCCACGTCAAGCGGCTACAAGGATCCGACGACGCCAGCCACCTGTTCGCCCAGGTCCACGTCGCCACCGACCAACTGCTGTACGACGCCGAGGGCCGACGCGCGCTCGCCGACAAGGTCGCCGCCCGCAGCGGCGGCAACCGGACGGCACCCGAGTCGCCGACGAAGATCGTTCTCGCGGTCGGTGGACGCGGCAAGCTCCGGGTCGACGACCTCTTCACGTTCAGCCAGGTGACCCTGGTCCGCCTCAGCCACCACCTGGAAACCCGAGGCATCCAGGTCGAAGTGATCGCCATCCCGCCTTCATGATGCCCGGCGCCCGCCCGAGCTGCGGAGCCCTGGGACCCCGGAGGGAGCGGTATCAGGCCCCGCACAGCCGACCATTCAGATGGGGGCTTGGCGTCCGGCAGGGAGCACTGAGGGTGGGGTTGGCCTCGTGTTCCTGCCGTGTTCCCGATCCTCGTTGACACACACTCCACTGCCCCTCATACTCATCTGGGAACACGCGCGGAACACGGAGGTTGTGATGGCTGGCCGTTACTACACTGCCTCGAAGAGTCGTGACAGGGGCCGCGAGCGGTACTCGGTGATCTTCCGGCACCCGGCCCGGCTCGACCCTGTGACGGGCCGTCCGGGGCGGCGCGTACGGCGGGGACTCGGCACCAGCGACGAAGCGGAGGCCGATCGGCTGGTCGCTCAGGTCAATGAGCTGCTGGCCGCAGAGGAGTACTGGAGCGTCACCGCTCGGGCGACGGCAACAGGCCGCTTCGACCCTCGGGTCGTGTCGGCGTTCTCCGGCGAGAACGCGCCATACCCCTGCCGTCCGTGGCCCAGGGCTACCGCCAGGTGCTGCTCTTGGGGACGACGGGCGCAGGCAAGACCACCGTCGTGCGGCAGTTGCTGGGCACCGACCCGAAGGCGCACCGCTTCCCGTCCACCTCGACCGCCAAGACAACGATCGCCGACACGGAGATCGTGATGGCAGACGGTCCGTACCGAGCCGCGATAACCTTCGCTCCGCGGGACGAGGTTATCGAGCACCTGACCGACTGCGCCTCGAAGGCGGCGTCGATGTCGCTGCGTGAGGTTGCCGACGCCGACCTCCGCACGGCCCTCCTTGATCACGAGAACCAGAGATTCCGGTTCAGTTACGTGCTGGGGCGTCGGCGGGAGACGAAGACCGTCAGCCGGATCTTCGGCAATGTTGGTGGCGACGACCGCCGTGAGGTATCGGATGAGTTCGCCACTCAGCCCGGCCGCCTAGCCGGCGTCGACACAGAGGCCACCGGCGCCGTCGTCGATGCGGCCTTGAACGTACTGCGCAAGCTCGCGCGAGAGCATGAGAGTTGGGTACGGGCGCAGCTCCCGGCCACCGGTGGCGAGGACGAGCGAATTGTGTCGGAGATCGTCGACGACGAACTGGACAAGCTCCTTCGCGCCGACGAGCAGTTCAACGCCATCGTGGACTCACTCATCGATGAGATTGAGACACGCTTCGACGCGATCAGCCCTGGCACCATCGCTCGCGACCAGCAGGGTTGGCCGGCGATGTGGACCTGGGAGTCAAGCGACTTTACCGAGTTCCTTCGAGCAGTCAACCGCTTTTCCTCCAACTACGCCCCCTTGTTCGGCCACCTGTTCAGCCCGCTGGTCGACGGCATCCGAGTGGTGGGACCATTCCGGCCGGACTGGCTCGTCGGTGAGCCGCCGAAACTCGTCCTCATCGACGGCGAGGGCCTTGGTCATACCCCGAAATCCGCCGCCGCGCTGCCCACCGCCGTGGCCAAAGCCATCGAGGATGCCGACGCGGTTCTACTGGTGGACAACGCAACCCAGCCTGCGCAGGCCGCACCCTCGTCGGCGATCCGTTCAATCTTGACCTCTGGCGCGACCGGCAAGCTGATCTTCTGCTTCACGCATTTCGATCACGTGACTGGCGATAACCTACGCGATGTCGAGGACAGCGCCGAGCACGTCCTCGCCTCGGTCGACAACCTGTTGTCCGCCATCCGCAACGAGTTCGGGCCGAGGTCCGCGCACGTGCTGCGGCGCCGGCTCGAAAATGCGTGCTTCCTCGCCGGCATCGACAAACCCCTCGATCCGGAAACGACCCTAGGCCATTTGTCGATCGGCCAGCTCACCAACCTCCTCGACACGATCGACGCGATCGTCGAACGACCGCCTACCGTGCCAGCCCGACCCGTGTACGACAAGACCAACCTTGTACTTGCGATCACGTCCGCCGCCCTGTCCTTCCATCGAAAGTGGCGGGCAGTCCTTGGTCTTACGACGGAGGCCGACGTGGACAAGGAGCACTGGACTCGGGTAAAGGCGCTCAGCCGCCGCTTCGCCGACGGCACCGCCGACCAGTACGACACCCTTCGGCCCTCGGCTGACTTGCGTGAACGACTCAAGGAAGAGATCTACAAAACGTTGGAGGCGCCGCTCCGATGGACCGGAGGCGCACCCACCGACCAGGATGAGATCACGGCGGTCATTGACGACTTTTCACAGTCGATCGCCAAGCGCCTGCCAGACCGCATCCGGGAACGGCTCTCGGTGCGCCCGCAGCGAACCTGGCAGGATGCTTACGTTCTGACGGGCATTGGTTCGACCTTCGTTCGCGCTAGGCGCATCTCGGACGACATCCTGGTGCGAAACGTTCCCGTGCCGGGCGCTACTCCATCGCCGGACCAAAACGACTTCATGCACGCGGTTATCGGCGCCGTCGACGAGGCGGCCGAGGAGGTGGGCATCGTCCTCACATAGAACAGAGGCGCTGCCGGGTCACTTCACCTTTCTCCGTCCTGCGCTCGCGGCACATGATCATCAGAGTCTGAAAACGGGCTCCGTCGGCTCCAGCGGGCGGGTCGGCGCCGACGTGACGCACCAGCGGATCACCGCGATGGGTTTCGCCAGCGTAGCGACCTGGTTGGGCTGGAAATCCGGCATAGCCCGTGACTCGAACGGCGCCCAGGCGCACAACCGGTTCCAGCCGCAAGCCCGTCCTGATTGCTGAACGAAGTCCCCCAATCCAGCGCCGCCCTCCCTACGGGCGTGAAGCCCAGCGATGCGCAGCGGAATATTCTTACCCACTTGTTCGTGGTCTCCATGCGAGGCGTGTTACCGTTGCCCCCGGCGTCGGCTGAAGGAGGTGATACAGGTGGGCGAGGAACCTATGGCTCACCCGACCATGCTCGTGCTCGCCCGCGAGTCGCGCGGCATGACGCAGGCCCAGATCGCGGCGCGGATGACGGAGCTGGCGCAGGGCGGTCCGGTGTCGCAGGGATACGTCAGCAAGGCCGAGGCGGGTCGGCTGGCGGTCACCGGGCAGCGCCTGGAGCTGTACGGGCAGGCGGTCGGGTACCCGGTGACCGTGCTGTGCGCAGACCCGGACGTGCACGGCGTCGGGGTGGGCCTGGTCCACCACCGAAAGCGGGCGTCGCTCGGCGCTCCGACCCTTCGGCGCATCCACGCCGAGCTTGCCCTGTCGCGTATGCAGGTCCGGGCGCTGCTGCGTGCCGCCGGCTCCACCCGGCAGCACGGGTTTCATCGCATTGAGGTGGACGACTTCTACACGCCGGCCGAAGCAGCGATCGAGGTCCGCAAAGAGTGGGGTGTTCCCAGCGGCCCCCTGACCCGACTAGTCGATCTCATCGAGGACGCCGGTGGTCTTGTCCTCGTCCGGGATCTCGGCACCCGCGAACTGGACGCGGTGACGCAGTGGGCGGACGACGAGCCGCCGCTGTTCTTGTTCAACGTGCACGCGCCCGCCGACCGGTTCAGGTGGAGTGTCGGACACGAGTTGGGTCACGTCTTCCTGCACGACGAGCCCGGCGCTACCACGGTCCAGGAGCGGCAGGCCGACGAGTTCGCCAGCGAGCTTCTTCTTCCCGCGGTTGACGTCCGGACCGAACTGAAGGGCCGCCTGGACCTTAACCGGCTGGTCGAGCTAAAGCACCGCTGGGGCGTCTCCATGTCGGCGATCGCCCGTCGTGCCGCCACACTTGGTGTGATCACCGAGTGGCAGTACCGGAACGTCATGATCGAGATGTCCGCGCTGGGGTACCGCACTCAGGAACCTGGGGACATCGAACGCGAGCAACCGTACTGGATCTTCAACCTCGTGGCTCGACTGCATCAGGACCAGGGCTACGACGTCAGCGAAATCGCCGATCTTGTCGGCCTGTGGCCGGACGAGTTCCAAGCCCTGTACCAGGCGGGAGACGCCGGTACGCAGCATGAGGTGAACCAATGACCGAACCTCCCGTCTGGTCCTCCCCAGCACATCGCCAGACGAGCGCCGCCGCCCGCGCCTTGTACGGCCGGGTTCTCCTGTTCGCCAGGCCACACTTCGTTAAGGACGTGCCGCCCTTTCTGCACCCTTCCCGGAGCGGCTTCGGACTGTGCGGACCTGGCGCCGACGCGAAGATCAAGGCGCTCCGCGACGGCGGCTACGACGAGCTGCTGCTGGCTTGCCCTGGCGCCTACCATGCGAAGGCGGCGACCGAGGACGAGGTATTTGACGTGCCGTCGGGTCGGCTGTTCGGTGGCGATCTCGACACCGTTCTGCGGGATCAGCTCGACCGGGGTGCCACTATCCCGGTCGTGCCGACCCGATTCGTACACGCCGGTCACCTGGCCGTGTTCAATCGCCTCGTGCGGGAGGCGCAGGAGATCAACCGCGACGACGTGATCATCCCGGTGGCTGTGGACGTCACCTGGCTCCGCGACGAGTTCCTGCGCAAGCTCATCGCTGGCTTGCAGCGCATCCCCCACATTAAGGCGATCGCGCTCGGCAGACAGGGCAACCCCATGGTGACCTTCGCCAAGGCCACCGAGAACCTACGCACGGTGATGAGCGAGGTACCCAATCTCGGGCTTTGGCTGGGCGACCAACCGACGGCGTTCGACTCCATGGCGTACGGCGCCGCGTTCGCGGTGATCGGCGCGGGCGGCTCGTTGCGGCACGTGGTCCCGCCCCCGGAGGAACCGGAGTCGAACAAGCCCTTCAACCACACCCCGTCGGTGTTCATCCGGCACATGCTGCGCTACAGCATGGGCGAGTACATCGCGGAGAAGTACGCGAACTCCCGGGCGCCCCGGTGTTACTGCGCCGCCTGCGGTGACCGCGGTTTGGAGTCCTTCAACAGTCGCCGCCGTGAGGTGCGCGTCGCTGCTCAGGCTCACAACGCGGCGGTGTGGAACGGCATGCTCGACGGCCTCTTCGGCCACCAGACCGCGGCTGAGTGCCAAGTCTGGTGGAAGGGCTGCTGCGAAGCTGCCGTCCGTGAGCAGCAGGCCGAGAGCCGGCGCATCGAGCAGCCGGGCGCCTTCAAGCCGTCTCTGCCACTGACCAAGATGGCAAACCTCCCCCTGGCGTCCGAGGCGGGCGGCAGCGATCAGTGACGGGTCACGCGACGCGGTGGTAAACGTTCTCTAGGAACTGCCACCCGGCAACGGTGAAACGGCGCCGTCGAAACGGAGCGGGTTCGGCGAGAACGTCCGTACCTCGCTGATCAGCGACGACCACACCGATGCCGTAGTAGCTTGCTTCTGACCGGACGTCATTGTCGTTGCACGGCCGTCGGTTGAGCACCATGATCCGCATGCAGAACGGCGCGAACCTGCCGGCGATCTCAAGTCCTGCACGCCATGTCCGCGCCGGAACGATCGCGAAGTCGACCGCGACGGGCGCGACTGCCTCCCGGGTGACCTCGCCGTCGGCGATCGACACCGCTCCGGGCGGAGCTGACCGGAGGGCCGAACGCTCCCGTCGAGTCAAGGACTTCATTGGTACCGGCAGGCCCAGCGGCAGGTCCATCAATAGATCGAGGATGTCCGGTGACGAGATGGATCCCAACTGCCGCGCCTGTCGCCGGGTGACCTCCTGCTCGTTCAGCCGGTATCCGAGCAGGGCCTGCGTCCGCAGGATCGGCACGAACCTGTGGCAGACGCCTTCTGCCGCCGCCCGTCCGATGGATGCTGCCCCAACCGCATCTGCCAGAGCCTCCGCCCCGCCGGTCATGATCTCCACCCTGCCTTACGTCGTGGGCTGAAGGCGCTAGGGGCTCGCCGTTTGTGATGTCGCTGGTACAAACTCGCGCAAACTATGAACGAGTGAACCGACCGCCGCCCACACCTGATCACTACCGCACCGTTGGTACCACTGCCGACGGTCCCCCGGAACCCTCGCAACCTGGGTGATCAGGCATAGGGCAATCAGGTCTCGCACCGGCGGGTAGTAGACCGCAGCAGCAACGCCGTGATCTCTCGCGACCTCACCGAGATTGATTCGTCCGTCCGGCGTCTCAACGAGGGCCTCAAGAAGTTCGAGCTTGCGCTGATGCCCGAACAGGCACGCCGACGCCCACCGCTGGTTGCGTGGTCCCAGGTGCCGGATTCCAACATGGTATAGATTACCGATTCAGTAATCCATAAGCACCGTCGGTCGGCCCAGGCAAGTCCCTCTTCTTGACATGCCTCACCTTGGCACTGCGGACGGGGAGCAGGCCGTGCTCAACGAGTCGACCGAACTCCGTTTCAGCGCAGCAACCTCGACGGGGCGAACCTGGCGACCTTCGGCCCCGACCAGGCCGGAGTTCACCTCATCGGTATTGACCGGCTCGGCGTCGGGCTGTCCACTTACCAGCCGTAGCGCCGACTACCGGGCGGGTCCGACGACCTGGCCGGACTTCCGAGCTACACCAGCACGATGGCTTCTTCGACCACCAGACATCGAAGCTCCGGCTGGTCAACGGCCTTTTCCCTTGCAGTGCTACTACCGCCGGGGGCACCCAAGATCAAGTCGTTTCTCACCAGCCAAAACGGAGTCTCTGACCAGCGCGAACGCGGGTCCGGCGCTCCGTTCATATGTCCGGTTGTCACCGGCTCGATCCGGCCTTGATCGGCCGTCCACGGCAAATACGCGGCCAAGTTTTCGCCCACCTCTACCGGTGGCCAAGTGCGGCCTGTACCCGTTTGCGGTTCTGCTGGGTGCCCCGGTCCAGGCACTTGGCGTAGATCCGGAACAGGACCTCGACCGACTGCCCAGCCCACTCCGCGACGTCGGTGGGCGGCACTCCCCCGTTGAGCCACGTCGACACCGCGGCGTGCCGTAAGTCGTACGGTCGCTTGGCCAGCGGCGACGCGACCACCTCCGGGACGAACGCTGTCTCGCGAGCCCGGCTCCACACCCGGACCACGGTGAGTTTGGGCAGCTCCTGGTGGTTACGGTCACCGACAAAGAGGCGACCATCCGGCGTGGTGCCGAACTCGCCGAGGTGGGTGTGGATGAGCGCGGTCAGCTCGGGCGGGCACGGGGCGGTCCGCGACTCTCCGCGCTCGCGCTGCTTGAGCTGCCGCCGGTCCCTGTCGCGTCCCGTGTCGGTCCACTCCTTGCCGGCATAGGGGTCGGCGCCGTCGAGGTGGAACTCTCCCCAGCCCTCCTCCGGGATCGCCAGGTTGCTCTTGCTCAGGCACGCGGCTTCCTCCGGCCGCATCCCGGCGTAGTACAGGCAGCCGTAGTACGCCACGAGCCGCCGGCCGACCCGACCTTGCTCCCGAACACCGTCCAGGAGCGTGCGTACCTGGACGGGGTTGGGGACGCAGCGCGGGTCGACGACCTGGACCGCCTTCGGTGCCTTCCACTTCAGCGCCGGAATCGGGTTGGTCGGTAGAAGCCCCAGCTCCGCTGCGTACTCCGCCGCCGTGTTCAGGATCTTCCGCCTGCGGCTGATCACGCTCGACGCGGCCGGTTTGCCGTCGAGCCGGACGGTCAGCGAGTCGAGCATCGGCCGGAGGACTTCGGGCTTCCCCAACGCCGACACGGGCCGGGTGTTGCGCTCGATCCACCGCAGCGCGGCCCGCGCCTCGTCGGGGCAGTCGTCTGCGCCTCGCTTGACCGTGTTGAAGCCCCACCGGCTCAGCGCCGAGCGAATCAGCTTGTCATCCGGCTTGCCGCGCGTCGTGGTGAACATGGCCGGCGTCAGCGCCGTGAAGGCTTCGGCGTGCGTCCGTCGAGTGGTCGCCGCGACGCGGGGCCACTTCATGTCTACGAACTTGCAGGCGAACTCGTACCAGGTCATGTCGTTGGTCGTTCGCGCCATGGACACCGGTCGGCCCGAATCGGTGTCGAACGCCTCGCCCTTGCGCGCGGCGGCCACCAGGTCGGAGCGGAAGCTCTCGGCGAGCGCCGAGGTCTTGAACGGCTCCTTCCACTCCTTGCCAGCCACGGTCCAGCGCACGTAGTAGGTGTTGCCGCGCTTGCCTTCGTAGACCTTCGTTTTCCAGATTCGCACGTCATACGTGGTAGCCACTCAGGCCGCCTCCTCCAGTGATGAGATCCATTCCTCGTAGTCGGACCGGCGGATGCGGAGGTCACCGTTGGGCAGCTTGAAGCACCGGGGCGCCTTCCGCTTGGCCCGCCAGTCGTAGAAGGTCGATCGCGCGATCCCGAGTTCTTCGCAGAGTTCCGCGATCGTCATATGCCGGCCCGGCCGGTCCGTATGTCTCCTTTCCATGTCAGGCCGCCTTGGTGGCTGGCGAGCTGGTCGAGGTCGCCGAAACATGTCCGGGCGGTCCGGTTCCGGCCCGCTCGCGTGCGGCGTTGAGCTGGTCGCGCCATTGGATGCGTTGGGAGATGGTGCGCAGGAGTCGGTGTTCGAGCGGTTGCATGTCGGGGTCGTCGGGGCGGGCGAGTTCCCAGACGACCGGGGCTGGTGTGCCGGGCTCGGCGTCGACCTGGTCGTGGTGCTCGTGGCTGGTGCTGACGCCGAGCAGGGCGCGGACCCAGGCGCGGGCATCGGCGCGGTGGTCGGCGAGGGTCTTGCCGGACCAGTCGCGGGAGACGAGTACGCGACGGCCGCCGATGCCGAGCGTGGCCTTCTGGTGGGTCCGGCCCTTGCAGTTGCCGGGTCGCAGCTTGGCGTGTGCCTTCTTCGGCTGGATGCCATAGAGCAGCCAGTTCGCGCACCGGTCCGAGCACGGGGTGACCCGGAGCTGGTACCAGAGCCGGTCGACGTGGTCCCGCTGCGCGTCGGTGGAGATGGTGTGGCAGTCGGCGGTGTTCTTCGTGAGGTACTTGGTGATGTAGCCGATGGTGCGGTCGACGTCCTTGGATCCGGGGTCGACGCCGCGCGCCTTGACCTGCTTGCCGAAGCGGACGACGTGCACGGGCTCGGCGTCAGGGTTGTTGTCGACCTGGTCGAGCGCGGCGGTCCAGGTGGTCAGCGGCTCTCGCGTGTGCGGGTCAACCCAGCTCTTCTCTTCGGCGTCCCAGGTCGGCAGGTGGTCGATGCTGTAGCGCGGTTCGGCGACGCGTGGCCACCAGACCTGGTGATAGGTGGCGGCGGCAACGCGTTCCAGCATGGTGCGAGGGACGGTGCCGCGGATGGCGAAGTGGGCGTGCGGGGCGAGCCGGCGCTGGGGCTCGACGCAGCCGGCGTACTGGACGTTCCAGCCGACCGCGCGGCGCAGGTTCTGCCAGTACCGGTCCAGTAGGCGGGCGAAGTGCACGGCGTCCCAGGCCGCTTGGCGGTAGTCGTAGCTGGCCGGGTCGACGGGTACGCCGAGGAACGGATCGTCGGGGTCGTGCCAGCGCTTGCATGGGCAGGGTATGGGCCGGCCGTTGCTGGCCCGGCGGGCACCGTGGACTGGGCCGTACGAGTCCAGGGTCAGGGTGAGCCACATCGATGGGCGGTGCTCGCTGCCGTCGCGGCCGAGGTAGGTGCGGCCCACGGTGCGGAGGTCGACCTTCTGCCGGGGTAGGTCCGGCACGTCCTGCCGGCGCCGGGTCGAACGCTTCCGCCGATGCCCCGGGTCGCCGTCGTCCTGGTCGTCATCGTCGGTCCCGTGCGGCGGGGCGACCCGGCCCCGCAGGCCCTCGACCGCGATTGCTTTCTCGACGTCGACGATTGCGCCGTCCAGGTCGGCGAGCTGGTCCCACTGCGCGTTGCGTTCGGCGTCGGCGCGGGCGTACTCGTAGTGCGCCCGCAGCTCGATGAGTGCTCGCTGTTCGTCGGTGGCTGGAGCCGGGCCGAGGTGTGGTTCGTCGGTGCGGTGCCAGCCCTCGCGGATCTGTACCTGCCGCAGCCGCTTGGCCCGCTTGGCGCAGGAGGGGCACTTGTCCTCGCGGGTGGCGCCGCAGGGCAGGTCGATCAGCTCGGTCTGTCCGGAGGCCAGTTCGGTGCGGCGCAGCGTGATCGGCCTCGCGCACACGCCGTGCTCGGCGGCCAGGCTCCTGAGGACCTCGATGCTGCGCGGCATCGCCAGCCGTGCGGCCCGCGACCCCGGCCGTGCCTCGATGGTGGTCGTCACTGCTCCTCTCTACTGTGGACGGTGGTGTGGTTGGTGCGGGCGAACGCGTCCGCCGGCACGGACAGCAGGCAGGGACGGATGTCGGTACGGAGCAGCCGCAGCAGCTCGGATGCCGTGGTGCTGGAGACCCGGAGCTGTGCGCGGAGGGCGTCGCGGGTGATGTCGCGGCCGTGCGTCGTCCGGTGCGCAGTCGCGATGGCGCGAGCCCGGTCGAGCAGCTCGACGGTCACCGCTGGGCCGCCGTCCTGGCCGTTCCCGTCGTTCTCGTCGTTCTCGTCGTTCTCGTCGTTCTGGCGGGCAGCCGGGTCGGGAACGGCGTCCGGGACCGGTTCCGTTCCCGTTCCGGTGGGCGTCCGGGTGAGGACGATCTTGACCAGGGCGAGGAAGCCGAGTGCGGGCAGCGCGGCGGCCAGCCAGCCAACGATGCTGCGTTCGGCTTCCACGACCTGGGCCGACAGGGACAACGCCACGGCGGACACCAGGACGGCCAGGACGAACCCGGTCGGTTGGCCGGACCGGTGGCGGCGCCGGATTTCCAGGCCGGTGGCGATCGACATCAGCTCCAGGACCACGGCGTCGGCCCAAGCCAGCCATCCAGGCTGGCCGTGGCTGGCGGCGACGTTGTGGACGTGGGTGAAGCTTGCTGCGGCGGCCATCGAGCCGATGGTGAGCAGGATGAGGACCTGGACCACGCCCTCGGCCCGTTCGCCTCGGGTGCGGGTGCTCATGCCGCACCTGCCTTGCTGTCGACGGCGCGGAGCCGGCCGTGGGTGCGGGCCAGGTCGCGGATGTCGTCGTCGGACAGGTAGGAGAACCGGACCCGCATCGGGGTCGGGTCACCGTCGAGGGCGACGTACCCGACGCCGGGGGTGCTTTTGGGGATGCGGTCGCACAGGGCTCCGCGGTCGCGCATGCCGTCGCCGAGGGTCAGGTCGACGTGGGCGTCTTCGGCCACGCGGAGCCCGATGCGGGTGGGGAACAGGTCGCGGAACGGCAGCACCTCTTTGCGGGGGTCCTGCAGGCAGGCGACGACGTGGACGCCGACGGCGCGGCCCTGGGTGAGCAGGATGCCGAGGGTGGCCTTGATGCGGTCTTTGAGCTTGCGGTCGGTCAGGTAGGCGGTCAGTGTGGCCAGCTCGTCGATGATGATCACGATGAGCGGCGCGTCGGCCGACGGTTCGTGCTGGCGGACGATTCCGCGCAGGCGGGCTGTGCGCCGGCGCATCACGGTGGCGGCTTCGTCGAGCATGTCGGCCATGGCGTCGAAGTCGTCGCAGGCGAACTGGGCGAACAGCGGTAGCCCGACCGCGAGTTCCATGCCGCCCTTGGGGTCGAACGCCCACACCTGGACCACGCCGGAGCGGATCCCGCTCGCGAGGGCACGCAGGAGTGACCAGAGCACGGAGCCCTTGCCTGCGTTGGTGGCGCCGACCACGAGGACTTGCGTGCCGAACAGCCGCAGCGCGTAGGTTTGGCCGTCCTCGCGTCGGCCGAGCGGCAGCGCCGTGAAGTCCGGCTCCGTCGGGATTGGCAGCGGGGCCACGGTCGCGGCGAGCGAGTCGCCGCGCAGCAGCGTCACGACGACCAGGTCGGGGCGGCGGCCGGGCGTGACCCGGCATGACAAGGCGCCGAAGGTGTGCGCGAGCCGCTCGGAGGCGGCGGCGAAGTCATCCGGGATCTGCCCGGTCACCAGCCGCACCGTGAGCACGTCCACGCCAGCGCCGGCCCAGACCCGCAGCAACTCGGGGAGCACGACGGTCCGATCGAAGGTAACCGCGAGGCGGGCGGTGGCCATTGCCGGGTACCAGCGCCGCCGATAGGCCAGCCGCCGCCACCGGCCGCACACTGGGTAGCAGCCGAACCGCAGGAACGAGGCCCGGTGCACCAGCGCCCACACGCCGGCCACCCCGGCCACACCGCCGACGACGAGCGCGGGACCCGGCCAGTCGTAGCGCCACCACAGCCAGCCCAGCAGCGTCGCCGGCAGGGTGGCATACCAGAACCGCAGGTACACCACGACGAGCCGGAACGTGCCGCGCAGCGTCCAGCCGATCAGGGCCAGCCACAGCGGCACCCGCAGCACCGGGGTACGCAGGTTGAACGCCGCATCGGGCAGCCGCTCGCCGCGGATCACGTTGACCAGAGGCACCGGTCAGTCACCCCTCCCGCCCCAGCGCTGCTGCGCGGCCTGCCGGGTGACACCGAGCCGGGTGGCCAGGTCGGCCCAGGAGTAGCCGAAGCCGCGCAGTCCGCCGACCGCCTCGGCGACGGCGCGATCCAGGTGGAGGGACAAGGCGACCAGGTCGGCCAGGGCCTCGATGTCGCCGGTACTCACGCGCCGGCCGTAGGCGCGCACGGCACGGCGGATGAATGCGGCGTACTCGTCGTTCTCGACGACCCGGCGGCGCCGGTCGGACGTCAACCCGGGCTTGACAGCGGACGCTGTCGCGGCGGTGCGGTGGTGGTTGCTCATGCCGGCCGCCGGTGCTGGCTCTGGCGGGTGGCACGGCGGCGGACGCGCCGTTCGACGGCGGCCAGACCGGCCCGCGCCTCGTGGATGGCGCGCTGCATCCCGTTGAGCGCGTCGCGCAGCCGGGCCAGCTCGTCCGGCGGGCTGCCGTAGCAATCCCAGTAGCCGGGGTCGCCGATCTGGTGGTGTGCGACATCGGCCACCGCGGCGGCGAACCCGCTGCCGGCGTAGATGATGTCCAGAACGTCAGCGGGCGTGAAGTGTTCGGCCCGCAGCCGCCGTACGGTCTGCCGCGCCGGCAACCGGCAGGCATCGCAGCGGTCGGTGTCGGGTGTCAGCGGTGCGAGCGTGTCGCAGCCGGCGCAGGTGCGCCATTCCGCGTGGTCGCCGGCGGCGTTCGATAGCGTGGGCACAACGCCCCTTTCGTTGAGAGAGCGGACGGGGTTGGAAGACCGCTGGGGCGGGCGGTGTCTTGGCGGATGACGCCCGCCCCAACGGGTTTGACTCAGGCAGCCGTGGCGGTGCCGGTGGCGCGGTCCGGTTGGACCAGCGCCCCAGCGCGGATCGACCACGCCAGCCGTGCCTTGCACTTGTGCGGGCGCTTGTCGCCCTTGCATGCGTTGGTGTCGCTGTACGGGGTGACGGTCATGTCGGAGAACGCCACCGCGGGCGGGTACCCGGGCACCACCGAGGTCGGCGGTGTGGGCGCCTCCGGCGCGGCGATCTTCACCTTGGTCTCGGTCGAGCGGCCGAACCGGCCGGCCTCGGGGTCGAGATCCATCACCTTGACCACCCAGATCCGTACGCCACGCTCATCGCGGGCCTGGTTGTCGTCCTCGCGGAGCCGGTCGAAGTCGACCAGCTTGTCCACGCCAAGGAACAGCGCGCCGCTGGGGAACACGTACTCGAACGGCACCGGGATCTTGATTGAGCCTGGAACCAAGTCGTTCTCCTCCTGGTCATCTGGTGGCTGTCGCGGCCCTTGACCACGGTCCACAACACCAACCAATATCTAGACATGTTCATCATGTTTAAGTCTAGCATCATCGGTTGTCGACGTGGCGTCAAGACGCGGTCTTCGGGGTCTGCGGCTCCACCGGGTTGGGACGCGGGCTGCGTCGATGTCATCGAGGATGCGGTAGATCGACGGGACGTGATCAGGGCATGGTTGGACGTGTCAGAGATGTCTTGCCTATCGTGGTGATCTGCTGGGACGTCCTATTCGGGGAAGCCGATGCCAAACGATCGTTTGCGCTCCGCGCTGCTTGAGCGTGGCATCACCGAGCTACAGCTTGCCGAGGCGCTCGACGTCGACCCCAAGACTGTTGAGCGCTGGATCAGCACCGGGCGAACGCCCTACCGGCGGCATCGCTACGCGGTCGCGGCCCACCTCAGGGTTGACGAGGCGTACCTGTGGCCGGACGCGCTCAGTCCCGACCAGGTAGCGAACGCGTCCGAAAGCGAGATTATCAACGTCTACCCGCACCGGTGGGCGGTGCCGTCGGACCTGTGGCGCAACTTCTTCGACAACGCCGAACGGGACATCGGCGTACTTGTCTACAGTGGACTGTTCCTGGCTGAGGATGCCGGGATCCTTCGTGTCTTGCGGAAGAAGGCCGGCGCCGGGGCAACCGTCCGGATCATGCTCGGCGACCCGGACAGCGAGGAGGTTGCGCAGCGCGGCGCCGACGAGGGCATCGGCGACACCATGGCGGCGAGGATCCGCAACGCCCTCGTCCTGTTCCAGCCGCTGCGCGGCATCGACGGCGTAGAGTTCCGGCTGCATCGCACGGTCCTGTACAACTCGATCTACCGTGCCGACGACCAGTTGATGGTCAACACGCACATCTACAACTTCCCGGCCTCGCAGGCCCCGGTCCTGCATCTGCGACGCGTCGTGGGCGGCGACATGGTCACGACGTACCTGGAAAGCTTCGACAACGTGTGGGACGGTGCGCGCCCGCTGGAATGAGGTAGGAGCACGTGGCACGCCGCATCGACTACTTCGACGATCCCGCCGCCCCCAAGGCGAACACCGTCGTCCCGTCGGCGAACGTGGTGGTGGTCAACGACACCGGCGAGATCCTGCTGATCCGCCGCGCTGACAACGACAACTGGGCGTTGCCCGGCGGAGCGATGGACCTCGGCGAGTCCCTTCCCGGCGCCGCGGTCCGGGAGACCGCCGAGGAGACCGGCGTCCAGGTCGAGGTGACCGGACTGGTCGGCATCTACACCGACCCGCGCCACGTGATCCTCTACACCAGCAACGGCGAGGTACGACAGGAGTTCTCCGTCGTCTTCACCGCCCGCCCGCTCGGCGGTACACCCACCCCCAGCGACGAGTCCCGCGAGGTCCGCTGGGTCGGCCGGGACACGGTGAGCACCCTCGCGATGGACCGCTCCATGCGGATGCGCATCGAGCACTACCTCGCCGGAACCGGCACACCTCACCTTGGCTAGCGACTGGATAGCCACCGCCGCCAACATCTTCTCCGCCGTGGGCACCGTCGGCGCCTTCGTCGTCGGCTTCATCCTCCTGCGAGCCGAGCACCGGCGAGAAGCCGGCCGGACCGAAGACGAGCGCCGCAGCCAGGCCGCCCGCATCAGCGCATGGGTCGAGGTGTACCGCAAGCCCGACGGCACCCGGGAACTCGCCTTCCACATCCACAACGCCAGCGACATGCCTATCTACGAGGTTGAGCTACCCCTGCCCACGCCGTCCAACGAGGAACGGTCGGAGTTCGTGGGTCTGGTGCCGCCCGGCCAGACCATCCGCCGTCCGGCACCGCCGGAGTGGCTACGTTCCCACGTCGCCCCCGAGCCGGTACAGATCGAGTTCCTCGACAGCGCGGGCCGGCGATGGACCCGCGACGAGCAAGGCACCCTGACCCGGGCCGACCGCGAGCGCGGCTAACGCCGCCGTTTCGCCATCGCGTCGGCCATAGCCCGCGCCGACCGCTCGATCTGTGTACGTGCCTGTTCGATCGAGTCCGCCACCACGGAACCGTCGCCGTACCGATCGACGATCTCGCTCAGCCGCGCCTCAACGCCGACCGGCTTGCCCTCCGGGCTCGTCGTCATGTCGCAGTAGGTCAACGCGTCGGCCACCAGCCCGTCGACGGCGGGGAACTCGTCGACCAGCTCGCCCGCTAAGTCACGGTTGCCGGCCTCGATCACCGCGCAGGAGTGATGGGCCACCAGCCGGCACAGCCGGCCGCTGGCATGCTCCACGTCACGCAGGTGGCGCGCCCCGTCGAGCGGGTGGAACCCGGTCTTGGCAAGGTCCGGGGCATAGCCGATGTCGTGCAGCCACGCGGCGCAGACCAGTACCTCGGCGTCGTCGCCGACGACGTGGGCGATCGACTGGGCCGCACGGACCACGCCCTGGGTGTGCGCCCACCGGCCCGGTAGCTCGGCGAGCAGCCGCCTGGCGACCTCATGCGCCCACGGAACATGTTCCACACGTGCGAGACTAGCCGAACCGATGATCAACGCCCGCGGACGAACCGGCCCTTACCGTGGACCGACTCCACCAGGCCGGCGCCTTCCAGCTCGGCGAGCGCGTGCCGCGCGGTACCCCGGGAGACCCCGTATTGCTCGGAGAGCGCGGACTCGCTCGGCAGCGCGTCGCCCGGCCGCAGCTCGCCGGACTCGACCAGCTCGCGGAGGTCGGATGCGATACGCCGGTACTGCGGCACCGCTTCGGTTCGCCTCGCGTCGGGGCCGGCCACCATCCGGCCGCGTCCGGGGTGCGTCTCGACCAGGCCGTCAGCGGCGAGCTGGTCCAGCGCCCGCCGCACGGTATTACGTGCTACGTGGTACTCCGCGCACAGCGCCGACTCCGACGGCAGCGGCGCACCGGGCTTGAGATCGCCGCCGACAATACGGGCGCGTAGAGCCTCGGTGATGGCCCTGTACGCGCCCCATGCCGTCGCCCGTGGGCTCACCCGCGCCTTCCCGTCTGCCGTAACCTCGCCTGAGCGTAGTTACTCCGCCTTGTCACGCGACGCACCGGCACCGTCCGGGCGGGTTGCCCACCAGCGTGCACCGCCGGGCGCTCGGTTCAGGATTGTCTGGTCACCGCTTCACAGCGTGACGCCTCGCCGCGCCGCCTCGGCCAGCACAACCGCCAGGCTCCACGCGACCTCCCTGGTGACTCTGCCCAGCTCAACGAACCCCAAGCCGTCGCTACTCACCCCGCTGTGGAGCATCGGAAACGCCTGGCCCACATCGAACCCGACATCCTCCAACGCCAGCGCCAGCCGGTCCGCCGCCCGCTGCGCAGCCGGCCCGCCATCGGTGTCGGCCGGCGGCCCCTGCCCGGTCATATGGTTACCCGCTCTCGCCCTCGTGCCGTCCCGGACAGTCTTCGAGCACGGTGACCGTGCGTGAACCACGCCGTAGGGACGTCTTGGTACGTCTTGGCTAGACTGGCGGCGAACCCGCCGGCCATGGGAGGACCACCCGTGAGGCATCCGCTCGCGCGTGCACTCGCCAGCGCTGGCCTGGACAGCGTCGACGTCGCCGCGCGACTCGGCGTCGACCCGAAGACCGTCCAACGCTGGTTCGCCGGACGCCTCCCCTACCCCCGCCACCGCGCCGCGCTCGCCGACCTCACCGGCTGGGCGGCCCGCGACCTGTGGCCGAGCACCGCCCGCTCGGCCGAGCCCGAGTCGGCCATCGACGAGGTGCGCCTTGCCTACCCGCACCGCTCCGCCGTGCCCTCCGACGCCTGGCACCGCCTCTTCGCCAGCGCCGAGCACGACATCGGCGTGCTCGTCTACAGCGGATTGTTCCTCGCCGAGGACGCCACCGTCCCGCGTCTGCTGCATGACAAGGCCCGCGCCGGGGTCCGGGTACGCATCGCGCTCGGCGACCCCGACGGCACACACGTCGCGCGTCGAGGCGCCGACGAGGGCATCGACGACATCATGGCCGCGCGGATCCGAAACGCATTGCTGCTGTACCGGTCTTTGGCCACCGAGCCCGGCATCGAGCTACGGCTACACGACACCGTCCTGTACAACTCGATCTACCACGCCGACGACGAGCTGCTCGTCAACGTCCACCTCTACGGCTGCCCCGCCGCCCACGCCCCGGTGCTGCACCTGCACCGCAGCCACGACGACGGCATGGCAGCCACCTACCTCGACTCCTTCGAACGCGTCTGGGCCAACGCGCGCCGCGCCACATGACCGCGCCCACCTCCGGCATCTCTCCCAGGGTGCGCAGGTCCGTTGGTGAGGTTGCTCGCCAAGGCCAGGGTGTCGGGCGGTCCTCGCCAAGGGCCACCCCTGCTGGTCAGGGTGTCCTCGTCCAGCTCCCGGGCCCGCGCCCCCCACTCCCGCAGGTCATCGAGCGGCAGCCACGCCGCAACGATGTTCTTGGCCGCCGTGTATATCACCGCTGTCACTGCGGTGCGCCCGGACCTATCCAGCCCACGAACCGGACATACAGCCGGCCGGCCGGCACGTCGGCCAGGTCCCTGGTGGCGTCGACCAGGCACCCGCCCAGATACAGCCCCAGCGACACCGGCGCCGCCGCGTACTCGGCCAGCAGTTGGTGCCGCCGCGTGTGACACGGCCAAGGCGTCGGGCAGCCACCACACATCCACGATGGACGGACCGGGACGTGCACCGTCATCGCTGCCGCCCGTCCGCCCGAAGCACCGGGCGGATCGTTGGTCGGGCCGCCGGAACGTCGCTCACGCCGAGGCGGTGCGCATCGCGGTGCGCGTGCTCCGCTGCGACCAGGCTGCCTCGTCAGCCTTCGACGCGTTCAGCACCGGAAAGATCCAGCGATGCGAACCGTCGGAGTAGTGCAAGTCCTCGTCGCCCGCCTGCAGACTGCTCACCGCCACCACCTGCCAGTGTCCGGCCGGGCCGCGTTCAGCACAGGCGACCGGTGGAACAGCCGCTGCCACCACGGCCGAGGAGCCAACCGGTCCGCGATACCGGCGACCAGCTCATCCAGTGCGGCCCGGCGCGCCAAGCATGGCCACCGCTCGGGGCACTGCTCGCAGCGCCGCCGGAGCCACAGCCACCGCCGGTCGTGGACCGGCAGATGCTCGGTCAAGATCCGGTACGCCTCGACCCGCTCCACGTCGCCTCCCTCACGATCACTCGAACGGACGGCTCACCGCCGTGCCTTCGCGACCAGCGATACCGGCGCCGCAGTGTGACACCTGGTCGCCTGGCCAGTGCTACTGGACCAGCTCCATCGCGTACGCACCCAACGCACGGTCGGGGTTCACGGCGAAGAAACGCACGGTCTCCGTACCGTCGCCAACCCGTGTTTCAGGTGACGTTGGCAGCCCGGCCGTACGGATCTCCATGTCGCGTACGGCCGGGGCCTCACTACGGCGTCACGACGGACCGGACACGAACACCGACTCGGATTCGGGCTCGTGACGTGGACCGAAGGGACGGCCGCGCCCAGAAGCCTCGACCAACCGCACGTCCGCCAGTACCGCGTCTCCCAGGACGTCCCGGAACGTCCACGCCGTACCGACGCCATACCCCGCACCCCGGGAGAGCCGACAATCGTCCGCGCCGTTGTCTCAAGGCCGAATCGCAGCGACCTCGGCAACGACGTGACAAAAACGACATCAATCACTATCCTCGGGTCCCGCAGCGAAACGGCGCTCCACTCCGCCGACAGGCGGTGTATCGGTCGGTCGCCAGTCGACCGGGGAACTACCGCTACCGCGTAGCAGCGGGCATGATGGCCAACGCCATCTCATCGAGCGTCGGGAGTCCCTCATGACAGACAAAGGAATGGTCCGCAGGGTTGAGGTCACTGAGAACATATACGTCCGGGTCTACGAGGACGGCCACATCGAGTTGGTTGGTCAGAACGTGACCTTAGATGTGAAGAAAGGCCCGTACGGCAGAGGCTCCGGCGCGGCATGGAAGTACGGCGAAAACTGGTACATCACCCCCAGCCCCTACGAGGGCAGCGACATCGACCCTGCCGGCTATGAGCCCGGGGAGTAAATCTCAATACAGCGAGAGCCACGTCCGCCATATCCCGAACGAACCGCACGTTCTTGCCGCGAAGTGCATGACCGCCTGAGCCCAGACCTCTGGGCGCACGGCCGAACGGCCGAACAACAGCACCGACGGGAGGCTCCGCCGTAGGGCGACCCGCGTTCCGTCGGCATGCCAGCCGCACGCTCGTCGACCGCTCCCGACGCACCCGCTCATCGGCAGAAGAGTGCGTCGATCATGATCTGGCTGAGCGGCTCTCGGCCCGTTGCTCCGATTCCTCGCTACCGTGCTCGATCCACCAGTCCGCGAGGATCTCGACGTACCGATACCGCTGCCGCTCGTTCCGCTTCCGACATAGGCACCAGAGCCGGCTCTTCGGTCGTTACCGACACCGGCCGCGAGCCGTGCCCCGCCACGTTCACCGTTGACCATGAACTGCTCAACCACATGCCCGCCACCCACACACCCCCCGAGCGGCGCGTGCACACCGGTAGCCCGGCGAGCACGCGCCGCACCTCGTCACCGCGAAGAACCGCTGTACCCGTCCCGGCGCACCTTCGCATGAACCGGAGCGACCACACATACAGGATCCTCAATCACAGGTTGAGGGTTCGTATGCTGACAGGTTGGGTGCACAGACAACATGGGAACGCGCCCCGGTAGCCGATGTGTCGGCCACCGGGGCGGTTTCGTCGTTATGGATCTTGTTTGGTGAGTCTGGGCTGCCGATGGCGTGGATCTTCTTGCTGAGCGCGCTAATGGCTTCGGCGTAGATGGTCACGCGAAGGGTCGCCTGGTGTTTGACGCGGTCGTAGCGGACCGACACGTTGGGCCTGCTCATCGTGGTGGTCGTGCTGGCCGCCAGCGTCCCACGACCGCGACGGCGCCAAGACCACCCCTGCTGAGCATGTACCTGGCCGTGCCAGTCCGGTTCGTCTTCGCCGACGCCGGCTTCGCCGGCCGGCTGGTCGACTGGGCCACCGCGATCCTGCGCACCACGCTGCACATCGTGCGCAAACCCGAAGGCCAGCAAGGCTTCGCGGTCATCCCCCCTCCGCTGGGCCGTGGAGCGCACCCTGGCCTGGCTGACCGCCCACCGCCGCCTGGCCCGCGCCTACAACGCCACCCAGCCATCTCCGAAGCCATGATCCGATGGGCCGCCATCGACACCATGACCCGACGCATCGCCCGTGGCCGACCCGCCACCCGTCAACAACGGTAGCGTTGGCCCGAAACCCACTGAACCCACTTCTCAAACACGTTCTGAGCTTGTTGTTTAACCTGTTCGCTGCTGCCTGGCTGCGATGGTGAGGGCTCGTTTCACGGTTTTGCCGACGTCGTAGCGGGGTGCTGGTCGCCGGTTCTTGGAGCCGGGTGGTCGTCCGGGGCCGGGCTTGCCGGGTTT